>OJIZ01000002.1_pt1 | contig 221565 bp, 166 predicted proteins | sample 1596071 | NCBI WGS metagenome assembly OJIZ01 (sample SAMEA4350127, study PRJEB24818) | metagenome | biome: human; feature: gut; material: faeces | place: Denmark | collected 2013-09
GTTTTGCGGTGGTCATGGCCCAGGTGAGACGCCCGGTCCCTTTCCGAACCCGGAAGCTAAGGCCTGGTCGCGGCGATGGTACTGCACTCGAGAGGGTGTGGGAGAGTAGCACGCCGCCGCATTCAACGTCGGGGTTCCCGTCGAGCGTGACGCTCCGGGAACCCCCGTTTTTTATCTTTCAAACGCAAACTCAAGTTGCGTACTCTTCCTTACTGCAATCGTACTTTGTATCACCGGCTGTGTGATGGCGGCCTGCACATTGAACTTTCCTATGCGTTGATGACCGCGCGAATTCTGTAAGGCACGGGAACGGGAGTCGCACTGCCGCTGATGTTCAATATCATTCTTGAACAGTCGACGAAAAGCAAAATCGGCATGCTGATGGTTGCGCAGGCTGGGCACGGTTCGGCCGGAGACACACAATTCGTGACTGCCACCCAATCGGATGCGCACCGGGGCTTTGTGTTCCTCCCAATCGTGATGGCATGCGCCATGCTCGCCACCTACGCGCTTCCGTGTCCAAACACTAACTACATGACACGTAAACGTCCCATTTCCTCCACCTGCTGGATGAAACCGGACAATACGGGGGTGTATGTACGTCCAGATTCATCCACTCACTGGATGAATCTGGACGCCGGAAGGCCTGTCAACGTACCGATTCCTCCAGCGGCTGGAGGAATCCGGACTGTGAGAGGCTTGGCAGCGGGTGGATTCATCCAGTGAGTGGAAGATTTGGGACGCTGAGAGGTGAGTTGGCAGGTGAATTGTCCCAGGGGGTGGGGGATCCGGTACGCGGGAAGTCCGCATGTGGGCAGATTCCTCCAGCGGGTGGGTGATTTGAGACGTTGCGACACGCCGATTTGGGTTTTAAGAGAAACTGTTGTATTCTAATCAAGTTGCGTTTCACGGATAGACACTGTGAGACGTTGCATAATTGGAGAATTCGCCTAGTGGTCTATGGCGCACGCTTGGAAAGCGTGTTGGTGTAACAGCCTCACGAGTTCGAATCTCGTATTCTCCGCCAGTAGGGCTTCCGGATGATTCCGGAAGCCCTTTTTCATACCGAAAAACGGTGATTCCCCCAATGGTCTGTTGTGTAGATGTGCGACGAAGAAGTTGCGAAACAGTGGGGGAGTTGCGCATATCGCTGATTTCGTTCGTAACGGTATGCTACCTTGCGTTACGCTCGGAACGATGACCGTTGCCAGTGGAGAGATTACCGGCAGAGATTGCTTGAAGAGAGGGAGGGCAGCGATGGCTGAGTTCGACGATGAGCTAGATATGCAGCGTGAACTCGATACCCGCGATTCCCTGGCTTCGATGGCCCACTACCATGTGTCATCGCCGGGTGCCGTTACCACGCAGGTGTTGCCGCCAAGCTTCATTCCCACTGCGACCGGCCGCATTCGCCCTGTGACGGGCACGATTCCCGCAATACAGTCGGATGCTCAGGAAAAACAGGCACAGATTGGCCGTTCCGTTCGATCCATACGTTCGCTGGCTGCCGGCTCGCTTCGTAAATCGCAAGATTTCGATGCAGACGGTAGTACCGACGGCAACGGCAATAGCGGCTCCATAACGCCCCGCATAGCGTCCAGCGCCCCGCACTACGTCGATTGATCGTCGATTTTGACCGTCGACATTGCTTTCGACTTAAGTTCGATGAAACAGGCCTGATTCTAACCTAATTACAGTCCGCTTTATCGATTAGTCGTCGCAGCCGGATAATGCCCGATTATCAATCTGCCGTATTACTCAACAACAGCAATAAACGGACTTGCAGGCAATCCGAGATCGTTATACAGCAGACTGGAAATAACCGGATTCCCACTCCACCAGTAACGCACTTGAGTTACCGCGTTGCAATTCGAGCTTCCATCGGCGGCACTCAGCACAATCTGATCACCCTTAATCGTTGCCGTTGCCGAAACCCACTTTCCGGAATCGTCGGCAATTTCAAAACCTTGCAATGGCGTGGAAGTCGGCGTTGCAACGTTGGAAATACCATTCAAAGGAGTCGCGTCCGGATTCGCATCATAATCGGGCACGGTCGCGCTCGCAGTCTTCGAATAATTGGGCTTTTCCGCCTGCAAACCGGTTGCGGTGCCGTTCTGGAACGACAATACGATCGTGCCATCGGAAGCATGCTTCGCATGCGCGATAAGCGGCCCGTTGGGAATGGTCTTGCCTTCCGACATCGCCAGATATTGCGCTGCCATGCGCGCGCCGAGAATATCTTTGCCAAGCGGATGTATCAACGTTGAAGTGCCCTTGTCCGTATCAAGCGACACCGTCATTGCAACGTTGGAAGCATTGCGTAATCCGGCATTGCTCAACGTGTTCAACTGCGCGAATCGCACGTTTTGCGTGTACTGGTAGCCAGGCCAGCGTGCCAATTGCACATACAGGAACGGCAGATCATCCTGATCGAACACTTCACGATATTGGTTGACCAGCAGCGTCATCTGCGACTCGTACGCCAGCGCGGTCGCCTCGTTCGTGGAATCATTGCATCCCTGATACCACAGCACGCCCGCCACGTGGAACCCTTCCAAAGGCGCAATATGGTTCGCATAAATATCACCGCCTTGCACGTGACGTCGAATCGGCGTGCCACCCCATGCAGTTTGAATAATGCCGATCGGCACGTTCGGATGCGCGGCACGAAGCTGCATGCCAAACTGCTGCGCCAGATAACTGAAATGCTGCGAATTATCGGCGGTCGCCTCAAGCCAGGTGCCAGCCTGCTCATTCACGTCGCGTAACGGAAAATCCGTACCTTTTGAGGAATTGGCGCTCGCAACGAAGTGTACGTTGTTGTCGGAAAGCTGCTTCGGCAGATCGTCGGTCGTTATCAGACCTCCGCCGAAATTGTAGGAGTTGCCTGAACTCTCATAATATTGCGAATAATTCAATTCCATATTCGACTGTCCGGCAGCAATAAATACGTCGCCAACATACACGTTTTTCAGAGTCAACAAAGTGGTTTCGTTGTATAAAATCGTTAATGAATATGGTTTAAGACTTGCTTTTTGTTTAGGTAAGGTGCAGGTGAAATTGCCATTTTTGGAAATTTTAGCTTGTGCTGATGCTGATTTCTTTCCTTGGGAAATCGTTGTAATCAGTTGCGTTGGGTCAACAACTTTTCCGCGTTGTGAAGTGGTGGCCGTTCCTTTGACTATCAGCGTTTTCCCACGTTGGAAAACCATGTTCTCCAAATAGTAGGAGGGGAGTTTCACGGTGATGCGGGTCGCATAATTGTTGTTGGATTGCGCGGTGTTGTCGTTGCTGAAGACATTATCTGATGCGCTGTTGCTGCTATTGGAATTACTGCCGTTGACGTTTGCTGAACCGTCGCCCCATTTCGGTCCACAACCAACAATGATCGCCACCAGAATTGCCGTGGTCACTACCGCGGCAATAATCACGCGTGCCAGTCGTTTCTTCTTCAAGATGGCTCCCCTTCTGCGTCCGCAATGCAACGCTTGCAGCGTTTGTTTAACGGAGCAATTACATTAAAGCCTAGTCAATCTTGCTGCGATGCGCACAAATATGGTCATCCGTCAGGCTCTGCCCATTTCTGTCATCTCTTTATGATGGCGTCCCATGGGCCGGACTTTTATCGGTCGAGAGCGGTGGTCGTCCCATAATCACGCCACCCACTGTTCGTTCGTCTTCAGGAAATTCGCCTTGTTCGTAGGATTTACGCCAACGATCGATCATCTCATCGGTGATCTCTTGCCCATTTGCCGCTGTCCAGCTCATGAGAGCCTCCTTTCCGTTCGTTTGGTCTTTCCCTAGTCTTGCACTTTTCTTTTGACTTGTTACTGCATTTTATAGCCGTGAAGTCTTGAAAATGGCGGAATTTCAACGTTTCTTCTTTTGCCTGCCATGTGACTCTCTTTTGCTTTTCTTTTGATTCTAAAATCAAAAGAAACGTTGGGTATGCGGAAAAGGGGTATGGAAGAGTTGGGAGAAACGTAAAGATGGTGAGGCTAATGACCGGCTTGGTTGACAGGCCTGGTTGGCTTGATTGGCCGGCTTGATCGGCTGGTTGGTTGGCAGCGTTGCGATTGGTTGATTTACTGGAGGAATTGATCGTCTAGCGTTGCGTCGGTCGCGTCGGCTGCGCCGGATTGGTCGACGGTGCCGTCCGTGGCGCCCGCGTCGCCGGCAACTCCAGCATCGCCCTCCGTGGCCGTGGCTCCGTCCGTTCCGTCGTCGCCGTCCGTTCCGTCAGCGCTATTGTCGGTTCCGTCACCGCCATCGGTGGCCGCGGATTCGTCGCTCTTCTGCAAAGCCTGCTTGAACTGCTTGGCCTGCTTGTCGTACTCGGCTTTTGCGGCGTTGGCTTTGCTGATGGTAGCGGAAGTGTCGGCGGCGCAGCTCAGCGTTTTCGGCGCGGTAACTTCCGTCTGGTGCAGTTCGGCAAGCTTGTCGAGATCGTAGGACCCGTCGAAGCTGGTGAACGCTTCGGAGATCTTCGCCTTCAGCTGGAACGCCTTGGAATAGGAGGTGTTCATGGCCGTGACGGCTTCCTTGCAGTCGTTGAGTGCGGCCAGGTCGCGCATTTGCTGCGATGCGCGCACGCCTGTGAATCCGAAGACCGCGCCCAGAACAACGACTACGACGACTACGGCGATGATGATCTGGCGGTAGATGTGCTTTACGCGCTGGTCCGTCCAAGCGTCGCCGTCGCTGATGCCTTGCGCTATGGCCGCGTCGAATAGGTCTTGCGGCTGGCGGGATTCGCTGGATTCGTGTGATTGCCGGTTGCTGGTTTCAGCCGTGTTGCTGCTGCTGATTGTGCGCTCTCCGGTTGCGTTGGTACTGGTTGCGTTGGTTTCGACTTCGGTTGCTTCGACTTCGTTGGAAGCGTTGCCGACAAGCGTATTCCCGGTATTGCCATCGGCATCGCTGGCAAATGCGCTGCTGACGGTCGAGCTGTTAACAGCGATACCGCTGGCAGCGGCGTCACTACTGTCGGCAGAAGTGCAGGTCGTTGCGCTTCCGGCAAGTGTTCTCGGTGTGTGTGGCGAGGTGCTTTCCTCGCTTGGCTTCTTGCCGTGCCGTGCCATAACCCCTCCAGAATCTGCCTACTATTCTGTACTCCCCGGTGACAGCTCCCGATTCAGGTCAATTGAATCACGTTCCGAGAGTCCACCTGAAATGCCAATATACAGCGTACGATACCCGTCCTTCCCCGATTTCCCACACTCGTGTTGTAGTCGTTAATGCATTCAGGTACTCTCTGGAGTTTTATTCGTCTGTGGTAACTTTTTAAAAATTTTGAGAAGTGTTGGTGGAAACTTCTTAAAATTTTTGAGAAGTGTTATGCTGGGATTGTTGAGTGTTTCGCAACGGACGGCGAGAGGAAGAACTAATGGTGCCGGATAATCCACGTGAATCGTATGCCATGCTGGTTCGTGAGTCCATGCAGTTTGACATTCCTACGCCGTCACGCCGCATCGAAATCATACGCGAGCTGCCGCAGCCGGCAGTGTTCAATGCTGTGCACATCATCACTGGCATCCGACGTTGCGGCAAAACGTTCTATCTTTTCCAGAAAATTCATGATTTGTTACAAAACGGCGTCTCGCGTAATGATATTTTCTATTTCAACTTCGCTGATGATCGTCTGCAACCAATGCAAGACACCGTGCTCAACGATATCGTCACAGAATACTGGCGGCAATATCCCGACTCTCGTGACCATGGCTGCTATCTGTTCCTTGACGAAGTGCAAGAATGCGCCAATTGGCAGGGATTCTGCCAGCGCATAGCCGAACATGAAGCTGTGACGCTAGTCATTACTGGATCGTCTTCGAAACTGTCCAGCGAAGAAATCGCAACGAATTTCCGAGGAAGATCGCATCCGCATGCCATGATGCCACTGTCTTTCCGAGAATTCTGCGACTTCCGAGGAATCGAAACGCCTTCAAAAGGCAGTACTCTTGCCGATGCCGTGTTTTCGCCGCGAGAGGTCACCCGGTTTGAAGCTGCCTACAACGATTACCTAACTATTGGTGGCTTCCCTGCAGTGCAACGCATGGTTGAGCCGGATCGTATCGAAACGCTCCAAGGTTACGTGCGGGACGTGGTTGCGCGTGACGTTGCTGAGCGTTTTGGACGTGAAAACATTACTCTCGCCACACAGATAGCGCTGTTTTTGCTGCGCAATACGGCTTGCGAGCTGTCTACCAATGGTCTTGTGGAAACGTTGCGAGCGGTCGGCTGGAAAATCTATTGGGACAAGGCGAATACGTTACTCGAGCTGTTCAAGCAGGCATTTCTGGTGTATCAGCTTGAGGAGTATTCCACCATGCTCAAGCCGGGTAGTACTGCGGTGCCGAAAATGTATGCCGTCGATCAGGGTATGGTTTACGCGGTGTCACGCGCCAACCAGCAAGATATCGGAAAACGACTGGAAACTGCGATTTTCTGCGAATTGCAGCGACGGACTTTCGGCAGGCGTACGGAAACAATCACTTCGTACACTATGCCGACGTCCAAACAGGAGAAAGTTGACTTTCTTATCGGCGATGCTCTTGCTGCGGAACCGTATGGGCTTATTCAAGTATGTGCCAATATGGGAAATGAGAAAACCAGGGCGCGAGAAATCGGCTCTCTGCAAGCGGTTATGCAACGTACCAACGTTGATTCCGGCCTGATTCTCACGCTTAACGAGGAAGAAACCATTGAACTTCCCGATTCCACTGGCACAATCCATGTACTCCCCTCCTGGAAATGGTCCCTCTACGAAGCGTGATGGGAAGGTCAGCGAGAATGCTGGAAAGGAGATATGGAAATGGATGATGCCATATCGGTGCCCCTAACGAGCTAGTCGATTCTTATCAGCGTGTAATGCGTGAGATGTGGGGACCGGGATGATTTTGGAGTTGGGGATGGACGGGGTTGCGGGTTGCGGTTAGAGTTGACGGTTAGGGCGTTTGCGCCGAATTATTTGGGGTTGATGACTTTATTCAAGAGAGGCTGACGAATGGTTTCGCCACATCATGTTGTGAAGATTGCGACTGCGCTGTCTGCGGTTGCGTTGACTGCTTCCGTTGCGGTTGCGCCGGCTTACGCATTGCAGGATATTGCGATTGAGGATTCTGTTGCACGCAATGCAGTGCAAGGCGGTACCAATTCTGCGCAAAATGGCGTTGTTGTGCAGTCTGACGATCAGTCGAATGATCAGACGGGCGACCAGCAATCGCAAGACAGCATGCCCGACAATCCGAATGCGAAACTTCCGGATAACGTCAGTGACGAGATTTCCGACGATGCCACCGTGGTTTCGGAAGACCTGGCCGTCACCCCCGAAGGTGAGGTCAAGAACATCGAAACCGGCGAAATCGTGACCGATCCAACATTGGTCGGCACGAAAGATCAGCAGCCGGATCCGCTCGCCAAAACCAACGGCGAATCCTTCATTCCGGTAAGTGCGGAAGATGTCAAAAATGCTGTAGCCGACGCGAACGTACAGCTCTCCAAATTCGAAAGCAATGAATACGGCGCGCACTGGGGCACCTACAACAATTCGAAAGCTTTCTTTGACTACCAGAACAACCTGTTCGTGCAGCAAGCCAAAGGCGTGATCGACGTTTCCGGATGGCAAGGCGACATCGATTGGGCCAAAGCGAAAGCCGACGGCGTGGAAGGCGCGATCATCCGCCTCGGCTACGGCGAAGGCAACAATGCCGACAAGAAAGCGCAACGTAACATTTCCGAATGCAAGAGACTTGGCATCCCGTTCGGCATCTACTGGTATTCCTACGCGGACACTCCGGCGCTCGCCAAAGAAGAAGGTGCCGACGTGGTCGCCAAACTCAAGCAATTCGGTGTGAATCCGAGCGACTTGGCGTACCCCGTGTACTACGACCTGGAAAAGTGGACCTGGGAAGGGCACAAGCCGCCCACCGACCCGAACGTGTACAACAATATCGTCAACAATTGGTACAGCGCGCTGCAGTCCGCCGGATACAAGAATCTGGGCGTCTACTCGTACACCAGCTACCTGCAAGGGCCGCTGAAACATGCCGACATTTACGCCAAAACCACGTGGGTGGCGCAGTATGGCGCTCGCATGGGATTCGACTCATTCCCGACCAACAGTCGCGGATGGCAATACACCAGCACCGGCAAGGTGGACGGCATCAGCGGCAACGTGGACATGAATGCGTTTGGGAATAAAGCGTATGTGAATGGCGGGAGTAGCAATAGCGCAACTTCCTATGAAGTTAAGGGCAATATGGGAGTTGAGTGGCGCTCGATTGGCGCGGAGAAAAGCGTTATTGGCAAACCAATTGCGAATGAAGTTTGCGATTGGACTCAGGGTAGGGTGAACTGCTATCAGAATTTCGAAAATGGTGCGATTTCTTGGACTCCGTCAACCGGTGCGCACTATACGACTGGTGCAATACGCAAGGAATGGGCTCGTCGTAATTATGAGCATGGCGTCTTGGGGTATCCGATCGAAGACGAGAAGAAGTTGTCGAATGATTGGAAATATCAACGTTTCCAGAATGGCGATATCTGGTCTCGCGGAACGAAAGAGAGCCGCATTGTTCTGTACAACTTGCGTGATTCTTTCTATAAGAATGGCGGGTATTCGTCGTTGGGCGGTCCCGTGGCCGATGAGGAGAACATGGGCCGTGGCTGGTGGCGTCAGCGTTTCCAGTATGGCGATGTGTGGAGCAAGGACGGCACGGATCATCGTTTCGTGATCAAGTTCGATCTGCGTGATTCGTGGAACCAGCATCGTGGTTTCTCCTGGTTGGGCGCGCCTGTGGCGAACGAGGAGAACATGGGCAACGGTTATTGGCGTCAGCGTTGCGAGAACGGTGATGTGTGGACCCGTAACGGGGCTTCCGAGAAGTACATCGTGATGCTGAATCTGCGAAAAGAGTACTACGCTAAGGGTGGTTTCCCAAAGCTTGGAGGCCCGGTTTCGGAGGAGCGTAATCTGGGCTCGATCTGGAGGCAGGATTTCCAGAAAGAGTCGATTTACGCACATTAGAAATGGTGTTTTGACTCTGTAGTAGAGTTTGTTTCCGTAAAGAATTGATACCAGCTTTATGCAGGTAAGGATTATTTCATAATGGCTAAAAAATCCATTGTAATTATTGGCGGCGGTCCCGCTGGCTTGACTGCGGCTTACGAACTTCTTAAGGATAATGGCTCTGAGCAGTATGATGTCACCGTCCTTGAAGCTTCCGGCGAGTTTGGCGGTATTTCCCGTACTGTGCGCCACAACGGGAATCGTATGGATATCGGTGGCCATCGCTTCTTCTCGAAGGATGACCGTGTGATGAATTGGTGGAAGACCATTCTTCCTCTGCAGGGTGCTCCGTCTTATGACGATAAGAAGTTGAACCGTGCTCATGACATGGAGCCTGGCGGCCCTGATCCGGAGAAAACAGACGAAGTAATGCTGAAGCGTCACCGTGTTTCCCGTATTTACTGGCATGGCAAGTTCTTCGATTACCCTGTGAGCCTGAAACCGCAGACCCTGAAGAATATGGGCTTTATTCAGACCATGAAAGTGGGTTTCTCCTACCTGAAGTCCCTTATTCATAAGCTTCCGGAAGATAATCTGGAAAACTTCTATATCAATCGTTTTGGTAAAGCCCTCTACGGAATGTTCTTCGAAGGATATACGGAGAAGCTTTGGGGCCGTCACCCGTCTGTTATTTCCGCTGATTGGGGCTCGCAGCGTGTGAAGGGCATCAGCATTATGGCGGTGCTTAAGGATGCTTGGGGCAAGCTTGTTGGCAAAGAAAAGAAGGCTGGCGAGGGTGAGACCTCATTGATTGAAGAGTTCTGGTATCCGAAGTTCGGTCCGGGCCAGCTGTGGGAAACCGTCGCTAAGCATGATGAAGAGTTCGGTGCGCATATTATTAAGCATGCTGAAGTCGTGAAGATCAACGAAACGGCCGAAGGAAAGATCGCTTCTGTTGTTTATCGCGATAGCGAAGGGCATGAGCAGACTCTTACGGGTGATGAGTTTATTTCCTCCATGCCTGTGAAGGATCTGGTTGATTCCATTGCAGCGGGAGACCAGGCTACGAAGCCGGTTCCGTCGGATATGAAGAAGATTGCCGATGGTCTTCCGTATCGTGATTTCGTGACGGTTGGTTTCCTTGTTGATCACCTGAATCTCAAGAATGAAACGGATATTCCGACCTTGGGCAATCCGCAAATCGTTCCGGACTGCTGGATTTATGTACAGGATACCAGCGTGAAGGTTGGACGTATTCAGGTGTTCAACAACTGGAGTCCGTATCTGGTTCAGGATGTCGACAACAAGGTCTGGATTGGTCTGGAGTATTTCTGCAATGAAGGCGATGCTTTCTGGGAAATGACAGATCAGGAGTGCATTGATTTCGCGGCTGATGAGCTTGTGAAGATGGGAATTATCGCATCAAAGAACGATATTCAGGATTCTCATCGTGAACGTGTGAAGAAGGCATATCCTGCTTACTTTGATACCTGGTATCAGATCGATGATCTGGTGAAGTGGCTAGATTCCTTCGGAAACCTGTATTGTGTTGGACGTAATGGCCAACACCGCTACAACAATATGGATCATTCCATGGCTACTGCTTTTGAAGCAGTCGATAACATCAAGAGTGGTCGTGGAGATAAAAAGAACGTCTGGAATGTGAATACCGACAAAGAGTATCACGAAGAGAAGTAAAAAAAAATAGAGTGGCGCATAGTGGGTGATGTACCTCTATGCGTCACTCTATTTTAAGAGAGAAGAAATGAGAAAATTTTGGAAAAACATGTTGTTAGTTTCCGAAGGAAAATGATTTTTTCAAGTCTTTTTTCTTTACTGTTCTCCTTTTTAATGGTATTAGGATACTCTTTTTCTAAAACGCATAGTTTTCTATTTTTTGATAGTTGTAAATCGTTTATCTCATTCTGCGTTATCTCGTTAATAGTATTTGGGATTATGTACGCGGTTCTTTCTCGTATGAGCGTGCCTAAAGAATCGGAATTGTCGAAGAACTGCAGGAAAGTACGTCACCCATTTTTTTCTGCTTGGGTACTGATTATTGTTGCTTGGATTCCTTATTATGCGTTATTTGCGCCGGGACTAGGGTTTTATGATAGTCTCTGGCAGCTGTCGCAGTTTTATGGCTATACTTCATATAATTCTCAGCACCCTGTCTTGGCAACTCTTGTTATTGGTGTTTTATTTTCAATTGGGAAACCGTTGGGAACAAATTCCCAGTTCTTTATCTACACGAGTATTCAAGTACTGCTTGTTTCCGCTGTTCTAGCGTTTATAGCATGTTTTGTATATCAGCGTCTGCTTGTTGCAGAAGGTGAAGAGAGGATCAATCGAGTCTTTTGCTTGTGGTGTATGCTTGTTGGTTTTTCCGCGCTGAACCCGCTTTTCCCGCTGTACTCATTGTCTGTTTTAAAAGATGTACCTTATGCTGCCGCGATTGCGGTGATGACGGTTTTACTCGTGGAAGTGATCGGTGACAAGAAAGTGATAAATGAAAGGACGTTTGTCGTCCTCTTTTCTTGTGCCTTTATGGTGATGAGTGTCTTCCGCAATGAGGGTTTGATTATTGCGATTGCATGTGCCGCTCTTGTTTCTTTTGTTCAGGTGAAAGATAAAAAGAAATTATACATTTTTCTTTCCGTGGGCTTGGTTGGTGTCGTTGCTGTTGCATCATTGATGAGCTCGGCATTGATTAATCCGCAGAAGGGGAGTCGTATTGAAATGTTAACGATTCCTGTTCAGCAGATTTCGAGGGAGGTTCGGGATAATCCATCTTCGTTTACGGCTGATGAAAAGAAAAAGTTAAACGAGATGCTTGTAGATGATGCGCTATGGAGTGATCTTGGTGCTAAATATTCGCCCGAACTCGTTGATCCTGTGAAAGTTCTTTTCAGAAAAGATTTTTCGTTGAGAGCATTTCTGAAGGTATGGGGCCGCCATCTTGTTATACATCCAGATACCTATCTGTCGGCGACATTTTCTGGAACATTTGGTTTCTTCTACCCATGTAGGGCAAGTATTGGACAAGGCTCTGTATATGACAGTTTCCAATGGATGAATTCTCAGACAGTTAGTGGGTGGAAACAGTATATGGGTGTTCCGGATGAAGAATTGTATCCGACATATTTAGGGGAAACGGAAAATCTGCGTGAGAAATTCTTGCAGTCATTTGCGAAGCTGTATAAAATCCCGGTCGTAAATCTGATTGTAAAACCAGGAACATATTTTTGGATTGGGTGTCTTGCTATATGTTTAGCTTGCTTTAAGCGCAATTATAAGCTATTGATTGCAATGGTTCCTTGTGTTCTGGTTTTCTGCGTATGTCTGTTGTCTCCCGTGAATGAGAGCGCAAGATATGCTCTTCCTCTAGTTTTTTCGGCACCAGTACTTTTGATTATTTCCGTGTGCATGCCCTTCAATAAGTTGGAAAACGGTAGTGGAAAGTAAGGTCTATATTTGATTGTGTCGAGCAGAGCGACATGACAACCATTCAGAAACCAAATAACAGATGAAGACAGAGAAAAACAGAGAATCCGGTCTGGAGCTTCTCCGGATAATTGCAATCATTCTTATTGTTTCTCATCATTTAGTTGTTCATTGTCCCTTTGATTTGTGGGCAGAACCTTTTTGTCTGAAACGTCTCTTTTTCCAGTTTCTCTACAGGGCGTCAGGAAAGATTGGAATCGCTTTATTCCTTCTTATCACCGTTTGGTTCCTTGCCGATAAGGAAATATCGCTTCGACAGGCTGCGAAAAAAATTTGGTCGCTGTGGAGCATCCTGTTTTTCTGGAATCTGAGTTCTTTGGTGTTGCAGTTTATTATTGATCCGACTTCTGTAATTGCCTCGACATGGCTTGACCTTTTGTTCCCGCTTACTCGAAATGAGTGGTGGTATGTAAGCAGTTACTCGGTTTTCATGCTTCTGCTGCCTTTTGTGCGAACGTCTTTACAGAAGATGGGCAAAAGGCCTCACCTGCAATTATGTATTTTAATGATTGTCTTGTGGGGACTTTTAAGGTTTGTTCCCGGGGCGAATCTAGGTATGGGGCTTAATTTTGTTGGTTTCTGTTATGTTTTCACGTTACTTGCTTACTATAAGTGGTATTCATTGAGGCTATCTCGGTTCGCTTTAAACGTTGCGGGTTTGCTGGGGCTGTTCGCTATTGTGATTTGGAATGCTGTCTTGTCGGCGGTATGGGTCGGAGATGCGGACAATCTTCCCATCTATCTTGAACCGGTTCAGGACGAATGGTCGATTCCTATTCTCGCGGTAAGTTTTGCCTTGTTCGGTCTTTTTCGTGGGATGCATTTCCATTCAAAGATAGTGAATCATATTGCTTCGGCATCATTTGGTGTTTATCTGATTACTGAGCAGCCGTTTATTCTTAAGCAGCTATGGTTCAATTGGGTCAACCTGTCTGTTTTTTATAACGACAAATACGCGATTTTGCTGTCTGTGTTGTCGATATTCGTTGTTTTTTGTGTTGCGACTGTGTTGGAGCTCGTGCGAAAGAGTTTGTATAGGGTTGCTGTGGATCGGTTGTGGACGAAGCTCTTCGATAGAGTATGGCCGAAAAAAATCTGGTGACGGATATTGGAACGCCTTTGCTGTTCTTTAGCCGAAGGCAGTGTTCCTTCGCTCAGAATTCGAAATCTGGTCAATGAAGTGTTTAGTGTGCTTTTGACTAAGAGGGAAAGTACTATTGCACATATGGCTGAAGAGACGTTTACTCCTAAGAACATCATCGTGACCGGTGGCTGCGGCTTCATCGGGTCGAACTTCGTGCACTACGTGGTGGACCATCACCCGGACGTGCACGTGACCGTGCTGGACAAGCTCACGTACGCGGGCAATCCGGAGAACATCGCGGGCCTGCCCGAGGATCGTGTGGAGCTCGTGGTGGGCGACATCTGCGATGCGGATTTGCTCGACCGGATCGTGCCGGGGCATGACGCGATCGTGCATTACGCGGCCGAGTCGCACAATGACAATTCCATCGCGGATCCGGAGCCGTTCCTGAGGACGAACGTGGAAGGCACGTTCCGTCTGTTGGAGGCGGTGCGCAAGTACGGCATCCGCTACCACCACGTGAGCACGGACGAGGTGTACGGCGACCTCGCCCTGGACGATCCGGCCAAGTTCACGGAGTCCACCCCGTACCATCCGTCCAGCCCATACTCGAGTACGAAGGCCGCGTCCGACATGCTGGTGCGCGCGTGGACCCGCACGTACGGGATCCGCGCGACGATCTCGAACTGCAGTAACAATTATGGTCCTTTCCAGCATGTGGAGAAGTTCATCCCGCGCCAGATCACGAACATCCTGGACGGGCAGCGCCCCAAGCTCTACGGGCAGGGCTTGAACGTGCGCGACTGGATCCACACCGAGGACCACAGCTCGGGCGTGTGGACGATTCTGACGAAGGGCCGCATCGGCGAGACCTACCTGATCGGCGCGGACGGCGAGAGGAACAACATCACCGTGCTACGCATGATCCTGAAGATGATGGGACAGAGCGAGGACGCGTTCGACTGGGTGAAGGACCGTCCGGGCCACGACCGCCGTTACGCGATCGATTCCACGAAGCTCAGGACCGAACTGGGCTGGACGCCCACGCACACGGACTTCGAGTCCGGTCTGAAGGCCACCATCGACTGGTACACGGACAACCGCCAGTGGTGGGAGCCCGCCAAGGCCGCCACCGAAGCCAGGTACAAGCAGCAGGGCCAGTAAGACGCATACGAGAACGGTCACACCCCCAAAGGGCGTGGTCCCATGATGATTCCCATCTACGGCAAAGGATTTACGAGGGTATGGATTTCGAGAAGGATTTGAGGGTCGAGGAGACGAACGTTCCGGGACTGCTGGTGTTCGACCTGCCGGTGCATGGCGACAACCGTGGCTGGTTCAAGGAGAACTGGCAGCGGGCGAAGATGACCGCGCTCGGCCTGCCGGATTTCGGTCCGGTGCAGAACAACATCAGCTTCAACGCGAAGAAGGGCGTGACGCGAGGCATCCACGCGGAACCGTGGGACAAGTACATCTCGATCGCCACGGGCTCCGTGTTCGGCGCGTGGGTGGACCTGCGTCCGGGCGAAAGCTTCGGCCAGGTGTACACGACCGTATTGGATCCGTCGAAGGCGATCTATGTGCCGCGTGGCGTGGGCAACAGCTTCCAGGCGTTGGAGGACGGCACTGCGTACACGTACCTCGTGAACGCGCATTGGAGCCTCGAGCAGAAGAAGACGTACACGTTCGTGAACCTCGCCGACCCGGAGCTGAACATCCAGTGGCCGATCCCGTTGGAGGAGTCCGAACGCTCCGAAGCCGATCTGCACCATCCGATGCTCAGGGACGCCAAGCCCATGGCCCCGCGCCGCACGATGGTCACCGGCTGCAACGGCCAGCTCGGCCACGCCATCCGCGACTACGTGGAGGAGCACGGCCTCGAGGGCTTCGAGTTCAACGACATCGACACGTTCGACTTCTCCGACCCCGCCCAGTACGACCAATTCGACTGGAGCCTGTACGGCACGGTCATCAACGCGGGCGCGTACACCGCGGTCGACAAGGCCGAGACCCCGGAGGGGCGCGCGTTGGCCTGGAAGGCGAACGCCCAGGGACCCGCCCTGCTGGCGCGCGTGTGTGCGGAGCACAACATCACCCTGGTGCACGTGAGCTCGGACTACGTGTTCGACGGGTCGCGCGAACTGCATGACGAGGCGGAGGCGTTCGCCCCGTTGGGCGTGTACGGGCAGTCGAAGGCCGCGGGCGACATCGCGGTCGCGAACGCGCCGCGTCATTACATCCTGCGTTCGAGCTGGGTGATCGGCGAGGGCCATAACTTCGTGAAGACCATGATGGGCCTGTCCGACAGGGTCGCCAGGGGCGAGTTGGAGCGGGTGACGGTGGTGGACGACCAGTACGGGCGTCTCACGTTCACCAAGGACATGGCGGACGCGATCTTCCATCTGTTGGATTCCAATGCGGGGTACGGCACGTACGACCTGACCGGTTCGGGCGCGGTCAGGAGCTGGGCGGACATCGCGCGCACGGTGTTCGATTTGTCGAACGGCAACGGCGGGAAGGTCAAGCCGATCTCGACCGCGGAGTATTTCGCGAACGCGAAGGCGCCGGTGAGCCCGCGTCCGACGTATTCCGCGCTGGATCTGTCGAAGATCGAGGCCACGGGCCTGGACGTGCCTGATTGGGAGGAGTCCCTGAAGGCATACGTCGCCAAGGAACTGGCCGAGTGATCTACGGGGAAGAAACTTCCTGATAATGCGATGAAACCGCGCAGACTCTTCTGCGCGGTTTTTCAATATTGGATTGACCTACTAAGCTGGAAACGCTTATTACCCAAAGATACGTCAGAAAGCAGGACGATTATGAAGGGCATCATCCTTGCCGGTGGTTCCGGTACCCGCCTGTATCCGTTGACTACGGTCACGTCGAAGCAGCTGCTCCCGGTGTATGACAAGCCGATGATCTACTATCCCCTGAGCGTCCTGATGATGGCGGGCATTCGCGACATCCTGGTCATCAGCACGCCGCACGACCTGCCGAACTTCCAACGTCTGCTGGGCGACGGAAGCCATTACGGGGTGCGGTTCTCGTACAAGGTCCAGCCGAGCCCGGACGGTCTCGCGCAGGCGTTCCTGCTGGGCGAGGAGTTCATCGACGGCGAGCCGTGCGCGCTGGTGTTGGGCGACAACATCTTCTACGGCAACGGGTTGGGCGCCACGTTGAGAGGTGCGGTCCGCAAGGCCGAGAACGGCGGGGGCGCGACGGTGTTCGGCTATTACGTGGACGATCCGGAACGCTACGGCGTGGTCGAATTCAACGAGAACAAGAAGGCCGTGTCCATCGAGGAGAAGCCGGCGCATCCGAAGTCGCATTACGCGGTGACCGGCTTGTACTTCTACGACGAGCGCGTCACCGAATTCGCCAAGCAGATCAAGCCAAGTCCCCGCGGCGAGTTGGAGATCACGGACTTGAACCGCATGTATCTGGACGAGGGGCGTCTGCACGTGCGCACGCTGGGGCGTGGATACGCGTGGCTGGACACGGGCACGATGGACAGTCTGTTCGAGGCTGGCGAATTCGTGCGCACGGTCCAGAGGGCGCAGGGACTGCCGATCGCGATCGTGGAAGAGATCGCCTACGAGAACGGGTGGATCACTCGCGAACAGCTGCTCGAGTCCGCGAGACGGTACGGCAAGAGCCCGTACGGCAAACATTTGCAGGATATTGCAGATGGCAATATCCTGCTTGTCTCAAGCGAGAAAGAAGCAAGATAGGAACGCTTACTTCTTTCTGCGCATGTCGTTTTGATATTCCTTATAGGAGCGCTGCAGATCCAGCTTTCCTCCAGCAATGTGGTGTGTGTCTGCTGCGGTTTCGTACGCCTTTTGTTTCTCCATTGTCGGAATAAAGCCGTATTGGTGCAGCATGATATCTTCATATCCGGTGGGAACGCGGATGGTTGTATCCTCGAAGGGGTATTCTACGTAGCCGTTCCAGTCTGATGCACTCGTCTCCCACATGTGGTTGCTTCGGAACATTCCGTAACGTGGGAAAGTGACATGCGTTGCTTCATGAAAAGAATATAGGCGATTAATTCTTTTCTGCTTCTTTTCATAAAGTTTTGCGAAAAAATCAGACGGGAAAAGATGCAGTAAATAGTAAGCTATAGCTCGCTTAACTCTATTTGGATAAATCCATTCCATTGTATCTGGATAAAGATATGTTTTCCCAAATTTTCGAACAAGATCATAGCAGTAAAGTCTATCTACCTCGTAGTACCACTTTTCACGCTCTTTTGAATCTGTAGGTGCGCTATCAACTGGTTCGATATCTATAAAAATACCCGTATAGCAATCCGGGTATTTTAATAGAATATCTGCGGTAAACATGGTTCTGTTGTCGTGTAATTTGAGAAAATGAATGTCGGAATGAGTGCTATTGACCGCATTGAAAAGCTCAAGATGACTTGGCAATTCTGTTTTTGCTATTTCTATGAATTTATCATAGTCTTCACGCGGCATATTAATATCGATGTCATCATCCCAAGGTATGAATCCATTGTAAAGAACTGCGCCGATTGAAGTGCCGCCTGATGAGAAGAACTGTAGATCATGCTTCTCGCAGAGAGCCTTAAATACTTTGTATATATCCAAGACCCTCTGCTGGACCTGTTGAATCTGCTGATCCTGTGAAAGCATTAGCTTCTCTTTACATCTATCTTTTCGCGACGAATCAATGCATAATCAGTGCCTTTTGCGTCTTCGCTAAGAGAAAAGAGACAAGAATTAACATCACTGGTAAAACCAGCTAAGAGAGTATGATCCGGATCCTTTGGATCGTCCTTTCGAAGCGAAGCGATGATCTTGAAAGTTCCATTGTTAAACATGTCAAGAGGAATAGAGAAATGTGTTTTCTGCCTTCCCCTGCCACCAATTCCCATGTCTAAGGAACCGGAATCGTATGGAATTCCACCTCTGCGAGTATCCAGCATAGAAAATGCCAGATAGAATCTCTCTTCATTCGTGTACTCATACTCCACATCAAATTCAAATGAATCATTGTGGGTAAGAACCAGGTCTGAAGTGGGAACACATTTAAGATACGGAACATCCTCATTAAGACCAGCTGGATATCCGTTGTTGGACTCTTTCGCTTTATTCTGAAGGCTACGAAGGTTTTCTTCCGTATACATTTTGGCGGCATCGTTTTTGTCGCCATTAACTAGAACTTCGCCGTCTTTAATTAGGATTGCCTTATTGCAATACTTTTCGACAGAGGACATTGCGTGGGTCACTAGAATTACTGTCTTGGTCGGATCTTTTTTGATCTCTTCAAAGAAATCATTACACTTCGCCTGAAAAGCTTCATCTCCTACGGCAAGGACTTCATCCAGCACAAGAATGTCTCCTTGTGCCTTAATAGCAACAGAAAAAGCTAATCGGACTTGCATGCCGGAAGAATAATTCTTAAGCTTCTGATCCATGAAGTCGCCCAATTCAGCGAATTCAACGATGTCATCGTACATCGCATCGATTTCCGCGTTGGTGAAACCGAGCAAAGCGCCGTTGAGATATACATTCTCACGACCGGTAAGCTCAGGATTAAATCCAACGCCCAGTTCAATGAACGGGACAAGTTTGCCGTTGATTGTCACACGTCCATGTTCTGGAACATAGATCCCAGAAATAATTTTCAAAAGCGTGGATTTTCCTGAACCATTTCGACCTACAATGCCAAAAAAATCGCCTTGTCGTACTTCAAAATTAATGTCCTTCAGAACGGTTTGTTCAGTGTAGCCTTTGATCCCTTTTGTCCAGTTGATGAATGCTTGCTTCAAACCGCTAGCCTGCTCTGTGGGCAGACGGAAGGATTTGGACACATGTTCAACAGACAAAACGACGGGGCGAGTATCTTCGTCTTTCTTGACAATAGAATTTGTCAATTACATCACCTCAGCAAACTTTCGGCTGTACTTGCGGAACACAGCAATACCAGCGATTAAGAGTACAAACGTGCAGATATAGGGGATAGAAACAATCAGCGGATTGGAAATCATGGTCCATGTTGTCGGAACATAGTCCGGTGCTACAAGATTATGCCTAATGTCCATGATTACCTGAGCAACTGGATTAAGGAGCATTATCTTTGCGATAACCGGGTAGCTGTTGGAAACCATTGTGATCGGGTAAATGATAGGAATGGAATAGAACATTGCCTGGAGGACGACTTCCCAAATATGAGCCACATCATGAAAATACACATACAAGGTAGATGTTAGGAGGGCGCACCCTAAGGCAAGAAGATATAATTGAATGATATTCAATGGAACAAGAAGCATGTGCCATGTGTATTGAGCATGAGCAAAAAAGCCAAAGATAATGACAACGACCAAATTGATTCCCAAGGAAATCATGGATCCCATGGTTGTTGCAGCGACGATAATATAATTCGGGAAGTGAACTTTTCTCAAAAGGTCACCACGGCCAACGATAGATTGCATGCCAACGGAAGTTGCCTCAGAGAAGAAACTCCAAAGGCAGGTGCCGCAAAGGAGCGAGATCGTAAAGGTTGGCGTTCCATCGGAAAATTTCAAGAACCGGACGAAAACGGTATACATGACAGCGAAGAGCATCAGTGGCTTGAGGACTGACCATGCCATGCCTAGAAAAGAACCCTGATAGCGCAATTGAAAGTCAGTTTTAACGAGTTCCTTGAAGACAACCAGACCATAGTGGTACCGCTCCTCAAGTTTTTTGACGATTTTGGTCACAAAAACTCCATTCTTTAGGCAATGTTGCCGACTGAATCCTTCTAAGATTTTACGATGTGGCGAGACAGAAGGTAATGGGGAGGTTGTTCTTAATAAATGTTTCACACTACAGGTTACTTGCCCAGACATACTGATATCATGTCGGTTATGAGTGACGAGGTCATGAACTTGGACGATGCAGCTCATGAGGCGTTTCCTCTTGTGGCAATAGTAATCATCAATCATAATTACTCCGAATTCGTTGGTCAGGCGATTGAGAGTGCACTTGCTCAGACATACCCGCGCACTGAGATCTATGTCATAGATGATGGTTCTACGGATAATTCCGTTGAGGTGATTTCGTCTTATGATGAGCAGGTACATGTCTGTGTTCAACAGAATCAAGGCGTTGTAAAAACACGTAATAAGGCAATTTCCCTTGCAAAAGACGCTGATTATCTTGTACAGCTTGATGCAGATGACTATTTAGACGAACATTTTGTCGAAAACATGGTTTCATGTGCACTGAAAGAAAGTGCAGATTTAGTATATTGTCAAGTGCACTATTTTGGAAGAGTTGAGTTCGATTCGAAGTATCCGGAATACAATCTGGAAAAGCTGAAGCATGAGAACTACATGGGTGCCTATTCCCTCTTGCGGATGGCGTTCATTATTGAACATGATCTTGAGTATGACGAGTACCTTGGCTGTCTAGGGTACGAAGATTGGGATTTTGCACTTGGAGCTTGCCTTTCTGGCGCTGTAGCGGCAAGGGTTGATGAGTCGCTTTATTTTTACCGTAAGCATACGGGAACAGCGTCGAGGAATGATGCACAGGAAAATGACCTTTCCAAAATACTGTTAGTAAGGCATCATATCTGGCAAAAGTATAACCATATTTATCCGTCTGAGTTCTGCTACTTTAGTGCTGAGATTGACATTCTGTATGAAATGATTTCGCAGTTAGAAGCATATGAGGTTGATAAAGGCAAATATGCTGAAGTCAGAGGGCAGCTGGAGCAAATGCAAAACTCAAAACGCTGGAGATACTCGTCGAGGGTCTTGGACTGGATGCATAAATTTCGGTCTATATTTAGGCGGAAGAATTGAAGATTTTAGAAATAGGAGTTTGTGATTGTGACGAACTTGGTAGCTTCCTTTGTTGCTTATGCTAGAGACAAAGGAATTATATATACATTGAAGCGGTCCATGAAAGTATGCATGAGGCGGATTCGAAAAAGACTGGTCTCTAAGGATGTTGTAGGAAAACGCCCTATTGATGTTATGACATCCGTGGAGGATGTCGTCAAAGCCGACTTTGTCACTGAGCCGTATGTTGCACCTAAGAAAATTAATAAGACGAAGTTGAATATTGGATGGGTTCTTTCCCCTATTAGTATCGGTAGTGGCGGTCAGCACACAATCGCTCGTTTTGCGAAATCTTTGCAAGAGCGTGGGCACAATGTCACTTTTTTCATCTACGAGAGCATCTCACAGCAGCCAGCTGATTATTCTCACCAGTTGTTGAAAGAGCATTTTGATATTGATGTTCGTTGTCTGCCTATGAGTCAGGCTGAAAAAGAAGACATCGATGTCCTGTTCGCGACGGGATGGGAAACCGCTTATCCTGTTTTCAATATGAAGAATCCTGCCCATAAAATGTATTTCGTTCAGGATTTCGAGCCGCTCTTTTACGGAATGGGCTCTAAAGCGGTGTTAGCTGAGAACACTTATCGTTTTGGTTTTTACGGTATTACAGCTGGGCGTTGGCTGACGAAAAAGGTCGGAGGATACGGCATGAAAGCTGATTTCTTTGACTTTGGCGCAGATCTAGATATTTATCGTCCTACTGGAAAAACTTCAAAAAAGAAGCAGATTTGTTTCTATGCAAGACCTGTGACTGAGAGACGCGCCTTTGAAATTGGCGTCTTGACTTTGGCGAAGTTCCACCAAATACATCCTGACTACAATATCGTTTTCTTTGGTTGGGATGTATCTGATTATGACATTCCATTCCCGTACGAAAATCGAGGAATCGTCAGTCCTGTGGAGCTTTCTTCGATTTACCATGACTCTCAGGCATGTTTGGTGCTTTCTTTAACGAACGCATCGCTTCTTCCTCTTGAACTGCTTGCTGCAGGATGTGTTCCTGTAATGAACGATGGAGAGAACAATCGTTTGGTAATTGGTGAGAATTCAGATATTGTCTACACTCTGGACTCGCCAATCGAATTGGCCAAAGGATTGGATGAAGTTGTCTCTGATCCTGACATCGAAGCAAGATGCCAGCGCATTTCCAAGGGGGCAGAGAGTGCATCATGGGACGCGTCATATGAGAAGTTCGAGAAAATTATCATGCGAGAGGTGACTACTGCCAGCCATGAGCGAGATTAAAGCCACTGTTTTCATTCCTACTTATTATGGTGAAGACAATCTTGATGAGCTTTTTGGAAGCCTAATTAAGCAAAAGACAAATTTCGAATACGAGATTCTTGTCATTGATACGAGCTCAAAAGATCGTACTCCTGAAATAATTAAAGCCTGGTTGCCCAAGTTTAAGCATTTTCGGTATGAAACCATTGCAAAGCCTGATTTCTCACACGGAAGGGTACGTCAGCAGGCGGCTCAAATGGCTCAGGGCGAGTATGTTGTGTATCTGACTCAAGATGCAACGCCTGCTCATGATCGGTGGCTGTACGAGATTATTCAGCCGATGGAACGGTTCCCGATGGTTGCCGGTGTCATGGGCAAGCAAGATCCTCGTCCTAATGCTCTTCCCCTGCTGAAAGAGGAGATAATACGGACCTTTAAGCAGTTTGGTCCAGACTTCGGAACGACGCTTTTCTATGAGGATGACTTTATCGACTCTCAACAAATTTTTGATCTAGTTACATTCTATTCAGACGTTAATTCGGCGGCTCGTAAGTCTGTGCTCCTTGGAGACGTTCCATACCAGGACGTGCCGTATGCTGAAGATCAGAAGTTTGGCGAGGATCTCGTCAAGCACGGTTATGTTAAAGCTTATGCGCCAAGAGCTAATGTGTGGCATACTAATGAGATCAAATTACGTGATTACAAGAAACGTATGTTTGATGAGATTGTCGGCGTACGACGTGTTGGCAAAACAATGGACCCAATTTCCATGCCATTCGTCATTAAACAGATGATTCGTGCCTATACGTTAGGCTCAAAGTTCATCCTGCAAGATCATCAATATTCATGGAAACGCAAATTGTATTGGCTGGTAGTCAATCCACTTTTTGTCGCTGAGAAATGGAAAGGCGTGCGGGCAGCTATTGCTGTTGATTTAAACGATCAAGCGACAATCGATGCAAATTCTTTGGAAAAGCAGCAAGAGAAATAGTAAACGTGCGGCATTAAGTTGCCGCACGTTTACTATTTCATATTCTTAATTTTCGCATCGTATATTCTTTTTTCTATCAGTCTCATCCGCTTAAGCGAATTGCAAATCATTCTATCTTTAAGAGAAAGAGACTTGATTAGATTTGAAACTTGCAATTGGTCAATTCTAAACTGTTGCTTTTCAGTAGAACTCTTCGCAGCCTTTCCCTCATCTTTAAGATTGCCCGTAAGAGTGTAGTAGCTTCGCGCTGGTATAACACTATTCTCTTGACACAGAATGAAGTTTTTCTTAGCTGCGACGATGTGATCATGATAGAACGAGGCACTACGCATCTTATGTGTAACAGAGTCAGGCCTCTGCAACCAGTAGTACAGGGTTGCATCAACGTCAACTACCGTTTCCATCCGAAGATATAACTCTCCGGCTATTGCAGTGTCCTGAGCGTAAATACCCTCGGGAAACCGAACTCCATCCCATACTTTTCGTGCATACAAACGGCACCAATTCGCCTCATTAAAATAACGAGCTTCAGTGTTTTTGCCAGCCATCTTTCCTAGAACGCGAAATAGCTTGCTGAAAACAGTTTGATATGACTGCAGAGGATTGCTAAAAGATGTTGTTTTGCCTGTAAGAGCTGTGCCATTTGAAGCTTTCGTTTTGATTTCTTGGATCTGCGAAATGCCAAACTGTTGCCAACGGGCTTTGCTCATATCAGCATGATTGGAGACTAACGCATGAAATAAAATTTCAATATTGTCTCGTGCCATTATGTCATCATTATCAATGAAAGCGATGTAATCACCTTTCGCCAAATCCAGTCCAGCATTCTGAGCTTTGGCAATACCTCCATTTTCTTGGTGTCTTACAATAATTCTGTTGTCGGTAGAAGCATATAAATCACAAATTTGCGGCGAAGAATCAGTGGAACCATCGTCGATAAGAATAATCTGGAGATTGCTCCAAGACTGGTTTTTGACTGAGTCGAGACAAAATGGCAGATATTGTTCTGCATTATAAACGGGGATAATGATTGAAACGAGTGGCGTCTTATCCATTGTTTCCTTCTATCGTGTTGTCTTCGGACTCAAAGCTTTCTTCAGTCTACACTCATGAAGTCGCTTTCTTTTAGATAGTTCTTTCCGGAGGTCTGATCGTACTGTACAAGCTTGTAGTCTGCTAGTAGTTGCTTTTGCGTCTTGCTCATGCTGGTAGAATCAGTCACTGTGCCGTCGGATTGAAGATAAGTTGCTGTTCCGAGCCCGATTCCGCCCCTATTCGAGATGACACGGCTAATCGCAGGTATTTCCTCGTGGAGTTTAGTTAGCAAAGCTAGGTATGGCGAAATTTTTGCATTCATATGCTCAGCTGCGGATGACATGAAATAATTAGATGAAGAAAAAGCTGCTTCAGAGTCGTCAAGCTTAACATTTGCAGATGGTGACGCATCGTTTGACCAAATGAAATAATCGGTTTCATGAAGTAGGAACGAATCGTCCGGATTTTGTTCTTCTTTTAAATAGATGCCTGGAAGATGATCTCCATAGAAAATGACTGTAATAGGCTTGTTGATCTGGTTCAACTGGCTGAGGAAGTCAAGTGTTGCTTGATCCGTGTATTTCAGGCCCGTAGAAAAAACGTTAATCGCACTATGCTCATCGTCAGGTGTGTCATCGGTAACAGAAGATTGGAGGACGTCTTCCTCTTCATAGTAGTTGCTGTAAGGCATGTGGTTTTGCATAGTGACGACTTGCAGAAATTCTGGATTCTTTTGATTCTTGATCAAATCCAAAACATCTTGATAGGTGGAGGAATCACTCACATATGGTGATTCTCCTATTTTTTCGGTATGCTCGACAGGGGTTGCGCTGTCGAGAGAATAAAGGTGCGAGAAACCAAACTTTTTATAATTTGTGTTTCTTAGATACATGCTTTGATAGTAAGGGTGCACTGCCTCGGAACCGGATTCTCCATATTTCTGTGTCCAGATCTGATTAAACGAATATGGGTTAGATTGAGTCGGTACGAGTTGCTGATAAGGAACAATCATTGAATCGCTAAAATTCGCCAAAGAAAGACCTGTGAGAGCTTGGTATTCAATGTTGGCGGTTCCACCTCCATAACCAGGCGAAAGCATGGTGCCGGATGTAGTGGTTCCCATGATATTTCGAATATTCGGAATGGGATCTTCATCAAAAGTAATATCAGGGAGTCTGGTGGGGTCGGCAAATGTTTCTGACAGTATCATGATGGCAGTGCTGTCGGTCAATTGCTGTGTTCGGGACTTATTTATGGAATTTGCAAGCTTTGAATATTTCTTTGAAATTGCCTGCATTTTCTGTTTTGAATAACCTTCAGGTTTATCCATCGTGGGAGCCTTTGTCAGGCTTAAGAAGGTCGTCGCAGGACCGTTATTTCGGGCATCTTCTGCTGCGTCGAAAAGTGTGGGCGTATAACCTTGTTTGGCTGCCCACATATTTGACCATGACCCACCAGTTCCTAAGTTTGTTGCATAGGATGCCAGGATGACTACACTAACCACGGCGGCGAGGGCTCGGCTGAATGTGCCGACGGTGTTTTTCGCACTGGCGAATGGTTTGCGCCATGAACAGTAGATAAAGCATTTACGTCTATCGAGTAGGAAGAGCAACAAACAGATAGCAATTATCCAAATGACGACTGTGACGGCATTTTCGACGAATTGCTGTGAATTGTCAGGAATAAATGAAGCAATATTGCCGGCGTCTCCTCCAGATATAAAAGTAAAATCCGCTGGAATGATTGGTTCATTACGTAATTGTATTTTTATGCTGTTTGCTACGCCAAAAGCTGTTATAGCTGTTCCGAAAAGAAGTGTCGCAATCCAGAATCTGTTGGTGACAAAAATGAGTGCGAGATAAATAAGACCGAGCCCGACAAAATTAACCAAAAAGAGAGATTTCTGCTCAAGCCACATTTGACTGACGAATTTGGTGACTTGCCCTGCGACGCTGTTCAGAATTTTGGTTGTCTGATCAACTTCATCGCCTTTATCGTACGTTGGTTCGCTATACATTCCCCACTGAAGGAAGATGACCTCGGCAGAAGTCAATAGGGTGAACACGATGGCGTAGAACGCATAGGAGAACCTCATGCGTTTTTTCCACAGGCCATACGCCTTTTTGAAGAATTTGATGATGAGTTGAACGGCTTTGAAATTGGTGAAAGTTTGCCATGAGGTCTTTACCGCTGTGGCGGCGGTATAGATGGCGCGACCGGTGGTTTTGGCAGCTTTTGCAATTGCATGTCCTGCGGTGGAGAGTGCTTTTGCTGTGGTGTGTGCTTCTTGCTTACAGACTTTAACAGCCCGCATCAGAAGATGCTCGTTAGCTTGCGCGAGTTGAATTTCAGCAGACGGGGGGACTGAATGGGTACTGTCGTTCCCTGCTTCGCCAAATGCTCCGTTGCCGGACTTGTCATCAGCTGTTTTTGGCAGATGGGGCGCGTCGACGTTGGGAATGAAAACGCTTGCGTTATCGGAGATGGCGTGAATTGCTGATTTCTGCGTATACAGCTTTGAACCATGGCGACCTGAAAGGGTGGATGGAGCGCAAGCGTTGCTATCTTCGTCATTCGCAAGAGGGCGATACGCTCCGCCCGTAATCGGCTGCTTAGTAAGTTTTACGTATGAAGGTGCACAAGCATGACGGTCAGGCGAAAAAATAGGCATCGTCGCATCCTTCAACAAGATAGCCCCTTATAATTAGGGGCTCTGTACAATTAAACCGGATACATTTTAGTGTTCAGCTGTGGACGAACGGGTATCTCGTAGATGTCTGAAAGGTAGCTGGAAGGTTAACTGGGTGACGGGCAGCAAACAGATGTGTTCAAGGTGAACAACATATGCGCTCGCAAGTGTTGGGCGTCATTCGCTGGTAGTGCACTAAAAAGCGCTGTCTGCGTGAAGCCTTCTATAGCAGTCCTGCCATGTAGATCGGCAGCTTGACCACGTCATTTTCCACGAGCAGCGGTTTCGGATGCAGCACGTATCTGGTGCCGACCTTCTTATCGAATTTTGCCTTGAACTTGTCTAACGAGACCGTGCGGTAGTGTTTCGATGACTTGACCTCGATGGGGCTGACCTTGTACTTCATTGCCGCGTTCTCGTACGGTTCGACGATGAGGAAGTCGATCTCCATGCGGTTCGACGGGTCGTCGCGGTCGCTGCGCAGGTCGACGAAGTAGTCCGCACGTCATCGGGGGTTGCAACCAGTTAACTTAATTGCTTGCTTTCGATTGTTTTCGTATGATATACTTGAGTCATGCGTGTCAGGGAATGGGCGAAACGAGAGGGTTTCAACGAGCAGACGGTATGGCAGTGGTGCCGAGAGAACCGCATGCCCGTCCCATTCGAGCGCATGAGCACGGGCACGATAATCATCCACGACCCGAAATACGAGAACCGACCCGTCACCCCCACGGCGAACGGCAGGACGGTGTGTTACGCGCGTGTCAGCTCGTCTGACCAAAAGGACGATCTGACACGTCAGGCCGACCGGTTGAAGGCGTTCGCCCTTGGTATGGGAGTGGAGAAGCCGGAAATCGTCACAGAGACGGGTTCCGGCATGAACGACAGGCGGCGCAAGCTCAACCGGCTATTGTCCGACCCGACCGTGGACACGCTGATCGTGGAGCACAGGGACAGGCTCGCCCGCATGAACGCGGGACTGGTGGAGAGCGCGCTGAAGGCGCAGGGACGCCGAATCATCGTGGTGGATGACACGGAGCTGGATGACGATTTGGTGCGCGACATGACCGAGGTGCTGACCTCGTTCTGCACCCGGCTGTACGGGCGTCGCGCGGCCAAGCGCAAGACGGACGCGGCGTTGAAGGCGGCGCGCGATGCTTGAGGCGGTCAAGGTGGCGCTCGACCCGACTCCACGGCAGGAACGATTGTTGGAATCGCACGCCGGGGCGGCGCGATTCGCCTACAACAATGGGCTGGCGCACGTCAAGGACGTGCTCGAACGCGGCGATACCCCCGAATGGTCGTACTATGCCTTGCGCAGGTGGTGGAACCAAGCCAAAAACGGTCTGGCGGTGGACGAGACCACGGGAGAACCATGGTGGCCTGAGAACAGCAAGGAGGCGTACAACAGCGGCCTCGAATCATTGGCCGACGCGCTGAGGAACTTCTCCAAGTCCCGCAAGGGGCGGCGGAAAGGTCGCAGGATGGGCTTCCCACGCTTCAAATCCAAGGACAAGGCGGTTCCCAGATTCGCGTACACGACGGGCTCGTTTGGTCTCATTGACTGTGACCCTCATGCGCTGCGGCTCCCGAAGATAGGCCGCGTGCACTGCATGGAGAACGTGTCCAAGCGAGTGAACGGCGCGAAGGTGCTGCGCATGAGCGTATCCAAGCGTGGTGGACGCTGGCAGGCCAGCCTGACCGTCGAACGCGCCGACCTGCCGATTCCATCGCCGCCGAAAGGCGGGAGCGTCGGCATCGACTTGGGTGTGAAGGAGCTCGCCACATTGTCGGACGGCACCGTGATACACAACCCGCACGCACTCAAATCGAACCTCAGACGGTTGAAGAAAGCCCAACGGAATCTGAGCCGCAAACGGAAAGGCTCCAACCGCCGCCGCAAGGCGGGAGCGCGGGTCGCCCGACTATACGCACGGGTGGCGAACCTGCGTTCGGACGTGCTCAACAAGACCACCGCCATGCTCGCCCATACCTACGCGGACATCAGCATCGAGGACTTGAACGTGGCGGGCATGGTGGGAAACCACGGGCTCGCCCAATCGATTCAGGATGCCGCGTTCGCGGAGTTCCGACGCCTACTGACCTACAAGACCGCACGCACCGGCGCGAGGCTTCACGTCATCGACCGTTGGTATCCAAGCTCGAAGACCTGCTCGAACTGCGGGACGGTGAAAGCCAAGCTGCCCCTGTCCGAGCGCGTCTACCATTGCGGCAAGTGCGGGCTTGACATGGACCGCGACCTGAACGCGGCCATCAACATCCAAGTCGTCGGGAGTGCCCCGGAGACGTTAAACGCGCGTGGAGGAAGCGTAAGACAGGCCCACCCAAAAGGCGGGACAATGCGGCATCCGGCGAAGCGCGAACCAAGCGGCGGCGAGAGTCGCGTGAGTCTTGGAGCTGGTCTCGGCAACGAGGCCATGCAGATGACTTCGCTTTAGCGACAAGCTAAAACAAAATCATTTGCAACGGCTTTCGAGAAGTCGACGAGCATATACGACGCATAGTTCCGTCGTCCGAATTCCTCCGCGATGGTGCTTTTCCCGACGCGTCGCGCGCCCTCGATGAGCAGGGCCGTGCTTCCTTGGGAGGATTCCTTCCAGGAAGCCAGTTTTTCGTACGCTTTTCGTTCGAAAGTCTCCGTGTCTCACCGTCGTAAATACACCAAATCAAGGGTAAGCGAAGTGCTATTTATACACCAAATCAAGGGTAACTGAGATACCACCGGTTGGGCTGCCGAATCTGCCATATATAAGCCAGTTTGTGGAATCGCTCCATGAACTATGCAACCCTGCCGGTACCCTGAAATGGTGAGTAGTGAGATTTTCAAGCCGCGCAACATCATCGTGACCGGCGGATGTGGGTTTATCGGAGCCAATTTCGTGCGCTACGTGGCACACAACCATCCTGACGTGCGCATAACCGTGCTCGACAAGCTGACCTATGCCGGAAATCCGCAGAATATCGCCGGTCTTCCGCAATCGCAAGTCGAACTCGTGCAAGGCGATATCTGCGATGCTGCACTACTGGAACGTATCGTGCCCGGGCATGACGCGATCGTGCATTTCGCGGCCGAATCGCATAACGACAACTCCATCGCCAATCCTGAACCCTTCATCACAACGAATGTGGAGGGTACGTTCCACCTGCTTGAGGCGGCGCGCAAGCATGACGTGCGATTCCATCACATCAGCACCGACGAAGTGTACGGCGACCTTGCGCTCGACGATCCATGCAAATTCACCGAAAGCACGCCATATAAGCCGTCAAGTCCGTACAGCGCGTCAAAAGCGGCATCCGACCAGCTGGTGCGTGCCTGGGTTCGCACGTACGGGCTTCGCGCCACGATCTCCAACTGTTCCAACAATTACGGGCCGTACCAGCATGTGGAAAAATTCATTCCACGCCAGATCACTTCCATCATGGAGGGCGTGCGGCCGAAACTATATGGCACAGGCGAGAACGTGCGCGACTGGATCCATACGGAAGACCACTCTTCTGCGGTGTGGAAGATTCTTACACGCGGGCGGATCGGCGAAACATACCTGATCGGCGCGGATGGTGAAATGAGCAACATCGCCGTGATGCGCATGATTCTGCGGCTCATGGGGTGTTCGGAGGACGCATTCGACTGGGTGCGTGACCGCCCCGGGCATGATCGGCGTTACGCGATCGACTCCAGCAAGCTGCGTGCCGAACTTGGATGGAAGCCTGTGCGCACCGATTTCGAAGCCGGTTTGCAAGCGACCATCGCTTGGTATGCTGCCAACCGCGCCTGGTGGGAGCCCGCCAAAGCCGCCACCGAAGCCCGCTACCGCGCCCAAGGCCAGTAAAGCGCGTCGGACTGGAGCGTTTGTGACGGTGCGTCATGGTGGATGCGGCGCAGCCTGGCAACTGGGTTCGGCAAGTGGCGATTGGGAAATAACGTGCTGCAAGTAGCCGATTTCGTCAGGAAATGCCTCCGGTCGGACTGTCGAATCTGCCATATATAAGCCAGATACGGTGCGAAAGCGCTTGTGCGGGGGTGAAGTCGTCCAAAACGTAACTTTGCCCCCCGTTAATAAGCTCTTTCGGGTTTTTGTGGAAGGGGGTATCGATTTGCGGTATGGGCGGTTATCGGGTTGTGAAAACGTTGCGAAAGTCATCTTTAACGAGGTCAAAGTTGTTTGAAAACGCAACTTGGCCCCGTTGAACGCAGGGGTGGTGGAGCTAGGGGCGGCGCCCTGTCGGCTCGTCTGGCTCGGACGGCTTACTTGGCGGACTCGAGTTTGAGTTCCTGGCTGGCGATCACCGACTTGGCGGCCGCGTCGAGTTCGTTGGTGATGTTGCGCAGGTTGTCGGCGTACGTGCGAATATCGTCTGTCGCCTTGGTGAAGTCGCTGGCATTGCCGTTCGCGGGGCATGTTGGCGCGTTTTCCACGGCTTCGGCCAGCGTGATCGCATCCTTCAGGGTTTCCAGCGTGGTGCCGTCGGCCACGTCGTCCACGGTGAGTTTTGCCGCATCTTCGGCTTCTTTCTGAGCCTCTTCGAAGTTTTGCTGATGCGTGGCGAGCGCCTTCGCGTTCAACGTGCAGGTGTCGCTGGCGGCTTGCGTCATTTCGCGCTTATTGGCGACTGCGATGATGGCAACGGCTGCGAGCGCAATGGCAACCACTGCTATCACGGCGACGATGGCGATGGTTTTGCGCTGTTTCGCATTGTTTTTCTGTGCTGTTGGTTGCATTGGGGTTCCTCTCTTCTCTGTGGCTTTCGTATTAAGCAAAACGTTGCGAGTATACAAAAACATTTCTGAGAAACGATTTACCACTGGAAATAATGTGGATTATTTTGCTATGAAAGGAATTTGTTTGTGGATGGGGGTGCTGGGCGCGTCAGGAGTGCGTGGCATTTATGCTGGAAGGAGAAACGTTTTAAGGGGTTTGAATGGCGTATCGTGCGACGTTGAAGGATGTGGCCGCTGCTGCGGGGGTGTCTGTGACGACGGTTTCGCTGGTGTTGAATAATCGGCCGGCTCGCGTGTCTGAGGAGAAGCGTAAGGCCATTGCCGACGCGGCGAAGAAGCTGAATTATGTGCCGAATCAGAGCGCGCGTAGCTTGGTGACCAAGCAGTCCCAGCTGGTTGCGCTGATCGTGCCTGATATTGAGAACCTGTTTTTCGCGGCGCTTGCCAAGTGTGTGGAGGATGAGTGCGCCGCGCAGGGGTATTCGCTGATTGTGGCCAATTCCGATGATTCGCGTGCTGCGGAGCATGAGTTGTTGCAGCGTCTTCCTGCCCGTGGGGTGGATGGGGTGATGTTGATCCCGGCGCGTGAGTCGTGTGTTGGGAGTGCTGTTGAGCAGCTGTGTGAGGATGTGGCGCTCGTGTCGTGCCCGGTGGTGCTGATCGACCGTTTGACGCAGTGCGGCTGGTGCGATGCCGTCGGTTTTGACAACTATCTTGGTGGTCGTTTGGCTGCCCAGTATCTGTTGGAAGGTGGTCATACTCGTATTGGCATTGTCACCGGCGATATTGCGGAGTCGAGTGCCGCGGAGCGTCGTCGTGGTTTTGTGGATGCCATCGAGCAGTCGGGGAAGCATTTTGATTCTTCGCTGTGTGTTGAGGGTGATTACCGTTTCGATAGCGGCTATCGTGCCGCGAATCAGATCATCGATGGCGGGGCGACGGCCGTGTTCTGCTGCAACGATGTGATGGCGCTTGGCTTCCGTCAGCGTATGGCGGAGCGTGGGTTGCATGTTACTGAGGATATGCAGGTGATTGGTTACGACAATATTCTCAAACGATTCGGTCTTGGTTGGCGTATGACCACCGTTGAGCAGAGCGTGACTGATTTGGCCGCCGCTTGTTGGGGTATGTTGCGTAAGCGGATTGATGTTGCGGTTCGTGCCAAGTCCGGTACGGAATCAGGGGATGCCCGTCCGTGGCTTTCCGATCCGCAGGTTGAAGTGCTTACGCCGAAACTGGTGCAGGCGGCCTGCGCGTAAACCGCCATTTTTAGATGCTGCAGACTGGTGCAAAACGGGTGGTGCAGATCAATCTCGGTATGTGGTGACGTAAGCATCTCCAATATGTTGTAATCGTTGGGAATACAGGCAACACGCCGTGTATAGGTGAAGAATTTGCGTTCTTGATAAAACGCTTTATCATAAATCTTGTCAACACAACACAATCGAGAATGCGCTCGATGTATAACTGACGACGCACCCGTATGGTGGCGGACCGTCGTCAGGCCGTCAAAGAGGAAAGGCACACACATGAAAAAGATGATTCTTGATCTTGATACCGGCGTTGATGACGCGCTTGCCATTTCGTATGCTCTGGGAAGCCCGGAGATTGAACTGATCGGCATCACCGGCACCTACGGCAACGTGCTCGTCGAGCAGGGTGTGCGCAACGCACTGGCCGTGACCGACCTGCTCGGCCACCCGGAAGTCAAGGTGTATCAGGGTTTGCCGCACTCCAGCACCACCGATCACTTCGAAGTACTGCCGATCTCCGCGTTCATCCACGGCGACAACGGCATCGGCGATGTGGAAATCCCCGATTCCAGCCGTTCCGTCGAAACCGAATCTGCGGTCGACTTCATCATCGACGCAGTGAAGACTTATGGCAAGGATCTCGTCTACGTGCCGACCGGCCCGATGACCAACATCGAAGCCGCACTGAAGAAAGCACCGGAAATCAAGGATGAAATCGGCCAAATCGTGCTTATGGGCGGCGCACTGACCGTACCCGGCAACTGCAACGCCTGCATGGAAGCCAACATTTCGCAGGATCCGGAAGCCGCCGACTACCTGTTCCGTTCCGGGGCGCCGACCACCATGATCGGTCTCGACGTAACCCTGCAGACCCTGCTCACCTACAAGGAAACCCAGCAGTGGCGCGACCTCGGCACCAAGGCCGGCAAGTTCCTGGCCGACATGACCGACTTCTACATCAAGGCTTACGAAACCACGTCCCCGCATCTGGGCGGCTGCGGCCTGCACGATCCGCTCGCCGTTGGCGTGGCAGTGGACCCGACCCTCGTCACCACCCTCGACATCAATATGAAGGTCGACGTGGAAGGCCCGACCCGCGGACGCACCATCGGCGACGAAACCCGCCTGAATGACCCGGTCAAGACCATGAAGGTTGCCGTCGGCGTCGACGTGCCGCGCTTCCTGAATGAATTCATGACCCGCATCTCCGGCCTCGCAGCCAAGGCTGAATAAGCGTAACCGGCCAAGCAATCGCGTATCGCATATCGCGCAATTCGAGAGAATCAAGGATTTTTATTATGTCTAACAACACAACCGCCGTGACCGGCACCGCATCCGCCGATCCGTTCGATGATCCGGTGACCAGCAACAAGATGGCCATCCGCGCCCTGATCCCGCTGCTGATCACCTTCGTGCTCGGCACCCTGTGCCTGCAGGGCTTCAACCTGGTGTTCCAGCAGGTCGGCGCCGACGTCGGCGCACCGAACCAGGCGTCCCTGATCACCGCATTTCCGAGCATCGTGCTCGGCATCGTGTGCTTCATCTACGGTTCCCTGGGCGATTTCGTCTCCCTGCGTAAGCTTGTGACCGTCGGTCTCGTGACGCTGTTCGTCGGCTCCATCTTCGGTTTCGTGGCAAACTACTTCTTCGCCGCAAACCTGTGGACCGTGATCATCGCACGCGTGCTGCAGACCGCAGGCGAACAGGTGGCAGGTTCCGCCTTCCTGGTGGTGGCCACCAAGTACCTGCGTAACGATTTGAAGGTCATCTTCTTCGGTCTGTTCACCGCCGCATACCAGCTTTCCGCATCCATCGGCGTGTTCGCAGCCGGCATGCTCAGCTCCATCGCATGGCAGTTCCTGTTCCTGATCCCGTCCGTCACCATCCTGTTCCTGCCGATCCTGCTCAAGACCCTGCCGTCCAAGAGCGGCAATGGCCAGAAGGTTGACGCATTCGGCTTCGTGATCTTCGGCTTCGCCACCGCATTCCTCACCCTGTTCTTCTCGTACATGGCATGGTGGATGCTCGTGGTCTCCCTGCTGCTGTTCGTGGCATTCGCCTTCTACATCAACAAGGCCCCCAACCCGTTCATCACCCCGGCCTTCTTCAAGAACACCCGCTGGCTGCGCGCCATCTGCCTGATCCTCGTGTTCTACTTCGTGAACTACGCACTGAGCCCGATCTTCAACGCCATCGGCACCAACATCTACGGCATGACCACCACCCAGGTCTCCCTGCACATTGTGTGGGCCTTCGTGGTCGCCGCCGTGGTGGGCACCTGCTCCGGCATGATCATCCGCAAGATCGGCATCAAGGCCGGCATCGTGACCGCAGGCACCCTCATGTTCCTCGGCTGGACCGGTGCGGCATTCTGCGTGAACTCCGGTTTCGTGGTGCTGACCCTGTGCGCATGTGTGTTCTACGCAGGCTGCGGCCTCATGTACTCCCCGGTGGTCTCCACCGTGCTGGGCACCATTGAAAAGGACGAATCCGGCCGTGGCGTCGGCATGAACGATCTGGCCATGAACGTTTCCCCGTCCATCGGCATCGCCATCATCGGCAGCCTGCTCGGCTCCAACGCCCTCGCAGGCGGCTCCATCACCGGCGCAACCGGCACTGCCGCCAACTATGCCAACCTGCTGCTGGTCGCCGCCGGTACCGCACTGCTTGGCCTGATCGTGTTCTTCGTCTTCAAGAAGAAGATCTACGAAGGCAACCATGCGCTGGAAACCGAGGAATCGGCAAAGTAATCGCACATTACATCCTCAATATAGTAAAAATGGGGATTTGCGATAATTGCGATTACTGAACAACACTATTTCGCAAATCTCCATTTTCATAAATCTTCTTTTGATGTAAGGAAGGTAAAGATGAGCGCGACTGAAGTTCTCTCCGCATTGGACCGCATCCACGGCACAGTGTCCGTAATCGGCTCGATGAACGCGGACTACACCGTCACCGCACAGCGTCTGCCAGGGCCGGGGGAGACCATCACCGGCGGTCCGCTGCAGCTGCTGCCGGGCGGAAAATCCGGCAACCAGGCGGCCGCCGCAGCGCGCATCGGCGCAACCGTGCAGATGTTCGGCGCGGTCGGCTCCGATTCCAACGCCGACTTCCTACTCGGCGCTCTGGGCGAGGCGGGCGTGAACACCACGCATGTTCGCCGCGTGCTCGGACCATCCGGCACAACCGTGATTACCGTGGACGCAACCGGCGAAAACACCATCGTGTACTCGCCGGGATCCAACGCGCAGGTCACCGTGGATTATGTGGAATCCGTGCGCGATGCGCTGGCACGGTCTTCCGTACTTGGCCTGTGCTTGGAAAGCCCGATCGAAACGGTGACGGCCGCCGCGCGCATGTGCCATGAAGCGGGCGTGAAAGTGCTGCTCAACGATTCGCCGTTCACCCCGTCGCTGCCGGCCGAACTGGTTGAAGCATCCGATATTCTGCTCGTCAACGAGCATGAGATGGTACAGCTGCTCGGCATTGACGAGCCGGAAAACGACGATTGGGACGGTTTCGATTGGAATCATGCGCTGGAAGCAATGCGTGGATTCGGTTTCGAACAGGCGATCGTGACGCTCGGCGGCGATGGTTCCGTGGTATTGGATTCCACTTCGGCAACGCCGATCCAGCGCATTGCCCCCGTGCGTGTGAACGCGGTGGACACCACCGGCTGCGGCGACTCCTTCATGGGCACGGTGCTGGCCGGTCTTGCCTCGGGCATGGCGCTTTCCGAAGCGGCCGAGCTTGCCTCGTATGTTTCGGCATACGCCGCCACAGGGTATGGTGCGCAGGCCTCCTACGGCAATGCCGCGCAAATCCGCGAAGCATTCGCCAAATAACGGAAGCGAGGAAGCCTATCGGACGCTAGCCAGATTTCTCTTTTCTCTCTTGATACGCGGGGTGCCGCATCCTACCGACGTAGGATGCGGCACCCCGTTTTTGGGAAGATCTGACATTAAAAAACTCGCCGACCGGATGGGGGCGAGTTTTTGTTACGTTGAAAAGATTGCGCGAATCAGGCGTAGATATTGCGGGGACGCATGTCTTCGGGCAGACCGTTGAGCAGCGTGGAAACGGATCCGGATTCGAACACGGAACGGATGCCGGCGGCCAACAGCGGAGCCACGGACAGCACGGTCATGTTCGGCAAGCGCTTCTCTTCCGGAACGGGCACGGTGTCGGTGAGCACGATTTCCTTGGCACCGCAATTCCTCAGGCGTTCCACGGCCGGGCCGGACAGCAGGCCATGCGTGGCAACCAGCGTCACGGACTTCGCACCAGCGTTGTTCAGTGTGCGCACGGCCTCGCAGATGGTGCCCGCGGTGTCGATCATGTCGTCGACCACCACGCAGTCGTGACCTTCGACCTCGCCGATAATGCCATGCGCTTCGGCATGGTTCGGGCGGGTGGTGTCACGGGTCTTGTGAATGAACGCGAGCGGCAGATTGCCCAGCTTCGCGGCCCACTGTTCGGAAACCTTGATGCGGCCGGCATCCGGAGACACGATGGTGGTGTTCTCAAGCGGCATGTTGTTGCGCACGTAGTCAAGCAGCACCGGAGTGGCGGTGAGATGGTCGACCGGTCCATCGAAGAAACCCTGCTCCTGGGCGGCATGCAGATCGACCGTCATAATACGGTCGGCGCCGGCTGCGCGGAACAGGTCGAAAATCAGTCGGGCGGTGATGGGCTCGCGGCCCTGATGCTTCTTATCCTGGCGCGAATAGCCAAGGAACGGCGCGACCACGGTAATGGAACGGGCGGAAGCGCGCTTCATGGCGTCAACCATAATGAGCTGTTCCATGATCCACTTGTTGATCGGCTCGGTGTGCGCCTGCATCACGAACGCATCGGCGCCACGCACCGGCTCGGTGTAACGCACATACATCTCGCCGTTGGCGAAATCGTAAGCCGTGGTCTCAAGTACGTCGATTCCCAGGTATTTCGCGGTTTCATGGGCCTGCTCAGGGTACGCACGACCCGTCACCAAAGCCAATTTCTTATCCGGGGTGCCTTCGAGAATCGCCGACATGTTTCGCCTTCCACAAATCTAGAGTCGCGTAAATACGGTACCAACCGTACAAAAATAGCCGTATTCAATATAACAATGCGGGTGCCCATGACGCGCCTGCACCACAGAACGTGCGCAATTGCCGCTCGTCCAGCAGAAGGGCTATGCTGAACAGGTTGTCTGAACTGTATCTTTATACCTTTCATATATAGATGCGTGAAGGCAGTACGCATACACACTCCTGCCATGGAAGGTCCATGGCCGATAGTCCGAAGGAGGTGGGTGATGTCTGCGCATAAGTACGAACTGATGTTCATTGCCGATCCTGAGCTGGATGAGCGCGGTCTGAAGAAGTTGACCGAGCAGTATCTGGAAACTGTCACCAAGGAAGGCGGTGCTGTCGAGAACATCGACATCTGGGGCCGTCGCAAGCTTGCCTACGAGATCGCTGGCAAGACCGAAGGCAATTACGTTGTGGTCAACTACTCCGCTGAGCCGGCCACCAGCGACGAACTCGATCGTCTGCTGAACCTGAACGAATCCGTCATCCGTACGAAGATTCTTCGCAAGTAAGTAATTCCAAGCTTTTCAAGCTGCAAAACAATAAGCTGCAAAGTAAGTAGGTAACGATGGCAGGCGAAACGATTATCACTGTGGTGGGTAACCTCACGGCTGATCCCGAAATCCGTACGGTTGGCAACGGCTCGTCCGTGGCCAGCTTCACCATTGCCTCCACTCCGCGCACCTGGAACCGTAATACGGGCCAGTTTGAAGATGGTCAGGCTTTGTTCATGCGCTGCTCCGCGTGGCGCGACATGGCCGAACATTGCGCGCAGAGCCTGAGCAAGGGCATGCGTGTGATCGCGCAGGGTCGTTTGCAGCAGCGTTCCTATCAGGCGAACGATGGTTCCCAGCGCACGGTTATTGAGCTTCAGGTCGATGAGATCGGTCCGTCCCTGCGCTATGCGACCGCCCAGGTCACCCGAACCTCCAGTGCCAACGGTGGTAATTTTGCCGGCAATCGTGGCGGCAATGCTTTCGCTGGCGGCAACGGCGGGTTCAACAACGGTGGCTTCGCCGGCAATGCCGGTGGATATCAGGGCGGTGCCGGGTATTCCGGTGGCGCTGGCTATCAGGGTGGGGCTGCCGCTCCAGCCAATGCCGCGCCCGCCGTGCAGCCTGCTCCGGCATCGGATCCGTGGGGCAATTCGGATAATTCCGGTTCCTCATCGTTCGGTTCCTTTGGCTCCTCCGAATTTGGTGGAAGCAGCGACGAACCGGAATTCTGATCCGACCCGGATCGCAGCTTAAAAGAAAAGCAATTTCCAGATTGTAAGGAGAACATCAAGATGTCACGCAAGAGGCCGCAGCCGCCGGTCAAGCCGTTTAAGAAGAAGCCGAATCCACTGAAGGCCGCTAAGGTCACCGAGATCGATTACAAGGACGTTGCCCTGCTGCGCAAGTTCATCTCCGATCGCGGCAAGATTCGTTCCCGTCGTATCACCGGTGTTTCCGTGCAGGAACAGCGCGAGCTCGCCAAGGCTATCAAGAACGCCCGCGAGATGGCTCTGCTGCCGTACGCCACTTCCGGTCGCTGATCTTAGAGAGGTTTGAAAAATGGCTGAAACTAAGGTTATTCTCACCAAGTCCGTCAATCACCTGGGTCACCCGGGCGACGTCGTGTCCGTCAAGGCCGGCTACGCTCGCAACTACCTGATTCCGCAGGGTCTGGGCTTCGCATGGTCCAAGAACGCTGCCGCCCAGATCGAGGCCATGAAGCGCGCTCGTCTGGCCAAGGCCGTTGCCACCCGCGAAGAGGCTGTTGCCGCCAAGGAACTCATCGAGGGTTCCGTCGTCGAAATCGCCGCCAAGGTCTCCGAGTCCGGCAAGCTGTTCGGTGGCATCTCCGCCGACAAGATCGCCATCGCGCTGTCTTCCAAGGCTGCCGTCAACCCGAAGAACATCACCGTGGATCCGATCAAGACCACCGGCGAGTTCGCTGCAACCGTCGCTCTGCACCCGGAAATCTCCGCTTCCTTCACCGTGAAGGTTGTCGCTGAGTGATTCGGCCCCATTCGCTATGGCTGCATTCATTGCGGTTACGGCGAATGACTTCAGACTGAGATACGTCTGAGCTTAAGCATGGAAAATCCCCCTGCACCAGCTGAAAACAGCTATGCAGGGGGATTTTCATACTTTATTTAATAGCTGTAGCCACCGTCATCAAGCGTGACCGTGACCTTACCATCCTTGATAGCGAACGATCCGCTCGCATTGAACGTCGTACTATCATCATCCGGATCCCAAGAATCGCCGTCTTTCACCTCGTATGTGCACTTTGCCTTACCGGTTTTAGTATCAAAAGCGCCATAATCAAGGTCGACTTCGTCGATTTTCGGATAGATGCTGATCGACCACGCGAAATTACGGTAATTATCCTCATCCCATACGCGGAAGCCGAACGGGCAGTTTTCCGGCGCATAGTCGGTGGATTCCGCGCACTTGTCGAGCGCGTTGTTCACGGCGGTGCTTAATGCATCCTTGAACTTGCTGGTGGTCGTCACCTTCAGCGTGGTCGGCGAATCACTGTCTTCGTTCGTGCGGAATACCACCGTTTCGCTGACGATATAATCCGTGCTCGTAACGGAAATGTTGTACGTGCCTGGGTATACGCGCAACTGCCATTCGCCGGAATCCGTCTTCTCCGCGTTTTTGGCTGTGACCGCAACCTTGTTGACCGTCAACGATTCCACACTGCTTGGCACGGAAACATTGATGGACTTGATCAGTGGCGTGGTGATTTGCCAGTTCGGGAAAATCAGGAATTTGTTGCCGGATTTGCGCATCGTGAGTTCCTCATCGACGGTTTCGCCGTTCAACGAGTAGCTGATTGATGCGGTGGTTGTGCCATTGCCGGATTTCACGCCATTGACATGCGCATTCGAAATGGTCGCGTTATCGGTCTTGGCGACGCTGTTGGAAAGCAGCTTGCGTTGGTTTTTACCCACTTGAGGATCGGCAATGTCGTTAGCCTTGTCGTAATCGCCGCTGGCGATTGCCGACACATAGCTTTCCGCCATGGATTTCGCGCTGAAGACGGTCGAATTGAGCACACCATAGACAATGCCCAATACGATCAGTGCACCGGCGACGATGCAGCCGATCAGGATCGTCTTCTTAGTTTTTGGGTCGAGTGGCTTTCCTTCACCCTGTGGAACGGCCGGCATCGGAATGTCGGCCGGAGATTGTGGCATGGGAGGAACCGAAGCCGTTGACTGCGGTACTGGTGGAACCGAAGCGGCTGGCGCTGGGATTGGCGTGGTTGGCATTGGAACAGCGGGCATCGCTTGCGTAGGAGCGGTCTGCGCGGCTGGTGACGTTGCTGGCGCGGACGGATTGGCGTACTGCGCGTTGTATTGCGCGTTGTATTGCGCGGTCTGCGTGGTCTGCGCGGAAGCTGCGGTCCTGGCTGCCTTCGGTTGGCCGAAATGCGGATCGCAAGCCTTGACGTAATCGACGACGTTCTGCGGAGTCTGCTGTACGGTACCGCCAACAAGAATCTTCCACAATCCCGGCGTCGACGCAACCAACGTCGGACCAAACGTCATCGCAATCACTTCAACGAGGAAAGCCCAGACGCCGGCGACGATGAAATACCACATTGGCACCATCGTCGAAACCGTATTCGAGCTGTATCCGGCAAGGAAATTCGTGCACAGGAATTCCGCGACAAGCCAGAACACCATCACGGCGACAGGAGCCTTCCATGTGTTCTCCCACTTCGCATAATACGGGTCATACATGTTGCGGGCCGTCTCACGAAGCGCAATGTAAATCGTTGCAATGATGAAAAGCACAAAGCAAATCCACAGTGCCCAAGCGTATTGGGTGACGCTGGCGACATTGAACAGGGAAAGCGTGTAGGAGGATTGACCGGAAACCGAAGCCGTGACACCACCGAACGAAGATACGGAAAACAGTACGAACGGTACGGCAGGCAATAGCAGCGGAATCAGCAGTATGCCGGCCAGTGCGCTTCCGGAAGCGGCCGTCGCCACAATCAGTGCAACGAGACCGAGCGCCAGGAACAATACGCCGTAAATCGCAGCAGATTCAACAAGCGTGCGTACGAAACCGCGCGTGCGATGAGCCCAACGCCAAGTGGCGGAGAACATGTTATTGGAATCGGGAGCAAATTGCGCCAGAGCGTAGCCGGCCAATGCGCCGAGTCCAGCCAGCAGGAACGCCATGAAGAACGTGCGGAACGATGCTCCGGAAAGCGATGCGGACGCGGAGTAATATGCGTACGATCCTCCGATTTTCGCAGGGAAAATGGCGGCGAGAATAACAACCACCAAACCGGAAAGCACACCGACGATAGCGGAACTGATCGCACCGGTCCACTTGAAACGCAGTGCGGACTTACGCGCCAGCATATAAGCGCCAAACGCGGCGCCGCGCAATTGCAGGATGGCCATGCGGCTGCGGGAATTCCTTCCGTGTGTCCGCAGTGCGGCGTCGCCGTCACCGCAGATATGCGATTCTGTGGTTCCTGCGGTTTTCCGTTGGGGACACAAGGTGCTCAGCCGGCTGAGACCACTCAAATCGATGTTCCGCCGGCAACGGCCGCATATCCTCCGGTTCCCATGCCCGCGCCATCAAGCCTGCAGCTAGACATGCAGTCCGGAACGCAATCTGATCCGCAAGCCAATGATTGCAAGAACCGCAAGAAGCCAATCATCATCGCAATTATTGTAATTATTGCGGTGATAGCGTTAATCGCGGGATTTGTTGTATGGAAATCAACCAATCGTAATAGCGGTGACGATTCGGCGCAAAACGGTTCTTCGACGGCGCAAAACGCGGATGAGCAATCCAACAAAACCAAGCAGAACGATGCGGCCAAGCAAACCAAGGATTGCGCGACAACGCCCGACGCGGGCTTGGAGAGTGTCGAGAAAAATGGAACCACGATGATTGCGACCGTCGCGTTCTCTGCACACGCCTGCGGTGACACCGCGTGGAAAGGCGAGGACGTCACAATCTCCATCAAGGATTCCAGCAATGAGGTGATCGCGTCCGCGGTGTACGACTTCGCATCCGATCCGATGCAGTTCACAAGCGGCACAGCGACGCTCGAGCTGGCGTACGCGATAGGGCAGTACTGGCGTGCGTCCGACCAGATCGAAACCAAGTCGACCAGCATGGTGGTGCAGAAGGGTGCGACGCCGAACGGTAATGCGGTTGCGAGTGTGGGAGACGCAAGGGGTGGCGCGAACATTGCCGACTCCGATGCGGAACGCTATGCGCAGCTGGCGTTGAGCTGGCAGCTGTCTCATGACCGGTCGGCGGTTTCCGGACTGTACGACATTCCGACAACGCAGCTGTTCAGTCGTAAATACGGTATGGAAGTCGACGGCAAAACCCAGCAATACCGCGATATTTACGCGCAGTATCTTACATCGCGCGCTTCATGGCCGAAGGCGGTGTTGGCGTGGGCCGCGGACTACAGCTACTACACGCGGTATGGGCATGAGGCCGATTATTACGTGCTTCTTTCCGGGGAGGAGTTCGGTTCGGTGGCTGATGCGCGTGCATGGTGTTCGGACAATGGATTCGGGGAGAATGATTGCATGGCCGTGCAAATAAATTAGCGAAGTGAATTGGCGGAAGTGTTTGGGGCGATTGGATTACGCGGAACGACAGTTGTGAAGAAATTGTGATTTCCTGCCTTGGCTGTGCTGTTTAGATAGGGAACATGACGGCTGGATCGCATTTTTCTGTAATTTATGCAATATGCTGAAATCGTTGAAAAATAGCGGTTCTACAATCGCGACACGCCGAGAGTTGCGTTCTTCTTGATTCTGAGTATATTTACTTCTTGTGCTCAGCGAGAACAAAACCTCGCAAGACCAACGCCCCTTTAGCTCAGTTGGTTAGAGCAGCTGACTCTTAATCAGCGTGTCCAGGGTTCGAATCCCTGAGGGGGCACAGACAAAACCTTGGAACTCCGGTTCCAAGGTTTTTTTGTTTTCTGATGCTCGCATGTCTACTCCCACATCCACTGCAGTTTGCGTAGAAACTGTTTCTCGGGCCTATCCTCCTCGTACTCCGCATCCGTACTATCGGCAAGGTTCTCCAGCGTCCTGATTCCTCCAGTCAGTGGAGGAATCTTCCCGTTTGTAAGCATCCCAGAGTCCGAAAACATCCAATCGGTGGAGGGATCTTCCCGGAAGTGGGCCTTTCAGCGGGCGAAACATCCAGTCGGTGGGGGAAGCTTCCCGCTGGCGCACGCTTCAGCATCTTGATTCCTCCAGTGACTGGGGGAATCTACCCGGAAAGCAAGCCTTCCAGCGGGCAAAACGTCCAGTCGGTGGAGGAATCCACCCATCGACTGGCGTCTCAGCGTCCTGATTCTTCCAGCCGGTGGGGAAATCTACCCGCTGGCGCACGCTTCGGAGTCCTGATTCCTCCAGTGACTGGGGGAATTTACCCGGAAAGCAAGCCTTCCAGCGGGCAAAACGTCCAGCGGGTGGAGGAAATGGGATGCTAAGGAAATGGCTTTGCGATGAATTCCCGTGGATGGACTTACGCACCGGCCCTACTGGCTTCCCGCGACGGACTCACTATGGCTCCCGCATGCCGGCCGACGCCTCATCACTCCATGAAGACACGCGTTCCAGGTTCAATCCCCCGGCGCGTCCACCCTGGTAATAACTTCCGAGGGTATAGACAATAACTTTGGTTCCGATATGCTCAAAGGCCCACGTGCGGTCCGATCATCGATTTGCTTCTTTGTCTGAGAATAATGACGTATTACTCTGATTGCAGAAGACAAGATCGTGGGCACTCTTGGCAAGGGCAGGTCGACAGGCTCCAACGCGCAGTACGACATCTCTAATCTTCATTTCTACAGGGATGGCGAAGACATCGGTATTGCAGAGTTCTTCGGAGTGGATTCATCATCTATAGATAAAGCCAGCACCATGGTTGTGGCCACGCTGACCACACCGAAGAAGGCTGCGAAAGGCAATCTCATTGGCACATGGGGATTCTCTGCCAAGGCGGCAGGTCTGACCATTACCGAAATGCAGATGACTATGCAGACTGGCGGTACGTGGACCGGCAGCATGAAATCCGCAGGTGACGACAAAGCCGAACAATTCGGCGGTACTTGGGTCAGCCAAGGCGGATCCACATACCATATCAACGAAACGCAATCGTATAATTCCGAATTCGATGTGACGCTGCCCAGCGGTCGGCAGTACTGACGATAATGGTGGAACTGGCGAAACCGCGGTTTGCCGAATCAAACTACGAGTGCAATATCCAACATATGAAACCAGCGCTATGACGTCATACCTAGTGGCATACTGACTTCCAGTGCGGGGAGTAATGTTGGACGCTGTTGTCCGCCGAGAGCGGAATCGACATCAATCTGATTCTTATTGAGAAGAAGCAATAGAGGAAACAGCAGTGGAATACTCGACTTTTGTCAAACTTGCGGCCGAATTCTTCGGTACCGCCATTCTGATGATCTTCGGCAACGGCGCTGTCGCGAACGTTGAACTGAAGAACACCAAGGGCCACCATGCGGGCTGGCTGAACATCGCCATGGGCTACGGCTTCGGCGTGATGATCCCGGTGCTCATGTTCGGTGCCGTCTCCGGCGCGCACATCAACCCGGCCATGACCATCGCCCAGGCTGTGAACGGCCTGTTCGACTGGAGCCTCGTGCTGCCGTACATCATCGCCCAGCTGCTTGGTGCCGCCGCAGGTCAGCTCGTGGTGTACATCACCTACTACCCGCACTATAAGGACACCGAAAACGCCAACGCCATCCTCGGCACCTTCTGCACCACCGACGCCCACAACGACCGCATCAACTACTTCGTCAACGAGTTCTTCGGCACCCTCGTGCTCGTGTTCGGCGCCCTGTGCTGCCTGTCCATGCCGTGGGGCGAAGCGGACCACGCTGCCGCTTCCATCGTGGTCGGCTTCATTGTGTGGGGTCTCGTGACTTCCATGGGCGGCCCGACCGGTCCTGGCCTGAACCCGGCCCGTGATCTCATGCCGCGACTGCTGCACGCCATCCTGCCGATCCCGTCCAAGGGCTCCTCCCGCTGGGGCGAGGCTTGGATTCCGGTTGTCGCCCCGATTCTGGGCGCTATCGTGGGTGCGTTCGTGTTCAAGTTGTTCGCCTGATCGCATTCAATCATTCGTGACTTGTTTGCCTGACCGTCGCATAAGTTGCGTTTGATATATGAGAACTGTTGCATAAAGCCTGTTTTCCTCGGAAAATTTCCGGTACGGGGGAAGCGGGCTTTTTGCATGCCTACTGTTGGCTGGTAGTGTTGCCGCGGAAGAGATATGCTGCCACCTGCGTGACGGCAGGGTTATAAGGAGGCCGGATTGAAGCGAATTCGTACCATTCTGCGTGCGCTCGATCCGAAAGCGGCCGCCACCATGAGCCGCCGGGAACGGACGGAAGCGTTCCGCATCCGCAGAAGCGTCGTGGCTTGGATTCTTGCATTATGCGTCATCGTGTCATGTACGTCGTGCAGCGTGCATGCCGTGCTGGTCAACGCGGTACTGAACGGACATGCGAAAACGGCGCAGATCGGCAATTCCGGAACACATTCAGAAAAAACGGATCAATCCGCGAAATCCGAAAAGAAATCGCAACAATCAGAGAAGAAAACCTAGGAATCGTCGGAAACGAAAGACGCAAAGGCCTCAGCGGAGGAAACGGCGGAACCGCAGGAAGACGCCGTCACCAAAGCGCTTCGCGAGCAGTCGGCCGCGCTGATGGACGATCAGAAAAGCGAAATACTTGCGAAAGCGCAGCAAACGGCGCAAAACAGCGGATATGGCATGGTGCAATATCATTACTGTGTGGTCACCAATGGTGAAGTCGGATCAGTCGAAGATTTTTCGAATGCCGTGTTTCGTATTCTGAACAGCGAACATGGATGGGCGCGCAGGCGCGATTTTCGAACCTTCTACGGACGGCAATTGCGATTTCAATATCGTGCTCGCCCAAGCGTCGACCTTGCCGACGTTCTCGTCGGTATGTTCGGAGCAATACAGCTGCCGTGTGGGCAACAATGTGATTATCAACGATGATCGTTGGAATTCCGGCACGGACGTGTGGATGTCGGGAGGCGGCGACTTGGCGCGATATCGCACGATGGTGATCAATCATGAGGTCGGGCACCGGTTGGGGCATATCGACAATGAGATGACGTGCGCGGGGCTGGCCAAGCGGCACCGCTTATGCAGGAGCAGTCCATATTTTTGGATGGCTGTGCGATCAACGAATATCCGCTTGATTCGGAATTATGGATTGGCTGAACGCGATTGCGGAATAGAGCTGCAGAATAAAACTGCAGAATAGGGCCTACAGTCCGAAATATGCGTTGAACTCGCCTTGATCGAGCGTGCGGTCTGACGTGTTGGTGCGAACGGCATCCCAACTGAATACGCCAAGCGCTTCGTCGGCGCTCATAGGCTGCGGTTTGGTGTGTTTCAGGTCTCCCTGCAATCCGAGCAGCCATGCGCAATAGCCGATGATCTGTTGCGCGGTGGCGCCGTGTGCCGTGAGTATGCCGAGATCGAGCGAGCGCTCGCGTTTGGCAAGGCGTTGGCCGGCTGCGTTGTCGATGAGGGGCAGATGCGCGTATGAGATGGTCACATCGTCAGGTTTATTGGAACCGTCGGCAGGATGGAAGGGCTGTGTCGGTTCGGAAGGCTTGAATCCCGCGTTGATAAGGGCTTTGCGAATGTAGATTTGCAAAGCGTTGGAGCGAAGCAGATCACGGCCGCGCACAATGTCGGTGATGCCCATGTCGAGGTCGTCCACGGTGACGGCCAGCTGGTAGGAGTAGATGCCGTCCGAGCGGCGCACGATGATGTCGCCGATGTCGTGGGCGAGGTTGTATTGCTGGGTGCCGAATACTTCGTCGTGGAAGGTGATGGTGGTGTCGGCGGTGGCGATGCGCATCGAGTGGCGGTCGTTGTTGGCGAGGCGTTGTTTCGCACGCTGCGGTTCGCTGGCGATGAGGCGTCGGCATGTTCCTGGGTACACGGTGAAACGATCGCCTTCCTGTGGCGCAGAGGCGGCGCGGATGTCGGCGCGCGAGCAGAAGCAGGGGTAGATGAGCGGTGTTGCCTCAGAGGTGGCTGCTTCGTTGCCTGCTGTAGTGCTGCAGGGCTTGGAATCGTTGGAACCAGTACTGATAATATCGCTGATTTCGTCAAAGCTCAGCTTGCTGAGAAGCTCAAGCGCTTCCTGGTATAGGGCGTGTCGCGACGACTGGAATACCGGTTCGTCATCCCAACCGAGACCAAGCCATTCGAGATCGCGCATCATGGTTTCGGCGGCGCCGGGAACCACTCGTGGCTCGTCGATGTCTTCGATGCGCAGCCGTATGGAATCACCCGATTTGCGGGCGGAAAGCCATGCTCCGAGCATGGCGTAAACGTTGCCGATGTGCATGCGTCCTGATGGGGTTGGTGCGAATCGGCCGGTCATGGCTGCTCCTTTGGTGGGTTGACTGTGGCAGTACGCAACTGTACCCGTTGGGGTTTAGCTAGGTTTAGCGTAGGGCGATTCAGGTGGCGTGAGCCCCCATAGCCTTACGTTAAAGTGGTAGTATATGCCGTTCGGGCGCGTTCGTTTGTGATGGTAATCTACGAGCACGAGAATGGTATTCCGTTTTGTCGGATGAATGGGGTCGATATGACGAAAAGGCAGTTTAGTAACACGGAGGTCGAGTATCTTCGTGCGTTGCCGGCGGTTGAGTCGGTTACGGAAAATCGGATCACGTATTCGCGTGATTTTCAGATCAGTTGCATGCGCCGATATTTGGATGGCGAGCGGCCGAGCACGATTTTCACGTCGGCTGGGTTGAGCCCTGCGATCATCGGGCGCAAGCGTGTGGAACGTAATATCGCACGTTGGAAAGTGGATCTGGATATTATGGCGGCCGCAAGAAGCAATTCCACGACGGGCGCCTTGTCTTCCGACACCAGGGAACGATTGGTGACTGTGCAGTTGGGGCAGATTCGATCGCTGACGTGTCAGGTGCTTGCGTTGAAGGAACGCGTTGATGCTTTGGAACGCAAATTAGACGAATCGCAAGGCTGAATTTGAGTTCGCTGAGAAAATTTTTTTTTGAAGAAAAAAGTTTTTTCGGCGCGTGTTTAGTAAATCTTGCATATAGTTGCTGTCGGACGGAGTCTTTGAAGTTCCCCCTTCTACTGCCGTCTGTTTTATTAGCCCGTACGGATATCGGTCGCTTTATCGCTTCACTTCAGACCGTCGTACGGGCTTCTTCTTACTCTGGTAGAGGTAGTTGGGATTGAACGCAAGAGGCTGAACATGACTGCATATATGGACCATAAGAATCTTGCCAATGAGGTGATCGACGGTGTGCGTGCCGTGCAGATCGCCGATGGCGTGCACCGTGTGCTGGACCGCATCGCATCGGCGGAGCAGCATGCCGGGCGTGACGCAGGTTCCGTACGCCTGCTTGCCGCCACGAAAACGCGCGACGTAGGTGAGATCATGGCTGCGATCGACGCTGGCGTGCGTATGATCGGCGAGAATCGTCCGCAGGAAGTGATGGCGAAGGCCGAAGGATTGATGGCACGTTGCGGGGAGCGCGGATTCGCGTTGGGCGTTGCCGACGATGCCGGCGCTTCCACTATTGCGGGTGAGCATATTCCGTTCCATCTGATCGGCCAGCTGCAAAGCAATAAGATCGGCAAAGTGCTGCCGGTCGTCAACACCATCGAATCGGTTGATTCCCTTGACTTGGCGGAGAAAATCTCACGCAGGGCCGTGGCGCGCGGCATCACCGTGGGCGTGCTGCTGGAAGTCAACGAATCGGGTGAGGCGTCGAAATCCGGCTGCGATCCCTCGCATGCCATCCGCATCGCGCAAAAAATCGGTACATTGGACGGACTTGAATTGCAGGGGCTGATGACCATCGGCGCGCATGTCGACGACGAAACCGCCATCCGCAAGGGATTCGAGCACCTGCGCAAAACCCGCGACCATATTCTCGAATCCGGCGAGCCGGGCACGCAATCCTGCCGCGAACTGTCGATGGGCATGACCGGCGACATGGAACTTGCGGTTGCGGAAGGATCCACCATCGTGCGCGTCGGCACCGCGATTTTCGGCGAGCGTGCTTTTATCTGACGTTTTCTTCCTGTGACGGGCCTTCGCATGATGTGATGGCCCGTTTTTTTTTTCGATGTTTTTGATTGTCGGGCGTTGCATGTCGATGATATGGACGATTCGACGATTGTTGCGGGTAGACTGGCAGACATGAGAATCGCACGTTTTTCGCATAATGATGTACCGCAATACGCTTTCGTGCAGACCGACGAAAGCGACGGCAAGGACTATCTCGTGGCGCTTGAGGGGCATCCTCTGGCCGGTGCCGGTGTGAAGCCGACCGGCGAGCGTTTTCCGGTGGATGGCGATGGCGTTCGTCTGCTCTCTCCGGTGATCCCGTCGAAGGTATACGGGCTGGCCAAGAATTACGAGGCGCACGCGCAGTTCATGCATGAAGCAGGCCATTCCGACATCAAGCACGCTCCGGAAGACATGGTGATCTTCTCCAAGCCGAGCACGTCGGTGATCGGCCCGGACGATCCGATCGTGATCCCGTCGTACTCGAACGATATGAATTTCGAGCCGGAAGTGGCCGTGGTGATGGGGCGCATCGCCAAGAACGTGACGGTCGAACAGGCCATGGATTACGTGCTCGGCTTCACTTGCGTGAACGATGTGACATTGCGTGACCTGCAGGGACTTGACCCGATGTGGACGCGTGCGAAAGGCTTCGACACCTCCTGCCCGCTCGGCCCGTGGATCGTGACCCGCGACGATTTGGATTGGAAGGACGCGAAGATCTCCTTCACGCTGAACGGTGAGGATGTCGAGCTGGCTTCCGGCACCACGGCGAATCTGATTCACGGCATTCCGGAGCAGATCGCGGCGATTTCCAGCTTCACGACGCTGCTGCCGGGCGACGTGATTCTGACGGGCACGCCGAACGCTTCCGGCCATCTTGATCCGGGCGACGAGGCGATCGTGCACGTCGAAGGCATCGGCAGCCTGCGCAACGTGGTGGTGCGCGGCTGATTGCCGATTGCTGATTGACATATTGAAGATATGAAGGCCGTCACCTTTCGTGGGTGACGGCCTTTGTGCTGCGTTGTTCGCGATTTCCCGTTTAGTGAACAAAAGTTGAGTGTTGCAGGCTCAACTTTTGGGAATAGAATGGTGGTGAAGTCGGTTGAGCATATCAGACAACGACATATGCGTCGACGCGACCGTGCGAAAAACGGACGATCGGCGCGAACCATGGAGGATGATATGGAACAGAAGTTCACCACAATGGCGCAGGAAGCCATTTCCGACGCCGTACAGAACGCGTCGGCAGCAGGCAACGCGCAAGTCGAAACCCTGCACCTGCTTGACGCGCTGCTGCGCCAGGAAAACGGCGTGATCCGCGGTCTGATCGAAGCCGCGGGCGGCAACGCGCAGAACATCAGCGCCGCCGTGCACCAAGCGCAGGACGCGCTGCCAAGCGTCAGCGGATCGACCACCGCGCAACCGCAAGTCAGCAGGCAACTATCCGCAGTACTTGCGCAAGCCGGCAAGGAAATGCAGCAGATGGGCGACGAATACGTATCCACCGAACATCTGCTCATCGCCATCGCGGCGGCAAAGCCGAATCAGAGCGCGCAAATCATGGAACAATACGGCGTGACCGCCGACGCGCTACGCAAAGCCGTGCCAACGATCCGAGGAGGCGCGAAAGTGACCAGTCCCGACGCCGAAGGCTCCTACAAAGCCCTCGAAAAGTATTCGACCGACCTGACGGCAGCCGCGAAAGAAGGCAAGCTCGACCCCGTGATCGGCCGCGATCAGGAAATCCGCCGAGTCATCCAGATCCTGAGCCGCCGCACCAAGAACAATCCGGTGCTGATCGGCGAGCCTGGCGTGGGCAAAACCGCCGTGGTGGAAGGCCTTGCGCAGCGTATCGTCGCCGGCGATGTGCCGACCACCCTGCAAAACAAGAAGCTCATCTCGCTTGATCTGGGCTCCATGGTGGCAGGTTCGAAATACCGTGGCGAGTTCGAGGAACGCCTGAAGAGCGTGCTGCAGGAAATCAAGAACGCAGACGGGCAGATCATCACGTTCATCGATGAGATCCATACCATCGTCGGCGCGGGCGCGGCCGAAGGATCCATGGACGCGGGCAACATGCTCAAACCCATGCTCGCGCGAGGCGAACTGCGCCTGATCGGTGCCACCACACTCGACGAATACCGTGAGAACATCGAAAAGGATCCGGCATTGGAACGCCGTTTCCAGCAGGTGTTCGTAGGAGAGCCGAGCGTGGAAGACACCATCGCCATCCTGCGTGGCATCGCACCGAAATACGAAGCCCACCACAAGGTGACCATCGGAGACGATGCGCTCGTGGCCGCGGCGACGCTGTCGAACCGGTATATTTCCGGCCGTCAGCTGCCGGACAAAGCCATCGATCTGGTTGACGAGGCCGCATCGCACCTGCGCATGGAACTCGACTCCTCGCCTGAGGAAATCGACGAACTGCAGCGTCAGGTCGACCGTCTCAAGATGGAAAAATCGTACCTGCTTGGCAATCCGAAAGACGATGCCGACGCGCAGAAAGCGGAAAACGAGCTTGATGAAAGCGCCAAGGAACGTCTCGACGACCTCAACAAGGAAATCGCCGACAAAAGCGAGAAACTCAACGGTCTGAAAGCACGCTGGGACGCCGAAAAGAACGGGCACAACCGCATCGGCGACCTGCGCAAGAAGCTCGACGAACTACGCACCCAAGCCGAACGGTATGAACGCGAAGGCGATCTGGCGAAATCCTCCGCCATCAACTATGGCGAAATTCCGGCCATCCAGAAGGAGATCGCGCAAGCCGAACAAAACGAGGCGGCGGCCAAGAACAGTGCGGCAGGCGGTGCTGACGGTGGCTTGGGTGGCGATATTCCGATGGTGCCGGACCGCGTTGACGCCGACTCCGTGGCCGAAATCGTGTCCGACTGGACGGGCATTCCCGTCGGACGCCTCATGCAAGGCGAAAACGAGAAGCTGCTGACCATGGAAGACTATCTCGGCAAACGTGTGATCGGCCAGAAGGAAGCCATTCAAGCGGTTTCCGATGCGGTACGTCGTTCGCGTGCGGGCATTTCCGACCCGAACCGCCCAACCGGCTCGTTCCTGTTCCTCGGCCCGACCGGCGTGGGCAAGACCGAGCTCGCCAAGGCGCTCGCCGACTTCCTGTTCGACGATGAAAAGGCCATGGTGCGCATTGACATGAGCGAGTACATGGAGAAGGCCTCCGTGTCTCGTCTAATCGGTGCTGCGCCAGGCTACATCGGCTATGAGGAGGGTGGCCAGCTGACTGAAGCCGTGCGTCGCCGCCCATATTCGGTGGTGCTGTTCGATGAGGTTGAAAAGGCCAATCCTGAAGTATTCGACGTGCTGTTGCAGGTGCTCGACGACGGCCGTTTGACCGACGGGCAGGGCAGGACCGTGGACTTCAAGAACACGATTCTGATCATGACCTCCAACCTTGGCTCGCAGTTCCTGGTGAACACCGAACTGGATGACGAAGCCAAGAAGAAGGCCGTGATGGACGCCGTGCATATGCAGTTCAAGCCGGAATTCATCAACCGCTTGGATGAACTGGTTATGTTCCACCCGCTTACGCGCGAAGAGCTCGGCGGCATCGTGGACATTCAGGTGGCGCAGGTTTCGGCCCGCTTGGCGGATCGCCGCATCAAGCTGGATGTTACCGATTCGGCGCGCGATTGGCTCGCCAACACCGGTTACGACCCGGCGTATGGCGCTCGCCCGCTGCGTCGTTTGGTACAAACCGAAGTCGGCGACCAGTTGGCGCGCATGCTGCTGGCCGGCGAAGTGCACGACGGCGACACCGTGCTTGTGGATCAGACCGGCGGCGACCATTTGGAGCTCTCCTCGTGGGCGCCGGGGCAGATTGACGACGATTTTTCGGCAGAGGCTAAGTGACGGTCGGAGTCATTCGGCTGATCGGTTTGGCCTGACTGACTGTTGATTGGCCGAGTCACGAAAACGGTCTAACCGTTGACGGTGGGCGGACTGCGCACATGCGGGTCCGCCCATTTTTCGTGCGATTGCGCGATTTTCTTTTGCGAAAACCGTTTTACCGTGACGGTTGGCGGTCGTATGCCTGCAAAACCAAGCCTGCGACCGTCAAAACCGTCGCACCGATCAACACGGCGATCGCAAGCTTCGGCTGAAGCCCGAAAATCAGCCACAAAGCGAACGTCCACACCGCGATGACCATCGTCACGGTCGCGGTAATCTGCGTTACCCGCGTGCGAATCTCATATGTGATGCTGGCCTGGATAAGCGTATCCATGCTTTGCTGTGTTTCTTGCGTTTCTTGAGATTGTATTTCTTGCTTTTCTTGCGATTGTGCGGTCGGAATATCGCCTTCCGATGCTTTCTTTGCCATGGGGCGTTGCGCGATCAGCGAAATCGCAAGCGATAGCACGGCGACCATGCTTGCGAAAGCGAAATACTGATTGCGTGACCCCGCGGGGAAAATCCACGACACCACGCACGCCAGCAGACTGTAGACGTACACGATGGTCATGGCGAGCGACAGCAGCGAATCCGCGTTGGGCGTGTGGCTTTTCAGGGCGGCGGTGCCACGATTGTGCATCGGCGCGGCGCAGTAGAACATGACCGGCGTGGCGATGATGGCGTGCAGCCATGGATTGGCCAGCCAGTGGGGAAGTGTGATGCCGCCGAATGTCAGCATGGTTACGGTGAATGTGGGAGCGGTCAGTATGGTTGCGATGGCGAGACTCTTGGCGATGTCGCTTCGGTGTGTTGCGCCGGCTGCCTCGTCTGGATTTTCGGTGTGATTTTCGGTGTGATTCTTGGCGGGCTTGTCATCGGTGATGCGTTGGTGGGAGGGGGCTATGTCATCGTTTTCGCTTAGGAATAGCCTGAGGATGGCCCAAGTGGCCACGGCCGCCGCAACAATCGCCGCCACCGTCATAAACAAATCGAATCCCATGTGTTTCCGAACCCCCGGATTGCCTCTTGAATGCCTCTCGAATATTCAGCGTGCTCGCGTTGCCGCATGTTCGTGAGCATGCTTTCGGCTCCAAGCATAATGCAGCTGGGCATGGATGTCTTGCGAACTTTGATCTTCCAAGATGTCTTGGTCATGCTGTTATATAGAACATATGTTCGACAATCCTGTGTTTGTGGTGATTCTTCTGGTGGTTGTGGCCGCGCTTGGAGCCGCGGCCGGCTTTTTTGCGGGCCGTTCCAAAGGGCAGGAAATGGCCCGTGATGCGAAAACCGCTGATCTTAACGAGGCGAAAGCGCAGATCGAAGCTGATCGGCAGGAAATCAGCGAATTGTCCACGGCGGTGACCCAATACCGCACGCAGGCGGAAGGGTTGGCCCAACAGTTGACCTATCTCAAATCGCAGCTCGCGCAGGCCCAACGGGCCGAACAGGAACGTGTGGAGCGGGAGCGTGAGCGTGCCGCGGCCGAAGCGGAACGCAAGCAGGCCGAAAACGAGCGAAAACTGCAGGAGCAGAGCAAGGTATTGTCCGCGCTCGCGCCCGTGCAGAAGAATCTTGACGCCCTGCAGCAGAAGGTTTCGCAAATCGAAGAAGGTCGCAAGCGGGAGATGGGTGCGCTTGGCGAGCAGCTCAAGGGGCTTGGCGAGCAGCAGGCTCGTCTTGACCGCGAAACCAACGCTTTGTCGTCGGCGTTGCGCAACAACAAGGTGCGTGGTGCGTGGGGTGAGGCGCAGCTGAGGAACATCGTGGAATCCGCGGGACTGCTGGAACATGTGGATTTTGACACGCAGGTGGTCGTCACCGACGTGGATGGGCATACGCAGCGTCCGGATATGATCATCCACATGCCGGGCGGCAAAACCATTCCAATCGATGCCAAGGCTCCGTACGCCGATTATCAGAAGGCGTGCGAGATTCCCGATACCGCCACGCCCGAGGAGCTGACGCGAAAGTCGGAGCTGCTGCATGCGCATGCCAAGGCAGTGCGTGAACATGTGAAGACCTTGGGCGACAAGGCCTATTGGAACGCGTTCGACGATGCCCCCGATTTTGTGATCGCCTTCATCCCCAACGAATCCCTGCTGCAGGCGGCTTTGGAAACTGACCCGACGCTGATGGACGACGCGTTTGCACGCAAGGTGGCTTTGACCTCGCCGATCACCCTATGGGCGGTGCTGAAATCCGTGGCATACGCGTGGCAGCAGCAAAGCCTGACCGATGACGCGAAAATGCTGTTCGACCTGTCCCGCGAATTGTATGAGCGGTTCGCGGTGTTGGGCGATCGCGCCACCAAGCTGGGGTCCGCCATCACCAAAACGGTCGGTGCCTACAATGCGTTCGCCTCGTCGCTGGAATCGCGCGTGCTCGTCACCGCGCGAAAGCTGCAGCGCGTCGACCAGAGCAGGATCATCGAACCCGTAAACATGATCGCGCCAGAAAAGGCCGACATCCGCGAACTCACCGCCCCTGAAACCAACGAGCAGTAGGTGCTGTGAAAAGGGTGTATTATGGGTGCTTTGGAGCAAGTGCTGCAGCGGGTGTTGTAATGCTATTTGGCTTTGTATGGGGGTCTATAAATCCTTGATGAGGCTCTTTTAAGGGGATTGTCCGGCTTCCGCCGTCTTTGTTGCAAAGGGGCTGCTGGCTGGAATTGTTATTGAATTGTTACTGGCTGGGATTGTGGTGAAAGTCACCATAGTTTTGAATAGAACATAGACCGTTAACGTTCACAGAGTTGTAGGGCGCGTCGCGGTTCGTGGTTGGACATGGACGGTCCGGCCATGCGGCCACAAGCAAAAGAAAAACAATAAATACGGACCAGCGCCGCCGACTCAGAACGAACGACGGTGATGCAGCAATGAAGCATAAGCAGAGTGCTAGCTATCACTCTATGTCGTAACCGTGTGCGGCGGTGGTAAATCAAGGAGAGTGCATGAAACGACATAGTCAACGATTGCGCGATATTCTCAGACGTGGGCTTGCCATCGCGGTCACGGTACCGATGATGGTTTCGTTCGCGCCGGTCGCATTCGCTGAAGACGGCGCCGGAACCGGTAACGGTTCGGCAACCCCCTCTGCTTCAAGCGGTCTGAACCTGCTTGCCAGCTATGATTTTTCTGACGGAACTGCGACTGACACATCCGGCAACGGGTACAACCTGACCATGAACGGCGGTGCGAAGGTCGAAGCGTTCGGCGACAGGAACAATAACCAGGCGTTGTCTCTGCGAGGCAATGGCCAGTATGCTTCGTTCCCGGATGAGCTGTTCGCCAAGGCGGGCAACTCGTTCACCATGGAATTCGCTGCCAAATCACGTCATGCTGATGACGGCAACTATTTCAGCTTCTCTGTGGGTGGAAGCCAGCAGAAATACCTGTTCTGGTACCTGAGCACCAAGTCCACGAAGTTCGTCATTTCCGATAACAAGTGGAACAATGAGCAAGGATTTAAGACTTCGCTGTCTAACAATGACAATATCTGGCACAACTACAAGCTGATCGTCGACGGCGAAACCCTCACCATGCTTCGTGACGGCGAACTTGTCGGATACAAGGCAAACACCGGCATCACCATGGCCGATCTGGGCAGCACCGCCGCAACCATCGGCAAATCCCTGTATAGCGGCGACGCTTATTGGAGTGGCGCGATCGATGACATCAAGATCTATCAAGGTGCGGACGTCACGTTGCCAAGCAGCGTGACGATCGTTGGCGATGGCGTGCTTGACGGTGCACTGACCATGGTTGAAAACAGCGCTACGAAGCTAACGGCCACGGTTTCTCCTGAAAACGCCATCAGCACCGATGTGACATGGGAGTCGTCGAAGACTTCCGTCGCCACCGTCGGCAGCGACGGCACCGTCACGGCTGTCGGAGAAGGAACCACCACAATCACGGCGACTACGAAGGCCGGCGGCGTTTCCACAAGCGTTGACGTCACCGTCAAGCCGTTGGATCCGGCGACCGTGGTCCAATTCGATCTGGATTCCGCGATTTCTGCCGTCAACGAGGCAACCACCGAGAATCTGCCGCTGATTTCCACCGGCTCGAAGTACGGATCCACCATCACTTGGACGTCTTCCAATGAAAATGTGATCACCGGAACCGATACAAATTACCAGGCGCCGTCGGTCGGATCCGCTGACCCGTATAAGGGTGCAGGCGTTGTGACCCGCCCTGCATACGGTGACGGCGATGCCGCGCCGGTAGAGCTGACCGCCACCGCGGCCAACGCTGACGGCAGTGTCACCAAAACCGCCAAAGTGTCGGTGATAGTCAAGGAAAAGACTCGCGAAGTGCCTGACGAAGCCTATGCCGCAGTCACCTTCCTGTCGGATTCCGACAAGACGAATGGTAAGACGGGCGAAGCGCTGTACATGTCTGCCACGGAAGGCAACAACTTCTTCTCCTTCAAGGAAATCAACAATTCCAATCCGGTCATCGAATCTTACGCCGATACCAAGGGCCTGCGCGATCCTTACGTGCTCAAGTCGCATGACGGGGACAAGTACTACATGATCGCCACCGATCTGAAGGTTTCCGCACAAGGATGGGGCCAGAACCAGCAGTATGGTTCGCTCAAGGTTGAAGTGTGGGAGTCCAAGGACATGGTCAACTGGACTCGCACCAACGCGGCCGACGGCGATACCGGCATTAAAATCAATGTCGACAATGCGGGCATGACGTGGGCTCCGGAAGCCTACTGGGATGATTCGCTCGGCGCTTACGTGGTGTTCTTCTCGTCACGTATGTACACCGACGACACCCGTTCCACCGCGGTGACCAGCACCAATACCGGCTACGCGTACAACGTGCTGCTGTACTGCATCACCCGCGACTTCAAGACCTTCACCGAACCGGTGATGTGGCAGGATACCAACTATTCCCGTATCGACTCCACGGTCATCAAGGTTGGCGACTACTACTACCGCTTCACCAAGAACGAGGAAAGCGGCGCTGCCGGAAGCTACATCACCAACGGCAAGTCCACGTTCCTTGAGCGTTCGAAGGTGCTGACGGCCACCACCGAGGAGGCATCTCCCGATACCGATCCGGAAACCGGCTGGCAGCTGCTTGACCAGCGCATCTTGCCGTTCGAAGGTCCGGAGGCTATCAAGCTCAACGCCGGAGACAAGTATCAGAATGAAGCAGGGGATGCCATGGTCATCATGGCTGATTCCGGTGGATACCAGCCGTACATGGCCAGCGAATCCGCTCTGCTGAGCTGCGATTGGAACAACCGACTGTCGCAGACCGATGGATGGCATACTCAGAAGGATCAGAACGCGGGTGTGAGCGGCTACGTGTATGCCAATGGCATGCCGACCCCGACCCGCCACGGTGCGTTCGTCAATGTGCCTGCTGCCATCGCCGAGAACATGCATCGTTGGACGACCGCCAACCCCACCACTCCGGATGCGACTGACTCCACGACCAAGCTGGAGCGCGGTAGAGACACGCTGACTGCCACTGTCACCGCCAAGGACGGCGGCAATGTGGCCGGATCGGTTGTCTTCACCGCTGGCGACTGGACCGAAACCGTCAAGCTCAATGCTGATGGCGTCGCCACAGTCACCGCTCCAGAAGGCGCGCTGGGCAAAGTTTCCAAGATCACGGCGGCCTACGGTGGGTACACCGATAACTTGGTCAACGTGTCTGACGATGCAATCGAGCAGACTCCGGATCCTGATCCGACTCCGGACCCGACTCCTGATCCTGATCCGACTCCGGCTCCGACCACTAAGCCCGGTACTACCACCACCAAGAAGACTGCGAAGAAGGCTGCGGTTGTGGTGAATACCGGTGCCAATGTCAAGGGCATAGCGCTGGTCGCCGCAATCCTGGCCATCGGTGGTGCGTTGGCTGTTCTGCGTCGCTGGAAGGCAGCTCGCTGACTTCACATGAACGCTTCGCCTATTCCGTTTCCACGTATTCCATCCATCCCGCGTGAAAACAAGACGAAGCCCCGTAAGAGAAACCGTCCGGTTCTATTTACCTCCTTCCCGGACGGTTTCTCATCCTCCTTGTTATGCATGAATCGCATGCACTAATGCTGAATTCTTCAAGGAATATTTATGAATACGAGAAAACATCTCACCGTCAAACGGTTGACCGGCGCTATCGTCGCCGCCGCAACCATGACTGCCGTTCTGCTCGTTGCGCCAAGTACGATGGCATCGGAGCCATCGGCGCTTGACAAATACAAGAACGAAAGCAGCCTGCTTGTAGATCTGAATTTCAACGATCTTACGGCAGGACAAACCGGAACCTACCAATCGGGAAATATCGTCGCTTCGATTAATGGCCAGACGGCCACGGGAACCGGCGAAGACGGCACCACTGCAGCCAACCTGTCCAGCGGATTCTGGATGAGCCTGACATCCGCGGATGGTAGTGCGGTGCTTCAAGGCAAGCATGCCATTACCATCAGCTACGATTCGAAGCCCGCATCAAGCGGCAACAGCGGCTGGACGCTGTACGCGGCCCGCGATGCGGCGAAACCAACCTATGGTTATGAGCATTACATCGGCTTTCTTGACAAAACCGACAAGATCACATTCGAACGCTACAACAACACCACGGGCGGTCGCACGGGAGCCAATGTCAGCGGTGCTTCCAGTGTCGGCTGGAAGCACGTGGATGTAGTCGTATCCGACGAATCCACCACAATGTACGTCAACGGCACACTTGTGAACAGCGTGGAGGCCAAAGAAAGCCATGATCTGACAGAAATCCTCGGCAAAGACGGTGGTATTCTGCAACTCGGCAAAGCGAATTGGGGCGCGGAATACTTTACCGGTCTGATCGACAATTTCAAGATTTACGACAGTTCCCTAGCTGCGGCGACCGATGCGTTCAACGCCATCAGCGTTGCGCAAGAGGCAACCGAAAACTTCTCCGTCATTACGGAAAGCAACGGTGTGCCGATCGTTTGGTCGAGCGATAACAACGCGATCCGGTTCACGGAAGATGGAACCGCGCAAGTTACTCGCCCCGCAGTCGGTGAAGCCGATGCTGTGGCAACTTTGACTGCCAAGCTCAACGGCTCGGACGATCAGTTGCGGACGTTTAAGGTTACGGTTCCGCACATCATATCGGACGATGAGAAGATCCAAAGCGATCTTGATGCCGTGAATATCTTGGACGCCGACGATATTCGTAGCAATTTCGTGGTGCCGACGGTCGGTGACAATGGCTCCGCCATTACATGGTCCGTCAAGAACAATGGCGGTGCGAACGCTTCTATCGCCGAAGGATATAACGAGAACAATGCCAAAGTATCGGTGAATCGGCCGGCTGCCGGCAAAGATTCCGTCAACGTGACATTGGAAGCGACGGCGACGAACAACGGTGCCACCGCAAACCGGGAATTCCCGATCACCGTTTCGCCGATGCCTTCCGACCAAAGCAAAGATGAGGCATACATTTGGGCGTTCTTCACCGGCGAAGGCGTGGGAGGCGAGAAGATAAGCCTCGCCGCTTCCAAGGGCAACAACGCGCTCGACTGGAATACGCTCAATGAAGGCACTCCGCTGTTCACCTCCACCGAAGGCGAACAGGGATTGCGCGATCCATTCATCATGCGCTCGCATGACGGCGACACCTTCTACATGCTTGCCACCGATCTGAAGATCTCCGGCAGGAAGGGCAGCTTCTCGGCGGCACAGTACAACGGTTCGCTGTATATCGAGGTTTGGGAATCCAATGATCTGGTGAACTGGACGAACCAGCGTCATATCAAGGTCAGCGACGACAGCGCGGGCAACACGTGGGCTCCGGAAGCCTACTGGGATGATGAGTTGGGCGAATATGTGGTCTACTGGGCCTCGAATCTGTACGACAATGACGATTCGAGCACTCGTACCTCGCCAAGTTACAACCGCATGATGTATGTGACGACGCCTGATTTCATCACGTTCTCCAAACCGAAGACGTGGATTGACGTGGATCGGAGAGGCCAAGCTGGAGCGGGTTCCATTGATGTGACGGTGCAGAAGGAAGGCGACACCTACTACCGCATCTACAAGGATGAAAAGTCGATGACCTTGCGCCAGGAGAAGTCCAACACCCTGACCGATTCCATTGGAAAAGCCGGCGTCAAAGACTACAGCACGGCATTGTCCGGCAGCTCGTGGAGCGAAGTCGGCACCGCGATCGGCAACGACAAATCCAACGGATACGGTGGCACCTTCTCCGCAGGCGAAGGCCCCTCGCTGTTCAAAGCCAACGAAGGTGATGTGAACGGATACCAATACTATCTGTTCGCCGACCAGCCCAGCTATCACGGAGGTCCGAACCATTACGTGCCCATGGCGACCACCGACATTTCCGACGCTTCGAAGTGGACGGTAATCGGCGACAAGATGCCCGAGGAGAACTTCCCCGTCAATTCCGATGGTGGCAAGCCCCGTCACGGCACCGTGGTTCCGGTCACCCGCGCCCAGTATCAGACCGTGCTTGAAGCCTATGCGCCGAGCATCGCGGTCAAGTCGGTGGCATCGGTTGACGTGTCCACTAACGCCGGGACCGCTCCGACGATGCCGGAAACCGTGCATCTGACAATGGCTGACGGCTCCGAACAGGATGCTGACGTGCAATGGGATGACATCGACGCGGACCAGTACGCCAAGGCTGGCACCTTCACCGTCAAGGGAACCGCCCAAGACGACTCCCGCATGCCCGTGGAGGCAACCGTAACGGTATCCAAGCCGGATGACGGCAAGGATGATCCCAAAGATGACGATGCTGCCAAGAAAGCCGGATATCTGTGGCTGTACTTCAACGCATCCGACTATGAAAAAATCAATTACGGATACAGCAAAAACGGCCTGAAATGGCAGGCGCTGAACGATGGTGAGGCAATCATGTCTTCCACGCAAGGCACCAAAGGCATCCGCGATCCGCATCTGATTCGCTTGGAAGAGCCGGATGCGGACGGCAACAAGTATGTGATGCTCGGCACCGATCTGCACGCCGAAGGAAGCGCTTCGGGCGGTTCTTGGAATCAGATCAACGCCGGCACCTATCTTGTGGTCGCCAAATCCAAGGATCTCGTCATCTGGACCGATCCTGAACTGGTATCAACCGGTTTGGAAGGCAAAGTCGGCAACGCTTGGGCTCCCGAAGCGATCTGGGACGCCGAAGCGGGCAAATATCTGGTGTATTGGTCAAGCCGCGACCTGTCAACAGGCGGAGACAATCCCACTACTGGCAATACCGCGCTGAAAGTGTACAAAGCATACACTTCGGACTTCACCACGTTTGAGAATCCTCAAATCTGGATCGATCAAAGCTCGGCCGACCTGCATAACATCATCGACACCACAATCGTGCAAGGCGATGACGGATCCTATTATCGTTTCTCCACATCGGATTGGTACACGGTGATCGACACCGCGGATTCTCTGGAAGCGCAGAAGTGGACCCGACTAGTTGAACGCGACTCCGAAGTCAATGCCGACGGCACGTCGAAAATTACTGGAGACAAAGTCGTCAAGACCTCGGAATCAGGATTGAGCACCCGCATCGAAGGTTTGACCGTGTACCAAGGCACTGATGGGGCGTGGATTGTGATGGGCGACAACGGAGGCTACGCCGGCTGGACCATCGCAAAACTGTCGTCCCTGAAGAAGTCGGGCACATTCTCAAAGGCCTCAGCCAATTTCGGACAGCGATTCCGCCATGGCACCGTCGTCCGTCTAAACGTCGACGAGGAAACCGCCGTGCTCGCAGCTTACGGCGAACATACCGCGCCCAACACTCCTCTGGCACAGCAGAAGAATCCGATCGCGCAATTCACCTTTGACGATGAGGAAACCGGTTACACCAGCGATCTGGCAGTTGCCGGAATCCACGGAACGGCCAAGCTTGAAGATGGCAACAACGGCACCAAAGCCGCTCGACTGGGCAGCGGTTCCTGGCTGAGCGTCACGCAAACCAATGGCGCCGCACTGCTGTTGGACGCCACCGAGTTCACCGTCTCCTACGATGCTAAGCCCGACTCCAACGGCAATACCGGCTGGACCTTCTACGCGGCTCCGTCCACGGCTGCCCCGACGTACAACCAATCCGAACACTACATCGGAGTGCTTGATAAGGTCGGCAGCGTTGTTGTCGAACGATACAACACCGACGGCAATCGAGATGGTCGAGGCAACGCATCGGCCACCACAAGCGGCGACGGATGGCACAACGTGACCGTCACGGTAAACGCGAAGACGACACGTGTCTACATCGATGGCGTGCTTGCCGGCGAAAGCACGGACGTTTCCGGGCTGGGCGTCAAGGAAATCCTTGGCGAAACCGGAGGAATCCTGCAAATCGGCAAAGCCAACTGGGGATCCGGCGAATACTATTCCGGTCTGATGGACAATCTGACCATCTGGAATCGAACGCTGAACGCCAACGAAATCGCACAACGGAACAACGCGCCCGCGCTCGCATCCATCACTGTGGGCACTGTGCCGACCTCGTCGCAAGCAGATGCATTGCGTGGCACCGATAAGCACAGCAACGTGCGTACCAGCATGGATTGCGACGCGAAAACCATCACCTCCGTAGTGAACAATCGTGCCGAGATCAACGCCGTTCCGGTAACGTTCGCGCTGACTTACGACGATGCGAGTGTCACGGTCGATGGCAAGTCGTTTGCCAGCGGTGACAAGCTTGACATGTCCAAGAAGCATACGCTTGTAATCGAATGTTCGGACGGCAACGGTGGTATCGTTAGCGAAAAATGGACGCTCGAAAAGGCGGTTCAGTCAAATAATCCGGTTTTGCCGGGGCAATATGCCGATCCGGATATCGATTATTTCGACGGAAAATTCTGGATTTTCCCGACGACTGATGGCTTCTCGGGATGGAGGGGGAATTACTTCCATGCTTTCAGCTCGACCGACCTGGTCAACTGGACCGACGAAGGAGTGATCCTCGACGTGGATAAGAATCACGAGCCGACCACGAATGGCGACGAGAATACGGCAATTTCGCCTTGGTCTGTCGGATCCGCATGGGCGCCGACCATCGAGAAAAAGAATGGCAAGTATTACTTCTACTACTGCGCCAAGCTTGAGAGCGGTGAATCGGCGATTGGCGTGGCGGTAGCGGATTCGCCTGCCGGCCCATACAAGGCGGCCAAAGACCCCATCGTTACGCGTTCGATGGAGGGTGTGACTGTGGGGCAGGCCATCGATCCGTCGATTTTTACCGATGATGACGGCACGTCGTATATCCTGTACGGCAACGGTTCGGCGGCCATCGCCCAATTGAGCGATGACATGATGAGCGTGGTGCCGGGAACGGTCAAACGGATCAACGGTCTGAACAACTTCCGGGAATCCGTTGTGGTGTCCAAGCGCGATGGCGTCTATCACTGGACGTGGTCATGCGACGATGCCGGATCGGCGAATTACCACGTCGAATACGGCACTTCGCCGTCGCTGTTCAAGGAAGATGGCTCCGTGACTGATATCGACAACCATGGCGTGCTCCTGCAAAAGGACGCGTCGAAGAATTTGCAGGGTACGGCCCATCAGTCCGAAGTGCACGTGGTGGACGCGAATGGCGAAGAGCGCTGGTTCATGGCGTATCACCGTCACTACACTCCGCTTGGCGTGTTTACTTCCGGGCTTGGCTTTCACCGCGAAACCGCGATCGACGAGATCACCTTCGACGAAAACGGGCTGATGCAAACCATCAATCCTACCGATGAAGGCGTGTCGATCACGATGGCGAAGACCGATGCGTTGTCTTCCGCTGTTGCGGATGCTGCGGCGGTGGTCAACAACGGATATGACAGTGGGAAGTGGGATGCGTTCGTTGAGGCTCGTGACGCTGCGAAACTGGCGCTGTCTAAGGCTTTGGATGAGGGGCTATCGCAGGCGGACGTCGATGAGGCGTCTGAAGCGTTGACAGCGGCGCAGGCTTCGCTGAAGAGCGATTCGGACAAGCCCGGAGATTCGGACAAACCTGGGGATTCGGATAATTCTGGTGGTAATTCCGGTAATTCTGCTGGCAATGGTAAGAACAATACTGCTTCCAAGACCGGCAACAAGGTTGCCAATACCGGTTCGGCTGTCAGTGGCGTAATCGCCGTGATGGTGTTGCTGGTGGGAGCGGGTGTGGTATTGCGCCGGTGCGTCAGCGGGGCTGGAAGCGAGACCAGATGAGAGTCCGGAAGCGAACCTGGAAGCGGAGTTTGAAACAGATCTGAAGTGGATTCTCGCGCTTAAGTGAGTAATCTGCTGCTCTCGCCGGTTTCTTGGGTTCGGTTCAGGCCGGTTTCATCTTTATGGTGAGACCGGCCTGACTTTTGAAATGTTGATTTTCTGTTGACCATCTGTTGATGGGAGATATTGGACGTTGCTTGTTGACACCAACACTGTCACTCTTTTGACGAGTAGAAACGGTAGGCTGGGACTATGACCGAAGAGAAGACTTTCCGTAAGACCAAGCCGGTTGCTGAATCCACTGCCGCAACCGCTGGCGATACTGTGAACGCAGCCGTTGATTTCGCCATGCTTGAACCGCGTGATCAGCTCAAGTCGCTGCTGCAGGCCGAGATGGCCGATAAGCCGTTCTCGGAACTTTCCTCAGTGTTGTTCGACCATCGTGGAGCGTCGATTGTTGGGCATATTTTGTTGGATACGTTGGAAGAGGCCGGCTATTCCGTTGATGATTTCGATGCGGTTGGTGCGCTGACTGCGGCTGCGGTTCCGCTGGTTTCCGCTATGATCCAGGCGGCCGCTTCTCGAGGTGAAAACCTTAACGGTTTTGTGATGGATTTTGTGTATCCGTCCATCAAGGGGCCTTCGATTGCCGGTAAACGTGTGGTGTTGCTGGATTCCTGGCTGTCTGAAAAGTCATATGTGCAGACGTCCTCTTTGGTCACCTTGCGTAACGGCAATGAGTTGAGCCTTGACTTCTCCGTGGTGAAGAACGAAGGCGCCGAAGTGCTTGCTGTCGCTTCGTTGATTGGTGGCGTCGATATGGCCGACCCGTCGATCAAAGTCGTCAATCCGGTGGATGGGTCCGAAGCTGAACTGCCGTTTGTGGAGGTCTTCAAGGAGTCGGAGCTTCACTGACCAGCGCGACTTTCCGGTTGTACCGGCGGTTTTTTTAATGATGTCATCCGCCGTGTTTCATGGAATGTTTCACGGGTATTGTTCTGTTGGAATCATGCTGACGTTCATGCTGACATGAGTAAAGGAAAAATAAAGTCGGCAGTACGGATGCGGTTGACGGCAGGCGATCTCCAAAATCGCGGTGGGCAATGCTGCGATTGCCGATGTTGATCGTGGGCGAATGGTGGAAGATATAACAGAAGTTACCTGTCGACGAAATATCGGACGACGAATGTGAGGAAAATCGTGCATCAGCCTAATCCTATTGATATTGCGGCGAAAGCGTCCGGAGAGCCGGCTTTTCGTGAGGTGGGCGTAGGTCCGTGGGGCCAAACGCATCCTGGCGAACCTCGTCCGGATGATCCGCAATCACCGAATTATGATCGTCGATTCGATACTGTGCTGCTTGATGAGGGCGACCGTCGTAACGTGCTTGACCGGTACCGCTACTGGACGGTTTCGGCCATTAAAGATGATCTTGACGATCATGGTCGGCATGATTTCGAAGTTGCCGTGGAAAACTGGACGCACGATTTCAATATCGGATCCATGGTGCGCACTGCCAACGCATTCCAAGCGAAACGTGTACATATCGTCGGACCGCACAAGTGGAATCGCAAGGGCGCGCTGATGACGGAACTGTACCAGCACGTCGAAAACCACCCGTCCATAGCCGAGCTTGTCGAATGCTGGAAGCTGCGCATTGCCGGAGAAATCGCCGCAGTCCAATCGCAAGCGGCCGCAATCGCATTCCGCATGCGCGAAAATGCAAAAAAAGCGAACTGTGCCTGCATGAGCGAGGCGGCTTCGTTAGCTGAGATCCGTGTTGCTGGGTGCGCTCCATCTGGTATTTCAATGGACGTTTCAGCTACGAGTGGTATTGAACAGGGAAACGAGTCCACTTGTATGGCGCAGTTGGCGGCGATTAATCAGCGTATCGCCGAGTTGAAGGCCGCGCGGGTGATTGCGCTCGATATCATTCCCGGCGCGGTGCCGATGGAAACCTACCATTTCCCGAAGCGATGCCTCATGCTGTTCGGCGCGGAAGGTCCGGGGTTGTCTGAAAAGGCGCTCGAGCTGGCCGATGACGTGGTCTACATTTCTCAGTTCGGCTCAGTCCGTTCCATTAACGCCGGAGCTGCCGCAGCAGTCTCCATGCACGCCTGGATCGCCCAACACGCCACCATCCAACCCTAATTTCCGTTCCTGATTTTCAGCCTTGATTTCCAGTTCCGACTTTCAGTTTTGACTTCTAGTTCTGGCTTTCAGTCTTGATTTTCAACCTTGGCTTTCAACCTTGACTTCGCGTGACGATACCTTCCTTTTGGACTGCCTCCCTTTTTGTTGCTCAAAATGGGAGGCAGTCCAGTTTGCGGGAGGATTGTTCATCCTAGAGTCCAGTTTTCTCCAGTGACTGGAGGTTTTTGGACTGTGCGGGCGTGTCAGCGGGAGGATTCCTCCAGTGGGTGGGTGATTTTGGACTGTGCGGGGCGTGCCGGCAATGCCGGTGTGACGTGGTTGCGGGGCGAGACGAAATGGGCGGGCGCTCGTCACACAGACGCGTTAATGTTAGGGACATGCCTACTTTCACCAAAGAAGAAATCGTGCATCTGGGCGATTTGGCCCGAATTGCACTTACTGACGAGGAGATCACCCGTCTGCAGGGCGATCTGAACGTCATCGCAGAATCCATCAACAAGGTCCAGGAAGTCGCCACCGACGATGTGGAACCAACCGCGAACCCGATTCCGCTGGAAGCCTACCTGCGCCCGGATATGCCGGAAACCCCGCTGACTCAGGAAGAGGCGACCGCAGGCGCTCCGGTTTCCGAGGCCGGCATGTTTGTTGCACCGCGCATTCTGGGGGAGGAGTGACATGAGCGAACTCGTCAAGCTTTCCGCCGCCGAGATGGCGGCTAAGATCAAGGCCAAGGAAGTTTCCAGCCGTGAACTGGTTGAAGCGCATCTCGAAGTCATCGAGGCCGCCGAGCCGAGCATCAAGGCTTTCCTGAAGGTGTCCGGCGATCAGGCTCTCGAACAGGCCGACGCCTTCGATGCCAAGTCCGATGAGGAAAAGGCACAGCTGCCGGAACTTGCCGGCGTGCCGATCGCCATCAAAGACATGATCGTCACCAAGGGCATCGAAACCACCGCAGCCTCCAAGATCCTCGAAGGCTGGGTGCCTCCGTACGATGCCACCGTCATCGAGAAGCTCAAGGCTGCAGGCATGCCGCTGCTGGGCAAGACCAACCTCGATGAGTTCGCTCAGGGTTCGTCCACCGAGCATTCCGCCTACCAGACCACACACAATCCGTGGGATACCGAACGTGTTCCGGGCGGTTCCGGCGGTGGTTCCGCAGCTGCAGTGGCAGCGTTCGAAGCCCCGCTCGCCCTGGGTACCGACACCGGTGGCTCCATCCGTCAGCCGGGCTCGCTGACCGGTACCGTCGGTGTCAAGCCGACCTACGGCGGTGTCTCTCGTTTCGGCGCAATCGCCATGGCTTCCTCGCTCGACCAGATCGGCCCATGCTCCCGTACTGTGCTCGACGCGGCCCTGCTGCAGGAAGTGATCGGAGGCCACGACAAGCGCGATTCCACGTCCATTCCGGAAGGTCCTCGCCCGATGGTGGCGGCCGCCCGCGAAGGCATGAAGCGTGATCTGAAGGGCCTCAAAGTCGGTCTGATCAAGGAGCTCGGCGGCGAAGGCTTCCAGCCGGGCGTTATGGCACGCTTCAACGAAGGCGTCAAGAAGCTTGAGGAAATGGGCGCTGAAGTCACTGAAGTGTCTCTGCCGCACCTGCCGTACTCCCTTGGCGCGTACTACATCATCATGCCGTCCGAGGTCAGCTCCAACCTGGCTCGTTACGATGGCATGCGTTACGGTCTGCGCGTCATGCCGCCGGCAGGCGTTCCGCAGACCGCCGCCAACATGATGGCCTACACTCGTGAAGCCGGTTTCGGCGACGAGGTCAAGCGTCGTATCATCCTTGGCACGTATGCCCTGTCCGCTGGTTATTACGATGCATGGTACGGTTCCGCACAGAAGGTGCGCACCCTGATCATCGACGATTTCAAGAAGGCTTTCGAGAAGGTCGACGTGCTTGTTGGCCCGACCAGCCCGGTCACCGCATTCAAGTTCGGTGAAAAGACCGAGGATCCGATGGCCATGTATGCCATCGATATCACCACCATTCCGGCCAACCTTGCAGGCGTTCCGGCCATGAGCATTCCTGCTGGTCTGAGCGACGACGGCTTGCCGGTTGGCTTCCAGTTCCTCGCTCCGCAGCAGCGTGACGAGGCCATGTACAAGCCTGCCGCGGCACTTGAGGCGGCTCTCGAGGAAGACTGGAACGGTCCGATCTGGCAGTCCCTGAAGACCCCGTGGCTCGACGGCTTGAACAAGTAGGAAGCATCGGAGGAAAGAAAACAAAATGGCTGAAAAGTTGATGAAGTACGCCGATGCCGTCAAGAAGTTCGATCCGGTCATCGGTCTGGAAACCCATGTTGAGCTGAGCACCACCACGAAGCTGTTCTGCCCGGCCGAAGTCTCGTTCGGTGGCGATCCGAACAGCCAGCTCACCCCTGTGAGCCTTGGTCTGCCGGGTTCTCTGCCGGTGGTCAACAAGACCGCCGTCGATTACGCCATCAAGCTGGGTCTTGCCCTGCATTGCGAAATTGCCGAGTGGAGCCAGTTCGCGCGTAAGAACTACTTCTACCCGGACATGCCGCGCGATTACCAGATCTCGCAGTATGACAAGCCGACCAACGGCAACGGCTATCTTGATGTGGAACTTGAAGACGGCACCGTGTTCCGTGTGCCGATCGAACGCGCCCACATCGAAGACGACGCAGGCAAGAACACCCACGTCGGTGGCGCTGACGGCCGTATCGAAGGCGCTGACCACTCCCTGGTCGACTACAACCGTGCAGGCGTTCCTCTGATCGAAATCGTGACCAAGCCGATCGTTGGCGCAGGCGATCGTGCTCCGGAAATCGCCGGTGCCTACATGCGCGCCATCCGCGACATCGTGCGTGCGCTTAATATTTCCCACGCTCGCATGGAGCAGGGCAACATGCGTGCCGACGTGAACGTGTCGCTGCGCAACAGCCCGTCCGATCCGTTCGGCACCCGTTCCGAAACCAAGAACGTGAACTCGTTCCGCGGTATTGAAAAGACCATTCAGTATGAGATTCGCCGTCAGGCGGCCATTCTGAGCGAAGGCGGCGAGATTCTGCAGGAAACCCGCCACTGGGATGAGGCTTCGCAGACCACCGCAGGCGGCCGCGTGAAGTCCGATGCCGACGATTACCGCTACTTCCCGGATCCGGATCTGGTGATGCTGCACATCACCAAGGAGCACATCGAAGAGATGAAGGCTCAAATGCCGGAAATGCCGCGCGAGCGCCGCAACCGCCTGAAGGGCGAGTGGGGCTTCAACGATTTGGAGATGCGTGACGTGCTCAACGCCGACGCTCTGGATCTGCTTGAGGAGACCGTCAAGGCTGGTGCCACCGCCGCAGGTGCCAAGAAGTGGTGGCTGGGCGAGCTGAGCCGTGAAGCCAACAACAAGGGCGTGAGCCTCGAAGAGCTGCCGATCGCTCCGGCCGATGTTGCTGAGGTTGAGAAGCTGATCGCCGATGGCAAGCTCAACGACAAGCTGGCCAAGCAGACCGTCGCCGGTGTGCTTGCTGGCGAAGGCACTCCGGATGAGGTCGTCAAGAAGCATGGCTTCCAGGTCGTGTCTGATGACGGCGCTCTCGAAAAGGCCGTGGATGAGGCTCTCGCAGCCAATCCTGACATCGTTGAAAAGCTCAAGAGCGGCAATATGAAGCCGATGGGCGCCATCATTGGTGCCGTCATGCGTGCCACTCGCGGTCAGGCTGACGCAAAGGCCGTCACCAAGATCGTGATGAGCAAGATCAAGTAACGTTTACAACGATTGCTGACGATTACAGCCGATTGTTGAATCGCAGGAAAACGCACGTTCCAAAAAGCTTGGGACGTGCGTTTTCTTTTCGTTATTCCGGAAAAGGGATTTCAAAGAAAGAGAATGCATAATCGCGAAGCGCATTTTCTTACGATTGCCGACATGTCCTTCAACATCAGGTTATGCTGGTAGAGGAATATGTACAGCGATTGCCGCCGCGCGGATTCACAGCTGACATACAGTCGGGTACAATACCCTCGGTATGGGTGCGGCGACGGTCGTGCCTGCAATGATGTAGGGGACAGGAATAATGCCAGAACAAGTTGAGGCTGCGACACAGGAGCAGTTGGACCAGCAGTCGCGTGAATTGCCGGATCTCATCGTCATTCCGTCTATCAAGGGCGAGATGGTGCATCTGCGTCCGTCCGTGATCGAAGATCTTGAACGTATGGACGCCATTGGGGCGTACATCGGCGCTTCCGGAATCACCGGCAAGGATCGGGTTGCCGAGCGTGGCGCGGTGCATGCGTGGGTGCGTCGTTCCGTGGCATGGTCCCAAGGCGAAACGCCGACCGAATCCGGTGTGGGGGATCCGGAGTCGCGTCGCACGATCGCATGGTCCATCATCACCGAAGCCGACCATGATGGCGATGGCGAGATCGATGCCGCGAATTCCGACAATGTGATTGGCATGATTTTCCTGATCGATATTGACGGTTGGGCTCGTTCCGCGCGCATTCAGGTGGTGCTTGGCAAGGATTACCGCGGCCGTGGCTATTCGCGTGACATCATGCCGCGCGTGATGACGTACGGACTTGCGCCGGAACCGGCAGGCCTTGGCATGCATCGCATTTGGGTTGCCGTGCCCGAGCAGAACACGCGTTCCGTGTCCGTGTACCAGTCGTTGGGATTCGTGCCGTCCGGTCGTTCGCGCGACGCCTTGTGGAACGCTTCGCAGAACCGTTACCAGGATCTGATCGTTATGGACACGCTGGTTGACGAGTTCGACCCGATCCGTTCGCTTGACGCGTTCGGCATGCATGTGATCGAAGATAATCCGGGCGTCAAGGAAGCGTTGAGCGCGCGCGAGCATTCCATTGCCATCCGACTGAATGAGAAGAATGCTTCGAAGCATGATGCGGAAGGTACGGATGTCAACGATGCCGCGGCAGCTGCGCAATCCGTGCAGAAAGCTTCTTCCGATGGTGCTGGTGACGTGGCCGAGGCTGTGCGGAAGGACGCGGAAGGCGCGGAACCTGCGCGACAAAGCGAGCATGATGATCGCAAGTCCGTTACTGGCGATGCCGATGCCGAAAACAGCTGGCCGTACACGGCGGGCGAGCGTAAGACGTCGAAGGAAGCTTGGTGGCGCACGCTTGGTCGTGGTCGCAAGCGCGATACGGAAGGTAAGTGATGAGCGCCGAGGATCTCGATAATTACGAAACCGACGCGGAACTGGCTCTGTATAAGGAGTATCGCGACGTAATCAAGCTGTTTACGTATGTTGTTGAAACGGAACGTCGCTTTTATTTGGCGAATAAAGTCGATTTCAATGTGCGTTCCGCAGGCCAGGACGTGTATTTCGACGTGCGCCTGACTGATGCTTGGGTGTGGGACGTCTATCGTTCCAGTCGTTTCGTCAAGAACGTGCGTATCGTCACGTTCAAGGATGTCAATGTTGAGGAAGTGCAGAAAACCGATATTGACATTCCTGATTCCATCTAGTTGCGCAGTTGCCGGTCACGCGGTTGCCAGTTGTGCGGTTGCTGGTCGCGTAGTTGGATTGCGTAATGTGGTTGCGCGCTTTGGCCGCGCAGTCGGGTCGTGCATCGGCCGGTTTGATGATTGCGTTTTGCATGATGCGATAGCCGTATATCCGGCTGACTTGGCTTGATTTTGTAAGCATTCGCACAAGTTGCGGTGTTCGTTTCCCTACCCTCGGGTAGACTATCAGGGATTTTTGTTTTCATAAGGAGACCTCAAAGTGACGCAAAAGCAATCCGTGGTGATTATCGGCGGTGGCCCTGCAGGCCTGACTGCCGCTTGGGAGCTCGTCAAGGACGGTGGCTCCGAGAACTACGACGTGACTGTGTTGGAAGCGACCCGCGAATTCGGCGGCATCTCCCGCACCGTCAAGCATGATGGCAACCGTATGGATATTGGCGGCCATCGTTTCTTCTCGAAGGACGAACGCATCATGGATTGGTGGAAGGGGGTCCTGCCGCTGCAGGGCGCGCCAAGCTATGATGACAAGAAGCTCGGTCGCGAGCACGATATGGAACCGGGCGGACCGGATCCGGAAGTCGAAGACAAGGTGATGCTTAAGCGTCATCGCGTGTCTCGTATTTACTGGAACCGCCACTTCTTTGACTACCCGATTTCCCTGAGCGCCAACACGTTGAAGGCCATGGGTCCGAAGCTTACGCTTGTTGCCGGCTTCAGCTACCTGAAGTCCATGGTGCACAAGCTGCCGGAAGACAATCTGGAGAACTTCTACATCAATCGTTTCGGCCGCAAGCTGTATTCCATGTTCTTCGAGGGGTACACCGAGAAGCTGTGGGGTCGCCATCCGTCCCAGATTTCCGCCGATTGGGGTGCGCAGCGCGTCAAGGGCCTGAGCATTATGGGCGTGCTGAAGAACGCGTTCCAGAAGCTCCTGCCGAAGAAGCGCAGCAATGCTGAGGTTGAAACCTCGCTGATTGAGGAATTCTGGTATCCGAAGTATGGTCCGGGCCAGCTGTGGGAAACCGTCGAGGCCAACTGCGAGGCCGCGGGCGTGAAGGTCATCACCGACGCGAACGTGGTGGAGATTCGCCAGGCCGACGGCAAGATCGCATCCGTGGTATATGAGGATTCCGAAGGCAACCGCACCGAAATGGCCGCGGACGACTTCATCTCCTCCATGCCCGTCAAGGATCTCATCAACGCCGTGGACGCTTCCAGCCAGCCCGCGCCGAAGGACATGACCGAAATCGCCAACGGCCTGCCGTACCGCGACTTCGTGACCGTTGGTCTGCTCGTCAAGCACCTACGCCTGTCGAACACCACCGACATTCCCACCCTCGGCAACCCGCCGATCGTGCCTGATTGCTGGATTTACGTGCAGGATCCGGGCTACAAGGTCGGCCGTTTGCAGATCTTCAACAACTGGAGCCCGTACCTGGTCAAGGACGTTGACAACACCGTGTGGATCGGTCTTGAATACTTCTGCGAAGAAGGCGATTCCTTCTGGAACATGTCTGACGAGGAAGCGAAGAAGTTCGCCATCCAGGAGCTTACGCGCATGCAGATCATCAACGGTCCGCAAGACGTGATCGACTCCCATCGTGAGCGCGTGAAGAAGGCGTATCCGGCATATTTCGACACCTACGATCGCATGCCTGAGCTCGTGGAATACCTCGATTCCTTCGGCAATCTGTATTGCGTCGGCCGCAACGGCCAGCATCGTTACAACAACATGGATCATTCCATGGCCACCGCAATCGAGGCCGTCGGCAATATCAAGAACGGCAAGACGTCCAAGAAGAACGTATGGTCCGTCAATACCGACAAGAGCTATCACGAGGAAAAGTAGGTTCCGGCAAGACCTGCACCTGTTGCTGTAAAGCATGTGGTAAAGCGAAAGACCCGTCATGTGATCGCATGGCGGGTCTTTCGCATTGTGATTTGCGATTTGTCATTGACTTGAATGCTTGATTGGCATGAATACGTTGGCACGCCTACGTTGCGTTGGTCTGGATGACGTTGTATGGTTAGGGAAGTTCGAAAACCGTGATATTTCGCGGCGGACTTTCAGTGGCGGAAATTTCCGTATCTCTTTTTACAGCTGTTGCAGGCGTGTGCTTGCGAAAGCTAGGGGAAAGGCAAAAACCAGTGGCAACCAGCCCGAATCTTGAAGACATGAAACTGCCTGAGCTCAAGGAGCTCGCCAAGCAGATGGGCCTTCGTGGCACCTCCACCATGCGTAAGCCGGAACTTATCGCGACGCTTCAGGCCGCTCGTTCCGGCGGTGAAGCGCCTGCCGGTGTGACCGTGCGAGCTCCGAAGTCCGCTGCACCGGCCGCTCCGGTGGCTCCTGCTGAAGCCCAAACCGCAGACGCTGAGGTCGCGGCGAACACGGCTGAGGAATCCGGCAAGTCCAACGAGGCTGCCGAAAGCAAAGCCAACGAGGCTGAGCAGTCCGAAAAGCAGACGGCCAAAACCGTTAGGAAGACCCTTGCCGGACGTGCTGATAGCGCTGAGCGTGCGGAGCGCTCCGAACAGACGGAACGTGCCGAGCGCACCGAGCGTGCTGACCGTCGCAAGCAGGCTGAGGCTCCGACGAGCGAGGAGGCGGCCGATGTCATGGCCGCGGTGAACGCCTTGGACAGCATCGATGAGGCTCCGAAGCGCCGTCGCCGCCGTGATGCGGACGCTGCCACCGATCTGCTGGCCGAACTGGGATTGGACGATGCTTCGCCGAAGCAGGATGATCGTCGTCGCCATCGTAAGGATGATGCGTCCGACGTTGAGCCGCGCCGTCGCCGTCGTGCGGTGGAAGGGCCGAAGGATGAGGACGTTGTGCGCGATCTTGATGACATTCTCGCCACGTTGCCTTCGCAGGGCAGTGATGATGACGAACGTCGTGACGAGGCTGAAGACGGTGATTTCGCGCGTCGTGGTCGCGGTCGCGTCAGCGATAGGGGTGACCGCGTGGATCGTCGTGGCCGTCGCCTGCGTGGCCGTGACCGCGATTATGACGAGCGTGACGAGCGTCGTGGCCGTACCGGCGACCGTAACAATGATCGCAACGAGCGTAACGATCGCGTCGAGCGCAACGAGCGCACGGATCGCAATGTTGAACGCGAACAGCGTCACGAGGAGCCGAAAGAGGATCTCGTGCCTGTCGCGGGCATCGTCGACGTGCTCGATTCCTACGCTTTCGTGCGTACCTCCGGCTATTTGCCGGGTCCGAACGACGTGTACGTTTCCATGGGCCAGGTCAAGAAGTATGGGCTGCGCAAGGGTGATGCCGTGCACGGTTCCATCCGTACCCCGCGTGAGGGGGACCGCCGCAACCAGCGTCAGAAGTTCGTGCCGCTGCAGTCCATCGACTCCATCAACGGCATGACCGTGGAGGCCGCACAGAACCGTCCGCAGTTCAACAAGCTCACTCCGCTGTATCCGCAGGAGCGTCTGAAGCAGGAAACCGCGCCGAACAAGCTCACCGGCCGCCTCATCGACATCGTGGCGCCGATCGGCAAGGGCCAGCGTGGCCTGATCGTGTCTCCGCCGAAGGCCGGCAAGACCATCACCCTGCAGAACATCGCCAACGCGATCGCCACCAACAATCCGGAAGTCCACCTGATGGTCGTGCTCGTGGACGAACGTCCGGAAGAGGTCACCGATATGGAACGTACGGTGCAGGGCGAGGTCATTTCCTCCACCTTCGACCGTCCGGCCTCCGACCACACCACCGTCGCCGAACTCGCCATCGAACGCGCGAAGCGTCTCGTGGAGCTTGGCCAGGACGTGGTGGTGCTGCTTGATTCCATGACCCGTCTGGCCCGTGCCTACAACATCGCCGCTCCGGCTTCCGGCCGTATTCTTTCCGGTGGTGTGGATGCCCAGGCGCTGTACCCACCGAAGAAGTTCTTCGGTGCCGCTCGTAACATCGAAAACGGCGGCTCTCTGACCATCATCTCCTCCGCACTGGTGGAAACCGGCTCCAAGATGGACGAGGTGATTTTCGAGGAGTTCAAGGGCACCGGCAACATGGAGCTGCGCCTGAGCCGCGAACTGGCAGACAAGCGCCTGTTCCCGGCCATCGACGTGAACGCTTCCGGCACCCGTCGCGAGGAACTCATCACCGATCCGCAGGAGCTGCCGATCATCTACCGTCTGCGTCGTCTGCTTGGCGGTCTGGAGCCTGAGCAGGCTTACCAGACGCTTGTGCCGCGTCTGAAGAAGACCGCGACCAACCGTGATTTCATGGCGTCGCTGATCCAGCAGAGCGGCAATACCGCGAATAACGGCAACAGCTAATCGCAGGTAATCGCAATCTGCGGTTACGCATCCAAGGGTCGTATGACAATCGCCATGCGGCCCTTTTGTTTCGTTCGGCTGTCTTTCTGTTCGGCTGTTTTTCCGTTTTGCAGTTTTCAACTACTTTCGAATGCGTTTCGATTGTTTTTCGAAAGTTCCGCACGATTCGGCAATGTGGATGATCACGTTGTGGACATACGGTATGTAAAAATCGACGCACGAAAAAATACGAAATCGAAAGTAAAAAGACGAAAATAGTATTGCTATATAGGGGGTATATGAAAAAAATAGGAGAAAAATGATTGAAAATCGAAATTCGTTGGAAATGTTACGAAAATGCAGTTGACGGATTGTGTGTTGGGGTGGGTATGGTAATGGACGGAAACGTGAGCTGCATAGGGGAGTCGGTCCTACCGGACTGATGCAGAATGCTTGTTGGAAAGGGGCATCTATGACAGGCAATGGCAACGAACCCGACGCCACGCATGCGAGCGTGGGCCAATTCGACGATATCGACGAGACCATTCTCAGCATGCTGAAGAAAGACGGCCGCGCTACGCTGTCTCAGCTTTCGGACGCTACGGGACTGTCGATTTCCGCGGTGCAATCGCGCGTGCAGAAACTGGAACGTCGTAATGTGATTCTCGGCTACAAGGCCGTTATCGACGATGAAAAGCGTGGCCTCGCCGTACGTGCCTACATTGCGGTCACGCCGATCGATTATTCCAAGGAAGCCGAGATTCCCGCCAAATTGCAGGATATCGAAGGCATCATGTCGTGCGATTCCGTGGCTGGGTCACCCAGCTACATGCTGACCGTGCGCGCAGCCTCGCCAAGCAAGCTTGAGGATCTGCTGAACGTCATCCACCAAACGGTGCCGGTGAGCACGGAAACCACGATTGTGCTGCAACGGTACTTCTCCAAGTGACATGCGCGCGGTAGTCTTGTACGCATGAGCGATAGCGAACATGACTGGCTTCGGCCAGAAGAAGAGCATGAAACCGAAACCGTCATCGATGCGGGCACCGCGCAAAGCAATCCCGAGGTCGCCGATGCCGTGGCGAAAATCGCTGCATTGCGCCAGTCGATCGACAATGTCGACACGGCCATCGTTTCCCTACTGGCGGAACGCTTCAAATACACGTCCCAAGTGGGTGTGCTGAAAGCCCGCGAGGGTTTCGCGCCGGCCGATTACAAGCGTGAGGATTACCAGATCGAACGGTTGCACCGCATTGCTGTCGATGCCGGGTTGGATCCCGACATCGCCGAAATGTATCGCGAATTCGTGGTGACCGAAGCCAAGCGCAGGCATAAGCGCATCGCCGAGAACGGCGTCGATCCGGGTGCGCTTGACGTATTCGCCTGACCTGTCTGTTTTCCGCGAAATCGTTTCTTGCCGGGGCATGCCGCGCGCTACATTGATTGCTTTGGAACGTTGTTTTGATTGCGATTGAGAGGCTCGGCATGCGTCGTTCTGTTGCGTTTCGTGCATCTTGTGCCCATCATGCCGATAGCACGCGTGGTGAGCGTGATATGCGTGTGGCGAGTGTCCATCTGCGGCACATGCTGGCTGCGTCCATTGCGGTAACGCTGGTTTCGGCGGCTCCCGTGTGCGCGGTCGGGGTTTCGAATGTGGTTGATGCGGTGCGTCGGAACGGCGAGTACGTCTCGGCGGTGGCCTCGCACGATGTGATGAGCGCATATGAGTCCGTTGATGAGCCGGGCCGCTTGTATTTGACGAGTGACGCCGCTTCTGCAACTGATACGGACATGAATGCAGATGAGGGCGCGACGTCTTCGCAGCGCGTGCCGCAAGAGCGTGTGGAACTGCCGTGGGATATAACGGCGACCTTTACTTTGGACGGTCCGACCGTCAGCGCATCCAAGATTTCCGGTGCATCGGGCGTGGTCGGCATCCGCATCGATCTGAAATCGGAACGACCGGAGGAAACGGCTGATCTGACGCCGATCGTCGCGTTCACCATTCCCAACCGCGTCGGCAATGACGCGACCTCAGACGAAGGCGTGCTTGTGTCTGCCGGCAATTCGTCGACATTGGTCGCTGCGGTAGGCAAGCCGGGTGAGGATCTTACGATTCATACGTATGTGACTGCGAAAAACTTCACCATGAGTTCGCTGTCTGTCGCCGCTGTTGCCTGCGATTCCGAAAGAACTGGCTGCTATGGCAATCTCACCAGTTTGACCGATCGCGCATCCACATTGGTGGATGGTTTGACGAATGTCGGATCGCAACGCAACCATGAGCTCATCGCGCAGCTCGAACAACCGCGCGATCATGAAAAGGAGCTTGCCGAAACGACCATCGCCCAGCGTGAGCAGGAACATGAGCAGGCGTTCAATGGGTATATCGACGCGTACGTCGGCTCGTATACGACGCATCTTTCCGGATCGATTGGCGATACCACGCAACTTACCGCCATTCTCGGCACCGCGGCCGAACTGAACGGCGATACTGCGGTGGCGCAGTCCGTGGTCGATCTGGCCAACGCGGTCAACGATGTGAGCGCCGCATACCGACATACGGGTGCCGCCGACGCGGTGAACGAGGTGATTCGCACCATCGAACAGCGTGGCACATCCGGTTTGGTGGCGGAACTCAACAAGCGTGCGGGCGAGGAGCAGCAGCGTGGCGCCAAGGATTACAGTGCCGGCCAGTCGCAGCTTTCTTCGGCGATGATTCCGTATTCCATGGATTTCACCGACGCATACACCGCTCGGCTTAAGGAATTGGGGGCTTCCGCAGGTTCGGCGCAAAACTTGGAATCTCAGGCGATTGCGGATGTGCGCAACAGCATTGACGGCAATGAGAAGTTGAAGTCGGCTTCAAGCAGGGTTGACGATGCGATGCAGGCGTTGGCGGATGCGAGCGAGCACACGGGTCAGGCCAGTGCGTTCCACCAGATCGTGCTTCGTTTTGCGGATCAGCTTGATGCAGGTGATGATTCGACCAGTTCCGACGATACTGTCGATGGTTCGGAAGTTACGTTGAAGGGGTCTATGGGACTTGCCTCGGCTTCGGAGACGTCGCTTGCGGGCCGTGCCGAGCGGGCGCGTATCAAGGCCCAACGCAAAGAGGAACGCGCGCAGGCGGATGCGGCCAATCAGCAGAACGCTTCCGACGGTACTGCGGCCAGCTTGGTGGACGACAAGAACGCCATCAGCATGGATGATGTGATGAGCTACGCGGGCGGCCTGCGATCGTCATTTGGCGCGGCTGCCGATACCACGTCGAAGAACGTTGCGAAAGTCGGGGGAGTGGAATCAAAGAAATCCAGCGATGGCGATTCGGTAGATTCCGCATCTGAAAATACTGGAACAACAGGAAAAACCGCATCTTCCGAAATGTTGATGACAAGTGCGTTGCCGATTGCAGCATACGGCATTGCTGGTTCCGGAAATCGCACGTTGATTGTGCCTGATAATAGCGATTTGATTGACGAGACCGTTGAAATTGCGGCCGCTGCCGAAATATTGCAGCAGGCTTTGCAGAAGCTGTATCCGGATATGCCTGTGCAATCGCAGCCTGCTAAGTCCGCGCAATCTCAATATCTGCTTGCAGTTCCCGTTTTATAAAAAAGTATGAACATAGGATCCAGATACACAAAGAGGGGGCCTTCCAATCGCGGAAGATCCCCTCTTAGGCTTTTTAGCCGGCTGAGCCGTTAAGCAGACAGTCCTGTGGACTGTCTGTAGGTGAAGTGAACGGCTTTGCCACGAAGGCTGCCGGTTTCACCTACAGTTGCCATTAGTTCTTCGGCTTTTTAGCCGGCGGCTCTCCAAGTTCGCTGTCGGCCACAATCACGTCGATGGCGGCTTCGGCATCAGCCTTGGCCTCCTTGACGGCTTCCTTGGCTGCTTCGGCGGTTTCCTTGACGGCCTTCAGTGCGGCGGCCGCTCCCATGAAGGAGATGCGTCCGACCACGCGACCGGCCTCGGCGATATCGCCCAATGCGCTTTCGATGGATTCGCGCGCTTCATCGGAAACGCCCAGCTGCACGGAAAGGATCGGGGTCTTCATCGAAACCTTGGCCTTCGACTTGATGCCACGCAGCGCGGCCAGAGCTTCACCGGCATGGGTGAGCAGCTCCGGGGAGACGGCTGCTGCGGCCGCATCGTACGTTTCAGCCTTCGGCCATGCGGCGTGGTGCACGGAGCCTTCGCCCTCATGCATCCAGCTCCACACTTCTTCGGTGGCGTACGGCAGGTACGGTGCCAGCAGGCGTGCGAAGGCATCCAAGCCCAGTCCCAGCGCGGTGCGAGCGGACTTCACGGCCTTCTCGCTCGGCACATGGCCGGTGGAGTCTGCGGTGCCGTATGCACGGTTCTTGACCAGCTCGATGTAATCGTCGCAGAACTGCCAGAAGTAGTTTTCGATGACTTCCAAAGCCTTGGAATGCTCGTAGTTGTTGAGGCTTTCGGTGGCTTCGCGCACTACGAGGGCCATCTTGGCCATGGCTGCGCGGTCCAGCGGCTCGGTCACGTCGGCAGGGTTCCAGCTTGCGGTTGCCGGAGCGCCCACATGGTGGTTCTCATCCTCACGGCCGATGGCCAGTGCGAACTTGGTGGCGTTGAGCAGCTTGATGGCCAAACGGCGGCCGATCTTCATCTGGCCTTCGTCGTAGGTGGCATCCAGGCCCAAACGTGCCGCAGCGGCCCAATAACGCACCGCGTCGGCGCCGAACTGCTTGATCGGCTTGTCTGGCACAACTACGTTGCCCTTGGACTTCGACATCTTCTTGTGATCCGGATCAAGAATCCATCCAGACAGGGTGGCATTGGCCCACGGCAGACACTTGTTCTCGAGATGCGCGCGATCCACGGTGGAGAACAGCCAGGTGCGGATGATGTCCTGACCCTGCGGACGCAGATCCATCGGGAAGGTGGCGTTGAAAATCGCCTGGTTCTCTTCGCCTGGCTCTTCCCAGCGGGTCACGATCTGCGGGGTGAGCGACGAGGTCGCCCACGTATCCATGATGTCAGGTTCGGCGGTGAAGCCACCGGGCACGTCGCGCTGGTCCTCGCTGTAGCCTTCCGGCACATCGTCGGTCGGATCGATCGGCAAGCGGTCCTCGCTCGGCACGATCGGATGATCGTAATCGGCGGTGCCATCTTCCTTCACCGGATACCACAGCGGGAACGGCACGCCGAAGAAGCGCTGACGGGAGATCAGCCAATCGCCATTCAGGCCGTTCACCCAGTTTTCGTAACGCACGCGCATGAAATCAGGATGGAAGTTCAGTTCGCGACCGCGTTCGATCAGTTCGGCGTTCAGCTTCTGATCGGTGCCGCCGTTCTTGAGGTACCACTGGCGGGAAGTGACGATTTCGAGCGGCTTGTCACCCTTCTCGTAGAAGTTCGTCATACGCTTGGTCGGAGTCGGTTCGCCGTCAAGATCGCCGGATTCGCGCAGTGCGTCGACGATGATCTTGCGTGCGGAGAATGTCGTCTTGCCGGCGGTTTCCTGGAAGATGCGCTTGCCTTCCTCGTCTTCGATCCAGTCCGGGGTGTCCATCACGATGCGTCCGTTGCGCTGGATGATGGAACGCAGCGGCAGGTTCAGATCACGCCACCACTCAACGTCGGTCACGTCACCGAACGTACAGCACATGGCGATACCTGCGCCCTTGTCCATTTCCGCGGCCTTGTGCGCCAGAATCGGCACCTTCACGTGGAACAGCGGGGAGTAGACGTACTGGCCGAAATACGGCTTGTAACGCTCGTCATCCGGGTGCGCGATCAGTGCGCCGCAGGCTGCCAGCAGTTCCGGACGGGTGGTTTCGATGTAGATCGGAGTGCCGTCTTCGAAGCGGAACGCCACCTTGTGGTAGAAGCCCGGATATTCGCGGGATTCCAGCTCGGCCTGGGCCACTGCGGTCTGGAAGGTCACATCCCACAGGCCCGGAGCGTCTTTCTGATACGCTTCGCCGCGGGCCAGATTGCGCAGGAACGCCTTCTGGGCCACGCGCTGCGGGTGCTCGCCGATGGTGTGGTAGGTCTGCGTCCAGTCGATGGACAGGCCGAGGGAACGCCACAGCGCCTCGAACTGCTTCTCATCCTGGGCGGTGAGCTTCTCGCACAGTTCGATGAAGTTCTTACGGGAGATCGGAACCTGATCCTTGGCGTCGATCTTCTTGCCATCGGTGCCTTCGAACGGCGGCACGAAATCAGGATCGTACTTGAGGGAGGTGTCCACACGCACGCCGTAATAGTTCTGCACACGGCGTTCGGTTGGCAGGCCGTTGTCATCCCAGCCCATCGGGTAGAACACGTCGTAGCCGTTCATGCGCTTGAATCGCGCGATCACATCGGTATGCGTGTACGAGAACACGTGGCCCACGTGCAGGTGGCCGGAAACGGTGGGCGGCGGGGTATCGATGGAATACACGGCCTTGCGGTCGCGGGTGCCCTGGAACTTGTAGACTTCGCTTTCGTCCCAGACTTCGCGCCACTTGTCTTCGAGACCGTCCACGCCGACCTTGTCGGGCAGCGGCGTGAGGTTCGCGTTGATGGTATTATCTTGGCTTTCAGTCATAAACGCTAGTCTAGAAAGCGAATGTGACAACTTACGGAACTGCAGCCGAATGCCGAAATCGCAAGAAAATCAGCGCAACACACGGATTGTCCGCAGTGTTCGGCGATTGATTGACAATCGCGGGAAAATCACTGCAACTTCACTCTGCTCAACGGCAGCAGACGGTCGGTCAGATTTTTCGGATATCCCTGCAATTGGTCGCTTACCGCCATGAAATTCTTGCGCGTGTACAGCCAGTCGCTTGCCGCGTTTTCGCTGACGGCGCGTGCATACGTGCGCATGCGTGCCTGATAATCGTCATCATTGGTGGCCGCCATCGCGTCCGCATATGCCTGCTGCACATCGCCGTTCTCATAATGGAACACGCTTTGGCCGTCGGTGAATACGCTCGCATCGTTTTCGCCGCTCATGGTGGTGAGCGCGATATTGTAGGTGCCCGCGTTCATGCGTTCCGTGACTTGCGCCGCGGAATCGAGCACTTCCAGATTGACGCCGATATTGAGCTGTTCGATCGCCGATTTCACGGTGTTGCCGATCTGCTCATATTCCTTGGGCACCAGCAGATCGATATCGGCGATATAGTATGCGCCGAAATAGCTGCGCATCTGCTGGCCCTGCTCAAGATTGTAGGGGAACAGTTCGCTCAGATCCTCATACCCGTCTTCCAGCGGGCTTATCGGGCCACCGAGCGGCGAATAGGCGTCCGGAGCGTCTTTGGCGATGGTCTGCGCGTCGATGGCGTATCTCGTCATTTTGCGGATCTGCTCGTCGGAGAACGGGCTTTCGGTGCCGTTATTGAAGGCGAGCATCACTTTGTCGAAGCTGATGCCGCTGTCGGAGTTGATGCCGCTTTGCTGGTTGAGCTCATCGGCGGCAGACGCGCTCAACGGCAATGCCATGCTGATTTTCTTGGCTTCCATGGCGCTGACCAGCGAATCTTCGGAAGCGTAGTAATACAGCGTTATTTGCGATGCGGCGGCTTTGGTGCCCCAATACGAGTCGTTGCGCTGCAGCACGATCTGTGTTTTCGACGAGGCTTCCACGGTGAACGGTCCCGATCCCACGGCTTTCTTGCCGTAATTCGCCGTGCTTTCCTCATCGTAAACAATGCCGGCACGCCCGCTCAACGCGCGCAGAAGGCACGGATTCGGCTGATTGAGGGTGATGACCACCGTTTTTTCGTCGGGATTGGTGATTTCCTTGAGACTACCAAGTTGGTCGGATCCCACGTAATTGTTGTTGATGACGTTTTGCAGCGACCAGACCACGTCGGACGAGTCGAGCTTGTGTCCGTTGGCGAAGGTCATGTTGCTGTTGAGCGTGAACGTGTAGGTCAGTCCGTCGTCGGAAATCTGCCATGATTTCGCGATTGACGGCTGCAGTTTGTTGGTTTCGCTGCGTGACACCAGGGTTTCGTACACGTTTTCGAGCAGCGCCTGCTCCAGCGCGGTGCCCTGTTCGGTGCGGATGTCGAGCGATTCCGGCGCGCTGCCCTGAATGCCGATGGCCACGGAGGAGTCGGAAACGAGCGTGGTGAAGGAGGTAATCGGATTTTTGCGGTTCGTCAGCGACCAGCCCAGCCAGGTCATGACGCTGAGCATGATGGCGACGCCGAAAAAGATCAGCCATCGCGTGATTTCGGCTTTCAGCTTGGCTTCCCGCCCGTTTTCTTCTTCCATGGTGTCTTCCATGGTGCTGAGTCTAGTTGGCACAGGCTACAGCGGGCATGCGCGTTACGCTGCGAATGCGCTCGGACAGGTGTCGTTAAGGGGGCAGTTGAGGCAGTCGGGCTTGCGCGCATGGCATATGGCACGACCATGCAATATCAGCCTGTGAGACAGGTCCGTCCACTCTTCGGGCGGGAAGCAGGCGGTGATCTCTCGTTCGATGGCTTTGGGGTCGGGGGAGCCGCTCGCCCAGTCCGAACGCCAGCGCAGCCGCCCGGTCACACGGATCACATGCGTGTCGACAGGGAATCCCGGCACGCCAAAAGCATTGCCAAGCACCACGTTCGCGGTTTTGCGCCCGACCCCGGGCAGACTTGTCAAAGCATCCATGGTTTGCGGCACCTCGCCGTCGAACCGTTCGCACAATGCGTAAGAAAGTCCGATGATGTTCTTTGCCTTCGTATGATGAAATCCGATGGAATGAATGATGCTTTCCACGTGTTCGGTATTGGCGCTCGCAAGTGCGGCCGGTCCCGGATATTCGCCGAATAATTCCGGTGTGACCATATTCACGCGTTTGTCGGTGGTTTGCGCGCTTAGCACGGTCGCCACCAGCAGCTCAAACGGGTTTGAAAAATTCAGCGCGCATTTCGGATGCGGAATCTCCTCGCACAATACGGCGTATTCCTGATGCATGCGTGACAGTCGCGCTTGTTTCGATTCCCGGGGCATGGCACCAGTCTACCGTCGCATGAATATGCAATCGCGCGTACGAAAGTGAGATAGCCGACAGTCAGATCGCAAGTATCGTGGCAATCGCAAGCATCGCAAATCGTAGGCAATGCCAGCAATGCGAATAGTGCGACAATCAGTTTTCGCTCGAAGCGTTGTGGGCTGCGGCGTCCTTGGCTGCCGCCTCGCCTTCCTCTTCTTCCGGAGGATCAAAACGATAGCCGACATTGCGCACGGTACCGATCACATGCTCGTATTCGCCGCCCAGCTTGGCGCGAAGACGACGGATATGCACGTCGACGGTGCGGGTGCCGCCGTAATAGTCGTAGCCCCACACTTCCTGCAGCAGCTGCGCGCGGGTGAACACGCGTCCCGGATGCTGCACGAGGTACTTGAGAAGCTCGAACTCCTTGTATGCCAAGTCGATCGGATGCCCATGCAGACTTGCCGTATAGCCGTTGGTGTCCACCACCAGGTCGCCGGAGTGGATCATGCCGTCTTCGTTCTGCACGCCCGATTCTCCGGAACCGGAAACCGCATTGACCGGCGAGTTGCCGCGCTCGGATACCAAGCGAAGACGCCCCTCAACTTCGGCCGGGGAAGCGGACGCCACCACCACGTCGGCGATGCCCCACTGCGAATTGACCACGGTGAAGCCACCCTCGGTGAGGACGAGCACGATCGGCGTGGACAGTCCGGATGCATGAATCAGGCGGCACAATGTTTTCGCCGTGGCCAGATCATCTCGCGCATCCAGAAAAAGAATGGTGTTTTCCGGCATTTTCACCAGACTTGCCGCGTCCATTGGTAGCACGCGTACGCGGTGGGAAAGCAGCGCCAGAGAAGGAAGCACGGTAGCTGGGTCGCTAGCGAACGTCATAAGCGTCAGATCCGTCACGTTAGCTCCCTTTGTCTCTTGTACTGGTTTTGTATCGTTGCCGCGATTGTACTCTTGTTGTGTGTTGTCGGCGTTTCATTAATTTTATCTGAACTATGTGGACACTTGCGGCTACATTTAATGGTATCGCATACGTAATGACCACATTATGGAAAATCATGAAAAGGGGACGAAATGACCGCCTCTGAAAAAGTTGCCGTCAAGTCGGCTCAGAAAGCCTCGTTCGGCAAGGTGTTTGCCGTCCAAATCGCCGCATATGTGGTGCTGGTTGTGCTTGCTCTGATTCCCGGCATTTCCTATGGGAATGCGGAAGAGCCCGCAATCGTGTCGTTCACGGTTGTGGCTTCCGTGGCGATGATTGCGCTGCTTGCCGTGTTCAACCCGTTCCGCGATGGTGTTGCGGGGCATGCGATTTCCGTGATTGCGGGCTTGCTTTCCGTGGTGTGTGCCACGACGATGATGCTCGGACGTGCGATTTTCCCTGCCGGTTTGGGTGACGAAGACACGTTTTGGATGCAGGAAGGCTGGATCGCCGGCGTCGGCGGTCTGCTGATCCTGCTGATTGTGGTTTCGTTCGGGCGTCAGATGGCGCGTGAGAACCGTACGCATCTGATTCGTTCGCTGTCGCACAATGTTGTGGAAGGCGTTGCCATGATTGGCAGCGCGGGCTGGTGCTTCCTATCGACGCTGCTGCCGATTCGTTCCGGCGAAAACGCGGCTTCCACCGATTATGGCTCGACGACGGCGTGGGCTGTTGCGGTGATTGTGGCGTTGTTGCTGATTATCGCGCTTGACGCGTGTTCGTATTGGTGGAATCGTGATGCCGATCCCGATCCGCAATCCAAGAATCCGTGGATCGGCATTGCGCTGCTGCCGGTTATGATTTCCGGAATTGTGGTCGGTATCGCATCGTACGCGACCGTCATGTTCTAATAGTGTGATTCCTGCAATCGCGAGAAAACGCGAAAGCGCAGGAAAATAATCGCAAGTATTTGCGGCAAGCGGTAATGTAAAAGCCCATAATCATGTGCGATTACGGGCTTTTACTGTAAGTTTGTATATTTATTTGTATATCTGATTTGCGATTATTATGCGAGGAATCCGAGATGTTCCAGCAATACTTTCACGCCGATCAGAATAAGCACGACGCCACCTGCGATCTGTGCGGGCTTCTGCCAGCGCGAGCCGAACGCGCGACCGATATACAGACCGGCTGCGGAGAACAGGCCGGTGGTGATGCCGATGATGATCACTGAAATCCAAATGTTCAACGACATGAATGCGAAACTGACGCCGACGGCGAATGCGTCGATGCTGCAGGCCACGGCGAGCGGAAGCATGTGCTTCCAATCGAAATCAGCGGTTTCCTTGGCGTTCTCTTCATCCTCTTCGAATGCTTCACGCACCATGTTGCCGCCGATGAGGGCGAGCAGGCCGAAAATGATCCAATGGTCGACGGCGGTCACGTATTTGCTGAACGTGGAGGCGGCGAAATAGCCGAGCAGTGGGAAAAGCGCCTGAAATCCGCCGAACCAGAGGGCGGTTTTGAACGCGTCGAGGCCGCGTAGTTTTTTGACGGTGAGACCTTTGCCGATGGAAACGGCGAATGTGTCCATCGATACGGAAACGGCAATAAGTAATGTTTGAATCAACATAGCTGGTATATAGGTTCATCCCGCCGGTTTCCCACGGGATGGGCCTCGACGGAGTCTCACGTCCGCCTACGCCTAGGGGTACCGACATAGAACTGCCGCGCCAGCCAGCGGGCTTTGAATTCTGCGAATACTGTTCGCATGCCGTGAATTACGTGTTCCACTATAGCGGCCCCGGCGAATATGCGCGTGCAGTATGAGTGTATCCCGTCTGCGGGCTGTTTCTTCCACTCGCTGGAGGAATCTGGGCACTTGGAGGGTATGGTTTTGTCCGTTTTCCTCCAATCGGTGGAGGAATCTGCCCGCTGAGAAGTTGATTTGCGGGCATTTTCTTCCAGTGACTGGCGGAATCTGGACGTTGGAAGGTATGCAAAAGCCCGTTGACGTGTGCGAGTGCGTACGTCAACGGGCTTTCCTCGGATTGCTACCTAAAGCTATCTAGAAAGGCGTGGAAATCACTTCTCGGATTCTTCGAGGCGCTTGCGGGCGGCCACGATTTCTTCCTCGGCCTTGGTGGCACCGGTCCAGTAATCGCCCGGCAGCACTTCCTTGCCCGGCTCCAGAGCCTTGTACTGCTCGAAGAAGTGCTTGATTTCAGCCTTGTGGTACTCGGAAACGTCTTCGACATCCTTGATGTCGTCGAAACGTACGTCAGCCGGCACGCACAGCACCTTGTCATCTCCGCCAGCCTCGTCGACCATGTGGTACAGGCCAACGGCGCGGCATTCCACCACGCAGCCCGGGAACACGGAGTTCGGGATCATGACGAGCGCGTCGAGCGGATCGCCATCCTCGCCCAGAGTGCCGTCGATGTAGCCATAGTCATCCGGGTAACCCATGGAAGTGAACAGGGTGCGGTCCAGGAACACGCGGCCGGTCTCGTGGTCCACTTCGTACTTGTTCTTGGAGCCGCGCGGAATTTCCACCACGACGTTGAAGGTTTCTGCCATGTCATTTCTCCTTGAGATTGGGCAGTTTGCATTATCAGTAACCACAATACCGCTTTCCACCGAAGTGGAACCGGTATTGTGGTATGAATCGAAACGAATTTCTAGTCGAGCTGACCGAGATTAATCAGATCGATTGAGACTCAATCAGTCTTCGACTACGGTGAGCACGTGTGCCACGTCGGCCCAAGGGGCGAGCGAAACGTAGTTGTCGTAACCCCATTCGAAGTCGCGGCCGGTCAGCTCATCATGCACCTTGAGCGGCTTGTCGGTGGCGAAACCGAAGTCGCCAAGCTCGATGTGCACAATGGACTGGTGCGCGTTGTGTCCGTCGAGGTTCACGATCACGATCATCGTATCTGCCTTGCCGGTACCGGTCAGTTCGGCCGGAGTCTGACGCAGGAATGCGATCACGCCCGCGTCGTCGCTCGGCAGAATGTGCAGGTTGTGGTAGCTGCGGCAAGCCGGGTGAGTGTCACGGATCTTGTTGAGCGAGGTCAGCAGTTCGGCGATGCCGTACTTTTCGGTGCTGTCCCAATCGCGCACCTTGACTTCGTACTTCTCGTTGTCGATCTGCTCTTCGAAGCCCGGACGCTGCTTGTTTTCGATCAGCTCGTAGCCGTTGTAAATACCCCAGCTCGGGCTGCCCATAGCGGCGAGCACCGCACGCACCGCATGGCCGGCAATGCCGTTGTCGCGCACGTAGGCGGTGAGAATATCCGGAGTGGTGGGCCAGAACGTGTTGTGCTGGTAGAAGCCGCCATTGCCGTTGGTCTCTTCGAGGTACTCTTCGAGCTCTTCCTTGGTGTTACGCCACGGGAAGTAGCAGTGCGACTGCGTGAAGCCCACATAGCTCAGCGCGCGCATCATGCCCGGGCGGGTGAACGCCTCGGCAAGGAACAGCACTTCCGGATGCTTCTTCGTAACGGCGGCAATCACATCCTGCCAGAAACGCACCGGCTTGGTGTGAGGATTGTCAACGCGGAAGATCGTCACACCCGCCTTGACCCACAGATCCATAATGCGTTCGACTTCCTTTTCGATGCCTTCCATGTCGGCATTGAAGTCGATCGGGTAAATGTCCTGATACTTCTTCGGTGGATTCTCTGCGAATGCGATGGTGCCGTCCGGCTTGGTGCGGAACCAGTTCGGATGCGCCTTGACCCACGGATGGTCAGGCGAGCACTGCAAAGCGAAATCAAGCGCGATTTCCAAGCCCAGCTCGTGGGCGCGCTCGCAGAATGCCTTGAAATCGTCCATGGTGCCAAGCTGCGGGTCAACGGTGTCGTGGCCACCCAGTTCGGAGCCGATGCCGAACGGGGAGCCCGGATCGTTCGGGCCGGCTACCAGGGAATTGTTGCGTCCCTTGCGGTTGGTCACGCCAATCGGGAAGATCGGCGGCAAATACACAATGTTGAAGCCTTCGGCTGCGGCGCGTTCCAAGCCGGCGATCGACGTCTTGAGGTTGCCGGGAACGATCTTGCCGTCTTCACCGTAGTAGGCTCCTTCGGAACGTGGGAAGAACTGATACCAGGAGGCGAAGCTGGACTTCGGGCGTTCCACACGGAAACGCTGCGGATTCGACTCGGACAGGCCGTCGCGCAACGGGTTGGTTTCGTGCAGCTGCTCGATGTCGCTGCTCTGGACTGCGGCGAGACGCTCTTCGGCGCTCAGCGACTTGTTTTCCATGGTCTTGGCGGCGTCGCGCAGCACCTTCTTGTCGGCTGCGGAAAGCTTGGAATCCTTCGCGTCAGCCCAACGTGCGAGCAGCTGTGCGCCGGATTCCAGCGCATTCTCCACGTCGTCATTCACTTTAACCTTGATGGCGGCGTCGTGCAGCCAAGACTGGTAGGTGTCTTCCCAGCCTTCGACCACGATCTGCCATTCGCCCAGCTGACGCTTGACGGCGGCATAATCGGCATCCCACGGCTTCAGATCGCTGTGTTCGCCGATCTTGACCATGGCTTCCCAGCGGTCGAGGCCCGGATTGGTGCAGGTCATGGCGAAACGTTCAACCTCGCGGCCGCGTGCGTTACGCACGGACACGGTCGCTCCTGCCTTGGTGCGGCCTTCGATGAACACTTGGGCGGTGACGTTGAATGCTTCGCCGAGCTCCACGCGTGCCGGGAACAGGCCGTTCTCAACGTTCGGGGTGATGTCGAGCACGTTCACGCGGCCGAACTGTTCGGGGCTGGTGCGTTCGATGACGGGGGCTGGGGCTTCGCCGACCGTTTGCGGTGCGGCGGCCTTCGCTTTGGTGGTGCGCTTGCGAGCGGTGGATGCCGTGGACTTTTTGGCTGCGGCGGTGCGCTTGCTAGGCGTCTGAGACGTTGCCGATGCCGTTTTGGCGGCCGCGCTTTTGGCGGTCGTCTTCTTGACGGCTGGTTGCTTGGTTGCGGTGGTGCGCGGTTCCGCGCTCTTATCTTCTTCTGCCATACCGCCGATTATAGAGGAGAAAAGGTGGATTTGGGTGAACTATCTTCCGACCAGCGATTTCCACCCTTTGTGGATAACTTGTTTACCTACGATTGGTAAAACGTTTTTTGTGGATAAGTTACGTTTGCTGACAAGCGAAGTTGTCCACAAAAACGGCAAAAAGAACGTCCTCCGACCACAACCCTTGAAAAAGGCCATGTGGCAATCGCAAGTATGCAAGCCTGTTGAATTACGACAACAACGATGTGCATATCGAAAGGACGATGCGATGAATGCGATGAAACGACATACGCTTGCGATTCTGGCCGCGGTATTGGCGGCCTGCATCATAATCGTGGGAATGACCTGCCCGGCCGCGCTGGCCGCCGAACAGCTGCTGCGCGCGAACGGCAAGCATTACAACTATTTTCTCGATGGAAAACCGTATGTGATCGGGGTGAACGCGGAATCGAGATCGGGCAAATTCTATTATTGCCGGCAAATCGAAAGCATGACCGACTATAAGGTCACCGAAACCACCACCGTGGAAAATACGGAAGCGGCGCGGCGCCTCGCATGGCTGCTGTCCGAATATCAACATGACGGGGAACCGGTGCTCACGTATGCGGCGATCGGCGTGCTGGTGCACCGCAACTATGACGACCAAAAGGTGTGGGTCAGGCATGAGCAATACCTCTTCTCGGTGATGGACGGGCTGGAAAGCAAGGTCAACGAGCTTTGGGAGGAGGCCGCGAACAAGCTGCCGGTTTCTTCGAGGGTGACGCGTGATGATCGGCAGGGATTGCGGTCCGGAAGCCTGTTCGTGCAGTTGCTGGATTCGAGTGGACAGCCGATCGAGGGCGTATTCACGGCGACGATCGAAGGTCCGGCCGTGTTCGACGAGGACGACGAGCCCACGGCAGTCGGCTGGGCCGAACTGGAGGGAACCACCGTGTATTGGCATGCAACGGGTGCCGGCGAGGTCAATATCAAGGTCGGATACCAGTCCGTGGGATTGGATGAGGCCGTCACCGCGCAGAAAATGATGGTGCTGAACGATGTGGTGGAACGTGAGGATAGCCTGCTGACGTTCAATGTCGACAACCTTTATGCCCCCGAGCAGGAAATGCCGCAGACAGGAAGTCCGATGGGGCTGGTGTTGGGTTTGGCGGCTGCCGTGATGTGCTGCGGGGCGTTCATGCTGTATGCGGTACGGCGACGATGATATGCGGCGATGATGTCGTCTCGCGGAGGTGATGCTTCTCGATGAGAGTTGCGATATTTCAGCTGCAATATATTCCGCATGTGCGTGAGAATACGGCTATATCATGCTGAAAACGTTGAAATTAAGCCGCAGACGAACATATTTTTCTGCTGACGAACTCCCATTTTCACGTATCTACAATCATGGCGTCGTCGATACGAATGGAGGTTGCGATGACAGAAGAACATGCAGATGAAACGATGGTCGCGAGCATGCGTGCGGATGCCGAACGGCAGGGAGCCGATGATCGGAAGGTCACCGATGCGCCGCATTATCTGGCGCGGGTGCTGATGGCCAACGGCATACGAAACATGTATGGCGTGGTCGGCATTCCCGTCACCGATTTCGCGCGCATCGCGCAGGGCATGGGTATGCGATTCGTGGGCATGCGCCATGAGGAGGACGCTGTGAACGCGGCCGCGGCCGACGGATTCATCACCGGTCGGCCGGCTGTCACGTTGACGGTATCCGCTCCGGGATTCCTCAACGGTCTACCGGCACTGCTGGAAGCCACGGTGAACGGCTATCCGGTCATCATGATCGGCGGCTCCTCAACCCGCCATGTGGTCGACCTTGAGGAAGGCGAATACGAAGGCCTCGACCAGATGAACTACGCCAAGCAGTTCTGCAAGGCTTCGCTGCGCATCGACCGCATCGAAGATATTCCGCTCGCGGTAGCCCGTGCCATGCATATCGCCTCTTCAGGACGCCCAGGCGCGGTGTACATCGATTTCCCCGATGACACCGTGGCACAGACCCTGAGCCAAAGCGAAGCCGACCGCCTGATGTGGACGGCAACCGACCCGGCCCCCGCCATGGTGCCGGCACGCGAATCCATCGACGCGGCGCTCGCATTGCTGCAGCAGGCCGAACGTCCGCTCATGGTGATCGGCAAAGGCGCCGCAATCGCCCGCGCCGAAGAGGAAATCCGCGAATTCGTCAAGAAAACGGATATTCCATTCCAGCCAATGTCCATGGCCAAAGGCGTAGTTCCCGATACCGACCCACACAGCACGGCAAGCTGCCGTTCCACCGCGCTACGCAACGCCGACGTGGTATTGCTGGTCGGCGCGCGACTCAACTGGATGCTGTCGTTCGGCCAGGGCAAAACGTGGAACGAACATGTGAAATTCATCCAAATCGACATCAATCCGGAAGAAATCGAAAACACGCGCAGTATCGACGTACCAATCGTGGGGGATATTCGTTCCGCCATGACGCTGCTCAACGGATCTCTGGAAGAATACCCGTTCAAAGCTGACGAAACCTGGCTGAACATGCTGAAGGAAGCCAGCGCGAAAAACGTGACGAAATTTGAAACCCGCGAACAATCCGATCAGCTGCCCATGAGCCATTTCAACGCCTTGGGAGCCATCAAAAAGGTGTACAGCAAACACCATGAAGATCTCATTCTCACCAATGAGGGAGCCAATTCGCTCGATGATTGCCGCAACATCATCGACATGCTCGAACCGCGCCATCGTTTGGACTGCGGCACGTGGGGTGTGATGGGCTGCGGCACCGGCTATGCGATTGGCGCGGCGCTTTCCACTGGCAAGAAAGTGCTGTACATCGGCGGCGATTCCGCATTCGGCTTCGATGGTATGGAAGTGGAGGTGGCCTGCCGCTACCAGCTGCCCATCACCTTCGTGGTGCTCAACAACGGCGGTATCTACCGCGGCGACTTCGAAAACCTTGGAGCGGACGGTGACCCGTCGCCGCTGACGCTTACCTACAACGCGCATTACGAGAAGGTCCTCGAAGCGTTCGGGGGTAAAGGTTACTATGCCACCACTCCGGAAGAAGTCGAACGCATGGTCGGCGAGGCGGTCGAATCAGGCAAGCCAAGCTTCGTGCATGTGCAGATCGCGCAGTATGCGGGCAAGGAATCCGGCAATATCGGAGCGTTGAATCCGAAGCCGGTGGTCGGAGCCCTCGTTGATTCCGAAGTCACCATGTACGACTACGCGACCGGCGCTCGCATGTAGCGCATCGGCTGTCGGTATGACATGTGGGCGTGCGAACGGTGGAATGCGTGCGCCCACTTTTTCTGCCTGAAAACCAATGATCCGATCAACGTATCTGCAATATCCGCAATATCAGCAATCAAACAATATTGCAGAAGATTGCAGATAGAAAAAATATAAAGGAAGAACGACAGTGATAAACATACTTGTTGACGACATCGTGCCAATTATTGTCATTATGGCATTAGGGTATATTTGTGGAAAATTCAGTTATTTTGATGACGATCAGCGGCAGGGACTTAATAAACTTGTGTTGAATATCGCGCTTCCTGCGGCGTTATTTGTGTCCATCATCAAATCGACCCGTGCAATGCTTGCGAAAGACGCAACATTGACCGCCATCAGTTTCATCGGCGTCATCGTCATGTTTATGGTGAGCTATTATCTGTGCCGGTTGCTGTTCCACCGCAGCATTCAGGAGGCGGCCGTCTGTGCTCTGATCGCAGGATCTCCGACGATTGGTTTCCTTGGATTCGCTGTGCTTGATCCGATTTACGGCAACACCGTCAGCACGAATCTCGTCATAGCCATTATTTCCATCGTGGTCAACGTGGTGACCATTCCGATCGGCATGTATCTGATCAACCTCGGCCAGGCCAAAGACCGAGCGAAGCTTAGCGTGCAGGCCGAAAACGCGGTCAATGCAAGGGCCAATGCAAAAGGCGATATCACGCTTGACCCGGCGCGAGATGCCGCAACCGACAAAACCGCCGAACTTATGGTGCATGGCACGTCGAATACGGGAAAGAACCGCAACGGCAATCTGCAGGCGTTGCTCGACGCACTGAAGCAACCGATCTGCTGGGCGTCGTTATTGGCCATTTTCCTAGTGTTGGTGGGCATTCATGTGCCAAGCCAGGTGGCGCCGACCTTCGATCTGATCGCCAAAGCGAATTCCGGTGTGGCCGTGCTTTCCGCGGGCCTCGCGCTTTCCACGGTGAAATTCTCGCTCGGTTGGGAAACCATCTGGAACACGTTCTTCCGCCTGATTCTGACGCCTGCAGTGTTCCTTGGCGTGGCGCTGTTGTGTGGCATGGGCGGTGACATGAACAAGATTTCGATGCTGGTGATGGCGGTCGCGTTGCCGCCGGCGTTCTCAGGCATCATTATTTCCAGCCGTTACAACATTTATGTAAAAGAAGGCGCCTCGACCACGGCCGTCGCCACGGTGGCATTCGCGGCCACCTGTCTGCTGTGGATCTGGCTCGTCCCCTTCTGCGTGGGCTGATTCAGTATCCTCACTGTAGCTCACGAAGCGCATATAGTAACGGAACGTTGAAATTCCAACGTTCCGTTACTGCATGCGCTTTTTGTGACGGTAAACCGTGAGACGTAAGACATGGGATTGTGTGCGGAAGTGCGGGGCGTGGACTGCAATGGATGTGACGCATAACAAATAAGGGCGAATCTTGTGATCCGCCCTTATTCGTGCGCCAGTGCGCGCTAACGTGCGTTACTTCAAATCAGCCTGCACACCATCGTTACCGCCGATCACACCGGAATCACGCAGCGAAGCGATCTGATCGTCGTCATATCCCAACGCATGCAGAATCTCACGGTTATGCTCGCCCAGCTTCGGCGCACGCTGGTAATCCGGCACGAAATTACTCATCGTAAACGGCATGCCGATCGTCTTGAAATCGCCGCGCGCATCCTGCTGGTCAATGGTCACAATCGTGCCATCCCCATTCAAATCAGGATCGTTCTCCAACTCATACCAATCCAGCACCGGGCCGACCGGCACGCCCTTCGCACCCAATTCCTTGGTCAGCGTGTACTTGTCGAACTGCATGGTGTACGCCTCAACACGCTGGTACACCTCGGTTTTATGCTCGTCACGCGCATTGGCGGTATTGAAACGCGGGTCGGTCAGCCAATCCTCGAATCCCATCGCATGGCAGAAATTCTCGAAGCCCTTCTTGGACTGTTGAACCACTATATATACGTAAGCGTTCGGGTCATGCTCCCAGCCTTTCGCGCGGTAGCACCAGCCAAGCACCAAACCACCCTCCGCATTCGCTGCGCGCGGAATGGCTTTGCCTTGCTTGCCCCACTCATAATTCGGGTAGCAGTCATAGTAGGAAAGCTTGCCCAAACGGTCGAGAATCAACTGGTCGCGCAGCTTGACACGGCACAAGTTCAGCACCGCATTCTGCATCGACTGGTACACATAGCAACCCTCACCGGTATGCTCGCGCTGCAACAGCGCCGAAAGAATGGCGATCAGCAGATGCATTCCGCTGTTGGAATCGCCCAATGCGGCGCCGGACTGCGTGGGCACATTGCGCTCGCCGTCATACCAGCCGGTGGTGGAAGCGGCACCGCCCGCGGACTGCGCGACCGGCTCGAACGCCTTGACATGCTCGAACCGGCTGCCCTTGTTGAAGCCCTTCAGCGACGCCATGATCAGACGCGGATTGATCGCATGTACGTCATTCCATCCGAAACCAAGCTTTTCCACGTCTCCCGGGCCGATATTCTCTACGAACACGTCGGCTTTCTTCAGGAGTTCGGCGAGGATTTTCTTGCCTTCCGGATCTCTCATGTTCAGCGTGATGGATTTCTTGTTGGCATTGAGCTGAAGGAAGTACAGGGAGTACGAGCCATCCACGTCGTTCATTTCATTACGTGTCGGATCTCCGCCCTGCACCTTCTCCACCTTGATGACGTCGGCGCCCATCCATGCGAGCATCTGCGTGCACGACGGGCCGGACTGCACCTGCGTCCAGTCAATCACGGTGATGCCTTTCAGCGGCGCGGTGTCCTGCGTTGCCTTTGTTGCCGTATCGTGCGTTGCGCTGTCTTGCATTGTGGTGTCCTGCGTCGCGTTGTGCGCGTTCGCTTGATTCATATAATGCATTGCCTTGTTCTCCTTATATCTGGTGATATGTGGTTGGCGAGGTCAACGTAGCGCGTGCAACCTTGGAGAACGTTGGATTTTCAGCCTTGAGCGGCAATCTTCGCTTTCGGCACATGCGATTGGCGGATCCGGCGCATTTTCTCCATACTTTCGGCACATGCGATTGATGAACTCGGCTGATATACCCGGTTTTTGTCGGATTTTGTCCAGATTTTGTCCGGAAATTGGTTTTGGTGAGATTCGACGGAAAACAAAAAAGCTAGGAATTGTTGCAATTCCTAGCTTTCATCAGTAGCGGGGCATGGATTTGAACCATGGACCTCTGGGTTATGAGCCCAGCGAGCTACCGAGCTGCTCCACCCCGCGTCGGCTTGTCTTTAAGACAGCTCTATTAATTTTACGATTACTTCCAAATATGTCAAATCGGCGTGTCGCATCAGTCCGGCCATGCAAAACCGCGTTGCAAATAGCGCGTTATTCATTTTTCCTATAACGGTTTCGGCTGATCGTGGGGGCAGGGAAGTGCGCCATATCCGAGCCCGCACCATAATAGAAGCATGCCTATCAAGATCCCCAGCGGCCTTCCGGCCAGAGACATTCTCGACTCCGAGCGTATTTTCGCGCTTGAAAAGCCTGAAGCGGAGCGCCAGCGCGTGCGTCCGCTCAAGCTGGTGATCTTAAATCTCATGCCGAAGAAAATCGAGACGGAAACGCAGCTGCTGCGTTTGATCTCGAAAAGTCCGCTGCAGGTGGAGATCGATTTCATGAAGACCTCCACGCACGAGGGTACGCATGTGAGCGCCGACCATCTGGTGAAGTTCTATGAGACCATTGAGGCGTTCCAAGACAACTATTACGACGGCTTCGTGGTGACGGGTGCCCCTGTTGAGCATCTTGATTTCGAACAGGTCGATTATTGGGATGAGTTCAAGCAGATTCTTGACTGGGCTTCCGCGCATGTGTTCTCCACTATGTATTTGTGCTGGGGTGCGATGGGTGCGCTCAATTATCGCTATAACGTGCGTAAAGAGAATTTGCCAGAGAAGATTTTTGGCGTGTTTCCGCAGTATTTGCAGGATGAATACTGCTTTTTGACGAACGGCTTCGATGAGATTTGCCTGCAGCCGCATTCTCGCCTTGCGGGGGTGGACGAGGGTGATATCGCGCGCAATCCGGAGTTGCAGGTGCTCACGTGGGGTCCGAAGTCCGGTCCTGGGCTGATCGCCACCCGTGATTTTTCGGAAGTGTTCGCGCTTGGCCATTGGGAGTACGGCAAGTACACCTTGGCCGAGGAGTATGAGCGTGATATGAAGAAGGGCATGACGAATGTGCCGTTCCCCGAAAACTATTTCCCGCATGATGATCCGCAGTTGGAGCCGGTGTTCGCGTGGCGCGCCCATGCCAATCTCCTGTGGCGCAATTGGCTGAATTGGGTGTATCAGACCACGCCATACGATTTGAGCGAGGTTCCGCAGCTTCGTGCGCAGAAGCGTCTTGGCACGGATCGTTCGATTCGTCATCAGCCGGGTTCGCCGCGTGTCGACGCGTTTGCGCCGTTCGTGCGTGACGGTTATGGCGTGATTCGCGATTGATTTGTGGATTGATCCGCATATTGATGTGATTGACATGCGGCCGTGATTGGCGCGTGACTTTACGGCTGTTTACTGGTGGGGGCTTGCGTATGCGGCCCCTCTTTCTTTATATGCAGCACCTGTGTTATATGTGATATACTTGGTGAAACGTTTTATCAATATGATGTTTTCGTAAAACAAACTATTGGTTGCGTCGGCTATCCGACGATTCACAAAGCTGTGTCTAGTTAGTACGGCTTGCTGCGAAACGCCGGGAAAACCAAATGGGAGTATGGAAAAGCCCAAGTGTGTGGATGTTGTCTAGACACGGGCTAATAATCCTATCCAGCCATTCGGAGTCGAATGCGTCGCACGGGACTCCGTTCGCGTCGACGCGCACTTCGAAGTACGCTTTGGTTAAGTAACCAGAACGTCACATTCGACTCGGTTGTTGGGTTAAACTAACAGCTGACACAAGAGCAGGAGGCGTGAATGATTGGTGCATTGGGAAAGGGCATGCTGACCATCGCTGATGGTCCCGAAATGCCCAGTGTCGATGACTTCCTTCCCGATCCGTTCGTTTTTCAGGGCACGCCGTTCGCCATCAACCGCATCATCCTCGTTCGCATCCTTGCGACCGTCATCATGTTGCTGGTTCTCGGAATTACGGCAAGCCGTGCAAAGCTCATCCCCAGCCGTTGGCAGGGAGCAGTCGAATGGTTGATCGAATTCGTCCGTGACAACATCGTCTATCAGGTGATGGGCGAGCTGCGCGGCAAGCGTTATGTGCCGATGATCACCACCGTGTTCTGCACGTTGTTGGTCTTCAATCTGTGTGGCATCATCCCAGGCTTCAATATCGCGGCAAGCGCAACCATTACGCTGCCGCTGGTATTCGCCATGTGGTGCTTCTGCCAATACTGGATTGCAGGCATTCGTGAAAAGGGCCTCGGTCACTTCCTGAGGGATGAGATCTTCCCGAAGGGTGTTCCGGCCCCGATCTACATTCTGCTGTCCCCGATTCAGCTGCTTGAGCTGCTGATTATCCGTCCGTTCTCGTTGACGATCCGACTGTTCGCCAACATGGTTTCGGGCCACTTGATTCTTGCGCTGTGCCTTTCGGCCACGCAGTACTTCCTCATTGATGTGGTGAACAAGGTGTTCATGCCATTCGGCGTCGTCACCTTCGCGGCTGGCATGTTCATGTTCCTGTTCGAAGCGCTGGTCGCTTGCCTGCAGGCTTACATCTTCGCCATCCTGACCACCGCATACATCAATATGAGCTATCCGGAGATCGACTGACCGCCGGCTTTTTAATTGTTGCTTCTTGTCAAGCAATAACCAGAAAGGAAACAATCATGGATATCGTTACCCTCGCTGAGGTTGCCGGCAACCTGAACGTCGTTGGCTACGGCCTCGCCGCCATCGGCCCTGGCATCGGTCTGGGCATCCTGATCGGCAAGACCATCGAAGGCACCGCTCGCCAGCCTGAGCTCGGCAGCCGTCTGCAGACCCTCATGTTTCTGGGTCTGGCATTCGTCGAGGTGCTGGCACTGCTCGGCTTCGTGCTCGCCTTCATCAAGTAAGACTTGATTCAAGGTAACACCGAAGACGCAAACGAACATGAAAGGAGGAAGACACTATGGTGACCGCAGCTAGCGAAATGGAATTGTTCCTTCCGAAAAGCTACGACATTTTCTGGTCGTTGGTCATTCTGATCATCGTCGCCGTGTTCTTCTACAAGTTCTTCCTGCCGAAGTTCCAGGCCGTGTTCGATGAGCGCGCTGCCAAGATCGAAGGTGGCATCGCCAAGGCCGAACAGGCCCAGAAAGATGCCGATGAAGCCAAGGCGAAGTATGAGGCTCAGCTGAGCAAAGCTCGCGTCGAGGCATCCAAGATCCGTGACGACGCACGTACGGAGGCATCGCATATCATCGCTGACGCGCGCACTCGTGCCGAAAACGATGCGGCGCAGATCACCGCCACCGCCCAGCGTTCCATCGAATCGCAGCAGCAGCAGGCTCTGGTGAGCCTCAAGGGTGAGGTCGGCGTGCTGGCAACGGCACTGGCCGGCAAGATCCTGGGTAGCAAGCTCGAGAATGACGATGTGCAGTCGTTGATGATCGACCAGATGATCGCCGACTTGGACAGCGACAAGAAGTGATCGAAACCTTCAAGAAAGGGAGGTGACCAATGCGAGGAGAAGCATCGCGTATCGCAGACCGCGTATCGCGTGACTCGCTGGCCCCCAAGCTGCGTGACAGCGGTGAGGACGCATGGCGTATCGGGAACGAACTGTTCACGATCACCAGCGCGCTTGACCACAATATCCAGCTTGAACGTGCCCTCACCGACCCGTCGCGCCCAGTCGAAGACAAGGTTGCGGTAGTCAAGACTCTGATCGGAGACCAGGCCCATCCGCTCGTGATGGAGATCATGTCCGATCTGGTGTCTCGCCGTTGGAGCCGCGTGTCTGATATCGCCAATGCCGTTGAGGATTTCGGCGTTGATGGCATGATGTACTACGCGGATTACACCAATACGACTTTGCAAGTCTCCATCGAGCTCGCAGAGTTGCATTCCGCACTGCTCAACCTTCCGGTCGTGCGTACCAAGCTGTATGACGCAACCGTTTCCAGTGAAGCCCGTGTCAAGCTGCTGTACAGCCTGATTGGAGACGCGGATTTCACCAAGGTGACCAAGCGTCTGGCCGAACACGCGACCTGCAATCTGCGCAATCGCCGCTACTTGCAGACCATTCAGTGGCTGATCAACAAATTCTCCCGCCATATGGGCGAATCGATGGTCACTGTTACCACGGCAACGCCGTTGAGCAAGGAGCAGGTGGAAAAGCTCATCGCCATTTACTCGGCGAAGACCGGTCATCCGGTGCACATCAACTCGGTGGTCGATCCGACCGTCATGGGTGGCATGCGCATCCAGGTGGGCGACGAGGTCACCGACAACACGGTGGTCGCACAGCTGCAGCATCTTCAGCGCACGGTGAAGGCAACCGCCTGACGGTTCGCCGCACGGTGAACAAGCCTGAAACAAGACTTGACTGAATTTATAAACAACAATAAGGAGTGATCATGGCAGAACTTACCATTGATCCCACCACGATACGCAAGGCGCTCGATGAGTTCGTCGAGTCGTACAAGCCGTCGGATACCCCGACTCAGGAAGTCGGTTATGTCGCGACTGCTGGCGACGGCATTGCGCACGTGACGGGACTGCCTGGTTGCATGGCCAATGAGCTGCTGACCTTCGAAGACGGCACGCTTGGCCTGGCGTTCAACCTTGACGCCCGCGAGATCGGCGTGGTTATTCTCGGCGACTTCGCAGGTATCGAGGAAGGCCAGGAAGTGCGTCGTACCGGCGAAGTGCTCTCCGTGCCCGTCGGCGACGGCTACCTTGGCCGCGTCGTGGACCCGCTAGGCAACCCGATTGATGGTCTTGGCGAGATCAAGACCGAAGGCCGTCGTATTCTCGAGGCCCAGGCACCTGACGTTATGCATCGTCATCCGGTTGACGAGCCAATGTCCACCGGTCTGAAGGCCATCGACGCAATGACGCCTATCGGCCGTGGCCAGCGCCAGCTTATCATTGGCGACCGCCAGACCGGTAAGACCGCTATCGCAATCGATACGATCATCAACCAGAAGCGTAATTGGGAATCCGGTGATCCGAAGAAGCAGGTCCGCTGCATCTACGTGGCCATCGGCCAGAAGGGCTCCACCATCGCATCGGTGAAGCAGTCCCTCGAAGAGTCCGGCGCCATGGAGTACACCACTATCGTGGCCTCCCCGGCTTCCGATTCCGCAGGTTTCAAGTACATCGCACCGTACACCGGTTCCGCCATCGGACAGCACTGGATGTACAACGGCAAGCACGTGCTCATCGTCTTCGACGATCTGTCGAAGCAGGCTGAAGCCTACCGTTCGATCTCCCTGCTGCTGCGCCGCCCGCCGGGACGTGAGGCATACCCGGGCGATGTGTTCTACCTGCATTCCCGTCTGCTCGAACGCTGCGCCAAGGTTTCCGATGACCTCGGCGGCGGTTCGATGACCGGCCTGCCGATCGTCGAAACCAAGGCAAACGACGTGTCCGCATACATTCCGACCAACGTGATCTCCATCACCGACGGTCAGATCTTCCTGCAGTCCGACCTGTTCAACGCGAACCAGCGTCCGGCTGTCGACGTCGGCATCTCCGTGTCCCGAGTTGGTGGCGCGGCACAGACCAAGGCGTTGAAGAAGGTCTCCGGCACGCTGAAGATCTCCTTGGCCCAGTACCGTTCCCTGGAATCCTTCGCCATGTTCGCTTCCGATCTGGATGCGGCTTCGAAGGCCCAGCTGAACCGTGGTTCCCACTTGACCGAGCTGCTCAAGCAGCCGCAGTTCTCCCCGTATTCCATGGAACAGGAAGTCGTCTCCGTGTGGGCCGGCACCCATGGCAAGATGGATGATCTGCCGCTGAACGACGTGCTGCCGTTCGAGAAGGCCATGCTGGACTATCTGGACCACAACACCGATATTCTCAAGACCATCCGCGAGACCGAAGATTTCACCGCCGACACCGAGGCTGCCCTCGACAAGGCTGTGGAAGCGTTCCGTGAGACTTTCGTGACCAGCGCGGGCAAGCCGCTGGTCGAGAAGAAGCCTAACGTCAAGAACGCCACCCCGGTCGAGCAGGAAAAGATCGTCGCAGGAGAGAAGTGATCCATGGGCTCGCAACTCGCATTGAAATCTAGGATCGCCTCCACCGCGTCGTTGGAGAAAATCTTCAACGCGCAGGAGATGATCGCGTCTTCGCATATCGCCAAGGCACGTGACGTCGCCTTGAACGCGAAGCCGTATACCGATGCGATTTTCGACGCCGTGCAAGCGCTGGTGGCCCACACCCATATCGACCATCCGATCGTGAAGAAGGACGAGGACAACCCTCGCGTGGCTGTCCTCGCCCTCACCTCGGATCGTGGTATGGCGGGTCCGTACACCTCCTCGATCATCCGCGAAACGGAATCGCTGCTGGCCCGCCTCGATGCGGCAGGCAAGCAGCCGGAACTGTATGTGTATGGTCGTCGCGGTGTGACGTACTACAAGTACCGCAATCGTGATGTTGCCGGTACTTGGGAAGGCGATACCGACCAGCCCGGCGTGGAAGTCGCAGAGTCCATCTCGAAGGCACTGATGGACGCCTACATGAAGCCGGCGAGCGAAGGTGGAGTTTCCGAACTCTACATTGTGTTCACCGAATTCGTGAATATGGTCGTTCAGAAGGTGCGCGTGCTGCGTATGCTGCCCGTTGAACTCGTGCTTCCGGAACAGCAGGACTCCGGCCCTGTGCCCGAATCCGATGCCGATGCCGCGACCCCGCTTTATGCGTTCGAGCCGAGCGTCGACGAAGTGCTTGACGCGATTCTGCCGAAGTACATCCAGTCCCGTATTCATGAATGCCTGCTCACCGCGGCGGCATCCGAGACTGCAAGCCGACAGAACGCCATGCATACGGCTACAGACAACGCCCGCAGCCTGATCGACGACCTGACCCGCAAGCTCAACGCTTCGCGACAGGCTTCGATTACCCAGGAACTTACCGAAATCATCGGCAGCGCCGACGCGCTGAATAAGAAGGAAGAGTAGGAACGCATATGGCTGAGAATCAGACCACAGCGGCTCCCGAGACGGCTGCAGAGCCGACCACTGGACGCGTCACGCGTATCCAGGGTTCGGTTATCGACGTCGAATTCCCGGTGGGCCACCTGCCCGACATTTACAACGCACTTACCGTTGAGCTGACCAACACCGCCAACGAAGAGGGCGAAACCACGAAGAAGATCACGCTTGAGGTCGAACAGCACCTTGGCGACTCTACCGTGCGTACCGTGGCGCTGAAGCCGACCGACGGCCTCGTTCGTGGCGCCACCGTGCTCGACACTGGCGGTCCGATCTCCGTTCCTGTTGGCGATGTCACCAAGGGTCACGTGTTCGACGTGTCCGGCAACATCCTCAACAAGAAGGATGACGAAACCATCACGGTCACCGAGCGTTGGCCTATCCACCGCAACCCGCCGGCATTCGATCAGCTGGAATCCAAGACCCAGATGTTCGAAACCGGTATCAAGGTCATCGATTTGCTGACCCCGTACGTGCAGGGCGGCAAGATCGGTCTGTTCGGTGGCGCAGGCGTCGGCAAGACCGTGCTTATTCAGGAAATGATCCAGCGAGTCGCCCAGAACCACGGCGGTGTGTCCGTGTTCGCAGGCGTCGGCGAGCGTACCCGTGAGGGTAACGATCTGATCGGCGAAATGGATGAGGCTGGCGTTCTTGAGAAGACCGCACTGGTCTTCGGCCAGATGGATGAGCAGCCGGGTACCCGTCTGCGCGTGCCGCTGACCGCACTGACCATGGCAGAGTACTTCCGTGACGTGCAAAATCAGGACGTGCTGCTGTTCATCGATAACATCTTCCGTTTCACCCAGGCTGGTTCCGAGGTGTCCACCCTGCTCGGCCGTATGCCGTCCGCAGTGGGCTACCAGCCGAACCTGGCTGACGAAATGGGTGCCCTGCAGGAGCGCATCACTTCGACCCGCGGTCACTCCATCACCTCGCTGCAGGCCATCTATGTGCCGGCCGATGATTACACCGACCCGGCTCCTGCAACGACCTTCGCCCACTTGGATGCAACCACCGAGCTTTCCCGTGACATCGCTTCCAAGGGTATCTATCCGGCAGTGGACCCGCTGAGCTCCACCTCGCGAATCCTTGATCCGCGTTACGTGGGCCAGGCTCACTACGATTGCGCGAACCGCGTCAAGGCGATTCTGCAGCGTAACAAGGAGCTGCAGGACATCATCGCTCTGATCGGTATCGACGAACTCGGCGAAGAAGACAAGACCACCGTGAACCGCGCTCGTAAGATCGAGCAGTTCCTCGGCCAGAACTTCTACGTCGCTGAAAAGTTCACCGGTCGTCCGGGCTCCTACGTGCCGGCCGATGAGACCATCGAAGCGTTCACCCGCATTTGCGACGGCGTGTACGACGACGTTCCGGAGCAGGCATTCTCCGGTATCGGCGGCATCGACGATCTCGAGAAGAAGTGGCACGACATGCAGAAGGAATACGGTGCGTGATGGCCGGATTGACAATGCAGGTGAACATCGTCGCCGCCGACCACCCCGTGTGGCACGGTACGGCGAAGTCCGTCACCATTCCTGCCTCTGAAGGCGGAATGGGCATCCTGCCCAACCACGAGCCTGTATTGACCGTAATCAAGGAAGGAACCATCGTTGTGGTGGATCCGGATGGCAGCCGTCGCTCCTTCGAAGTGACCGACGGTTTCATCTCCTTCGATTCGAACAAGCTCACCGTTGCGGTTGAGCGTGGACGTGACGTCAAGATGGCAGAGTAGCACTCGGTAGCATACTTCTGACGGTCCGTCTGTTGCGATTGCAGCAATTGCATATGATTGCGATTCTGTAGTTGCAGCAGACGGACTGTTTTTTTATTCAAAAAAGATTAATCAAAACAAAAATAGGATTGTACATATCGTGGGATTCATGGCTTACGACAATCATGGTAGGGTAGTGCCTCGTGCGAATTATTGTTGCTGATTGCTCTGCCGAATATTCCGGGCGTTTGAATGCGTCCTTGCCGCTCGCCAAGCGTGTGTTGCTTATCAAAGCCGATAACAGTCTGCTGATTTTCTCCGAACTTGGTTCGTACAAGCCACTCAACTGGATGGCGGCGCCCTGCACCATCAAAGACATCACTCCGGAACATGCCGACGACGACGTGACTACGGAGGTTCCGCAGAAAGTCATTCGTGCTTCGGCGGATAAATCCAATGACGTGCTCGAAGTGACATTGCAGCATATTTATTCCGACGAAACATACGATTTGGGCGAAGATCCGGGGCTGATCAAAGACGGTGTCGAAGACCATCTGCAGAAGTATCTGGCCGAACAGATCGAACGCATCGGAGAAGGTGCGACATTGGTGCGCCGCGAATACCCGACCGCCATCGGACCGGTCGACATTATGGCCATCGACGGCAGTGGCAAGCATGTTGCCATCGAAATCAAACGTAACGGCGGCATCGATGGCGTGGAGCAGCTCACCCGTTACTGCGAGCTGTTGAACCGAGACCCGCTGTTGGCCCCCGTGCGTGGCATTTTCGCCGCGCAGACCATCACGCCGCAAGCCCGCGTGCTCGCTCAGGACCGCGGCTTCGACTGCCTGATCCTCGACTATGACGAAATGAAAGGTGCCGAAGACGACTCCCTACGACTCTTCTAGCTTATAAAAAACTCCCTGTTGTTATGCAGGGAGTTTTTATAAGCGAATCGTGATGTAGATCAGTAGGCGGCGAGGATGTCGACTACGAAGACCAACGTGGAGTTCGCTGGAATCTTGCCGGAATCCTTGTCTCCATAGCCAAGGTCCGGCGGCACGACCAGCAGCACCTGCGAGCCGACGGTATGCCCTGCCAAGCCCTGCTTCCAACCGGTGATCACCTCATCAAGCGAGAAGCTCGACGAAGCACCGCGATCCCACGAGGAATCGAACTGTGTGCCGTCAAGCAGCCAGCCGGTATAGTGCGCGATCACGGTCTGCGTATCCTTGACCTCGGCGCCTTCGCCCTTGATCAAATCCTGCGAGATCAACGTGTCGGAACCCTTGTATCCGTTCATATCGATCGACGGCTTGCCATCCTTCGCAAGCGTCACCTTCGGCAGATCGGCAGGAACGTCAAGCACCTTCGTGCCCGTTGCCTTCGTCAGATCCTTCGACTTCGACACGATCGTGAGCACCATCAAATAGGAGGTGCCAGCGGAATTCGAATCGTTCACACCGAACGCAAGCGTGGCGTTAAGCTTCTGATCCTTGAAAATGTTGTAATAATCCTCAGTCATCTGACTGGTGTCGGAGGTGACCACCGTAGAGCAATCGGGGGTGTTTTTCTCCCAGGTGCTCATGAGTTCGGAACCATCCTTGACATTGATGGCGATACCCTGCGTGCATATGCGGTCGCCGTCTTCAATCTGGTCGCCATTGCCTTTCTGCAATACGACGTAGCTGTTGTCTTCCACCGTCATAGGGGTTTTGAAGGAGACGGTCGGCTTCTCACCGGGCTCACCTGTGGCGGTCACACCGGCGATCTGATTCATCTTCGACGAGGAATCGGAAGAAGACGAAGATGAATCGGAGGAGGAATCAGACTTCGTGTCGGAACTTCCGCATGCCGCGAAACCCAAGCACATGATCGTTGTGCAGGCGGCTGCGACGGCTTTGAAAAGAGTAGATTTGCGCATAGGTTCCACTTTAGTGGCAATCGTTGATTTTCACAGTTTTTTCAGGCTTTTGCAGAGAGGCAATGTAGAATAGTGAATGCTATGACTTTATTGCAGGAAGAACAGGAAAAGCCGCAGTCCAAGGCGGGCCCCACGCGACACGCCAAGATTATGCGCGGCATTGTCACGCCTATTTTCGGCTTGCTTGCCATTGCTTGCATCGTGCTTGGCGTCTTGAACGCGACGATTTGGAAGCCCTCGGCACAGGTCACGGCGTCCGCCTCGGTCACGGGATCGCAGTATGTGGTCACCGATCCGAATGTGCTGCAATTGGTTGACGATCGCGTCACCATTTCGGCGAAGTCGCGCGATAAATCCGCGAACGTGTGCATCGCCATCGGTTCCGCCCGCGATATCGCCGGATGGATCGCGGGATCCAAATACACGCGCGTCACCGGACTGTCCGACTGGTCCACCCTGTCCACGCTGAAGACCACGGCTCAGGGCACCGCCGATAATTCCGAAGGCCAGGTCGCCTTCCAGGATTCCGACATGTGGCGCACCGTCAAATGCAATGCCGGTTCCGTTGATATGCAGTTCAAGGGTGCTAATACGAATAATGCCGAAGATTCCGTTGCGATTATCGATTACGGCGATCGCAAGGGAGGTTCGGTCACACTTGATTGGAACCGTCGTTCGATGCTGAATTTCGCCATGCCGTTCTATCTTTCCGGCGGATTGCTGGCGATACTTGCGGTGCTTTCGGCTTCCGTGTTTGCCATGCCTCCGCATAAGCGTCGCAACAAGCGCGCGTTTGCCATGGTTGACGGCATCGGTTCCACGCAGGGTGACGATGACGAGGTTGCCGCATGGGTGAAGAACGCCGAAGCGAGTGCCGCCCGTAGCGAAAAGAGCGGGCCGAAGCGTAAGCGTCGCCGTCATGCTGGGCATCGCGCGAGTGGTTCGGAAAATAGCCAAAACGAAGTTGCGCAGCCTACGATTGTCGATCCCGGCGCGCGCAATCTCGTTGCCGATCAGCAGAACGCTGCCGCTGATGGTGTTGAAGAAAACGACGATTTCGAACAGACTTCCGTGATTTCGCAAGATGAGCTTGCCGCATATTTCGCACGTCTCGCACAAGAGGAAAGCAGTGCGGCCGCAGCGGCCTCGGGATCTGTAGAATTCGCGGTATCCGATGAAATCAACGTGCCTAACGAAGTTGACGAAATGGCCGTAACGACCGAGTCGGTCGGATCCAACGAAACATCCGAAAACGACGAATCCGACAACGACAAGTCCGACGAACCTGACAACGAGGAGGCCAAGTGATGAAGAAGCGTTTCAACGTAATCGCGGCGGCCGTACTCGCATTGGGAATGGTCGTTGGCATGTGCGGATGCGAGGGGCAGCTGCCGCAGCCGAAAACCACGCAACGTCAAGATGCGCCGAATCTGACCGCCAAGCAAGAGAAAACCATCCGTACGAATATTCTCAAAACGCTTGACCAGTGCAATAACGATCGCAATATCGACGCCCTCGGTTCGATTTTGGAGGGGCCGGAACTTGAGATTCGCACTAGCGAACTTCATGTGGCGCAGGTCACGGGCAATCTTGACCGCAAGACCACGATTCCAACTGATCTTGCGCAGGCCGTGATTTCCACGGACAGTGGATGGCCGCGTTCGGTGTTTTCCATCACTTCCACCACGGATGACCAGCAGTCCAAGCGTCTGCTGGTGTTCCGCCAGGATTCCGCACGTCAGAACTACAAGTTGTGGGGTGTGGCACGACTGTTTTCGGGCGTGAAGATGCCGAGTTTTGAGATTTCCAAAACCGGTAGCGAGCAGGGAACGGAAAAAGACACCGGTCTGGTCATGACCCCGAAGGATGCGGTCGCCGCGTATGCCGACGTGTTGCAGAATGGTGCGTCCAGCCAGTATGCGCAGAAGTTTGCCGACGACGATTTGCGTACGAAGCTTGCCGATCTGACCGAACAGGTGCAGAAGGCCATGGAGTTGAACGAGGGATCGCAGCAGCAGGTGTTCACACCGGTTGACGGTGCCATCAGCGTTATGCGTTCCGCGGATGGTGGCGATCTGGTGGTGGCGCAGATCAATTCCGAATGGACGCGTTCAGCTGGCTCCGGCCGTGAGTCGCAGCCCGCTTCCGATGCGGAAAAAGCGCTGTTTGGCGACGGTCAGGCCACCAGCACCATGAAAACCACGTATGTGAATGTGGTCGCGCTGTACGTGCCTCCGGCAAATTCTGACGCGAAGATCACTGCAGTCGGTTCCGAGCGCCAGCCGGTTCGTGTTGAGGCACTGTGATCGTGACAGTCGCACGAATGCGCGTAAGCTTGGGGCGAACGTTTGCAATGCGTGTTGCGCTGGGCGCTTAATGTTGTTGATTGTTGATATCTAGGAGGCAAGCATGGCAGGTCAAAGGCCGTTTAATCCGGGAGTTTCCTTGGCGGGAGCCGTCGATCTTGAGGCGTTGAAGCATCAGGTGAAGGCCGAACCGGGGCAGGCTGGAGGCGCTCCGGCCGCCGGCGGTTATGTGATCGACACCACGGAGAACACGTTCCAGGCCATGGTGCAGACGTCGGCCACGTTCCCGATTCTGTTGCTGCTGTGGGTGCCGACCGATGATCGCCTGTTCGACATGGCACGCCAGCTGGGCGATGCCGTGAACCAGCTGAACGGCCAGATTCAGCTGTCTCGTATCGATATCGCGTCGAATTCGTCGATCGCGCAGGCGTTCCAAGCGCAGGGCGCGCCTGCATTGTTCGCGTTGATCAACGGCCGTCCGATGCCGATTTTGCAGGGCTTGCCGTCCGCTGAGGAAATGCAGCAGATCGTGGATACGGTGATTCCGAATCTGGTCGCAGCCGCGCAGCAGGCCGGTGTGACCGGTTCCGCGCCGTATTCCGGCGATCCGAATTCCGATGCGGCAAACTCGGCTTCCGCTGCCGGCGCCCAGGAGCAGGTGCCTCCGGAGCATCAGGAGGCGTATATGCTGGCACAGCAGGGCGATTACGCTGGCGCCGCAGCCGCGTACGAGAAGGTGCTTGAAGCCGATCCGAACGATGCGCGTGCCGCCCGCGAGCGTGCGAAGGCGTTGCTGTTGGCCCGTTCCGCCAATGCGAACGTGCGTGAGGTGCGTGCCGCCGCTGCCGACAATCCCGATGATGTTGAAGCACAGCTTGCCGTCGCTGACATTGATATGATCGGCGGTCAGATTCAGGATGCGTTCGATCGTTTGCTGGATTTCGTTGCGGCCGGCCATAAGGCCGATATTGAACCGGTGCGCAAGCGTCTGCTGGAATATTTCACGATTCCTGAGCCGACCGACGAGCGTTTGAAGCGCGCCCGCCGTCGCCTCGCCACGCTCATGTACTGACTCGTTTATTGACTTTAGGTACCGTTTTAGGTACCGCTCAACCGTAGGCTGCGCAACTACATCGTTCTTTACGGCCTACGGTTGTTTTTTAAAAGACTTATTCCATACGGTTGGTGCCGAAATAGTCGAGGAATTGCGGTCCGTCTGCTTCCAGTTCGTCTTCGAATTCGGATTTCCATCGTGAATATGGATTCGCGGCAAGCCCTTCATTGCTGAACCGCGATTGGTCGGTGATTTCGGTGGTGCAGAATTTCGGGATCACCAGATTGGTGACCGGCCCGATACGTTCCGCTTCCGCAATGATCAGGGGAGCGTTGGTGCCTCCGAACACGTCGATGTTCCAGCCGTCCTCATCGATCCAGTCGGTGAAACGGTTTTTGATGGTCACGTGTCCGCCGCGTTTGATGAGCTCCCCTGCGATGCGCGAATCCAAATCGCGGCTCGCCTCATATCGCGTGCCTCCCACGGACGGCCCTTTCACGGTGACTGATCCAAGCCGGAATTCGTCGCGATACTTTTCGAGCACAGCCAGCGGGTCGAGGTCCGGAGTCATGGCAATGCGGACGGACTTTGTTTTCAATCGCACGCGCAGCGCGTAATTATCCTGATGCACGTAATAACTTTGTATGATCAGCGTCGGACTGTCGTTATCATCCAACTGCGTCGGCAGGGCACGGCAGAAAAAACGGCGCGTGTATTCGAAATCGCCTATATTTCTGCCTGAATCCTCAACCATATTTTCAGTTTAGTGGAAAAGACGCTTCAAATGGTGTTATGTTGCTACAAATTTCGTTGTGACGCACGCTATCTCTCGTTCCTTCCCCGTTCTATGCCCGTTATTTCCCCTCTAGGGTTGGGTGTGCTGTCGAAAGACCCGTCGTAGCTATGTTTTCGCAATAATGATCCGAGATTCGAAGATCGTTTTTCCGTAAAAAGTGTCGCTTTCATCTCAAGGCAGTGTAAAGTAGTTTGACGCACGGGTTTGTAGCTCAGTGGATAGAGCGTCTGTCTCCGGAACAGAAGGTCGTGGGTTCGATCCCCATCAAGCCCACCACAAAGACAAGTGAAGAGCCGGGGCAGGGAGCCGGTATTTGGAACATGGGACAATGCGTGTCGATTCCATGGGTACAGTGATTGCTTGAGATTGCGTTGTCGTGGTTTGCCGCGGCCTGAACGCAAGCAACATGCATAACACATTCTTCAAAGGAGAACATTATGAGCGAGAAGATGGAAGCGGTTGCGACTTCTGAAGCCCCGGCGGCGCTGGGCGCATACAGCCAGGCCGTGAAGGCCAACGGTTTCGTGTTCGTCTCCGGCCAGCTGGGCATCGACCCAGTCACCGGCGAACTGGCTGGCGAAACCGCCGGCGAGCAGGCAGCCCAGGCACTGAAGAACATCAAGCATATTCTTGACGCCGCAGGCACCGGCATCGAACACGTCTGCCGCGCCACCATCTACATGAAGAACGTCGAAGACTTCCACGAGATCGACGACGTGTATGCGCAGACCTTCATCGGCTCCGTGAAGCCGGCCCGCGTCGCGTTCGGCGGCAACAACATTCCGAAGGGCGCTCTCGTTGAGATCGACGCCATCGCTGTGTTCTGATTTCAGTGCGCTGATTGCAAATCTCCAGAAAATCCTTTTCAGGCTCGTATGCGGTTTCTTACGCTGCATGCGAGCCTGTTTTTGTTTATGCAATCTCAGGATTGCCGCTAAAAGTGAACGGCAGGCAACATGATTCCACCGATTTCCGTATAGTAATGCGATTGGGTATTGTGCAAACGCATGCAAACGCAAGAACGCAAGAACGCGCCCATCCAAATATGAAGGAGCAGTCGCGCATGGCCGAATCGCAAGTCAACGCATCCACTGCAGACACTGACGCCGCTGAATCCGCTGAAGCCAAGCAGGGCGGTCTTGAACGCAAGATGGAAACCCGCCATCTGACCATGATTTCGCTAGGTGGTGTGATCGGTACGGGCTTGTTCCTCAGCTCCGGCTACACGATTCACCAAGCCGGCCCTCTTGGCGCGATCATCGCGTATGGCATCGGATCCATGCTTGTGTATTTTGTGATGCTCAGCCTTGGCGAACTGTCGGTGGCCATGCCGTATGCGGGCAGCTTTCACCTGTATGCGAAGCGTTTCATCGGCCCCGGCACCGCGTTCACCATCGCCGTGCTGTACTGGCTGAATTGGGCGGTGGCGCTCGCTTCGGAATTCACTGCAGCCGGTCTGCTGATGCAACGTTGGTTTCCTGATTCGCCCGCGTGGATTTGGTCCGCCGCCTTCATTGCGGTGGTGTTCATGCTCAATATTCTGTCGGTGAGGCTGTATGGCGAATCGGAATTCTGGTTCGCGTCCATTAAGGTGTTTGCGATTATCGTGTTCATTGTGATCGGCTTGCTTGCCATGTTTGGTGCGATTCCGATTGCCGGTTACGATCATGCTCCGCTGTTTGAGAATTTCTATAATGATGGCTGGTTCCCGAATGGTGTGCTGCCGATTTTTTCGACGCTGCTGACGGTGGTGTTCGCATTTTCGGGCACTGAGGTTGTTGGTGTCGCGGCGGGGGAGACGAAGGATCCGGCGCAGGCGATTCCGAAGGCCGTGCATACCACGGTGTTGCGTCTTGCGATTTTCTTCATCGGTTCGATTGCGGTGATGTCCGCGCTGATTCCGTGGCATCGGTCAGGCGTCGACACGAGTCCGTTTGTGCTCGTGTTCCAATCGATCGGCATGCCGTTTGCCGGCGATGTGATGAATTTCGTGGTGTTGACGGCAGTGCTTTCCGCTGCGAATTCCGGCTTGTACGTGTGCTCGCGCATGGTCTGGTCGCTTGCGCAGGAGGGTATGATCCCGCGCGTGCTCGGCAAGACGAATTTCCATGGTGTGCCCGTGTTCGCGGTGCTGTTCAGCATGGCAGGATCGCTGTTGGCGTTGTTGTCTTCCGTGGTTGCCGCTTCGACGGTGTATTTGGCGTTGGTTGCGGTTTCCGGCTTGGCCACACTGGTGGTGTGGGCGTCGGTTTCCGTCTGCCACTTGCGTTTCCGCAAGCAGTGGCTTGATCAAGGGCATTCGGCTGACGATTTGAAGTATCGTGCCCCCGGTTTCCCGTTCGTGCCGATTGCTGCGATTGTGATGTGCATCGGCGCGTTGGTTTTGGTGATTTGCGATTCGTCGCAGCGTTCCACATTGCTGTATATGATTCCGTTCGTTGCGATCTGCTATATCGGCTATTACGCTTCGGTGGCTTGGCGTAGGAAGCATGGCGAACTGCAGGATGATACGCGGGGCGATACGCAAGGCTGATTCTGTCTGCATAATCGGTAGACTTGGAGGAATGAGTCCAGAAGCGCTTAGTGAACTGATTTTCAATATTGCCAACAACCTTGTGAATGAAGGCAAGGCTGGCACCCTGACCACCGATCTCATTCCTCCGCAGGCCAAATTCGCCGTCATGCGTCCGAAGGACCGCGCACACGGCGATTGGGCATCGAACGCGGCCATGCAGCTGGCCAAGAAGGCCGGCATGAAGCCTCACGATTTCGCCGAACTGTTCGCCGCGGAACTCGCCAATGCCGATGGCATCAAGTCCGTGGAAGTGGCCGGCCCCGGCTTCATTAACATTGTGCTTGATTCCGCGTCCGCCGCAGCCGTGGTTGACACTGTGCTTAACGAGGGCGCGAACTACGGCAAGAACGACCATCTTTCCGGCAAAACCCTGAATCTTGAATTCGTGTCCGCCAATCCGACCGGTCCGATCCATATCGGCGGCACCCGTTGGGCCGCGGTCGGCGACTCCATGGCCCGCGTGCTTGAGGCGAACGGTGCCAAGGTGGTGCGCGAATACTATTTCAACGATCACGGCGAGCAGATCAACCGTTTCGCCAAGTCGCTGGTCGCGGCAGCCCACGGTGAGGAAACCCCGATCGACGGTTACAAGGGCGCTTATATCGATGAGATCGCACGTCGCGTCATCGATGAGGCAAAAGCCGACGGTGTTGCGATTCTCGACCTGCCGCGCGTCGACGGTGGCGTTGACAACGATGGCAATCCGCTGGGTGAGGGCGATTCCGAACAGCGTGAGGAATTCCGCAAGCGTGCAGTGCCGATGATGTTCGACGAAATCCGCAAATCCATGAAGGATTTCCGTGTGAACTTCGACGTATGGTTCCATGAGAACAGCTTGTATTCCGATGGCGAAGTCGACAAGGCGATCGCCGATCTGCGTGAACGCGGCGACATTTACGAAAAGGATGGCGCAACCTGGTTCGAATCCACCAAGCATGGTGACGACAAGGATCGTGTGATTATCAAGTCCGACGGCAACTACGCGTATTTCGCAGCTGATATTGCTTACTATCGCAACAAGCGTCATCGTGACAACGATCCGGCAGACATCGCCATTTACATGCTGGGTGCCGACCATCACGGCTATATCGGCCGCATGATGGCCATGTGCGCCGCATTCGGCGACGAACCTGGCGAAAACATGCAGATTCTTATCGGCCAGCTCGTCAACGTGCTGAAGGACGGCAAGGCAGTGCGCATGTCGAAGCGCGCCGGCAATGTGGTGACCATCGACGATCTGACCGACGCTATCGGCGTGGATGCCTCCCGTTATTCGTTGGCACGCACCGACTACAATTCCCCGGTCGACATCGACCTGAACCTGCTCGCTTCGCATTCCAACGAGAATCCGGTGTACTACGTGCAGTATGCGCACGCCCGCTCCTGCAATGTGGATCGCAATGCGGCTGCTGCCGGCATCACCTACGAGGGTGCCGACGTAAGCCTGCTCGACACCGCCGCCGACGGCGAAGTGCTTGCCGCGCTCGCCCAGTGGCCGGCCCTGCTGCGCGAAGCCGGAGACCTGCGCGCCCCGCATCGCGTAGCCCATTACTTGGAAGACCTCGCCGCCACCTACCACAAGTGGTACAACGTGGAACGCGTGGTTCCCATGGAGCTCACCGATCCGGAAGCTCGCGGCGAACAGGCTGAAGCCCTGCGCATCGCCAAGGCTCCGGAACCGGCTCGTGCAGCCGCACGTTTGAAGCTCAATGACGCCGTTAAGACGGTTATCGCCGAAGGCCTTGACCTGCTTGGCGTCGCAGCCCCAGACAGGATGTGATCGCCATGGCAGTCACCCCCATCTGGCCGGCCGGCTCCAACGTGAACGAGCAAGGTGAAATCACGTTCCATGGCCGCACTGCCGAAAGCCTGCTGAACGAATTCGGTTCGCCGCTCTACGTCATCGACACCGATGACGTGCGAGCCCGCGCCGCCAAATTCGTCAAATCCGCGGCAAATGCGTTCAACAACACCGTAACCCACGTCAGTTTCGCTGGAAAAGCCTTGCTTTCCAAGGAAATCTGCCGTATCGTCACCGAATCCGGCATGCTGATCGACACCTGCACCATGGGCGAGATGCGCATCGCGCTCGCCGCGGGCGTTCCCGGACGGCGACTCGTGCTGCACGGCAACAACAAGTCCGATGCGGAAATCGAACTCGCCATTACCGAAGGCTTCGCCAAAATCGTGGTGGACGAGCCGAACGAGCCGGCCCGCATCGCCGAAATCGCCAAGCGTCTCGGCAAGCGCGCTCGCGTGATGTTGCGTGTTACGTCCGGCATTCATGCGGGCGGCCACGAATTCGTGTCTACCGCGCATGAGGACCAGAAGTTCGGTGTCGCCTTGCTGCCGGTTGGTGCCGATGCAAGCAAGCTGAACGTGCTCGACGATTTGGCTGACGTGACCCCCGCAGGGTCGAACGCACGCCTAGGCGAAAGCGCAGAACGCCAGCTGCAGTACGACATCAAATACCCGTACGACATGAGCCACGAGAAGGTTTCCGAAGGCGACCGCAAACTCGCCGAAGCCATGACCATGGTGGCTGATGGCCCCGCGCTCGCCGTATTGAAGGAGATCTACCGCCATCAGGACGTGCTCGAACTGGTCGGCGTGCATTCGCATATCGGATCGAACATTCACGATGCGGACGCCTTTATCCAGGCCGCGAAGCGCATGATGCTGCTGCGCAAGACCTTCTACGCCACCGACGCATACACCCTGCCGGAGGTCGACTTGGGCGGCGGCTATTCCGTGGCCTACACCGATGGCGAGGATTCCATGGATCTCGATACGGAACTTGCCCGCCTTGCCGATGCGGTCACCACCGTGAACCGTGCGCTCGGCATGCCCGCTCCGGTCATCTCGTTCGAGCCGGGCCGTTGGACGGTCGCCCCGACCGGCGTCACCCTGTATCGTGTGGGCACGGTCAAGCCGGTGCAGCTTGCCGAAACCGCGAAAGACAAGGCTGGCAATCCGGTTACGGAACGCGTGTACGTGTCTGTCGACGGCGGCATGAGCGACAATATTCGTCCGGCATTGTATGGATCGGATTACACTGCGAGAATCGCCAATCGTGAGGGTTCCAGCGAAACCAAGCTGTGCCGTGTGGTCGGCATGCACTGCGAATCGGGCGATATCATCGTCAACGAGGTGCGTCTTCCTGCCGATATTCAGCGTGGTGACGTGCTTGCGGTGCCTGTTACGGGTGCATACGGTCGCACGATGGCCAGCAACTACAATCAGGCGCTGATTCCTGCGGTTGTTGCCGTATCCGAGCAAGACGCGCATGTGATGATCCGCCGTCAGACGGTCGATGATCTGCTGGATTGGGATGTGAGCGAATAGCGATTCGTGGCGTTTCGCTCGTGTTTCGTATTGTTCATGGCGATTCGTCTCAAATTACGGATGCAGCATGGATGCGGTATGGACGGTTTTCGGGGCAAAGTTCGGAAACCGTCCATTTTCGTATGATTTCGCGGTCTTACGTCATATCGGGACCGTACAATAGGCAGGGTTACACCAATACTTCACATTCAAGGGAGGATGCCTTGGTACAGGAAGATGTTGCGCCGATTCGCGTTGGATTGTTGGGCGCGGGCACGGTCGGCTCTCAGACCGCACGCCTGCTGGTGGAGCAGAAGGATGAGCTCGCCGCACGCATCGGACGACCGATCGAACTGACCGGCGTCGCCTGCCTTGATCCGTCGGAAACCGACCCGTTCCCGTGGATCGACAAGTCCGTGGTGACCACCGACACCATGAGCGTGGCCACCAATGCTGACATTGTGGTCGAACTGATCGGTGGAACCGGCGTGGCCCGCAAGTTCGTGCTTGCGGCCATCGAATCCGGCGCTTCCGTGGTTACCGCCAACAAGGCGCTGTTGGCCAAGTATGGTCCGGAAATTTATGCCGCCGCCGAAGCCAAGGGTGTCGATATCTACTTCGAGGCTTCCGTGGGCGGTGCTATTCCGTTCCTCAAGCCACTGCGTGAATCCCTCGTCGGAGACAAGGTGACGAGCATGCTCGGCATCGTCAACGGCACCACGAACTACATTCTCGACGAAATGACCACCAAGGGTCTTGATTTCGACGACGTGCTGAAGGACGCTCAGGCCAAGGGATACGCCGAAGCGGATCCGACCGGGGACATCGAAGGCTACGATGCGGCCAACAAGGCGGCCATCATGGCCACGCTCGGCTTCCACACCAACGTGACCATCGATGATGTGTCCGTTGAGGGCATCACCAAGATCACCGCCGACGATATTGCTGCCGCAACCGCCGAAAACAAGGTCATCAAGCTGCTGGCCGTGGTGGAGAATGGCGAGGCCGGCGTGTCTGCCCGCGTGTATCCGGCGCTGATTTCCAACGAGCATCCGCTGGCTTCCGTGCATGGTTCCTTTAACGCGGTGTTTGTGAAGGCCGAAGCGGCCGACGATCTGATGTTCTATGGTCGTGGCGCTGGCGGCGCTCCGACCGCTTCCGCAGTGGTTGGCGATGTGGTGACCGAGGCGCGTCACATCGCACAGGGCTGCACTGGCCCGACCATTCCGTTGTATAAGGATTTGAAGAAGGCTCCGATCGAGGCTTCCAAGGCCGAGTTCGCGGTGCGTTTCGTGATTCACGACAATCCGGGCGTACTTGCGGCCATTGCGGCCAAGTTCGCCGAGCATGGCGTGTCCATCAATGGTGTGAACCAGGATCTCAAGCCCACGCTGAAGGATCCGGGCTACGACGGCGAACTGCAGCAGCTGCGCCTTGTCACGCACATGACCGACGAGCTTACCCTGCGTGAAACCGTGAAAGACGTGTGCGCACTCGACTGCGTGGTTGGCGAGCCTTCCATCCTCCGCGTGCTCAACTAACAGTTATGAGACGGCTGCTCAAATCGTTGCGATTGGGCGGCCGTCTCTTTATTCATATTCCGGCTGCTGTGTTGGGCAATTGCGTGCCGATTGTTTACTCAATCGCCCGCTGATTATGGGCTTGAATTTGACTCTTGTACCCTTTCGGGTATACGGTGCTACGTTTGTAAAGAAGATGTGACGAAGGACGACGAGATATGACTCCAGTTACTCGTAAAGTGCGTGTGCGTGTTCCGGCTACCAGCGCCAATCTTGGTTCTGGCTTTGATACGGTCGGACTTGCTCTGGACTACCACGACGAACTTGAATTCACGCTGAGCGCCGATCCGGTGAACACTGCGGCTCAGGTGATGATCGAAGGCGAAGGCGCCGATACTCTCCCGCGTGACGAAACCCACTTGGTGGTTTCCACGTTCCGCCGCGCATGCCAGACCTTTGGTCTGGGCCGTGTGGGCTTCATTCTTCAGGCTCACAACAACATTCCTCAGGCACGAGGCATGGGCTCTTCCGCAGAGGCCATTGTGGCGGGCATCGCAGCCGCGGCCGCCTTCGCGCAGGACGACGAACTCAACCGTGATGCCGTGTTTGAGCTTGCTGCGGCCATCGAAGGCCATCCGGACAACGTGGCTCCGGCCGTGTACGGCGGGCTCACCATGTCTTGGGACATGGAAACCCCCGAAGGTGTCGGTTCCGTGCCGATTCCGGGCGGCGAACCGCTGCATAAGGGCTTCCATACCATCAACTATCGCGTTGCCGACGATCTGACCGCCGCCGTGTTCGTGCCGGATTATGAGCTGTCCACCGAAAAGGCACGCCAGGCGCTGCCGGGCCAGCTGGCGTTCAAGGATGCCGTGCACAATGTGTCTCGCGTGAGCCTGCTGCCGGCCGCCATGAATCCTGCGATGCTGGCGACTGGTCAGCGTCAGGACGTCAACGCGTTGCTGTTCGCCGCCACGCAGGATCGTCTGCATCAGCCGTATCGCGCTCCTTTGATGGAACCGTCGTGGACGCTGATCGAAAAGCTGCGTTCCCATGGTTTCGCTTCCATGGTTTCCGGCGCCGGCCCATGCGTGCTCGTGCTGCATCATGGCGACGCTCGCGAACAGCTGGGACAGCTTGCTTCCGAAGAGCTCGCTTCCGGTCATTGGCGTGTGCTGCATTTGGGCGTCGACACCAAGGGTGTGCAGGTGGAACGCGCATGAACAACTCCATTCCGCTGATTCTCGCTTCCAAATCCAAGCCTCGCCGTGACGTGCTTTTCTCGGCGGGCATTTGCCCCACGATTCGCGTATCGAACGTGGACGAGCCGGCGGCGCTCGAACGTGAGGCGGCCGCCATGGGCGTTGCCGTAAGCGATCTGAGCGTGGAACAGCGGGTGATGATTCTCGCTACGGCCAAAGCCGAAGCCGTACATCAGGCGTATCGGAACGTTGCCGCCACCGCTGCGGCGGCGCACGGCGATCGTGTGGTCGGATTTCCGCTGAAAGCCGTTGCCGAATCTTCCGAACATTCGGATAATGCTGAAAATACTGGGGATTCCGCATCTTTAGAACATCATCGTGTTACGTTGCGTGCGGACGAAGTGCAGTCCGCCTCCGATGTGAAGACCCGCGATTTTTCGGGAGTCACCATTCCTACGATCACCGAATCGATTGCTGATTTCGTTGATGACAAGCCGAGCCTGACCCGTGCGAAAGTCGGTCCGCTGATTCTTGGCTGCGATTCCATGTTCCTGCTTGACGGCGAATGTTACGGCAAGCCGCATAGCGCTGAGGTGGCTCGGGAACGACTGCGTGCCATGCGTGGCGCCACCGGTGAATTGTGGACGGGCCATTGCCTGATCGACTTCGCCACCGGGCGTATCGCGCGAGGCGCGAGCAGGGCAACGCTGCATTTCTGCGAATATTCCGACACCGATATCGAACGGTACATCGCCACCGGAGAACCGTTGGAAGTGGCTGGTTCCTTCACGCTTGAGGGCTTCGGCGGAGCGTTCATCGACTCCATCGAAGGCGATCCGCACGGCATTATCGGCCTGAGCCTTCCGCTGGCGCGCCGTTTGGCCGCCGAGCTCGGCGTGGAATGGACCGATCTGTGGAATGTGACGCGAGCCGATCAAGAACCGAACGTCGAACACGATTCGCGAACCGGTGCCGCGAAGCCGCTTCCTCCCAAGGAAAACGTGCATCAGCCGGGTGATGGTTGGATTGATTGCGATTGCGGTCGCAAGCATTGGGGCACGAACGGCGCGTCCGGCGTGCTCTTGGCCCGCCGAAGCGAACAGACCGGCGAAGTGACGCACGTTGTCATGCAGCATCGCGCGGTGTGGAGCGCGGAAGGTGGCACATGGGGCATTCCAGGAGGTGCCACCGCCGACGGTGAAAGCCCGATCGAGGGTGCGCTGCGCGAATCGTACGAGGAAGCCAACATCACGCCGGAAGATATCGACGTGGTCGGATCATACTGCGAAGACCACGGACCGTGGGCCTACACCACCGTGTTCGCTTTCGAAAAGCCGGGACACCGCGTGGAGCCGAAGGCCAACGACGACGAAAGCATGGAAATCGAATGGGTGCCGATTGAGGAAGTCCCCAATCGTAAACTGTTGACCGCCATGCGTACCGACTGGCCGAATTTCGCTGCGCGACTCGCTCAAATGGCTGAAAAATAGCGTCTGTTAGCGCTAACCGAAGTTGCGTGTAGAATAGTCGAAAGTAACAACGGTAGTGTGCGGAAGGCGACGGAGCATGGCAGGCAAGCGCAATGCGGCAAACAAACGCCCCTCGATGTTCGAAGTGGCGAAAATGGCTGGTGTCAGCCATCAAACGGTGTCGCGCGTCATCAATCATTCCCCCGACGTGTCTGATGCCACCCGCGAAAAAGTACAGAAAGCCATCGACGCGCTTGGATACCGTCCCAGCAATTCCGCGCGTGCCCTCGCTTCGCATCGCTCCCGCACCATCGGCTTGGTTGCGGGCGGGCAACGCTTTTATGGTCCGATTTCCGCGATTTCCTCGATTGAGGCGATGGCGAGGCAGCATGGACTGTTCATGTCGGTGAGCATGGTGCACGAGGCGCTCTGCTCGCAGACGGAATTCGACGAATTGTGCTCAACGTTCGATGAGATGAACGTGGACGCGTTCATTTTCCTCACGCCGACGGATGTTATGTTTTCCGCCGCCTGCCGTGCGCAGATCACGCAGCCGCGCGTCATCGTCACCTCCACGCACGGCAGCATCAGCGTGCAGGATGGTTTGCGCTTGATGAAACCGGCCGACCGTCGCCGAGTATCCGTAGTGGGAGTGGACCAATGGTCGGCCATGGCCGACGTGATGCATTTGGTGGTCGAGCATGGGCATCGTTCCGTGCTTTATTTCGCAGGTCCGAAGGAATGGCGTGACGCCGCCACGCGTTTGATGGCGTGGAATAAGCTGTGCGCGGCCAATGCGGTGAGTTCCGTCACCGTGCAATGCGAAACCTGGGAATCGACCGAAGCGTATGGCAAGATGAACCATATTCTCGAAAACATCGGTCGTACCGGCGGAAATCTGCCGACGTGCATGGTGTGTGCGAACGACAGCCAGGCGGTTGGTGTGTCTCGTGCGCTGCATGAACATGGCATGCGTATTCCGCAGGATGTGAGCTTGGTCGGTTTCGACGACATGCCCGCCATGGACAACATGTACCCGCCGCTGGCCACGGTTCGCCCGGATTTTGAACAGCTTGGCGTTGCCGCCATGCGTGAGACGCTGTTTTTGCTGGGGGAGGGCGATGAGAATTCGTTCGCCTCGTCGCAGCATGGCGTCGGCCTGATTCCCGCGAAGGTGATCGGCCGCACTTCTTTGGGCACCGCCAGCCGTCGCTGAATATTTCCTGCGATTTTTGTATTTCTTGTGATTCTCGTATCTCTTTTTGCCGCATGTGCTGCGATTGCCGGATTTCGCAATGCCGGTATATCAAGAAAATCGGCTGACGATCTGCCGGTAGTACGTTGACGATTGCGTGACACGTCGAACTTGTATAGTCGCCACTTTCTGTTTAGAATAGTGAGCGTTAACAGTGAGCGCTAACATTCCGTCGACAATGTGGTTGTGAGGCGCTCGGATGCAAGGAGTTTGAAACTATGGCGCAAGAGCAGGGACTTGACGATCGCATCGCGCTGACCGCCGAGAAAATCCGCGCTGGCAAGACGAGTCTGGGCATCGAATTCGGCTCCACCCGAATCAAGGCCGTGCTCATCGACGACACGTACACCACCATCGCAGCCGGCGACTACGGCTGGGCCAGCCACTTGGAAGACGGCCTGTGGAGCTATTCGCAGGAAGAAATCTGGACCGGGCTGCAGACCGCATACGCGGCGCTCGCCGAAGATGTCGAAAACGCTTACGGCGAAAAGCTCACCCGCGTGGGACGCATCGGCTTCTCCGCCATGATGCACGGCTACCTCGCCTTCGGCAAAGATGGCGAACTGCTGGTGCCGTTCCGCACCTGGCAGAACACCAACACTTCCGAAGCACACGAGAAGCTTTCCGAACTGTTCCAGTACAACATTCCGGAACGCTGGTCCATCGCACACCTGTACCAGGCCGTGCTCAACAACGAAGAGCACATCGGCAAGGTCGATTTCTTCACCACCCTCGCCGGCTACGTGCACTGGAAGCTCACCGGCAAGAAGGTGCTCGGCGTTGGCGACGCATCCGGCATGTTCCCGATCGACCCTACCACGCACACCTACGAAACCGAATTCATTGAGAAGTTCAATGCGATTCCGGAAGTCGCAGCCCAGCCGTGGAAGCTTGCCGACCTGCTGCCGGAACCGCTGGTTGCAGGCACTCCTGCGGGCACGCTGACCGAAGAGGGCGCCAAGCTGCTCGATCCGACAGGCACGCTGCAGCCGGGAATCACATTCGCTCCGCCGGAGGGCGATGCTGGCACCGGTATGGTGGCCACCAACTCCGTACGCGTGCGCACCGGCAACGTTTCCGCCGGCACCTCCATCTTCGCCATGGTTGTACTCGAACGCAAGCTGGAACGCCTGCACCCGGAAGTGGACCTCGTCACCACTCCGGCAGGCGATCTCGCAGGCATGAGCCACGCCAACAACTTCACCTCCGACCTCAACGCATGGGTTGGTCTGTTCGGACAGTTCGCAGCTGCAATCGGCACTCCGGTCGACGCCGGCACCCTGTATGGCACGCTGTTCCGCGCCGCCATCGCGGACGATGTTGACTCCAACTGCGGCGGACTCATCAACTACCCGTTCCGCTCCGGCGAATTCCTCGCAGGACTGCCCGAAGGCCGCCCGCTGTTCGCGCGCGGTCCGGAAGCCCGCATGAGCCTCGGCAACTTCATGCGCGCCCAGCTGTTCAGCGCATTCTCCCCGGTGAAGATCGGCATGGATGTGATGACCAAGGACGAAGGCGTTGCCGTTGACTCCCTCGTCGGCCACGGTGGCATCTTCACCACCCCGAAGGTCGCCCAGAAGATTCTCGCAGCCGCATTCGATACGCCGATCAAGGTAATGTCCACCGCAGCCGAAGGCGGCGCATGGGGCATGGCCGTGCTTGCCGACTACCTGTGGCACTCCGACCAGCCGCTCGACGAATTCCTTGACGCTCGTGTGTTCGCCGATGCCGCTTCGACCACGGAAAATCCGGATGAAGGCGATGTCGCAGGATTCGAGGAATTCTTCGATCGCTTCCGCAAGGGACTGCCGATTGAGCATGTTGCAATCGAAAGCATTCCGCTGGAAACCAAGTAAATAAATATTTTAAAAACTTATTTCAATTTGAAAGGAAATGATTATGGCTACTTTGGCTGATTATGGTCCTGAGGTTCGTGCCGAGGTCAAGCAGGTGCGCGAGGTCGTGGCGACCTTGCACGAGCAGCTGATCAAGTGGAACCTGGTGGTGTGGACGGCTGGCAACGTGTCGCAGCGTCTGCATACGGCGGATCTGATGGTGATCAAGCCGTCGGGCCTGCGTTACGAGTACCTGACGCCGTCGAGCATGGTGGTGTGCGATCTGGACGGCAACGTGGTGGACGGTTCGGAGGCTCCTTCCTCCGATACGGCGTCGCATGCGTACATCTACCGTCATATGCCGGACGTGTACGGCGTGGTGCATACGCATTCGACGTATGCGACGGCGTGGGCGGCGACGGGGCAGAACATTCCGTGCGGTCTGACGATGATGGGCGACGAGTTCGGCGGTCCTGTTCCGGTGGGTCCGTTCCGTCTGATCGGTTCCGAGGCGATCGGCGAGGGCGTGGTCGAGACGCTCAGGGAGTATCCGAAGTCTCCTGCGGTGCTGATGCAGAACCATGGTCCGTTCACCATCGGCAAGGACGCGGAGTCGGCGGTGAAGGCCGCGGCGATGACGGAGGAGGTCGCTCATACGATGTGGGCGGCGAGGCAGTTGGGTGAGATCATTCCGATTTCGGATGAGGATATCGCGAAGCTGAACGATCGTTACACCAACGTCTACGGCCAGCACTGAGCTGCAATCCTACGATTCCGTAATCCTACATAATTTCACAATCGTACGAACTCGCGCTACGCAACAGAACAACGCGAAGCGCGAGTTCGCAATCGCAATAAATAATTAAAAACTCCATAAACAACGAAGTAAAGGAACAATCACATGGCAATGGAAAACCCGTTTGAAGGCAAGGAAGTCTGGTTCGGCGTCGGATCCCAGGATCTGTACGGCGAAGAAGCGCTGCGTCAGGTGGCCGAGCAGTCCGGCGAAATCGTCGACGCGCTCAACGCAACCGGCAAGATTCCGGTCAAGGTGGTGCTTAAGCCGACCCTGAAGTCCTCCGACGGCGTCAAGGCCTTCATGGTCGAAGCCTCCGCCAACCCGAACGTCATCGGCGTGATCACCTGGTGCCACACCTTCTCCCCGGCCAAGATGTGGATCCGCGGCCTCGAAGTGCTCACCAAGCCGCTGCTGCAGCTCAACACGCAGCACCACTTCGAAATCCCGTGGGAAACCATCGACATGGACTTCATGAACCTGAACCAGGCCGCACACGGCGACCGTGAGTTCGGTTACATCCTGACCCGTCTGGGCATCAACCGCAAGATCGTGGTCGGCCACTACACCGATCCGGCCGTTGCCGAAGAAATCGGCACCTGGGCACGCGCCTGCGCCGGCTGGGATGCTTCCAACAACATGAAGGTCATGCGTTGGGGCGACAACATGCGCAACGTGGCCGTCACCGAAGGCGACAAGACCGAAGCCGAGCGCGTGTTCGGCGCATCCATCAACACTTGGGCCGTCAACGAGCTCGTCGCAGCCTACGAAGCCGTCAAGGACGATCAGGTCAAGAGCATCATCGAAGACTACAAGGTTAAGTACGACGTTGATCCGGCTCTGCTCGACGCCAAGTACGATTCCCTGTTCATCGCGGCCAAGGAAGAAGCCGCCATGGTCAACATGATGCGCGCCAATGGCTGCACCGCCGGCGTTGACAACTTCGAAGACTTGGGTGCCCTCCCGCAGCTGCCGGGCGTTGGCCCGCAGCGCTTCCCGTCCGAGTACGGCTTCGGCTTCTCCGCCGAAGGCGACTGGAAGACCGCAGTGCTCGTGCGCATCGGCGCAGTGATGGGCTACGGCCTCGAAGGTGGCGCTTCCCTCATGGAAGACTACTCCTACAACTTCACCCCGGGCAACGAGATGATCATGGGCTCCCACATGCTCGAAGTCTCCCCGTCCGTCGGCACCATCGCCAAGCCGAAGCTGGAAATCCACCCGCTCGGCATCGGTGGCAAGGCCGATCCGGTGCGCCTGGTCTTCACTGTCGCCCCGAAGAAGGACGCCGTCGTCGTGTCCATGTCTGACGTGCGCGAACGTTTCCGCCTGACCATGAACCTGGTCGACGTGGTCGAGCCGCTCGGAGAGCTCAAGCAGTTGCCGTGCGCCCGTGGCCTGTGGAAGCCGCAGCCGGACCTCAAGACCTCCGCCGAGTGCTGGCTGCGTTCCGGCGCCTCCCACCACACCTGCATGACCACCTCCGTCGGTCGCGAGGCTTGGGAAGACTTCGCCCGCATCGCCGGTGTCGAACTCGCCACCATCGACGCGAACACCAAGGCCGCAGAATTCGAGCGCGACCTTGAGATCTCCGAAATGTACCACCGCCTCAACAACCGTCACTAACATAACGGAGCGTTAACGGCACAGCAGAAGACTCGACGTACCCTCGTTCGCCTTCTGTCGCACCGTTACCGCACGCGTTATGCACTGACGGAACCGTCACTGATTGTCGCTTTACTGACAATGGCTGATGGAGTGTCGTTAGCCATTCTGGATTCATCACTAATCTCTGCCATATGAGCGCCGGCGGGTCGGATCGCTTCCGATCACCGGCGCTCGTTTGCATTCCTTGAAAGTTGTACAGACAGAACAAAAGCGTGGGGTACGAGAGAATACAAACGTTCTCTCGTACCCCACGCTTTTATGTATTATGCGATTCAGCGCTTGCCGGAGTACAGCTGCTGATCGATCACCTGTGCGAACACGCGGTTCACTGCCGGACGCACCACTTTCAGCGACGGGGTCAGGCACTTGTTTTCCTGCGTGAACTGGGTATCCAGCACTACGAACTTACGTACGGATTCGGCGCGGGAAACGGTCGCGTTCGCCTTGTCGACGTACTTCTGGATTTCGTCGTGAACGGCGGCGGTCGCAGCCACGCGATCCAACGGCGTATCGGCAGACAGTCCAATGGAAGGCAGCCAAGCCTCCAATCCTTCCGGATCCAACGTGATCAGCGCACCGATGAACGGACGATTGTCGCCGACAACTACCACATGCTCCACAATCGGACATTTCACAATCTCCTGCTCCATCGGAATCGGAGAAACGTTCTTGCCGCCGGCGGTGATGATGATGTCCTTCTTACGGCCGGTGATCGTAATACGTCCCTCGTCGTCAATCGACGCCAAATCACCCGTTTTCAGCCACCCATCCTCGGTGAACGCTTCCGCCGTCTTCTCAGGCAGGTTGTGGTAGCCCCTGAACACGTTCGGGCCCTTCACCTGAAGTTCGCCATCATCGGAAATGCGCACAGACGATCCCGGAGCCGGTTGGCCGACAGTGCCGATCACATTGTCGGTGACGCGGGTCGCGGCGAACGGCGCAGCGGTTTCCGTCATACCGTAACCCTGAATCATCGGCAGGCCGATACCGTTGAAGAAATGCGCCAGAGACACGTCCAGAGGAGCACCACCGCATGCCACGTAGCGGATGCGCGGGCCGAGAGCGCTACGCACGGTACGGTATACGGAAGCCTCATACGAAAGATGCTGCGCGATCTGCTTGGCGGTCGGGCGTTCGCCGGCCTGCTGCATGCGCGACCAATCGCGTGCGGCTTCGGCAGCCTTGAGGAACAGGCGTCCCTTCCAACCCGTGCCGGCCTTGCGGGAGGCCGCGTTATACACCTTCTCGAACACTCGTGGTACGCCCAGCAGATATGTCGGTTCGAAGGAACGCAAATCGGGCAGCAGCGTCTTTGTGTCCGGCAGATAACCAACCACGCCGTCGTCGGAAGCAATCGACGCGTACTGGATGAACCGTGCGAAACAGTGGGCGAGCGGCAGGAAGAGAAGCAGTCGCGGATGATCTTCGAGAACGATCTCATGCAACGCCAGACTGCCTGCGCGCGTGATCGATATGAAATTGCGGTGCGAAAGCTCGGCACCCTTTGGAGCTCCCGTCGAACCGGACGTGTACACGATGGTGGCCAGATCGTCTGCATGCACCGAATCGATGCGCGCTTCCAGCTCCTCGTCGGACACGGTGACGCCCAAGCCTTCCAACGCGCCCATGGCGTTGGAATCGAGCATCAGAATGTGCTTGAGAGACGGGCAGCGGTCGATTACGGAGTCGAGACGGTCGAAGCGCTCGCGATTGTCGGCGATGGCCAGTTTCACATCCGAATCGTTGAGGATACGCTCGGCCTGCGCCGCGGAATCAGTGTCGTAGATCGGCACGTTCACCGCGCCGATGGCGGCCAGTGCGAAGTCGAGCACGCCCCACTCGTAGCGGGTGGTGGAGAAGATGGTGACGGCATCGCCCTTGTTGATGCCGAATGCGATGAGGCCTTTTGCGGCGGCGAGCACGGCATTGTGGAATTCGCCGGTAGTGACCTTCGTCCATTGGCCGGGGGCGGTTTTGTGTTCCGCGATCACGGTATCTTCGCCAGTGCGCGCTATGCGTCCAGTAAGCAGGGAATAGATGGATTCGTCGTCGCGCACCTCAACGGATTCGCCCGGGGTGGTGTACTCGGTGAGCATGAAGCGTTCTCTTTCTCGCGGTTTTTGCGTTGTTTCCGCGTATTTCTGCTTGTGATGCGTGCGGGAGCGATACAAACCGTGTGTCCGCGTTTCCTACCCCTTGCGCACCTTGCACATTCTAAGTTACGGGGCCGTAAGTCTGCATTGTGAGAAGCGACAAGAAATATTTCATCAACTTTGTATGAACTGACAAATGGTGCTATTCCGTCAAAAATCAAGTGTTTGGTGTCGCGCTGTATCCGTTCGAAAAAAAGGCTTGACGTAACGGTTGCGGGGGAGTCGCCATGCTTCCCATATATCCCCGAAAGGACCGTAAAACCAGCGAAATGCGAAGAAATGGTGGTGCGAGCGTTTTTTATCGAGTACACTCACGAGTGACGCAATTTACCCCTTGCGTCAGAGGGCTGCCTGCTCAACGGCGAACATCCAGCCTTTCTCTTTTCAACGTTGCTGATTTGAGGTCGATTATGGCAATTCGATTGCGACGGTTCGCTGTATGCAATGCGCCCTTGACGATTGCGAGCTGCCTTGGATAGGCTGAAAACGGTTTGCCACGCACCGGTTTTCCCGTATTGGCCTGTTGCGATTCGTTTGTTGGATGCATGGCGATTGCGCTTTGGGCCGTAGGCGAGCTGGCAACGCGAGTGCGCTCATTGGACGGAAGGTGTTTATGTTTGACAAGAGGCTGTTTTCCCTCGCTCCCGGCGTGGGGCGGTTGGTTGCGGCGAAAGTGCTCTGCCAATGGGTCGGACTGCTGGCCAACGTCGTGTTCGTGGTGACGGTGGTGGTCATGCTTTCGCCGGCGCTTGCCGTGGTGGAATCGGCGTTCGACCCCATGTTCTCCATGGGTGATAGTGGCCTGATTTCCCGCCTGTTCATCGGCTTTGGCTACGGCGGATTCAGTGCGGAAACATACGTCGGATGCGTGCTGGCGATCGTGGTCTGTGCGGTACTGCGTTTTCTGATGATGCGCGCAGCGGCCTATTTCGGCGCGGAAGCGGCTGAGCGTGTCAAACTCGCGTTACGTGAACAGCTTTTTAATAAAATGCTTGCGATCGGACCATCATATTCGCAACATATCAGCACTGCCGACGTGGTGCAATCTGCCGGTGAAGGCATCGAACAAATCCAAAGCTTCTTCGAATTATTCCTACCGCAACTGTTTTATGCGATTCTCGCACCGGTAACATTATTTTTTATAGTTGCGCCGATTAATATGCCGACGGCTGTTACATTGCTTGTATGCGCGCCTTTGATTGTATTGATTGTTGGCATGGTCGCAATGCGCGCAGCCCGAGTATTCAAAAAATATTGGGGAAAATACACCGACATGGGATCTGTGTTTCTTGACAATGTACAAGGTCTTGAAACGCTGAAAACTTTTGACGCGGATGCGCATGCCGCCAAGAAAATGGGCGAGCAAGCGGAACAATTCCGCGTAATGACCATGAATGTTCTGCAAATTCAGCTGCGCTCGCTCACCGCCATGGACGTCGTCGCATACGGGGGTGCCGCGGCCGGCGTGGGCGTATCGATCTGGCAGTATGCGAGTGGTGCCGCATTGCCGCTTGCCGGCGTGCTGCTGATAGTGCTTCTTTCCGCGGATTTCTTCATTCCGCTGCGCCAATTGGGGTCGTTCTTCCATGTTGCGATGAACGGCATGACTTCGACCAAGCGTATTTTCGCATTGCTTGATACGCCGATTCCTGCGCATGGGATGCAGGAAATGCCGGAATTCGGCGCTTCTGATAACGGTGTGGACGTGTGCTTTGATGACGTGTCGTTCCGATATGTGGACGTGAATACGGATGCTGCGGCGGCTGTGAGTGTGGCTGCGGATACGGCTGTGACGGCGGATATGGAAACTGGAAAAACTGGACAAATCGGGGGAAAGTCCGGTGTGGTTGGTGCTGGAAAAACAGGCATGTCGAAAGATGATGATGGTTCGGTCGTCGCATTGCATGGCGTCTCTTTCACTGCGCGGCGCGGGCAGGTGACCGCCATCGTCGGTCCGTCCGGATCCGGCAAATCCACCGCCGTCGAACTGCTCTCCGGAAATCTTTCCGGATATGAAGGATGTATGTGGCTGCAATCCGGAAACACAGGAAACAACTCGACGCAACGGTACCAAATCAACGATCTTTCCATCGAATCCCTTACGAGGGAAATCGCCATAGTGGCGGCGCAAAGCCACCTTTTTGCAGGAACGTTGCGTGACAATCTGCTGATGGCCAAGCCGGATGCCACCGAAAGCGAACTGTGGCAAGCGCTGGAAGCGGCGCATATCAGCGATTTCGTGCGTGCGCAATCGCAAGAACTTGACCTGGCCATCGAACAGGGCGCAAGCAACCTGTCGGGAGGGCAGAAGCAGCGCATCGCCATTGCGCGCGCATTGCTGCGGGAGCCTGCCGTCTACATTTTCGACGAAGCCACCAGCAGCGTCGATGTGGAAAGCGAAACCCTGATTCTGCAAACCATTCGGGCGCTTGCGGATCGGGGCAAAACCGTGATCATGGTGACGCACCGCATGGCGAATGCAGCCGACGCCGACCATGTGGTGGTATTCGAACACGGGCGCGTGGCGGAACAAGGCACGCATGCGGAACTCATGCGTGCCAACGGAACATACGCCAAACTGTTCCACGCCCAACAAACCGTGGAAAACATAGGTCTACGCAATAACGCAACCCATTCCACCTCTGCATCCCACGCACTTAAAGCGTCCGATTCTGCAGAATCAGTCACGCAGCGTGCGGAAATGGGTCTCCAAGTGTCCGATTCTGCAGAAACGGACGCACAGGGTGCGAAAACGGGCGTTCGGATGTCCGATTCGGCAGAATCGGACGCGAAGACAATACCCACGTCTCGCCTTATTGCGCGCCTGTTGAAGGAAGTTGGGCCGCAGCGCAAGTACATGATCGTCGCGTGCGTCTGCGGCACGCTCGGCCATCTCGCCGCCACTTTCCTGCCGGTGTTCGGCATCGCGGCGGCCTTCGCTGCAGTCGGCTCGCCGGTCTGGAACCTCAGCGTTCTCGCGGCGCTCGCAGCCATGGCCGTATGCGCGCTGATCCGCGGCGGCATGCGTTACGCCGAACAGTTCATGAACCATAACGTGGCGTTCCGTCTGCTTGCGTTATTCCGTGCGAAAGCCTTCGCGGCCCTGCGCCGTCTCGCCCCCGCCAAGCTTGCAGGCAAAGGCAAAGGCGACCTGATCGCACTGGTCACCACCGACGTGGAACTGCTGGAAATCTTCTTCGCACACACCATCAGCCCGGTCGTCATCGCCATCGTGACTACCGTCGTCTACGCGCTCGCGCTACTCACCCTCAGTCCGCCCCTCGCGGCGACGCTCATCATCGCGCACCTCATTATCGGCGTCATACTGCCGAAACTCTTTGCATCCGCGGTGCGCGGCATCGGTCCGGAACTGCGCAAGGAGTCGTCCGCCCTCGATGACGAAATGCTTGACGACATGCGTGGCATCGGCGAAATCATCCGCTTCGGCCAAGGCGATGCCCGGCTTGCGTCCATTCAGCGTTGCACGCGCTCGCTGTGGGTCAAACGTGTGCGTCTGAGCGTGAAAAATGGCGATTTTGCAGGATTTGGCGCGGTATTGGTGATGCTGTTCACGGCGATTGCGGCTTTCCTTGCGATGACGTTGTGCACTGCGGTTTCCACTGCCGCCGATATGTCGGAAGGCCTGATGTGGATGGGTTCCGTGGGATCGAACGCCCCAGCGTTGGTTGCGGCTTTCGTGCTGCTCGCCAGCTCGTTTGGGCCGACGCTTGCGTTGAGTGCGTTGCCGGCGAATCTGACGCAAACGTTTGCTTCGGCACGCCGCCTGTTCGCGTTGATGGATGAGGCTCCCGCTGTGGTCGAGCAGGGGAGCGAACGCCCGGAATATCAGGGCATGACAATGCGCGATGTCACATTCGGCTATGGATCCGGCGCCCGTATTTCCGGCGAACGTACGCCAAACGGGCGGTCGGAGCATGCGACTGGCATGAGTCCGGCACGCCCCGCGGAAGCGCAATCCTCTGGCGAACAAAGTGCCGGCATCGCCTCGCAACCGGTGCTCGACCATGTTTCACTCGATGTTTCACGGCAGGGCATTCTCGGTATTCAAGGCCCGTCCGGGCGTGGAAAATCAACGATGTTGAAACTGCTGATGCGCTACTGGGATCCGGATTCCGGCACGATTTCGCTGTCGGATGTTCCATTGCCGCAGGTTGACGCCGGATGGCGTCGGCGCGTGCAGACGATGATGGGACAGGAGACGTATCTGTTCGACGGAACGATTCGCGAAAATCTCGCTATTGCCTGTAATGACGCCGATTTTTCGGATTCTGGCAGTAATTCTGGCAGTAATTTCTGTAGTAATTCCAGCAGTAATGCTGGCGGTGATTCCGCTGATTCCTCCGATTCGGACCTCGCGCACGACATTCCCGATTCCGTATTGCGCGAAGCCCTCGCCAAGGCGTCCGCGCTCGAACTGGTCGATGCGCTGCCGAACGGCTTGAATACGCGGATCGGCGAGCTGGGTGGCCGCCTTTCGGAGGGTGAGAAGCAACGTATCGGATTGGCCCGCATGTTCCTTCGCGACGCCGATTTGGTGCTGTTCGACGAGCCGACGAGCCGTCTTGACGCCTATAACGAGTCGGTGATCCTCGGATCGGTCAACAATCTCGCCGAGCGGGGGAGTGCCGTCGTGCTGGTGTCGCACCGCGATTCCACCATGCGCGTCGCCGATCGCATATTGCGTATGTAGAGCGTCGCGCAAGTACGTGCGCATCGCACCCCGTCCGCAATGTGGTCGTATGAAAATCATGCGTCATTCGTATTTCTTATAGCGTGCATCGAAAGTGCGGTCGAAAGGAGCCGTGCGCGCGAATCGAAAGCGAATGGCGCATATCAGGCAAGAAAAGCGAATGAAATTGCGGAATCGTCGGCAGAATCGAAATCGTAAGAAAATGAAACAATCATGAAAATGATAGTCAGAATTTAAGAAAAGCAACTTTTTAAGACGTGCAAATATTCAGTTCACATGATTTTGTAACGAAAAATCGTTAGTATCTGTGTCAAGAGATATCCGCTCTGCAGCAGGGTGGAATACGATTCGACGAAAGGCTGGCGATGGCCAACAACAGGAACGAACTGAACAAGAATCTGGCGCAGATGCTCAAGGGTGGCGTGATCATGGACGTCACCACCCCGGAGCAGGCGAAGATCGCACAGGACGCGGGCGCATGCGCGGTGATGGCTCTCGAGCGTATTCCGGCCGATATTCGTGCTGCCGGCGGCGTTTCCCGCATGAGCGATCCGGCCATGATCAAGGGCATTCAGGAAGCCGTGTCCATTCCGGTCATGGCAAAGGTTCGTATCGGCCATGTTGCCGAAGCCCGCATTCTGCAGGCCATCGAAATCGACTACATCGACGAATCCGAAGTGCTGAGTCCCGCCGACGACGTGTACCACATCGACAAGAACCAGTTCGACGTGCCGTTCGTGTGCGGCGCGAAGAACCTGGGCGAGGCGCTGCGCCGTATCGCCGAGGGCGCTTCCATGATCCGCACCAAGGGCGAGCCGGGCACCGGCGACGTGATCCAGGCCGTGCGCCACATGCGCACCATGAACAAGCAGATCCGCGAGCTCGTCTCCCTTCGCGACGACGAGGTGTATGAGGCCGCCAAGCAGCTGGCCGTGCCGTACGATCTCGCCAAGTATGTGCACGACAACGGTCGTCTGCCGGTCGTCAACTTCGCCGCCGGTGGCGTGGCCACTCCGGCCGATGCCGCGCTCATGATGGAACTGGGTGCCGAAGGTGTGTTCGTCGGTTCCGGCATCTTCAAGTCCGGAGACCCGGCCAAGCGTGCCGCCGCCATCGTGCAGGCCACCGCCAATTGGCAGGACGCCGACCTGCTCGCACGCCTTTCCGAGAACCTCGGCGAGGCCATGGTCGGCATCAACGAAGACGAGATCGAAACCATCATGGCCGCTCGCGGCGAGTGATTGCGCTGTCATTTCGTGCGCTGTGCGCTGTGCGCGGCTGTCGGCATGTCTGTTCGATGCGCCGCGCGCAGCCCGTTTCGCATGATTCGCGATGGTTTGGGTAAGGAGATCCGATGGTTGTTGCCGTTGAATACATTTCGAAGGAAGAATCGACTGACGTTGCCGAAGGTGCGGCTTCCGCGCAGCATGGCGTGACCGGCATCCTTGCGGTGCAAGGCGCGTTCGCCGAGCATGCGGCGATGCTGGATCGGCTTGGTGCGCCGTGGAAACTGCTGCGTGCCGCCGAGGATTTCGACGATTCGATCGACCGCGTGATTCTGCCTGGCGGCGAAAGCACCACGCAGGGCAAATTGCTGCGTTCGACCGGCTTGTTCGATCCGATCGCCGCGCATATCGCCGCTGGAAAGCCGGTATTCGGCACCTGCGCGGGCATGATTTTGCTCGCTCGTCGTCTCGATAACGACGAGAACGTCTATTTTGGCGCGTTGGATGCGGTCGTGCGCCGCAATGCGTATGGACGTCAGCTTGGTTCGTTCGCTGCGTCCGCCGATTTCGGCGCTTCCGACGATGCGGATGCTGTGGTGGTTGCGTCGGGGGAGTCTGTCTCTTCTGCGATTTCCGCGGCTGCTGGTGAGGAGGGGACTTCCGAGGCTTCGGATACGTCGGTGGTGCTCAAGGATTTCCCTCTGGTGTTCATTCGCGGACCGTTCGTTGCCGAGGTCGGCGAGCGGGCCACGGTCGAAACGTCGGTCGACGGCAATGTGGTCGGTTTGCGTCAGGGCAAGATTCTCGCTACGGCGTTCCACCCCGAACTGACCGACGATACCCGCATTCACGAGCTGTTCCTCAGTTTGTAGGCTCATCGAGCGGTGCGGAGTCCGTCTCTTCGTCGTATGCGTTGTTTTGGGAGGTTTGCGATTCGCAGACCTCCTTTTTATATGTTCTTTATATGTTTTCTCTTGTGAGGTAGCTTTCTTGCGATCCATTTTTTGGTTGAGATGCGCGGACAATCGCAGATTATTGTGCAAACGATGTCATTCTGTTTGTGCGAAACGCCGATGATTTCGTTGGCGCTTCAATAGCGCACAACAGTTGCAGGGGGGGCTATCGAACCGGTTTGCTTGACACCTTGATACAACCGTGTATCATCGGAGCTAATGGTACACGGTTGTATCAGAAAGGAAACAAAGCCATCCTACCAGTCCAAACATCACCACGGGGGTATTGTTTGGCAGGTCGCGAACATACAAACATCACCAAGTGGAAAGCACGGCATGTGCATTCCGCGGCGGATGTTCCGAAACATATGCGACCGACATGCAATCAGCATGCGAAGCGGATGGCAGAAAGGGAAAAGAACATGCGCAACATGAAGAAGGCTCTCGCAGCGGTAGCAGCAGTGGCAACCCTCGCCAGCCTCGCGGCCTGCGGTGGCAGCGACGGCGGCAACGACGCCAAGGCCAACGCCGGAGACGCAGACAAGGCGGATCTCGTTTTCTGGGGCTGGGACACCGGCAACACCATGAAGGCCCTGATCGCCGACTTCGAAAAGGCCAATCCCGGAATCACCGTCAAATTCAACAACACCGGCACCGCATCCGACACCCAGACCGCACTGAGCAACGCCGTCGCGGCAGGCAAGGGTGCCCCCGACGTGGTCATGCTGGAAGACCCGACCGTCACCCAGTTCGCGGTTACCGGCGACCTCGTTGACCTCACCGCCTACGGTGCCGACAAGCTCGAAGACGACTTCTCCGCAGGCCCGTGGAGCAAGCTACAGTATGATGGCAAGCCGTATGCGCTGCCGATTGATTCCGGCCCGGAAGTCTTCTTCTACAACGATGCCGTGCTCAAGAAGGCCGGCGTCGACGGCTCCCAGATCAAGACTTGGGACGATTATTACGAGGCAGCCAAGAAGGTCAAGGCCATCGGCGCCTACATGACCAACAATTCCGGCTCCTCCATGGAATACCAGCCCTTCACCGCCCAGGCATGGCAGGCCGGTGCGCAGCCGTGGAAGGTTGATGGCGAGAACATCACCATTGACATGACCAAGGATTCCGGCATGAAGAAGTACATCGAATTCCAGCAGAAGCTCATCGACGAAGACCTCGTCGACACCAAGATCGCCAACTGGTCCGACGACTGGAACCGTGCGCTCAACGAAGGCGACATCGCCACTCTCACCATCGGCGCATGGATGCCGGTTAACCTCATGAACGGCGCTCCTGACCAGGCCGGCAACTGGCGCGTGGCCCAGCTCCCGCAGTGGAACGAAGGTGACGAGGTCTCCGCTGAAGACGGTGGCTCCGCACTCGCGGTCGTCTCCCAGTCCAAGCAGCAGGCCGCGGCCTACAAGTTCGTCGAATACTTGACCCACGGCGACGGCGCCCAGACCATGGCCGACACCGGCACCTTCCCGAGCCTGAAGAAGATCCTCTCCTCCGACTCCTTCACCGATCCGAACACTGAAGCCAACAAGAAGGTCAACGACTACTTCGGCGGCCAGAACGTGAACGAGATTCTCTCCGAAGCCGCCCAGCGCAAGGTCTCCGCCTTCCAGTACCTGCCGTACAACCCGTACGCGCAGTCCACCTTCGGCGATCAGATCTCCAAGGCCTACAGCGAGGACATCACTCTGGAGGAAGCCTTCGTCAACTACAGCAAGGCGCTCACCGATCACGGCAACCAGCAGGGCTACACCGTCACCAGCAAGGACTGACGGCGCCCAGCCGCTGCCGTGCGGCACAACGAAAAACGCGATAATGCGATCCGACATACGCAACGCACCATCGCAACCATGAAGATCGACGGCAGGTGGGAATCGTCTGACGTGACCCGCCTGCCTCACTTCGTAAAAATAATTTTAAAAACGAAATCTTACAATAGAAAAAGATTTCAAAAAAATAGCAATCCTGTAATTCAAACAATAAAAGATTTTGCGGATTAACAATTGCACATGGTTGTGCGATCAATAGAGCAAAAAGCATACAGAAAGAAGAAAGCATGTCTCAGCAAGCAGCAGTCGCGGCGGATGCGCTGCATACGCCTGCGGACCAGGTTCGCGTCAACCGTCACCGTGCGGATTGGCGTGGTTGGAAGTTCATGTGGCCGTTCGCGTTGGTGTTCGTGTTCGTGTTCGTGATCCCGATTCTGTACGCGATCTACATCAGCTTCTTCCAGAAGCAGATGATCGGCGGCACGAAGTTCGTGGGAATCAGCAACTACATTCGTCTGTTCCACGACCAGCAGTTCTGGAGCTCGGTCGGCAGGGTCGCGCTGTTCACCTGCGTGCAGGTGCCGATCATGCTGTTCCTGTCGGCGGCGATGGCCCTGGCGTTGGATTCCATGAAGCTGCACGGCGCGAAGTTCTTCCGCATCTCCACGTTCCTGCCGTACGCGGTGCCGGCCGTGGTGTCGACTTTGGTGTGGGGCTTCATGTATGGCGCGAAGTACGGTCTGGTCGGCTCGCTGAACGACTGGCTGGGCACGAACCTCGACGTGCTGAGCCCGAACGTGCTGCTCGCTTCGATCGGCAACATCGTGACGTGGGAGTTCACGGGCTACAACATGCTGATCTTCTACAGCTCGCTGTCCACGATCCCGCATTCGCTGTACGAGGCCGCCTCGATCGACGGCGCGGGCGAATGGCAGATCGTCAAGTCCATCAAGCTGCCGGAACTGAAGGGCTCGCTCGCGATCACGGTGATCTTCTCGATCATCGGCTCGTTCCAGCTGTTCAACGAGCCGAGCATCCTGCAGAACATGGTGCCGGGCAACGCGATCACCACGTACTACACGCCGAACATGTACGCGTACAACCTGAGCTTCGCGGGCAACCAGTCGAACTACGCCGCCGCCCTGGCGATCACGATGGCCGTGATCACGATGGCGATCGCGTACGCGGTGCAGCTCAACAGCATGAAGGAGCAGATGAAGTAACGCCCGGTGGCGCGAACCATCCGCATATAGGGGAAGAAACGCTAAGGAGCATCGAAAATGAGTGACGCAACAATCGCCGCGGGCACGGAGCAGAGGCTCACCGCTCAGGAGCTCAAAGCCCAGGAGAAGGCCGCGAAAAAGACCGAGAAGGAACGCCTCAAGAGGGTCGCGCGCGACGAGAAGGCCGAGCGCAAGAGGGCCGCGAAGTCCGGCTTCGCGAACGTGGCGAACCCGCGCAGGAGCACGCTGCTGACCATCGTGTGCGCGCTGTTCGCGGTGTACTGCCTGTTCCCGTTCGTGTACCTGCTGATCAACGCCACGAAGACGCAGGCGGACTTCACGTCCACGTTCGGTCTGGGCTTCGGCCGCACGTTCGCTTTGTGGGACAACATCAAGACCGTGTTCACCTACCAGGACGGCATCTTCGGACGCTGGTTCCTGAACACGATCCTGTACGTGGTCGTGGGCGCCGGCGGCGCGACCCTGCTCGCCATCATGGGCGGGTACGGCCTGGCGAAGTTCCGTTTCCCGGGACGCAAGGCCGTGTTCGCGGTGATCATCGGCGCCATCTCGGTGCCGGGCATCGCCCTGGCCGTGCCGCAGTTCCTGCTGTTCGCCAAGCTGAACCTGACGAACACCCCGTGGGCCATGATCATCCCGAGCCTGGTGTCGACGTTCGGCCTGTACCTGATGTGGATCTTCTCCGACCAGGCCGTGCCGACCGAGCTGCTCGAAGCCGCCCGCGTGGACGGCGCCGGCGAGTTCCGCACGTTCTTCCAGGTATCCCTGCCGCTGCTCGCCCCGGGGATCGTGACGACGGCCCTGTTCACGATCGTGGCGACGTGGAACAACTACTTCCTGCCGTTGATCATGCTGAAGGATTCGAACTGGTATCCGCTCACGATCGGTCTGAACCAGTGGAAGGACCAGGCGAGCACCGCTGGCGGCCAGGCGATCCAGAACCTGGTGGTCACGGGTTCGTTGATCACGATCGTCCCGTTGGTCATCGCGTTCCTGTGCCTGCAGAAGTACTGGCAGTCCGGCCTTGCCGCAGGCGCCGTCAAGGAATGATCGCAACGGTCGCATGCTGAAATTTCGGTAAAGCGCATACCGATTTTTCGGCAATCGTCCGAAAAGAACAAAAATAAGACCTCGGGGGTGTCATCGTGGACATCCCCGGGACCATCTCAAATATCTTAGTAAATATATATACTAGATTTTATAAAAAGATTTTACGAGAGCTTTCGAAGGGAAGCTGTCGAGCTGGCATCCTCGGCGTTATAGCGGATGCCATACGCACACAAAGGAGTAATCCATGCATCGCACGTTCAAATGGCCGGAACTGCTGACCGACAACGGCAAAGGCATCGCATACGGCGGTGATTACAATCCCGACCAGTGGTCGGAAGACGTGTGGGACGAAGACGTCCGCCTCATGAAACAGGCCGGTGTCAATACCGTGGCCGTGGCCATTTTCAGCTGGGATCGCATTCAGCCGGAAGAAAACCGTTGGGATTTCGGCTGGCTTGACCGCATCATCGACAAGCTCGGCAAAGCCGGCATCGCGGTCGATCTGGCCTCCGCAACCGCCACCGCGCCGCTGTGGCTGTACGAAAAGCACCCGGAAGTGCTGCCGCAAGACAAATTCGGCCATCCCGTCAACGCGGGATCGCGCCAATCCTGGAGCCCGACAAGCCCGGTGTTCAAGGAATACGCGCTCACCCTGTGCCGCAAACTGGCCGAACGCTACGGCACCAACCCGTACGTCACCGCATGGCATATGGGCAACGAATACGGCTGGAACAACCGTTACGATTACTCCGACAACGCGCTCAATGCCTTCCGCCTGTGGTGCGAACGCAAATACGGTACCATCGAAAACCTCAACAAGGCGTGGGGCACCACCTTCTGGGGTCAGGAAATGAACGGTTTCCACGAAGTGCTCATCCCGCGTTTCATGGGCGCCGACTCCATGGTGAACCCCGGTCAAAAGCTTGATTTCGAGCGTTTCGGCAACGATATGCTGCTCGACTTCTATAAGGCCGAACGCGACGCCATCGCCGAAATCTGCCCCGACAAGCCGTTCACCACGAACTTCATGGTCTCCACCGACCAGTGCTGCATGGACTACGCCGACTGGGCCGAGGAAGTCGATTTCGTGTCGAACGACCATTACTTCCATGAGGGCGAATCGCATATCGACGAACTGTTCTGCTCCGACGCTTTGATGGATTCCCTCGCGCTCGGCAAGCCGTGGTATGTGATGGAACATTCCACTTCGGCCGTGCAGTGGAAGCCGCTCAACGCACGCAAGCGCAAGGGTGAAACCGTGCGTGACTCCATTGCGCATGTGGCCATGGGTGCCGACGCCATCAACTTCTTCCAGTGGCGTGCCTCCGCATTCGGAGCCGAATCCTTCCACTCCGCACTCGTGCCCCACGCGGGCGAAGACACCAAACTGTTCCGTCAAGTGTGCGAACTGGGCGCAGCGCTGAAAACCCTCGGCGACGCTGGCGTGCAGGGTGCCGAACTGGAACAGTCCGATACGGCGATCCTGTTCAGCGCGGAATCCGAATGGGCCACACGCTCCGAAACCCTGCCGAGCATGAAGCTCAACCATTGGCATGACGTGCGCGACTGGTACCGTGCGTTCCTCAACGCCGGCACCCGTGCCGACATTGTGCCGTTGAAATACGATTGGAGCGCATACAAGACCGTCGTACTGCCGACCGTGATCATGCTCAGCGCCGAAGATACGCAGCGTTTGGCCGATTTCGCAGCTGCCGGCGGCCGTGTGGTCATCGGTTACGCAACCGGACTAATCGACGAAAACTTCCACACCTGGCTCGGCGGATACCCGGGAGCCGGAGACGGCCTGCTGCGCGAAATGCTGGGTATTCGCGGCGAGGAATTCAACATTCTCGGCGCGGAAGCCGAAGGCGAACCGTCCGAAATTCGTTTGAGCTCCGGTGCGGTCACCCGCCTGTGGCAGAACGATGTGAACGTCGACGGCGAACGCGCGCAGGTATTAGCCACCTACGAAGGTGAAGAAGCCGACGAATGGGAACTCGGCGGCACCGCCGCAATCACCCGCAATCCGTACGGTTCCGGCGAAACATACTTCGTCGGCTGCGATCTCAACGTCGCCGATCTTACGGAATTCGTGCGCGAGAATATCGTGGAAGATTCCGCAAATGTCGCCAATCCGACCGATTCCGACGTACTGCACACCGTGCGCAAGTCCGCCGACGCAACCTTCGATTTCTATCTGCCGCGCGGCAAGAAAGAAATCGCATTGCAGGGCATCGAAGGCGAACCAATCTACCTGTTCCAAGCGGAAGCAGAGGAACAGACGGGCAGCTACACCGTGCATCGCAACGGCGTACTCGTCGTAAAGCGCGCATAATTCCGCATAATTTCGCGCAATTGATTGCGTAACACAACAATCTCACACAACCTGAGCCCGCCATTCTGAAACTCAAGAATGGCGGGCTTGCCATAACTGGTAAACTTTTTACCGGCATATTCAACAATCACGGAGACGAACATGGGCGAGTCAAAGCCGGAGCCGAAGCCGGACAAAAAACGCGTCACCCTACGAGACGTGGCCGAAGAGGCAGGCGTTTCACTCAAAACCGCATCCAACGTGATCAACCATTCCGGCCGTATGACCGACTCCACGCGAGAAAAAGTCCAGGAAGTCATCGACCGACTCGGATACCGCGTGAACGTGTCCGCGCGCAATCTCAACCGCGGCAAAACCGGTTTCATCACACTCGCCGTACCAACATTGACCGCCCCATACCTGTCGGAGCTCGCCAACCGCGTAATCGACGCGGCCCGCGGCTACGGCTACTCCGTATACGTCACCACCTACGCCGAAGGATCCGCACAAGGAGCGCAATCACTCCTGCGCAACTTCAACACCACCGTCTCGGACGGCATGATCCTGTCGATCTCCGAAGTCGAAAACCTTGAAGCGGCGGACTTGGACGTGGACTATCCGCTCGTATGCGTGGGCGCGCGTTCCACACACGGCAAAGCCGACCACGTTACCCCCGACGATATTCAGGAAGCCCGCCTTGCCGCCGAATACCTGTTCGATCATGGAGCAACTCGACTCGCGGTGGTGGGCTCTCGAACCGAACCGGAACACATTGATTCCGTACGAGACGCCATTGAAGGCAACGCGCAACTGCGACTCCGCGGCGTGCTCGAAGCATGCGCCGCGCGAGGTATCGAATTCGATTCGCGATTGGTGATGAACACGGGCCAGGATTGGACGATCGGCTCCGGCGCTCGCATTACGCAACAGCTCATCGATTCCGGAATTCCTTTCGACGGGATTGTGGCATTCAATGACCAGCTTGCGTTGGGAGCGCTGTTCACTTTAGCTGCGAACGGCATTTCCGTTCCCGACCAGATGCAGGTGATTGGTTTCGACAACATTGAAGAAGCCGCCTATTTCCAGCCTCCGCTGACCACCATGGATTCTTGTCTCGACTGGATTGCGCCGACTGCGGTCAGCCGCATTCTCGACCGGATCGACGGCACGCGTGTGCTGGAGCCGAGTTACATCACCACCCAGTCGCACGTGATCGCCCGCGCCACCACGCGCGTGTAGCTCGCCGTTGGTTTCGTGCCGTCGCCCTTCGAGCCATCGGTTTCGTACCGTTGTCCTTCGTGCCGTTGATTTCGCGCTATCGCCCTTTGTGCTGTTGATTTCGTATCGTTGGCTTCGCGACGCAGCTCGCGATGTTTGTGCAGTTTCCTTGCCAAACGCCTTTTTAGGGGGTATCTGTTCTTGATTTTCATTCCCGTATTGCCGGTTTGGCAGGTTTTTCCGTCTGCGCAAGTCTGATTTCAGGCCTGACTTGCGACTTAGGCAGACAGGTTTCGTCCGAACTTGCGTTTTCGGTTTCCTGGCCCGTCTGCGCAACTCCGATTTCAGGGCCAATTCCGGACTTGTGCAGACGCAAAATCAGACTTATGCAGACACGGAACCGAGGTTGTGCAGACCCGAATCAACCTCGGTGTTCCGGCAATTCCTGCGCGGGCAGCTGCGCCGGTCGACTGTGCGGACACCGAAATGGGACCCACATCAGGAACGACCGGAGAGCGTGAGAATTACAAGAATCACGTTAAGTGCGACAATCGGCGAAACAACTACCATATTGATCGCGAATTTCACCGGACCATCCACATAATCGCCCATTAATGATCGATCGTGAGTGTATTTCATCAGCGGAATAATCGCAAATGGAATGCCGATCGACAGCACAACTTGCCCTATGATCAGCGCTTCCGTCGGATTCTTAGCAAACCACAACACCACCAACGCCGGTACGAGCGTCACCACGCGGCATGCCCACATCGGCGCTTTGATCCGCAGCAGTCCATGCATGATTTCGGCGCCCGCATATGTGCCGACCGACGTGGAACTCAGGCTGGAAGCCAGCAGTCCGACCGAGAAAATCGTGCCGATCACCGGACCTAGCACATGCTGAATGGCCTGTTGCGCACCCTCGATCGTATCCGTGCCGGTCATGCCATGCAATGAATTCGCCGCAAGAATCAATAGTGCAAGATTCACCGATCCAGCAAGTAATAATGCCCAGAACACGTCTATTTTGCTTCCGTGTAGCAGGGTCTTTACGCTCGGTTTGGGCTCTCCTGGCACGTAATGGTCGTTCACCAGCGTGGAATGCAGGTAAATCGCGTGCGGCATCACCGTGGCGCCCAGCATGGAAGTTGCCATCAATACCGTTTCGGTTCCTTTGAAATGCGGAACAAGACCTTGTAAAACTTGCGCAGGATTTGGTGGATCAATAAAAAGGCCTGCAATAAATCCAAAAGTAATCACCAGCAGCAATGCGATAATCAGCTTTTCAAAAATATGATGCGTGGCACTCTTTTGAAAAATAAGCAAGACCGTAGAAATAATGCCGATTATGCACCCACCAATAAAAAGCGGAAGTCCAAATAATAATTTCAGTGCGATTGCGCCGCCAATTACTTCCGCAAGATCAGTCGCTATTGCAATGACTTCCGCTTGCATGAAAAACATGAATCGACCGCCGTCGCCAAGTCGTTCTCCCAGGATTTCGGGAAGACTTTTTCCGGTGACGATACCAAGTTTTGCGGACTGATATTGAATGAGCACGCTCATACAATTGGCGAGTACCAGCACCCACACCAGCAGATATCCGTACCTCGCGCCGGATGTGATATTCGCCGCCACATTGCCGGGATCCACGTAGGCGACGGCCGCCACAAAAGCAGGTCCAAGCATGCCGGCAAGCGCGTGCCCATGGCGGGAAGAGAAATCGTGATTCGCCCGTGCCGTTTCCCAGCATTCCACGCCATCCGTCGCACCCGCATTGACCATGCCTCCCATGCCGTCCATATCGTTCGCGTCGTCTGTACTGTTCATGTTCGTCGCCCTCTTATCCGAGCAATGTTATAGCGCACGAGACTGCGCGGTTATGTTACGTACGCGCATATCATCTGTCGGCATATGCGCGACTCATGCAACGGCGCGTCCGAACCGTTCCAAGACGCAATGCGAGGCATGTGCCACGAAATATGGCCGAATTGCGGCGACCTGCGGCTAAGCTGGAACAAGCATGAGAACGGTTGAGAATAATCGCCTGAAACACAGCCTTCGAAAGGACAACGCATGGAAACCTTCCATACCCCCATGGTCACATTGAACGACGGCAATCTGATTCCGCAAATCGGCTTGGGCGTGCTGCGCATCGACGATGAGGGCGTTACCCCCGTAGTGGAGAGTGCGCTGGAAGCCGGCTACCGTCATATCGACGGCGCGGCGGGGTACAACAATGAGGCCGGCGTGGGTCGCGCGCTGAACAATGCGGGATTCACGGAAGGTGAGCAGCGCAAAAACCTGTGGGTTACGACGAAACTGCGCGATTCCGAGCAGGGGTATGACAGCGCACGCAAGGCGTTCGACCGCCAGCTTGGCTTGCTGCAGCTCGATTATGTCGACATGTACATGCTGCATTGGCCCACCCCGTTCGACTGGCGTTCCAGCGAAACGTGGAAGGCGTTCCAGGAATTCCGCGCGGAGGGGCGCGTGCGCACGCTGGGTGTGTGCAATTTCCTGCCCGAGCATCTCGACCGCTTGCATGAGGAGACCGGCGAATATCCTGCCGTCAACCAGATTGAGCTGCATCCGACTTGGCAGCAGCGCGAGGTCGTGGACTATTGCAAGGCGCACGGCATTGCCGTGGAAGCATATTCGCCGATGGCTCGCGGTGCTGATTTGAACGCCGGAAACGGTGCGATTGAGCGCATCGCAGCGGAGCATGGGGTTACCCCTGCGCAGGTGATTCTGCGTTGGCATATCGAAAATGGCACGATCATCATCCCCAAGTCGGTGCATGCGGATCGGCAGAAGCAGAATCTCGATTTGTTTGGATTCGTGCTCACCCCTGAAGAACATGCCGCGATCGACGCGCTTGACGGTCCGACGCGCGCCGGACATGATCCGATGACGTTCACGTACGCCTGATACTCCGTAATTCCATAATTTCGTATTATTTTTAATAATTATGCCTCGAAAGAATAATCGTAATTCTTATAATTATCGGAATATTGAACGCGACGTGCGTGATATCCAGCGGGCCGGCAAGCGGTTCAAAAAAAGTTGGATCAACGCCGACGGTCCGCTGGAACGTATTCTTATTTTGCTGGTAGTCGTTGCGGTAATCGGCGTCACTATCGGCATGCTGCTGCCGAAAGTCAATCCGACCGTAGGCGAAATCACCGGCGAGTACACGGCAACCGGCACAGCTGCGGAAACGTTGGAAAAACTTACCGTCGACGACAATCCCAGCAAGGCCGGATATGATCGCGATGCGTTCGGATTCCGCGAAACCGACGACGATGGCAACGGTTGCGACGTGCGCGAAGACGTGCTCGCGCGCGATCTGACGGACGTGCAATATAAGAACGGCCGTAGCTGCCAGGTTGCGTCGGGCACGCTTGACGATCCGTATACCGGTCAGACCATCCAATTCGTACGTGGAGTGAAAACGTCTTCGGCGGTGCAGATCGATCATGTGGTCGCGTTGGAAAATGCGTGGCAGTCGGGCGCGAACACGTGGGATCATGCGAAGCTGTACCAATTCGGCAACGACATGTACAATCTGCTGGCCGTGGATGGGCCCGCGAATCAGCAGAAGGGTTCCGCTTCGGCCGCATACTGGCTGCCGACGAACAGTGAATACCGTTGCGATTACGTGGCCCGGCAGATTGGCGTGAAAGACAAGTACGGGCTGACTGTCACTTCGCAGGAAAAGCGGGCGATGCTTTCCGTATTGCACGGTTGCCCAGCGCAGGAATTGCCGGAAAGCTGAAGCTGCTCATTTAGGCGCGGATATTTGCGGGTGCTGGCTGGGAACGGTCGTAGTTGTAGACGGTGAACGTTCCTTTGTTGAATCGTTTGGTTTCGTACAGCGCCAAGTCGGCCTGTGCGACGCATTGGTCGAAATCCACGCTTCCGATCGCGTCTCCATCGGCGCGCCCCGTGCCGAGGCTGGCACCGTCAGCGGCTGCAATGCGGCACACGCCTACACTGCAATGCACGTCTTGCCCGTGCTGTTCCGAGGTGCGTGCCAACTGTTGGAAGAACATGCCCGCGTGGTTTCAAGCACCTGTTCGCTGGCGGTGTTGCGAATAAGCGCCAAGAATTCGTCACCGCCATATCGGCAGATAATGTCATCTTGCCGGTAGATGTGCCGAAGCTGGGATGCGACCTCGCGGATCCAGAAATCGCCGACCGTGTGTCCGTATGTGTCGTTGATGGTTTTGAAATCGTCGATGTCGATGAACATCAGCATCGCTTCGTCGTGCGAATCCATGCGGTCGAAGTATTTGCGCATGTGCTTCCATCCCGCTTCTTTGTTCAGCAAACCGGTCATGCCGTCATGTTCGGCTTCGTACCTTGCTTTTTCGTAGGCGGCCTGTTGCGAGTGGAATCGCATGTTCATTTCCACGGTGTCCATGACGAACATAATCTGTGTGGAGATCACGATCGCCAAACATTGCAATGAAAAACTGTATGCCAGTGCTTGGTAGATGGTCGCCAATACTGGTAGCACGAAGAACGACATCATGGAAAGGAAAATAATGCGATCAAGATTCTTGCGATATGAGATCAACATGAAGAGGCATAATGCGATTCCCAAGACCGCAATTGCTTGCGAAAGAAGATAGAAATTACCGCGATGGTAAAGATTGTGGTCATCGAAATAGTAGAAAAGACCAGTGAATTGTGTGATGATAAGTAAGAGAATTCCAATTACGGATAATGCGTAGACAGCACGCAATGCGGCTGGTTTGCGATGCTGATGTTTGCTCACTGTCAACCAAACATAGGTTGCGAAGAAACTCATGAAAATATAGTTGATGCAGAATACTGAGAAATTGCTTATGCGAACCATATAGTATGCGGTTTCGTCTGCATCTACGCGAAAATACCAGCTGAGTGCGTCGGTTCCAAGAAGAAGCATGCAGGCGATCTGCATGAGTATTTTGATGCGAGTTCGTCTGGTTTTTTGTGGTGTTGCAATGAAAATTCCGCCTGCGCAAATCAGGCATATGAAAATACCCCACAACTCCATGCAGATGTGGAACATGGCCCTGACTGTCATTATCCTCCACCCCCCCTCGACGCTGCCTGCGTCGAAAACTTGCCTACCTCTTTCGTGTGCCATGATACCTCTAAATAGGGGAGCGTTACCCCGAAATGACAAAAACAGGAATCCGCAGGCGAATATCCATGCCTCTGTCATACGGGCTATCATATAGTTTGTGCGTTTGAATGTGGAGAAGGTGATTGATGTCAGCGAAGCGGAGCATGTCCCGAGCGCTTACTCGAGAGGAATCGTATCAGGACGGTCATTTAACGCGCACGGCGTTTATTTCCATTGCGATTCTTACATTTATTACGTTCGTCGGTAATTTCACGCAATTGCAGTTGAGCGCCGCGTTGCCGACGATCGTCAGTGATTTTGGTATTTCCGTTACGACCGGTCAGTGGCTGACGTCGATTTTCCAGCTGGTCATGGGCGTGATGGTGCCGCTTACGGCATACCTTACGAGACGTTTTTCGACGCGCGAAATCGTGCTTGTTTCCATGGTTGTGTTCACGATCGGTTCACTGTTCGCTTGGCTTGGTCCAACTTTTTTGATGGTGCTGATCGGGCGTTTGCTTGAGGCGGTTGGCACGGGTGTGATGTGGCCGGTGTTGCAGATCACGGTGTTTTCGATTTATCCGCTGTCTCGCCGTGGTTTCGCAATGGGTACGGTTGGCATGGCGATGAGCGTGGCTCCGGCGATCGGCCCGACGCTTGGCGGTGTGCAGACGGACTTGAACGGTTGGCGTTCAATTTTCCTCACGTTGACCATTATCGGCGTGATTTCGCTGCTTCTTGCCTATTTTGGATTGCATAATTTCGGTGAGAACGATAAAACCGCGAAGGCTGACTTTTTTTCCGTTGGACTGTCTATTTTCGGTTTCGGCGGGCTAATGTTCGGCTTTACGAATATTGAATCGTATTCGTTTGCAAATCCTATGGTTTGGCTGCCAATGGTGATTGGCGTTGTGGGAATTATTTGGTTTGTGCTCCGCCAGATTCATGGCGCGCGCAGGCAGATTGAAAATCCTGAAGCGCAGCCGCCACTGTTGAATTTGAGCGTGTTGAAGAATCGTAGTTTTACTGTTGGCACGATCACGGCCGCGCTCTCGTTCTTCGCGTTCAGTTCGATTATGGTGATCATGCCCCTGTACATTCAGGATTGCCGTGGCTATTCTGCTGCGATTAGCGGCCTGGTGATGCTTCCGGGTGCTTTGGGCCAGTGCATTTCGCAGTTTTTCGGTGGTAAGGTGCTTGACCGTTTCGGCGCACGTCCGGTGGCGTTGATAGGCACGATTACCTTGTGTTTCGGCACGGTCATGATGAGTTTGATTTCCATGACTTCGTGGATTTGGTGGGTGTCGATTTGGCAGTTTGTGCGCCAGATCGGCATGGGTTTCGTGTTGATGCCGATCACCACATGGTCACTGAATTGTTTGGAACCGGAAGAGGTGAGCGCCGGATCCGCGGTGACGAATACGGTTCGTCAGATTGCGGGCGCGATTGGCGCTCCGGTGTTGGTGATTTTGATGGAGACGTTCACGTCTCTTCGTTGGACTGCGCTTGGTGGCACAAAAGCCGTGTATGCGGCTGCCAACGTGTTCGGCATTCAGTGGGCGCTTCGTATCAGTGCAGCAATCTGCTTCGTGATGGTGCTGATGGTGTTCTTCGGCGTGCGCGGCCAGGGTGCCGGTTCCACGCATGAAACCGTGCAACGCGCCCTCAACCGTAGGCGTGCCGCCTGACCGTGCATGCTGCGACGGCTACTCCTCTTCGTTGGGCTTGTATTCCACTACGCTGAGGGCCACCACGCCTGCGCTGGTGTGCACGAACACATTGGCGCTCCCGCCTACGGCTTCCAAGCCTTCCACCAAGTGTGAGATCGGCTCGGAATCGAGCACTGGCAGCACTTGCGCCACGCCGTCTGCGTCGGTGACGGTGAGCGTATCGTCCAAATATCCGGAGGCGAGCGTTTCGTCGATGGCGCTTTCGAATTCGGCCAGCTTGCTGATTTCCTCTTCGGCGGCCTTGTTTGCGGCCACTTCCACAGCTTGCGCCACTTCTTCTCGCATTGCTTCTTCGCTCATGATTGCCTCTTTTGTTAAGCACCGTTTTGCAACCTATAGATTATCGGATGAACGTATCAGAACGATTCCAAATGCCGGAAAGTGTCCATATAGTGGCACTTTTGTGAAAGCATCACCCTCAATGCACGCGGGAAACATATGCGGGGATGAACGCGGGTAGCGTTCACGAGAAGAGATGTTGTGAGAGATGTTGTGAAAAACGATGCGTAAGACTATCGGTTGCAACATGTGATTGCATACGATTGCGGATTGCGCGGAATAGGAAGTGAAACGGGAAGATGGAATGGGAGAGGAGTGCGCATGACTCGACTTGGCGATGTCCAACGAAGTGAGACGCGTCGTGAAACGCGCGCTTCACTGCTTACGGCGTTGCTGTGGTTCGCATCCGCCGTCATCGTGTTCGCGATGCTTCTGCGCATGCTGCCGAACAGTCTCGATGGTAAACGCTACGTGCCTCTGATCGTCGCGCTCATGCCTTGGCTTGGCTTGCTTTCCGTGATTATCGCAATTATTGCAACAGTTTTTCGCGCTGTCGGCAAACGAAAACTTTTAGTCGCGTTAAGCGTATTGTGCGTGATCATCCAGATTATCTGGCATTGGGGGTATGCCGTTCCGACCAATGATCGTGCCATACAACCTTCTGCAACAGTGCGTGTCATGACGTTCAATACGAAGCAAGGTTGTGCCGATGCGCAGCAAATCGTGCGAACAATCCAAAGCGAGCATGTTGAAATTCTTGCAATGCAGGAAGTTTCATCAGGATTATTAGATCGGTTGCATGATGCTGGAATTGAGGATTATCTTCCGTATTCCGTTTCCGCGCAACTCACTTGGCACGATAATGGCGGTGTGAACGTACTGTATAGTGTGCATCCTCTGCAGGAAACAACGCAGGATCTCATTCCTATTGAATCCAGTAGTATTCCTGCCGCGACAGTTGATTTCAATGGCAGAAAAGTACGATTTGGGTCGGTTCATCCGTTTTCTCCACGACCAAGCAATCAGGGATTATGGAATAAAAGTTTGGATTCCATAGCGCAATTACAGCATTACGATAATGGGGAATCGTATGTGCTGATGGGGGATTTTAATTCCACGTGGGATCATGCAAGCTTCAGATATTTGTTGGGCGATCGCTTTACGGATGCGGGGGAGAGTGCCGGCGAGGGATTGCATATGACGTATCCTTCGGTATTCCCTATCGCTGAAATCGACCATATCATCTACGACAAGGGTGTGTACGCCAGAAATTTGGAAACCAAGCGGATTCAAGGTTCCGACCACAAGGCATTATTGGCGACGTTGGAACTTCAGTAATGCTGCCGTCGCGGGTCATGCTTGAGTTGTAGCAATACTGGTTTGCAGGTCACGTTTAGGTTGCATCAGTTCTTGCGTTACCGGCAACAGTTGAGCAGTAACACCGCCGTTATTGCCCCGTTTTTGCTCCGTAAGTTTCATCGACTCCCCCTACTATTACACTGGGGAATCCGAAGTGCTTGCAAACAATTAGGGAGCGAAACGGAATATGAACGGCGCGTCTGATCAGCCTGAAGAATTCGGCGTCCAGCCTGAGCAAGGCCGTCAGGAGGAGCCGCAGTCTAATGCCGATTCAACCTCCGGCGCAACCGCAACCTCCGACGCAACCGCCAGTCCAGAAGATTCCACTTCCAGCGCCCCGCATTCCCGCCGCGTGCGCCGCCGTATGAGCGCCGAGCATATTCGCCAAATCAAGCGCAAACGTCGCCGTCGCAAGATCCTAATCGGCGTACTCGTGATAGTCGCAGCCCTCGCCGTTTTCGCCGGCGCATTCGTATGGTCTGCGCTGCACGTGAAAAACGAGCTGCAGCAGGCGGTGTCGGGCGTGCAAGGCTTGCAGCAGACCATCTCCGAAGCGGACACGTCCAAGCTTGAGAAGCAGACAACCGCGTTCTCCGATCACGTACGCAAGGCCTACAAGCAAACCTCTTCGCCGCTGTGGCAGGTGGCGTCGGTCGTGCCGTATGTGGGCAATGACATTTCCGCCGTACGCACCACGGTGGCCGCCATGGAGAATATTTCGTCGCAGGCGTTGCCGCAACTGGTGAAAGTCGCCGAAAATGTTGATCTGAACAGTATTCACGTGGAAAACGGCACGATCGAAATTTCCGGATTGGAAGCGTCTCAGCAGCCGCTCCAAATCGCGGACGATACGATCGACAAGGCCACGCGGGAAGTGAAAACCGTGAAAACCCCGCATATCGCGCAGGTCGCGGACGCCCTGAAAACCGCGGAAACGTATTGCGAAAAACTTGACAGCATGGTGCATTCCTTGAATTCCATCGTGCAGGTGCTGCCCAGCATGTTGGGTACGGAAAGCCATGCGAATGATGCTCCGCGCAATTATTTGATTCTTGCGCAAACGAATGCGGAGGCGCGCCCGTCCGGCGGCCTTACGGGATCGCTCGGCCTGGTCACGGTGCAGGGTGGTCACGTGAACTTGCAGCCGTTCGTTTCCGATTCGGAAATTCAGAATGCCGACGAGCCGGTTGTGGATTTGACCGCCGAGGAACGTTTGCTGTTCACCGACAAGCTTGGCAAGGATATTCGCGACGTGAATTTCACTCCTGATTTTCCGCGTACCGGCGAGATTGTGAGCGCCATGTGGAATCGCCAGTATGGCGTTGCGGTTGATGGTGTGATCGCCATTGATCCGCTGTTCCTGCAGAACATGCTGGCGGTGACCGGTGGCGTTGTCATGCCTGACGGTTCGACGTTGGATGGCACTAATACCGCCCAAACGTTGCTGCATGACGTGTATGCGCGCATGGCTCCGCAGGAGACGGACGAGTATTTCGCGGTTGCCGCGCAGGCCGCGTTCGACCATATCATGCAGAATGCGGGCGATTTCAAATCGTATGTCAAGGCGCTTGCCACGTCTGTTGAGCAGGGACACGTGATGGTGTGGAGCGCGCATGAGGATGAGCAGAATCTGATTGCCGATTCCGCTATTTCCGGCAAATTGATTACGGAAGGTGCGAAACCGCAGGTCGGCGTGTATATTTCCGACGAAACCGAGTCGAAAATGGACTGGTATTTGCATCGCGAAGTGACCACTGAATTCCAGAAGGTCGCGCGAAACGGCGCGAACCAGTATACGGTGCATATCAAGTTGCAGAACACCATAACGGCGGAAGAAGCGGCTTCCGAAGCTGACTATGTGACCGGTGCCGGAAATATCGTTCCGAAAGGCCAGATCAAGACGGCATTGTTCATTTACGCGCCTGCGAACGGTCGTTTGGTGGATTGGGAATTCCAGAATGCCGACGATTACAAGGGTGTGACTTTGCACGATGGCCTGACCGTGGGCGTGGGCGGTGTGACCTTGCAGCCCGGCGAATCCTATGAGATCACCGTGCATGTGCAGTCCGCTCCAGATACGGATGAGCCGCTCACCCTCCGCCAGACCCCGCTGATTGAAGGCCGCTAGACAGTTCCGTAGGTAACCTAAGCAGCTAAGCAAGCGGCTCTAGACAAGCCATCTTGCAACAGGGGAGTATGGGGGAATATGTGGGTATATGCGCATGTAGCCTCACGTTCACGGAACGGACGTCAACTTTTCATCCGTTCTTGCCGCGCGTTTCGCGGTATCGCGTCAAAAGCAAGTTTCCAATAGTCATTTAACCGCAAAAGCGAGTTGGAGATCTACTCTGTTAACAGGGCTTATGATACTATCTCTTCATGGAGGGAAGCCCCCTTCTTTTCGGGTGGGGGTAGTTAGTAGAGGGAGGAGTCATGCAAGGCGGTTTCCGCAGCTCTGAGCAGGGTTCGGATCAAGTAGTGAGAACCCAGGAAATCCATATCGTCTCTTCTAACTCTCGTCACCAGGATCAGAAGCAGGAGCGACATCAGTCTCAAGACAACAGCCCTCAGTTTGAGCCGATGATGTTTTCGAACACGCCATTTTCCGTTGGTGAAGATGGAAAGCGCAAGGGCAGGCGGAATCAGGTTGTGCCCGCATGGCGTTATTCTTTTGTCGTCTGCTTGGTGATGGTCGATCTTGCGGTCATGCTGATTTCGCTATCCATCAGTCTTTGGGCCAACGATGCCGCATATAATGCCATCAATGGGGCCATGCCGTTCTGGCTGTTCCTTATCTGCTTCAGCCTCATCTGGGTGTTGAGCCTCACCTTTGCCGGAACGTATCATCGTCATGTGATGGCGGAAGGCTACGAGCTGTATGCGAAAATCATCAACGCGTCGCTGCTCACCATCATCACTTACTGCTCGCTTGCTTTTATTTTCAATCTTTCCTTGCCGAGAACCGCGCTTATCGTCGCCCCGATCATTGCATTCTTCCTAGAAGTCATCGCCCGTTGGCAGATGCGTCAGTGGCAGCATCGCAGCCGTCAGAAGGGCGCCTGTAAGTATAAGACCGTGGTGATTGGTTCTTCCGACGGTATCAATTGTGCGTTGCGCACCATGCGGGACTACTCCAATTGGGGGTATTCGCCGATTGCCGTGTGTCCGATCGAAGCTGACGACAATGAGAAAGACGTTTATGTGGTCACGTCGTTCGAGCCTGATCCTTCCATTGAAGGTGCCGACAAGCTGAAGGTGATTCCGTTCAATGCCGCTTTCCCGCGTACGTGCGAAAGCTTGGGTGCGCAGGAAGTGTATGTTGCCGACGTGCTGTCCCGCGATTCCGAAATGCTGCATGGCATTTCCCTTGCGGTCGAGTCGCTTGGCATGGAGCTTGCGTTGGCTGTTTCCTTGGCTGACGTGAGCGGCCACCGCCTGTACTTGCGTAATACGGCCGAACAGCCGGTATTGCTGGCAAGTTTGCCGCAGTATACGAATACGACGTACGTGATTAAACGCCTGCTGGATATCGTCGGTTCGGCTTTCGCGCTGCTGATTTCCTCGCCGCTGATGCTGGGCACGGCGATTGCCATCAAGCTTGATGACGGTGGTCCGATTTTCTTCTCGCAGCAGCGTATCGGTTTGCATGGCAAGCCATTTACCATGTATAAATTCCGTTCCATGGTCACCAATGCGGAAGAATTGAAGAAGAAGCTTGCCGAAGAAAATGGACAGACCGATCGTTTCATTTTCAAAATGAAGGATGATCCGAGAATTACGAAGGTCGGTCGTTTTATTCGTAAGACTTCGTTGGATGAATTCCCACAGTTCTTCAACGTTTTGAAGGGCGACATGTCTTTGGTTGGTCCTCGCCCGGCATTGCCGGAAGAGGTTGCCCGCTACGGTTCCCTTTATTCCACGCGACTGCTGGTTAAGCCTGGTATTACCGGTCCGTGGCAGGTTTCTGGCCGTTCGGATCTTTCGCAGGAGCAGAGCGAATATTTGGACGTTTCCTATATTGAAAATTGGTCTATTGCAGGCGATCTTGCGATTCTCGCAAAAACCGTGCTCGTGGTCTTCCGTGGCACCGGATCTTACTAAATTCCGCAGTACTTTTCGCACGAATCGTCGTGCAAATCAGAGCGCTCCCTCCCGGAGCGCTCTTTTGCTTTCCCACGTGGTGCAGATGGGAAATGTGTTTTTGTGTGGTTGCGACCTCGCTTGTTTGATTGTGGGCTCGCTTGTTTCTTGATGGGAAACAATTATTCGTCATATGTATATTTTTGCAGTTATTGGGATACATTTATTCGTGTGAGGAATATTGTGATACTCATGTGAAACAGTTTTAACTTATGTGATGAGGTCCACTATAACTAAAGATTGTCTTTTGATATATCTCATATGAGATTTGGATTTTCAAAATAGGTAATTTGCTTTCCTTTGCGCATTGTGAGATAATTAATGCAACGTGGCGCCATGATTTCTGTAACGTTATCCCTCACAGCTGAGGGTGGTCCCACGCACTTCGGTGCGGATTGAAATATGCAACAGAACCTATAAAAGGAAATAATCATGCGTAGTCATGAGAAGCGGGTGAATGTGTGCCCGCGAACGCAAGGTAAGTATTTGGTTTCGGTGGTGCTGACCGCTGTTTTCGCGATCGCGTCGCTGTTTGGAACGCTGCTGTTCTCTGCAGATGCAGTTGCCGATGCCGCCGAATCTCAGGCGGTCGCGCAAGTGGGCAACGCAACCTACGCGAGCGTACAGGAGGCGATCGGCCATACGTCGATGAAGAACGCGACGGTCACATTGCTAGCCGACGTGACGGAAAGCGTTACGATTACGCCACCGAAAGGCGTACGAAACGTAACGTTTGACCTGAACGGGCATACGCTGCAAGCCACTGAATCCGGTGGAGCTGCTGGGTTTGCTACGATCACTGTGCCTGCGAACATGCAGCTCACCATTGTCGGCCCGGGAACGGTTGCGGGCGGAACACAGCCTGCAGTCGATTGCCGTGGCGCATTGCGCGTGGAAAGTGGCATGTTCACTTCGGATGCAACGTTGATGCGGTTCGCCGAAACGAATGAGACTTCCGCGCAAGGCAGTTTTTCGGGCGGAACATTCACCGCGCCGACGCTTTTCAACCTGCTGGATGACGCTAAAAATCTTGGCTATGTGACCGTTCGCGGCGGCGAATACCGGGGTATGATTCCAGCTGGACTGAACACGCTCGTCTTGTTGAGCGGCTCGTTCTCCGACTCGTCGAATCTTGCGCCGTACTTGGCTGACTCGCTTGGGCTGATTCCAGACGGCACTAGCGGTGACGGTACGGGTGATGGAATGTTCCATGTCGGCGATCTGGCGATCTCCAGCAAGCAGACTTTGGTTGAATTGGATCCCGCGAGCGGCCTTCAGCAGCTGAGTGCCGACGACCTACTAGAGTTGACGGAAACACAACTGAACGGCATCGCCGACTACCGTCTTGTGGTGGATAGTGACCAGTTGCAGGCGTTGAACGATCAGATCGATCGCGCAATGCAGGCGGTTGAGAAGAGGAAAACCTTCGAAGCCGTGAGCCAGAACATCACCATCACCGCCGTGCGCAATGGTGCGGATGATGTTATAGATACAAACTCGAGTGGGGGAGCGGACCCACAGTTGCGCACCTCCGACCATGATGGCATAAGCACTCAAGTGACGGTAACCATCAAAGCCGTCGCCGAGCCAGAAGAACCAGAAGAACCTGGCAAACCCAGCAATCCAGAAAAGCCAGAGAAGCCGGAAATGCCTCGCTCCGGATCCGCAGTCCAGGCGCTCGCCATCATCTCGCTGCTGCTGGTGATCGCTTCCGCAATCTGCGCATACGCAACGGTCCATCTGCAGTCGTCGCGTCTGCACAACTAGTATTTTCCGCCCTTTTCTTGAGCTGTGCAGACGGGAAATCCGACTTGTGCAGACGCAAAACTGCAAGCAATGCAGACGTAAAACCGCACTTCCGATCATCGGATCCGAATTTCTTCAATCCGATGATCGGAGTGTTGCTCTTGCAGTGTTGCATCCTTCTAATTGGTGAATAGACTGATGAATTTCTTGTTGTGGGTGGTTAGGTGAGTGGAGTGTCTTGGATTTGATTTCGTTGATTCCTGAAGCTGAATTGAATTGTAAATAACGTAGTTCGGGGATGAATACAGATAACGTCCGAATTCTTGCGCGCTTTGGGTTTTCGATCCTGACGTGAAAAGCATGGCCCCGCGTCCTGCGTACGGTTCTTTCATTCGCCAAAACGAAAAACCGCGATTGGAAACCAGGAGACGGAACCATGCCCGAGAACACCGTGCGGATCGACCGGCACATGCCCGGGATCTGGCTCGACCGGCTCGTCACGCAGAAGGTCACCGAGACACTCAACGCGATGCTCGACACGGAGGCCGGTGAGCTTGTCAGGGCGTCTAGATACGAGCGTTCCGGCGGCCGGAAGACGTATCGTGCACCGGAACCCCGACATGTTCCGGCTTGGCGGCACGCTGGAGGAAGCGAGCTGGTCATCGTTCCCTGGACGGCCATGACCAAAAGTGCGCAACCTTTCGGGCACTACCGGGTTTATGGGCGTTTTTTGCCTATGGCCCACCACATCCAGCGTTGTACGAAAAGGTTCGCGATGGTAAGTATCACGAGCGCAAGGGCGGTGGCCGCGAGGCCCGCGAGAAGCTGTGAAAACCACGGTGTGGACGCCACGTCAATGCCGATGACGCGGAAAAGCCCGATCTTCACGAGATTGAGTGTCAATGCGTTCAGCGCGTAATAGACGAGGCTGTAGCGGCCGATATAGGCCAGCATCCGGCATGACCCCACCGCGATGCACAGCCAGATGACGGCGAACGTGCCAAGGAATGCCGCCGCGACCGATGTGGCCAGCAGCGCCGGACCATCCGGTACGATTCCGACCACGGCCGGTACCGCCAACGTCAGGAACACTACGGCCGCGCAAGCTGACGATACGCCCGCTCTCCCGCGCGGAATGGCTTTGAGCCATTCCTTCAGCACGTATCCGACGCACATGTAGCCAGCTGCCTTGACCCCGGCCGCAATCTGGAAGGGTAGTGCAGGCCATCCGGTCTGGGACGAGACGAATGTCGACAGGATGACGAACGCCATTCCAATAGCGGCAAGCACGCGTCCGTCATCGGTCAGGCTGGTCAGCCCGTACATCAGGCATTCGCCCACGAAGAACGCCATGAGGAACCACAGTCCATTGCCCATGATGAGCACGTCGAGGAACTGGTGCGTAATACCGTAGTCGTGGCTTGTCTGGAAGGTCGCGCGCATGGATGGTATGAGCAGTATCGCGAACGGTTTCGCGAGGAAGTACAGGGAGAACACGTAATACGGCACCAGCAACGTCTTGGCCTTGCGCGCCAGGAACGCCTTGAACCCGCCCCTCCTACTGAACGTGAGCCCCCCAGTAGGAAGAACAAGGGCATATGGAACAGGTATATCGCGTCGATGGGCACGTCCAATGCGGGCAGCCACACGCTTTCGCCGTCACCGTTCCTGAGGTGTCCGAAACTGACCAGTACGATGCCGACACCCTTGGCCACGTCGATCCACTCGATACGCTTGGAACCACTCATTCCGCATCCTGTTCCGCTAAGTTCCTGAATTTCATGAATGCGCCGAAGCGCACGATGAAGGTCGTGATGTTGGTGCTGGAGAACACCACACACACCGTCAGCGGTGTGATGTTCCCGGTCAGCCACAGAACCGCGCAGGCCGTAAGATTCACAATCGCGCTGACCATAATCGCCGCGTTCGCCCAGGTCGCCTTCCCGATCGGCGAGAGCGCTGGATAGCCGAACATGAAACTGAAATATCCGAAGAACACGCCGACCATCAGTATCCGCAGGAACCCGCCAGCGCTGGCGTACTGTCCGCCGAGAATCAGCACGCACAACGGCGTCGCCAGCACTTCCACCAGCCCACACGCGAGGAACCAAAGGATGCCGCCCCGCAACACTATGCGGTAGAACAGCCTATAGTCCTTCTTGTTGACCATCGACGGGTAGAGTGCGTCGCCAAGCGGCGGAATCATCTGCTCTCCGGCGGACGACAGCTTGGTCGCGCCGGAGTACAGGCCCATCTCCACGGATTCGGGGCTGTAGCGCATGCCAAGGAAGATGGATCCCAATGATCCGTTGACGCTCACGGATATGCGGGATATGAAGAACCAGAAGCTGTCTTTCAACGCTTCCAGCATTTCCCTCATGGTGGTGCCGGTCGCCTTCAAACCGTCGCGTTTGAGCAGGGAGAACGCCCACAGGAGCGCGATGGTATCAAATACGATCATCGAGACGGGATAGATGATCAGGGTGTCGTCGCCCTTCACGAACAACAGCGTCGCCACCAGGATTCCGGATTTTGCGGACACCGCGCGGATGGTAATGTCCTTCATGCGTTCGATGCCTCTGAAGTAGGCGTCCGGAAGCAGTGCTTTGGCGATCGAGTCCACGAAGAACAGCAGTATGATTACGAAATGGCCGCGGAGCATGTCCACGAACATCGCGCATGCCAGGAACACGGCCGATGCGCCACATGCCAGTAGCAGCTTGGTGCACGTCATCGTCGAGATGGTTCGGGACATTTTGGCCTTGTCGTCGCGATGCACGGAGATGGTCGCGGTGGTCGACAGCTGGAAACCGTACTCCACCACCATCTGGAACACCAGGCAGAACGACGTCGCGAATCCGATCACGCCGAACTTCTCCACGCTGAGCACGCGTGACAGGTACGGCAGGAGTAATAGTCCGATCAGATAGTTTGAAAACGTGAGCGCGTATAGGAACAACGCATTCTTAAAAATACGCGAATGTGATTTGTTATTCGTAGCCTTCATTGTCTTTCGGTTAACTCATCTAGCTAATGTTTTAGATTCGTGCATAAGAAATCAGCAGTTCCTATTTGATGACTGTCGTGATTTGATTTCCTGTATAACGAACAGATGCGCATGTGCGAGTTTCCTCAAGGAAGTTACCGACTTCAATATACATGACTGGCACTTCGTTATCAGGGAGATTCAGAAGTTTGCGGGTATCCTTATCTGCTTTTGCCGTGAACATGGTGTTCAGAGGGCAGGAAGCAAGTCCTAAGGATTCAAGCGACAAAAGAAGGGACATACCAAAAAGTCCGCCGTCAGTGAACCCCTCATTCCGTTCATAGGATGTGATGAACGATCGCAGGTCGGAAGTAATGAGAATAAGGGCAGGGGGTGCCGCATATCCTCCCACTCCTCCTTGGATAGCCAAAGCCTTAGTGATGATTTCAGGGTTTAGGATCAGATGAACTCGAGTTGGTTGTCTGTTGCAGACGGACGGTGTCCTCATAGCCATGTCAGTGGCTTGCTCGATGAGATTAACATCTACTGGCTCATCGGAAAACTCTCGTACCGAATGACGGTGTTCATTAAGTTGAGCGTAAGGTAGGAGCGAGTTATTAGCTTTTGTTGACCGTCGGATGACGATGCTTCCTCCGCGTGATGGATCTGCGGACTTAATATGATTCCATTGCTCGTTGGTGAAAAGACTTTTTTGCCATGAGATATCCTTGCCCGCGCGAATATGGCGTTCCATGTACTCGTGTAGTGCTGACATCGACTCTTGAAATACGGTGTTTTCCTCATAGTTGCTGTCGGCTAGCTCTAAGCTCTTGAGCATGGCTGGAAGTTCGAGAAACACTTTGCGTCCAAAGCCATATCGAAAATCGTTATGGCTGAGTCCTTTTTCTATCTGATGGCTCAGGAACATGATTCGTGTTTCCAACTGTGTGAGCTCGGTAGAGGCAACACGGGAGTAGTTTCGGTTATATCGATGTGCCTGAAGAATGGAGTCTTTGTAAAGATGAAGCGTTTGCCGTAGATTTCGTATTGCTGACGCTATACGACGCGGGACGCACGCGTGAAACACTGCCCTGAGCTTCTCACTCATTTGAATCCTCCAATTAAGTGTGAGTGATGAATAATCATTGTTTGTTTGCGAGTACTGCTTGCTGCATGTTGGTGAGGTATTCGTCGACTCTCGTGCGCTCTGCGTCGAGTATTCGTTCGACCTTGGCGAAGTCCACATGCCGATTAATCACGTCGAAGTCGTCATATCCGTCTACATGGCGCTGCTCGGAGTCCACGAGCTTCAGGAACTCGGAAAGCCTTCCGGAATACTGGCCCGGGTAGATGCAAATTGGCTCGGTTCCCATGTTCATGGAGAATGCGGTCGCGTGGAATGAGTCAGTCAGCACGTATTTCGCGTTGTCTACAAGGGAAACGAAATCGAGGATTTCAGGCACTACGAGGCTTTTACCGTTTCGGAATACTTGGTCCACGCGGGTGCAGAATCGGTAGATAGGCAGGCCTGTTCTGCGTGACAGTTCATCCGCGTATCCGTCGAACTCTTTGCTGCGGTTCAGGTTGTAGATAAGGATGTAGTCGCCTTTAACCCGCGGTTTCGTGGCGATGGAACGCCAGAACGATGCCGGCATCGCCAGCGTGGGGTCGACGATTTGCACAGCGTTGTGGTATCCGTACTGATCGTTTAGGATATCAACGCCGCTCTGTTCTCGTACGGAGATCATGTCGAAACGATCAATGTACTTCTTCGACTGGTTGACTTCGTTCTCGTCGAGATGGCTTCGGCCGAAGCTGGACGCATATGCGTACTTGGGTTTCCCGTCAGGGGCAAAGTCTAGATAGAAGCATGGAATAACTCCCTTGTTCCATCCGAAATTCCACACTTGGTCACTGCCGGAAACGTACACGTCAGCGAAATCGTTGAAGTTTTTGAAATCCGATTCGCTGAGATACGTCTTTTCCGTGAGGTTCAGATATTTGCTGCGGAAGCCGTCGAACACTTTCTTCCATAGCAAGTAGGTTGGCAGGAACGCCAGGGCCTTTACCGGATTGCCTTTGGCGAAGGAGTCGACCAGGCCTTTGCCATACGTATCGGGACGTCGATAGTCGATGAGAACGACGTTGTCGAAATACTGCTTCAGCTTCTCCTGCGTGGCGTATGCCTGAAGCTGTGTGCCGTAGTTGTCGACTTGATGGAGCGTGATCACCGCCGCTGTTGTCATGATTGTTCCTTTCCTGTCGTGTCGGGTGTCCCGGTCGGACCGGCCACGGTCCTGTTTCGTTTGGCCTCGTAGTAGCGACTCCAGATGGCGCGATAGCACCAGAAGCCGGGAAGCAGGGCGAGAATGCCGAGCTTGTCGCGTTTCGACGCCCTGCGGTCGCACAGCACGGTTGGTGCGAGCGGGAGGACCTCTCGGCGCAGCCTGCGCGCGAGGTCCTTGTCATGATGACCAGTGTTGACCATCTGGGAAAGCGTGGAGAGACGCACGTACGCCCGCTTCTCAGCTGCGGCCGTTTTAAGGTCGGGATAGTGCTCGCACACCCATGCGGCCATCCGGTCGCCGGCGAGCACGAGGTCCAGCTTGCTGTCCTTCCAGGTGGTGCCGTTCGCGATGGACGTGTAGCGCTGCGCGTAGTGGTATTGGGGCGTCATGTCCGCCGCGACCCTGTCGCATTCCTGCGTGATTAGGTATGTAGTGGCGGTGTCCTCATACAAGAGCCCCTCCGGATACCGTATCTGCCTGAACAGGTCGAGCCGGTACAGCTTATTCCATGCGGTCACGTCCCACAGGCCGTTGCGACACAGGCTCTCAACTGCTTGCGCACGGTCGAGCGTCGTGCGCGTGTGGGCGGGGTCCTTGTCGTCCTCGTTGTCCGGCGCGTAGGAGATGAAATGGCCGCACTGCGCCGCGTCCGCGCCGGACTCCTCCAGCGTCTCGAGCATGGACTCGACGTATCCGGGCTCGACCCAGTCGTCGGAGTCCACGAACGCTATGTATCGTCCGCGCGAGGGTTCTTCGATTGAGAACACGTGGTCGATTCCCGTGTTACGGGCAGCTGAGAGCCCGCCATTCGTCCTATGGAGACTGGTGACGCGCGGGTCTTGTTCTGCGTATCGGTCGCATATTGCGGGGCAGTCGTCTGTGGACCCGTCGTCGACCAGGACGATTCGTACATCCTCGTATGTCTGTGCGAGCAGTGAGTCAACGCATCGGGACAGCAGGTCAGCGACGTTGTAGACCGGCACCACGATGTTGACGGGTGATTTATCTTTCATCATGATTCTTCTTTTATCTCTTTTTTCCCAAGGAGAATCGCAATTCCAAAAATAAAAAGACTTACGAAGAATTTTGTATTTCCAAGCTGGAAAATCATAAAAGAGCCTACGATGGTTCGCAATATAAGCAGGTAGAATATGAACCATGTGTCATTAGTTCTAGTTCTTTGTTTTTTATATACATATCCTGATATGAAGCCATAAAGCAATGAAAAAAGAACTATTCCAATAATTCGAAAATCGAGATAAAAGAAATAAAACAGGGAGCAGAAAGCATTGTAGGATCCTGTTGGGAATAAGGTTGACGTCCAGGTTTCTTGTGGTAATCCGACGTAATAGATTAAATTATCCAAAAACGACGTTTTGGCTCCAAAAAAGCTGATAACAGACGCAAGAACGTAGAATAGGGGGTAAAATGTCGCCGCGCCAAAAGATTCAAAATTATTTACATCAACAATTGAGGTGTAATATGAAAAAAGACCTACAGGTAATGTAAAATAGGCATATATCGCCTGCAAGAAATTCTGACTTGTCCTAAGTGATGTTAGGACAAATAGCATTACAATTCCTACAATTGTAGCATTTTTTATGATTTTCTTTGTTTTGCTGGAAATAGTTTTTCTATAATAGAAAAAAGCTGCTATCAGTTGTGAGACTATATATATTATTTGAATACGACCACCACTGGAAATAACATCTGCAAGAGCACACAAAAAAACAATGAGGCTAAATTTTTTGTGCTGTTTTTTGAAAAGGAAGACGATTGCAATAGGTATGAGCACTGTCATTGCTGGACCACAAAAGTAAGTGACAAACAATCCAACGATTGGATTCGAAAATGCCTGTTCGTCATTGTATCCTAAACGACTGCCACGCACTTCCATGTAGGAAGCGCCGCTTCTGAATGCGTTTAGTGAGTAAAAGAGAGATAGTGCACTACCTATGCAAGCTAGCGCTAATATTATTTCAAGAAATGTGAAGCATAGCTGCTGTTGATTGCCGTCGCTCGTTTGAAGATTTTTTCCGCGCAAGTGGGCATACCGTGTTTGCTTGGTAGTCTGTTTGTTTACAAGTGTCGAAGAAAAGGCACCTAAAGAAAAAGCCACGCTGCCGCAGGTAATATAGCCAATTGTCTTTTCTGAATAACCAGTAAATCCATAGAGTCGCAATGATGCGAGGGTACATATGAACAGCCATAAAGAGGTGAAAACGATCACAGGACTTGATATATCTTTGTGGGCAAAATAGTCCAAATATATAGTGAAGACTGAAATAATAAAAAACAAAATGAACAAGGATCTTTGATTCCTTTCTGATTTGCCGATATAAATCAGAAGCTCTTCGCGTATTTCCTGCCGGCGAACTTGGCCATGAGGAAGCCCTTGCCCTTTTTTCCCCAGTCGGTCGGTTCCGGGCTGGTAAGAGGCAATTCGACGACATCCTGTCCGTTTGTTTTGAGCCACACGTCCAGCAGGAGCTCGCTGACCCTGCCGGGATAACGTTTCTCGAATGGGGTGTATGCCGAGGCGTCGATCTGGGAGGCCAATTCGTCGATCAGAGGGAAGAGCCATGCGCAGTACGCGTCGAACAGGTCGGCGCGCATGACGAGCATGTTGAACATGTGACCGCTGGTCGAGGCCATGCACCTGTCGAACATGGGAACGTATTCGGGAGCCTTCGACATGAGGATGTCCCTCATAACGTCCAGATGGGATCCATCGAGCGTGTGCGCATAGTGCGAGTGCATCGTCTCGATATAGTAGTTCCGACTACGGGGCACGACTGCGCCGGTCTTTTTCAGCGCTTCCCTAATCTCCTTACCGGATGCGATTCGAACGAATCGGTCTTTTCGCAGTCGGTTCGCGAGACTGGGGGACGCAAACAGCCTGCGGTAGTGCACGAGGCCTTTGTAGTCGGCGTCGCAGTTCTTCCACATCCAGTACAGGGCCGTCAGTTCGGAATAGCTTGCGTTGAGGCGCGAGATGTTATCTCCCTCGTCGTCTCCCTGGATGCCGGGCAGCACGTCCGGGTGCAGGGCCGCGCCGACGTGGAGCGGCAGGTACGCCGGGTCGTCGGGCGTGCGGTACGGCTTGTGCATTGCGACTGCTATGCGGATCGACTCGCTCAAATCCCACGGACCTCCGTAACGGTCTCGGAAAGCGGAGTACGGACGACGTTCCCGCCAAACCCGACATAACGGCCGTTATCGGCTCTTTTCGCTCATTCAGAAACGTCCGGAAAACCGACTGAATCAGATTTCAAACACAGTTTTTAAGTCACGAGCAAGCAAAGCGTTCATGGAAAACCTGTGAAGAATACCCCCAAAGTAGGTGACGGGGGCTGGGTGTGTCTGAGGGGGATGCAAAAATCGACCTTGGCAGGTGATGAACGGGATCGGGTAACTCCTGCGCGGTTTGGGTTGCTCTTGAGAGACACCAATTCGGGGTTCATTTAGAGGGAAAGGACGGGACTCGCATGCCGACCACAGGTCGATCGATTGCAAAAAGAGCCGATAACGGCCGTTACGTCGGTTTGGTTAGTGGTCAGACTATGCAATCCTCTGCCCTGCATAACGCTTGTGGCACGATTCCGGCACTCTGAATAACTAAGGGGTGACCGGTGATGGTTAATATCGCGATGATAGGTCATAAGCGCATTCCTTCGCGTGAAGGCGGCATTGAGATCGTTGTAGATGAACTAGCTACGCGTATGGCCGCAAAGGGGCATAAGGTCATCGCATACAATCGCAAGGGACATAATGTTGCGGGCGCCGAATTTGACGGAAACGTTCATTCTGCAAATAAGCCTTTTGTATATAACGGCGTGCGTGTTGTTCCAGTGCCAACTTTTGAAGCGAAAGGTTTGGCGGCGCTGACCTCCTCATTCTTCGCGACACTGAAAGCCATTGCGGCCAGGCCTGACGTCATTCACTATCATGCCGAAGGTCCCTGCGTCATGCTGCGTCTGGCGAATTGGGCGGGCATTCGCACGGTAGCGACTATTCACGGTCTTGACTGGCAGCGTGCCAAATGGGGCAAGTTCGCTTCCACATATCTCAAGTTCGGAGAACGTACCGCAGCGAAATGCGCGGATGAAATCATAGTGCTCAGCGAAAGCATGCGGCAGTATTTTCAAGAAAAATATGGTCGCAGCACACATTTCATTCCCAATGGCATCGAATATGGTGAGCCGGTTTCGGCGCAGGAAATTACCGAAAAATATGGTCTTCACAAGAACGACTATGTACTGTTTCTCGGGCGTATTGTTCCCGAGAAAGGCGTGCATTACCTTATCGAGGCGTTCAGCAAGCTGAATACGAACAAAAAGCTTGTCATCGCTGGAGGCGCTTCCGACTCCAACGAGTATTACCAGCATATTCAGCAGATGGCTAATCAGGATTCTCGTGTTATTTTGACCGGATTCATACAAGGGCAGGCGCTCAAAGAGCTCTATAGCAATGCTTATATTTATGTGCTCCCAAGCGACTTGGAGGGCATGCCGATGAGTCTGCTGGAAGCCATGAGTTACGGTAACTGCTGCCTTACGTCCGACATTCCGGAATGTGCGGAGGTAGTGGAAGGGCACGCAGCGACATTCCAGCATGGTTCTGTTGAATCCCTGCGGGAAAAACTTCAGGAATTGCTCGAAAACGATGATCTTGTACAACGTTACAAGGCAAATGCCGCAGATTACATCGTTGGTAAATATAACTGGGATGACGTCACCGATCAGACACTGAACCTGTATGGGGGAGAGTGAGCATGCGAATTCTCCTAGTGAACAAATATTTCTATCGTAAAGGTGGTGCGGAAACCTATTTCTTCGCGTTAGCTGAAGGATTACGCGCGCTCGGTCATGAGGTTGCATTCTTTTCCATGCAGCATCCGAATAACGAGTCAAGTTATTGGAGTAAATACTTCGTTTCCGAAAAGGACTATGTGGGGGATATTTCCGCTTTCAAGAAGGTTCAGGAAGCTTCCACGCTGATTTACTCTTTTGAAGCGAGACGCAAGTTCGAGGCGTTGCTAGAGGAATTCAAGCCAGATGTGATCCACATGAACAATGTGCATCGCCAGCTGACGCTCTCGATTCTTGATGCACCGTATTTGAAGAAACATCATGTGCCGGTGGTGTATACGGCGCATGATTACATTCTGCTGTGCCCGGCCTATACGATGGTGAATGGCAGGGGAGAAGTGTGTGATGCCTGCTTGGATAGGCGATTCATGCATGCCACAAAGAATGTGTGTGTGAAGGGATCGCGTGCCAAGAGTCTGCTTGCTTCCGTGGAAGCCGAATTTCTGAAGTATCACCATTCGTATGACAAGATTGATGCGATTATCGCGCCTTCTGAATTCATGAAGAGCAAACTGGATGAGGGTGGATATGCAGGGCGTACCATTGCCATGCAGAATTTCCTGACGGATTCGCAGATGGCGATGGGCGCCCGTGTGGCGAATACGCATAAGTTCGATGATGCGCAGGCCGGGGTACGGCCGTATGTCCTGTTCTTCGGACGCCTATCCCAAGAGAAAGGCATCCTCACTCTGGTGAAGGCGTTCCTACAGGCTGCTGGATTGGAACGATACGCGGATTCGGACGCCGCTGCCGGTCATAAGGGATTCCTGCCCGATACCTGGGATTTGCATATCGTGGGCGACGGCCCGGAACGTGAAGCCATCGAACGATTGGTCGCCTCGGCGGGCCCGCAGGCCGTTTCCCGTATCCGGCTGCTCGGCTATAGAACCGGCGAGGATCTGCAACGGGAGGTGGGCAATGCCCGATTCACCGTGCTGAGCTCCGAATGGCGGGAGAACATGCCGTACTCCGGCTTGGAATCCCTGGCCGCTCAGACGCCGATCATCGGTGCCTGCATCGGCGGCATCCCTGAGCTGGTGGAAGAGGGCAGGACCGGCTTCACTTTCGAATCCGGGAATGTAAGTGATTTAACTGACGCTCTTATTAAGGCCGCGCACGCGGGCGAAAACGATTATCAAATCATGCAACAAGCCTGCACCAAATACGTGAATGAGCGTTGCGAACAATCACAATACGTTCGACAACTTGAAGATTCTTACAGGAGGATTGCACGTGGCGAATAGACATAATAGTTTGGAGCGCATTGTTCACCGTGCGTCTGAGGAAATACATGCTTCACGAATGATAGCGAAAGAAACCTCTTTCAGTGAGGGGATAAATGCGTTCCGCGCGAAGCTTGACATTCAAGTGATGAACCATAACGGATACCAAGAATCTGATGCGGTTAAAGCACGTCTGCTGCGCAAGCATGAAGCTGTACTGCGATATTTGGAGAATCGTTTTGGCGATTATTACGCCTCCTATGACTATGATGCGCCCCTACCCCCTATTGCCTCTGATAGGAGCAATAAGATTTGGATGTGCTGGTGGCAGGGACTGGATTCCGCTCCTGAAATTGTAAAGGCATGTGTGGAATCTGTACGACGTAATGCTGGGGGTCGTGAGGTCATTCTTATTACCGATAAGAATGTCGATGAGTATACGCAATTTCCTGACTGGATTCGAGATCTGCATAAGAAGGGTATTCTCTCGCGCACCCACATTTCTGATTTACTTCGACTAGATCTACTTGCAAAGTATGGTGGAATGTGGCTTGATTCGACTTTCTATTGTTGCCGACCGTTGACGGCTGATGTTTATAGTGCTCCTTTGTGGTCCATCAAGAGACCGGACTATCTGCACGCATCCGTAGCGTCAGGAATGTTTGCCAATTATTCATTCGGCTGCAATGAGACATATAGAAAAGTTTTCGCTGTTATTCGAGATTATTTTTTGGAATATTGGGAAAGAGAAGATTATCTTGTTGATTATCTTTTAACTGATTATCTGATTGCTCTTGCTCAACGTCATGATCCTTGGATTGCAGAAGCCTTTAATGAAATTCAGCCGAACAATCCACAGTGCGATGAACTATTTAAAATCCTCGACCATCCGTACAGCGAGAAGCAATGGAAAGAACTTTCCGAAAACACAGATTTATTCAAACTAACTTGGAAGCAAGACTTCCCTGACTCTTATTCCGAACGTCCAACGTTCTATTCTCAAGTAGTGGGAAAAATGAATGGGAGCGTGGCATGACTGATAATGCACCGTGGCTTTCCATTATTGTACCCGTATACAACGTTGAGAAATATATTGATACATGTTTAAGAAGTATCACCCTTAATGATATGCAAGATGTTGAGGTGATTATTGTTGATGATGGTTCCAAGGATAATTCAGCCAATAAATGCTTAAAGTGGGCTAACTCATATTCAAATTTTGTGTTCATCCAGAAAGATAACGGCGGCTCTGTCTCGGCAAGAAATCTTGGTTTGAAGAGAGCAACTGGAGATTGGATTTGGTTTATTGACGCAGATGACTGTATTGCTCCGAACTCGCTAGCTGTATTGTCGGCAAAAATACGTGCTACGAAATCAGAAGTGTTGAATTTTGAATGCTTATTTTTCAAAGACGGTGATAAACCTCATTGGAACGTAAATGATGTAGATGAAACAGAATTAATCTCTGCTTCATTTTTTAGGAAAGAATGTTATAAAAACAAATATCTTAAGTTTAATTGGTCATTCCTTTTTAAAAGAAGTCTTCTACTGAAATGTATGCTAGACGATAACCGACTCTTTGATGAAAACATCATCCTGTATGAAGATGTTCTTTTCTGTGAGAAATTCACGCGACATACAAAGTATGTTGAAGTTCTTCATCTGCCTTTGTATGGGTGTAGGCATAATGCCGCGTCTGTTACAAATAAAAGATCAAATAAGTCTGCTGTTAGCGGATTGGAAGCTATTAAGAAAATTGATTCCTATGAGACGGAGACAGGATCGGTTCGCGATAAAAGAGTCATGGAAATAGGGCTTCTTTTTTCTGTATATAAATTGATAGAAGATAATAAAGAGTCTCGTCTCTTAAAAAATAGAACAAGAGATGAAATAATTAAGAGAATAAATGCTGTAAAATTTTGTTCCTTATCATTTAAATTGAAAATAAGATATATTCTTCTTGTGGCAGGGATTATGGATATAATAATTAGAGTTAGGTAAGTAAGTGCGTAAACTTCAGTCTGTTTCATTTCCTTTAATTGCTTTAGTATTCTTTATTTTAACTTTTGCAATAAAAGTATTTATAGATGGCCCTTATTCTCGTGGTGAGGTATCGTCTGCTATTGCATATACAAAATATGGGACAGCTGCGATGGCGTGCGCGTTTGCATGGCTTTACCTCTTTAGGAAAAAGAAGAAAAAACAAATCTTTTTATCAGAATATAAACAGATGATGTTAGTCGCTGTATTGTTTACATTTATAACATTGATGGAGCAGCTTGGCACTGGCATATATGCAACAACTTGTTATATAGAACTTATTAAATTTGCTATGCCTGTCATTCTGGCTTTTTTTATGTTAAATACACTTGATTTTGAGACTTTTTATAAATGCATGGTCATACTGCTCTGGATGTCATTTATAGCTTACCTCATTGATTTACATAATGAGGGAGCGAATGTTTTGGATATATTTCAGGCAGATGTTGCAAACTCTGAATCAAAGACCGAGCACTCTGGTCTATCTGGAATTTCTCTTGCATTTGTTTTTTTCTTCACATATTTTAGAAGAAGTAGATTCCTTTTTCTTTTTTCTATTTTTTTCTGTGTATGCACCTTTAAAAGGTTGGCGCTTTGTTTTGTTGCTATTGCATTAATCTGCAAATTCTTTTTCCCCCATGTAATGTCTAAGAAAGTGTCTAAATCTGTACTATACACTCTTAAGGCAGGAACTGTTGTTGTAACAGGCATCTGGTTTTGGCTTATGCTCCCAGAGCAGGAACATTATGTTCTTGCGTGGTCCGGCAAGTCAACCTTTGATTTTACAAGCGGACGCAGTGGTATGATGCGTTATTTATTGGATCATTCATTCAAAAGTTACGGTTTCGGATCCGCAAATGATATGATTAATAAGTTATTTGGTGTTCCATTTGAGTTTGACTTTATTAAGATAGCATTTGAGCTATCTCCTCTTGTACTTGTTATTTTTATTTGTGTCTTCTGGAATATGTCTGGACACACCTTTTGGGGTGTGTGTATTATCGGGTTTTTTGTTTTGAATATGATCACCTCAGATTCATTAACATCTAATTTCTCAATGACGCTTGCATATATGGTAATTGGGTCTATTAATTATTATTCTCAAATGATTCAAAATGAAAAGATTTTCAAAGGTGTTGAAAATAAAGGTTAAGAGATGAGTAAAATATCTGTTATATGCCCTGCCTATAACGCAGAAGATAATCTCTCAAGGTGCCTCTCTTCCATATTGGCCAATGAGTGTGTTGGGGAACTTTTCGTAATAAATGATGGGTCTCAAGATAATACTTTGAAAATTGCACGTTCTTTTGTCCAACGTGATTCTCGTGTTCATGTTATAGATAAGCATAATGAAGGTGTTTCAATTGCAAGGAATTTGGGGCTATCTTTGGTGACCTGCCCTTATGTGATATTTGTGGATGCAGATGATCTTTTGCAGAAGGAATCTCTCTCGGATATGTTGCGTGTAGCGTCAGCGAACGAGTGCGATATGACATATGGAGATTATGAAGTAGTATACCCTGACCAAAGGCGTCATTTTCCCAATGAGTTTGCTCATCTTGGCAGTGGTGCGCTCGAGAGTAAATCTGTATTAGCGAGTCTTATGGAAATTGATGATGCGTCGGTTTCTGGGTCAGTATGGAGAATTTTATTCAAGACTGATTTTATTAAGAATAATAGTTTATTATTTCCAGAACATATATGCATGAGTGAAGATTTTTATTTTATTATGAAATGTTTAGAAAAAAAACCAAAAATATATCACATTAATTCTATTGTATATTTATATCAGAAAAATTATTCTTCGGCAACCCATAAGTATATGCCTTCTTTGGAGCGTGATATGGATTATGTCAACAACGAAATGTTGATAGCCTGCGGCGAAGATCCGTCATTGCTTGCGAAGTACTATAGGGCCGTGGCGAACACTTGTTGGTTTGTATGTCGTAATGAATGGAAAAGCGCCAATCGCGGTAACCTTGATTTTTGTCGAAGAAAACTTTCTAAGTATGCGCCTTGCATCTTACGCGCTAAAAATAGAATGAGTTGTAAGGAATTTGGGAAACTTGCTATTTTAAAAATATCGATTTTTATACCATACGTGCTGAAAATTCTGTTAAATGTTTGTTATTGAAAAATAACATAGAAGTTTGCAATGACTATCATAGGGGAAAGGCAGTAATGGAATCTGAGAAAATTGTCACGTTTTCGATAGCGGCATACAACATGGAAAGGTGGCTTGAACCATGTATTGAGTCACTTATAGATGATTCCGTTATGGAACAGATAGAAATCATTGTTGTGGATGATGGTTCGAAGGATCGGACCGCAAAGATAGCCCAAGAATATGTGGATCGGTATCCTCGGTCTATAAAGCTTATTTCTAAGGTGAATGGCGGCTATGGATCTACTATAAATACCAGTCTTTCGATAGCCGAAGGGGAATTCTTTAAGCAGGTTGACGGGGATGATTTCATCATCACAGAGCATCTCAAAGAGTACCTCGATGTGTTGAGGTCAACTGATGCAGATGTCGTTTACACAGTAGGCGAATACCGATATGAGGATGGCAGTCCTACTGACACGTACAACTGCCATCTTACCCCCCGAAAGGAACCGTATCAGCCGAATGAGGCGGCAGACCGAATCAACCTGCAATTGCATTGTGCTACGTTTAGAACCAGTATGCTACGGAAGGCTAAGGTGAATTTACCGGAACACTGCATGTATACTGACCTACCGCTTAGCCTTTTGGGTTTCTGTAATGCGACAACGGTGCTGTCGACTCCGTTGCATTTATATTGTTCGCGCATCGGGCGTCCTGGGCAATCCGTATCTGAAGAAGGCTATCGCAAGTATGTCAAAGATCATGCGCAGGTGACTATCTTGGTGGCCAGCATGCGTTTTGGCGATGCTCAGTTGGAGAATCTGGCGAATCGTACCTCCGCGGGACTATATAGCAATACAATGGAGATTTTGTTGGGGATGAGTCCGACTGATTCACAGAAAACGCTGGCTGTTTCTCTGGACAAGGATATTCAGAAGCTGCGTCCTTCGATTTTCAAGGAGAAGTGCATTGCACCTGCGGTTAGGTTGATGCATATAACGGGATGCAGTGCATATGTTCCTTTGCATGGTCTGGCGCTTGTCAAGAAAGCGGTCAAGCGAGTTTTGAAGCATGTTGTGGGGCAGGCGTGAGCGTTAATCATAATCAAAGCGGAAACGATTCTGCGGTGAAGATTCGTTCGGTGAAATTCAATGCAGTAATGAATTTCATATTAACGAGTTCCTCGTTCTTATTCCCTCTGATTACATTTCCATATGTGACTCGCGTAATTGGAGTGGAAGGCAACGGGCGTATCGCTTTTGTTGCTTCTGTGGTGCAGTACTTCAGCATGTTCGCGATGCTGGGCATCCCTACGTATGGCATTCGGGCATGCGCTCGCGTGCGCGATGATAAGAAGAAATTATCTCGCACCGCTCAAGAGATTCTGATTCTGAATCTTATTGTTACCGGCGTGGTGTACGTAGCCTTTTTCGCCGCGTTGTTCTTAGTTCCTCGCTTGCATGAGGATGAGGCTCTTATGCTAGTCAACAGCGGTGCGTTCATTTTATCGGCTATCGGTATGGATTGGCTGTATCAGGCCATGGAACAGTATGGTTACATCACTGCGAGGAACCTTGCGTTTAAGATAATCTCGATCGTGCTGATGTTCGTGCTGGTTCATCAGTCTGGCGACTATATAGTTTATGCGGCGATTACGGTATTCGCTGGGTATGCGTCCAACATACTCAATCTTATTAATGTGAGGAAGATCATTACGGTCAGACCGCTTCCGCCATTCGATTTGAAACGACATATCAAGCCGATCATGGTGTTTTTCGGCATGTCCATCGCAGGCACGGTTTACGGTTCCATCGCCACTATCATGCTTGGTTTTATGCAGGATGCGTCGGTCGTAGGCATTTTTGATGCCGCTGCCAAATTGCGAAACATACTCACTTCAGTCGTATGTGCTCTTGGACCGGTCCTGCTGCCGAGACTGTCGTACTATCTGGCCAAACATAAGGAAGCTGAATTTCGTTCGCTCGTAATTAAAGCTTTTGACTGTGTCATCGTCGCGGCATTGCTTTTGATCGGAGTCTTCACCATCTGTGCTCCCGAGGTGGTTGAGATACTTGCCGGCCCTCAGTATGCGGATGCCGTGGTGCCTATGCGTCTGATGATGCCGGTGCTGTTGTTCGTCGGACTGAGCAACGTAACCGGTTTACAGATTCTTGTGCCTACTGGGCAGGAGAAAAAGGTCATGTATTCCCAGATTGCCGGGGCTGTGGTGGCTTTTGTCGTAAATCTTTTCTTGATTCCCGCGTTTGGGGCTTCAGGCACGTCGTTGGGGATTCTTCTTGCGGAATTATCCGTGCTTGTATTCCAGATTTTTTCCCTACGATCTTTGCTGGCAAAGATATGGCGCAGGATTAGTATCATAAAACCTTTTGCGGCAATGTTTATCGCGGTTTTGGCTACTTTAGCCGTAAGGCATTTTGTGCAGCTGGGCGCGTTCCCTCTGGCTGCCTTGTCCGGAACGGTTTTCTCAGTGACGTACGGTTCAGCTCTGCTGGCAATGCATGATTCCTTCACCGTGTCGATGGTGTCGAAAGTGTTGCGACGAACCAGAGTATGAAGCACTACGAAGTTGGAAAAAGATGAGATGTTAGAGCTGGGGTCGATTGTCATCCATGCTCATATAAGTGATTCGAAGTATGCAGCAAATAAGTTTCGAATATAGGTATTAGAGAAAATGTTTGACGGTTTAAGGAAAATCAGTTTTTGGTGGAACGCGTCTCCCAAGTATTGTGCCAATAAAATTATTCATAAATTTTTTGAAGAGTGCCGAGTGAACACCCCGTTATCAGTCTGCCGTGCTCTTCAGAAGGAAGTCTATTCATGGCTTGAGAGCTTGTATTCAAAAGAATTGGCTGAATGGGAAGAATTATCGGAGACGGCTGTTATAGATGGCGGATTTTCCGGTCTTCCTATCTGGTTCTGCTGGCTACAGGGGAGTGATGATATGCCAGAGCTGCAACGTCAGCTTATGGAACGCATAAGGAGACAGGCTGGTAAGCATCCAGTCCGATTCGTCGATATAGATGAGTTGAAGCGTTTGGACATAATCCCTAAATATGCGTTTGAGGCTTTTGAATCTGGCCGTATTCGTCCTGCACTTTTCTCTGATTTGGTGAGAGTTAGCCTACTGGACGAATTTGGTGGTATTTGGGTGGACTCGAGCATTTTTGCTGCCCGTCCCATCCCCGATTGGTGTGGTCAATTCGTTTTTCTGTCTCCAAAGGGACTGAATCCATATCCTTATGAGCGATATGTGCCTTTTGGGAATGAATGGCAAAGTTACTTCCTGTGCTCATATCCTCATGCTCTATTCGTACATCTTATGAGGGAAATGATTCTTGAATATATTAAGAAAGAATATCCTGTAATTGACTATTTCTTAGTTTTTTACTTTGCTAAACTTCTTCGCTCGAAGATACCTGTTATATTCGATGAGTATAAAGAACTTCCTGACAATAATGAAGATTGTGAATTATTGCATCTTTCTCTCTGTGATTCGAATGAAGAATGTATAAGGAAGAAGTCTTATTTCAGTAAATCCAATACTTTCATTTACAAATTAAATCGTCGTATTTCATATGATCCTGACATTCTTCGATTGGTAGACGAATGGTTCTAACTGCAGAATGACGTTTAACTCACTTTAGTTTTTCATAGAAAAGGAGAGAAGTGAAATGGATAGGCAAAATGTAACGTCACACGATTCGCTAGAATCTGCCCCCCCATCTAAACCCAGGGGGCGAAATTCGTCTATTGAAATTCTTCGCTTACTGGCTATGCTGTTGATTGTTTTTGATCATATGGTCACGACGCATCATAATGCAGGAGTCTGGGGTGGGTGGATTTACGGGCAGCCTCTAACTGTAAAACGAATTGCATTTGAATCATTGAGCCTTGGGAGGGTAGGCGTCGTAATTTTCTTTGCTATCTCGGCTTGGTTTCTATGCGAGCGTTCCGGCGATTTGCACGATAGCTTGAAACGTGTTTGGCTGCTAGAGCGAGAAGTGCTGTTCTGGAGTGTGGCACTCCTTGCTGGTCAAATTTTATTAGCTCATCCAGTCTCAGTGGGAGATGTGCTGCGTTCTCTAATGCCGCTATGCTCAGGCCTATGGTGGTATCCATCTAGTTATGCACTATTCATTCTTCTCTGCCCATTCCTTACGGATGGATTGCGCAAACTGGGACAGAATATTCATCGCAATCTTTGTGGACTGCTATTGGTTTGGCTTGTTTTGTGTCTAATTCCGTGGTTTTCCCTTGATCTTTCTACATCGGGAAACGATGTTGCCGGCATGTTGATTCTTTACGTTCTCATCAGCTATTTGCGTTGGTATATGGAAATACCGTCACGCCGCTCCTCTTGGATAATGATTATTGGCGGTTATGCATTTTTGCTTGTTTCTCAGCTGACTGCTGCGTTAGTGGCGCATAGTGCTTCCAGCGCAGCAGAATGGGGGGCGTTTTATCGTTCTGGTTGGCAACTGCCAATGGTGGCGATTGGATTAGGGATTGTATTCGTCGCTCTTCGTCACGAATTTCATAGTGTCATCGTTAACTATTGCGCGAGTTCCGCGCTATCTATATATCTCATTACGTGTCATCCAAATCTTTTCACTTTTTTATGGACGAAGATTGTTGATTTTACGACATTTTACAATCAACCGTTCGGTTTCTTCTACGCGATAGGGCTGTCGATCGTCGTTATGTCCGCATGTATACTAGCGGATTCCGTCCGGCGTTTAATATTTCGTTTCACTATTGATCGGCATAAAGGCGAACTGTTCGAGAAAATATGGCAGCGTTCAATAGGAAAGATCTGATTTTACTTTGTCGTAAGTCTGTGTGGTTATATCCACTACACGCAGACTTACGACAAACATTACTCAATAAGATCGCTCGTGTGAACGCTCCTAAAAGCTTGCACTTTATGGGGCATCTTAGTCCATACAAGTTCGAACCAGTGGCCGCGGCTGCGATTGACTGTCACCGAAAACAGCCCATGACGCACGAAGTCAATCAGAGTGTAGCTGATGTAGATCACCAGTAGGATGCCGAGAATCTGCAGGATCTTGAAAAGTCGTTGGTAGAGGTCTTCTTGGTTAAACAATTGTTTCCAGAGCAGTATCTGAGTAGTCGTATCTGATTGGTGATCAGAGATAACGTCCGTTTTTTGCGCACTTTGGTTTTGGCCTCTGAGGTGGAGGGGCACGGCCTGTCGGGCGCGATTTTTAGTCGCCGAACCATTGATTGCGGAAGACTGTATCATGCCCGACACGATTCCACAGGTCGGCCGGTCGAGCCTGGTCCGGGGCATGTGCCGGTCGATCTGTATAATGTTCTCAGGCATGGTTCCGTCTTCTGGTTTCCAATCGCGGTTTTTCGTTTTGGCGAATGAAAGAACCGTACACAGGACGCGGGGCTTTGCCTTTCACGTCAGGCCTGAAAACCCAAAATGCGCAAGAATCCGGACGTTAGGGGCTGCGGACATTTTCTTGGAGACCGAACGGAAAGATTTTCGTATGTTCAGTCTTGAGGAACGAGAGCGTGCGGTGGAGTTGTATTTCACCACGCCGATGACGACGGCCCAGGTGGTGGAGCATCTGGGTTATCCGACCAGGCAGTGTCTGGAGCGTTGGCTGGCGATGGATTCCCGGTATGCTGGCCATATGGCCAAACCCATCATCCCACTGGAGACCAGGCGAAGGGCAGTCGAGCTGGTGCTGGGCGGCATGCAGCAGAAGCAGGCCGCCAAACAGCTCGGCGTGAGCGTCGGCGCGGTGCATGGCTGGGTCAGGGCGTACCGCAAGGGCGGCATGGCCGCGTTGCAGCCCAAAAACAGGAACTCCGCGCAGGGCAATAAGCCCGCTGACTCCCGTCGCCGGCCGTCCACAGCCGATGATGATGACGCGGAGGCTTTGCGCCGCAGGGTCGAGGAACTGGAGCTGGAGAACGCGTTGATGCGGGAGGTGGTGGAGGTCGTAAAAAAAGACCCCGGCGCCGACCTGCGGCGCCTGTCGAACAGGGAGAAGACCCTGTTGATCGACCGGTTGAGGCCGGCGTATTCGCTCAGCTCGATGACATGCTTGCTCGCCATCGCGCCCAGCAGCTACCACTACCACCACGCCCGGCTCGGCGTTGACAAGTACGCCGGACTCAGGGCAGAGGTGGCCGGGGCGTTCGCCGATTCCAAGGGCAGGTACGGGTACCGCAGGATCAAGGCGGTGCTCAAGACCGGCGTATCGGAGAAGGTGGTCCGCAGGATCATGGCGGAGGAAGGGCTCGTGGCGCACGTGCCCAAGCGACGCAGGTATAGTTCCTACGAGGGCGAGACGACGCCGGCTCCCGCCAATCTCGTCGACCGGGACTTCACGGCCGAGCGTCCGAACGAGAAGTGGCTGACGGACATCAGCGAGATCAAGGCCAGGGACGGGAAGGTGTACCTCTCGCCGATGATCGACTGCTTCGATGGCAAGATCGTCGCATACACCGCCGGCTTCAGCCCCAACGCGGAGCTGGCCAACCGGATGCTGGAGAAAGCGGCCTCGACGCTGCCGGGGAACGCGCGTCCCCTGGTGCATTCCGACCGTGGATGCCATTACCGGTGGCCCGGATGGCTCGGGCTCATGGAACGCTTCGGGCTGACGCGCTCCATGAGCGCGAAGGGCTGTTCGCCGGACAACGCGGCCGCGGAGGGATTCTTCGGCAGGATGAAGACCGAGGCGGTCTACCCCGAGAAGTGGGAGGAACACACCCGCAACGAGGTGCTCGCCTTGGTCGATGAGTACATACGCTGGTACAACCACGAGCGCATCAAACAGTCGCTTGGTTGGATGAGCCCGGTACAATACCGTCAAAGCCAAGGAATGGCTGCGTGATTATCTCCAAAAAAATGTCCGCAGCCCCGAATCTTGATGTCTCCATGTACTGCGGGATTAGGATTTGGGTTAAAAATATGAAGCTTCGCTGCTAGCTTTCTTTTAACAGAATCGGGGGATCCCTGATAGAAATAACCTTTCAGAGTTCCGTAGCTTAGGCATCCTACTATCATCCAATACGGTGGCAATGGGTCTTTATATGTTCTTTTGAAATGTTTAAGGTATGGCAGATTGGATTTCGTGAACGATGCTCTTAACGAGTTAATGCATGCCAAATAATCATCAAAGCTAAGCTCAGGCAATCCTTCAGGTGTGGTATATCCAAATTCGCCGCCAAACAAGGAAAGCTCGTGTGCGAGAAAGCTTTTGAGATATATTTCAAAGGTGATTATGCCGTCGAACACGAGAGTTCTCAGTTCCTGATCGAATATATATCTGCACCAGATTTGCTGGAACTGTGTCCCCTCTCTGAATGGGAGGACATGCTTGTGGTCGCATGAGGAAGATGTGCTAAGGAACGGATACCAGTATCCTTTTAGACGAAAATAGCCAACCTGTTCGAGGTGGCGTTCAAGGGTCTCGGCATCTACTCCGCCCAGGCCGTTCTTAATTAGAGTGACTGCCAGATCTGAAAAATCTTTTGGTGGGTGCTGCGGGTAGGAAAGAACTTGAGCATTGCCGTCATGCGAATTTGCCATGGAGTCCCCTCGAGCAAGAAAAATGCCACCCTAGTGTGCTTCAGTGAGAGGCATTGGTGGCTTTTAACAAACAAATATTCTACCAAAGGTAGAACTTTTTGTCCAATAAAAGACACTTCATACTGCTAGTGGTTAACCTAAGGCGAAAACGCTAAATATGGTGAGTGCATACAGGATTCATCTCATTTCACTCTGTCGAAGTGTGGTCATGATTGCGATTCGATTGGGTTGAATCGGCAGATGATTGACTTGTTTTTCTACTCTCGGTTTGTTTCTCGCCTCCTCCATATAATCGACAGGGAGAAATGGTAGTCAAAGGAGAGTTCCACAGGGTTCCGAGTTCGTAAAGGGCGTCGGCTTGGGCAAGGGCGTGCGTATCAATCTCGGTAAAGACGGCATCAGCAGCGTATCGTTCGGCAGACGTGACGCACCGCATGTCACCGTAGGCAAGCGGGGAACGTATGTGGGTGCCAGCATTCAAAAACGCCAACCATTACCCGCGAATTTGCGAGCCGAACGGCCACAAGGCCAGCTTGGCCATCTTGAACGACTGGATACCGAACGGAATGCCAATGATGGTGATGCAATTGAGCAGCCCGGCACCCACATAGCCAATCGCCATCCACACACCAGCCAGCACGAACCAGATGATGTTCAGCAGCACGGATCCCACGCCGCCGCCATACTCCACGGTCTTACCGAACGGGGTCAGCGTGAGTCCCGCCATCTTGAACGCCTGAATACCCAGTGGAATGCCCACAATGGTGATGCACAACACCAAACCGATAATGGCCCAGCTGGCGGCGAGCAACAACCCACCCAGAATCAGCCACAGAATATTACCAATAAGTCGCATACGCACATGATACTGACATGCCGTGCCGATGCCGACAAGTGGCAACGGATAACAACAAAAGATACAAAAAGCAGCAAAGCCATGTGGGAAGGATGTATTTTGCTTCGCCATAAGCAAAAATGGCGAAGCGGATTTATCGAACCTTAATCGAACCAAGTTTTAATACGGTTGCATTGCTTGGCGATGCCTCCGAATATGTTGGTCAAATTTTGACTTTGCTTTCCGAGGTGTTGCTGGCAGCAACGTATTGAATGGATTTTTGCAGTCACTTAATTGATGCGGCTGCAAAAGCGATCGGTATTTTCTGGCTGAATTCCTTAAGTACGGAGCGGCAGAAAACAAAATCTTTGATAAGTGCCATGTAAAACTGCCCAACATCTGTTCGACTGAAAGCCCGCTACAAATCTGCCATACATACCGCAGATAGACCGGTTGAAATGGGAAAGATGCGCAGAGTGTGGGGCGTTCGCCTTGGGAACGGACGCCCCACACTTGTTGTGCGGGAATTTATAGCATTCCGATCAGTCCGTGATCGTGGCCGTCGCGTGCGAAGGCTGGGATCGTGTCTATTCCGGCGTCGACAGTGATTTTTTGCCCCCCTTCATACACTTTGCTAGTGCGTAGATCCGTCCATGTGATGCTAGCGTTTCCGGGAAGCGTCACCTCACGCGATCTGGCTCCGGCCTCAACTACGGGGGCCACTAGGATATCAGGGCCGAACATGTATTCATCGGCGATATCAGACACCGATTCGTCTTGAGGGAACTCGTAGAAGAGCCCACGGACCAAAGGCTGGCCATCGGTATGTGCTGATTCGAACAATTCCCGAGTGTAAGGGCGCATTTTCTCGCGAATGGCAATGAACTTTCGGAAGATCTGCTCCGTCTCGGGGCCATAACTCCAAGGCTCATTGTCGGCACCACTTGGCGAACGGTGGTCTCCGGCCGAATTGGTGATGGTCTCCTTGCCGGTTGTCGTATGCAGACTACGGTCGCCATGGTTGCGCATGACCGGTAGGAAGCATGAGAACGCGCACCAGCGGGCCAACAACTCCTTGAAATCGTCCGAATCAATTATCCCATCATGGAAACCGCCCATATCGGTGGTGAACCAGGGGATACCGGCCATGCCCATGTGGATGGCGCAGGTAATCTGGGCACGAAGGTCGGCGAAGGTCGAACCAACGTCTCCAGACCAAACAAGAGAACCATAGCGTTGCGAACCAGCCCAAGCGCAACGGGTGAGGTTGACGATGTCACCATCCCTTCCTATGGTTTGTTGCCCCTCGTAGAAGCCTTTGTTGTAGTCTCTTGGGTAGATGTTTGCCACCTGCTGGTTTGGGCCGGCATAATATCGATAGTTGTCGAAATCGTACGTGCCGTATTCAGGTTCCGCTTCATCGAGCCAGAATGCATCAACCCCAAGCTCGGCATAATTTGTTCGGCACTTCTCCCAAACATATTCGCGAGCTTTTGGATTGGTGGCGTCATAGAACTGGCTGGGACCTTCGAACATCATGCCGACGTCTTCACCCTTATCTGCGCGCATGAGAAGGTTCTTTGACTTCATCTCAACATAATTCTCTGAGGCGAGCGCGACCTGGGGCCACACAGATACCATGAGTTTCACTCCCATGCTGTGCAGCTCGTCCGCCATAGCTTTGGGATCGGGCCAGAATTCATTCTCAAAACGGAAGTCACCCATATGCGGCCAGTGGAAGAAATCTACAACGATGAGATCCAATGGAATATTACGCTGTTTAAACCCATGAGCGACGTCTAGGAGCTGACGTTGATTCCAATATCTAAGCTTGCACTGCCAGAATCCCAGTCCCCATTCAGGCATGTGAGGAGCATGCCCTGTGGCGTCGGCATAATGCTTCATTATCGAAGAAGGTGTATCGCCTGTGGTAATCCAGTAATCAATCTGCTTGGCTGATTCGGCTTGCCATTCCGTACGGTTCTTGCCGAACGTAACGTTTCCAAGTGCCGGGTTATTCCACAGGAAGCCATATCCGGCGCTGGAAACCACGAAAGGAATGGATGCCTGTGAATTGCGATGCGCGAGTTCGAGGGTACAACCTTTCAGATTGAGGATGTTCTGTTGGTACTCGCCCATACCATATAGTTTCTCATTTTCCGGTGTGGTAAAGGAAGCAACGATGGAATAGTCGCCTCCGGTGATCGGTTTGAACCATCGCGCTCGAAGATTTAGTGATCCGCCAGATGGGATTTCCTGAATGAGCGGTGTGCCGTCTGCCTTATAGAAGCTCAGTAAACAGCGTGGCTCTTCATATCCTGATCCGGAGTACAGGCCGCAGGATGCTTTCGCTTGAACTACAATATCGCCATTGCGTAATTCGGCGGTTCTATTGGGCTTGTCAATGGTGATACCATAGTTGTGGCTGTCTGAGACCTGATTGTTTTGTGGTAGCAAAGCTCCTTCTTGTTCTTGTATCTCATGCATTTTCGAGGCGCGGACGCGGACTGAATTCTTTCCCCATGGTTCGATGCGAAGGTATTCGCCGTCCCCAGTCCACAACAGTGCATCTCCATCGATAGCAAAAGTTAGTTCACTCATAGCTGGTCCTTGTTAATTATGTATTTAAGGGTTGGATTAGTCTTTCACTGCTCCGGCTGTTACGCCGGCGGCAACGTATTTCTGCGCGAAAATCAGCAACAGTGCTGTTGGTACTGAGGCCAATACTGCGGTGGCCATCATTGGCCCCCATTCTTGGTTTTGCGAACCGATAAAGTCATATAGACCCATGGTGATTGGCCTCATCTTGCCGCCACCGGAATCGAGGGTCGAAGCAAACATGAAATCCGACCATGCCCAGAGGAAAGCGAATAGCGAAGTCGTGACAACGGTATTACGGGAGAGTGGAATCACGATTTTGGTAAAAACGCCCCACTGTGATGCTCCGTCGATTTGCGCTGCCTCCACCAGCGAGCGTGGCATACCAGACATAAATCCCGTCATCAGAATCACCGCGAACGGTACCGACAAAGTGGAGTCGGCAACGATAAGTCCCGGAATACTGTCGAGAAGGCCGATGTCATTGTAGATCTGGTAGAAGCCTAGAGACATAACGACCGCAGGAATCATCTGAGCAACAATCAACAGGAAGTTCATGGATTTTGAGCCTTTGAACTCCAAGAAAACAATGGCGTATGACGAAGGTAATGCAATTGCTAGAGTCAGGATCACGCATCCTATGGCAACCAGCAATGACGTTCCTAGGTAGGGGAGCTGTGAGCTTAACGCAGAAGCATAATTGTCGAGCGTGAAATCTTTCGGGAACAGATCACCCGAACGGATGGAACGACGTTGCGTGAATGATATGTTGATCATCCAGTATACGGGGAAGAGCATAATCAGCGTCAAAATGATGCCTATAAGTGTTTTCCACCATGATGAACGATGTTTCATTTTAGTTACCTCTTCTCTTCATTCCGCTGGGCCCACAGGTAAATCAGAGCGAAAATCAGTGCTACGACAATGAGAATCGTGCCCACAACGGATGCTTCCGAATACCGGATGGTTGCTGATGTGCCCTTTCCGAAAGCCATCTCATAAGCCCAAGTTGCCAAGGTTCTCGAAGATCCAGTGCCCTTGGTCATAATCCAGATGATGTCTACTGTTCGTAACGTGTAGACGAAACCTAGCAGGAGCGTGATCATCGATACCGGCTTGAGCAACGGGAAAGTAATCTTCCAGAAGCGCTGCCAAGCATTGCAACCATCCAACGCGGCGGCTTCATACAAGTCGCCATTGATGTTTTGCAAGCCCGAATACAGAATTACGAGGTTGAAAGGAATACCAAGCCAAATATTGGCAATGATAACCGCCCACAAGGAATGATCGGCTTGCAGCCACCAAACCGGGTCCAAACCAAATAGTTAATAGAAATTATATATGTCTTTTTAACTATCTTTTTATATCTTCTCAAATGTCCGCAAAGCCTTATTTTATCGGCTCTACGGGCATTTTGCTTTTGTGGTAAAGCTCACATACCTAGGTCTATCTTCTTATATTTTCGCTATCAATCGTGGTTAAAATCGTGGTAAATACTTCTATGCAATTAGACGCTGAACCTCTGATTTTGCGGTATCTATGGACGCATGAGCGTACCAGTTCATTGTGATACTGATATTTGAATGCCCCATGATATACTGTAAATCTTTCGGGTTCATGTTCTTGCTTGCCAGTCTTGTGCAGAACGTATGGCGTAGCGTATGCGGTGTGATATGTGGCAAGGGATTGTCCTTGTGTTGCTTGTTGTATTTCTTTACCATACGGACGAATAAGGCGTTATAATCAATCGCAACTTTGGGCTTGCCTTTATGATTGACAAATAGGAAATTGCTCCGTCCGTCTATCACAAATGGTTCTGTCTTTGGGCGTTTCTTCATAACCCGTTGAAATGCCTGTATTGTTTCTCTGCTTAATGGCACTTGCCTTATTCCGCTCTTTGTTTTAGGCGTTTCAATATAATAGCCTTGTTCCTTGCTCTTTAGTAACTGGTGGTCGATTATCACAACTTCATTCTTGAAATCAATATCGGCTACTGTCAGTCCGCACAGTTCCGAGATACGAAGTCCTGTCTTTAACAGTATCAGCACATCATCATAATACTTGTGATACACATTGTCCGTCTTGATGAATGAGAGTAGGGATTGTTCCTGTTCCTCTGTCAATGCGACTTTCTCTTTGGTATCATTTTCTAGGACTTCACTCAACTTGAAATCAAAAGGGTTTTTCCTTACACAATCGTCTTGTATGGCGATATAGAATGACGCTTTTAACGAGCGTTTATGGTTGTTAATGGTGTTATAGGAAAAGCCTTTGTCTTTCATGCGTAACGCCCATTCCTTAGCGTCAGAGGGTTTTATCGTATCAATGCTCCTAGCACCTAACTTGTCCTCTTTCAATAACCGCATGAGCTGTTCCCGTTGTTTCTGTGTGCTTTTCTTCACGTTTGCCCTCTGTGCGTTCTGTTTGGCGTAGAGTTGGCAAAGCGTCATTTTCTTGCCTGTGCTGTCGATACCGTCCTCAATATCCCGTCTTATCTGCTGTTCCAGTTCACGAAGTGAGGGTTTTTCCCGTTTTCCCTTTGGTGTCGGGTCTGTGGGTGTCAATCTCCAAGCATACACATATTTTGTGTTTCCAAATGCGTCCACATATTTATATAAGTATTTTCCGTCTGTTCGTTGGCTCTCTCCAGTATGCAGGATACGTCCTTTGCTATCCCGTCTTTTTTCTTTCATGGTGTCTGCTCCTTTCCTTATTGGAAAGAGCCTTGATATGACTTGTGTTTATCATAAATTTTATATCTAATTTTCGATTATCCGCATAAACACTATACTTTCAAGTATTTTGAAGTATAGAAAAAACTCATTTTACCACGAATTTACCACGATTGAATGAGCCTTGATATGACCTATAAAATAACACCCAAAAGACATCATTACACCTAAATGGTGTCTTTTTAAAAAGCAGTCAATCCTAAAACTAACTGCTTTGTGTATATGGATATGAAATTGTAAACTAGAAGCTGTTTATTTTTTCTTTTTAGGTTTTGGCGTTGGTAGTTCATCATACATCACATCAAATAACCCCGTCAGAAAATCTTTATTATCAACTTCTTCCACCAATAACATTTCTTTGGCGTTTTCGTATGGAATTTCATAAGTAACTGTCGGCATATAAGAAATTGCAGACTTTGTTGGTTTTACAAGTAACCTATCATCATATATACCGCCAACGATTTTTCCACGATAATAAATAATAAATTCTCCCATCATTGCACGATATGTTATTTCTTGTAATTCTGATAATTGTTCTAAAACAAATTGTAAATAATCTTTACTTGAAGCCATTTCCAACCCTCCAATCTTGAATTTTATTATTCCAATGCTTTCTTTAAGTCCAGAACAAATTGCTTTTGTTGTTTTTTCAAATAGGTTTTTACAAAAGGTTTCATAAACCACTTTTTAGGTATCACATTTTCTGTAAAGTCTATTTGTGTTTCATTCCCTTTGTCTATAAAAACACCAATCCAATGACCTTTCATGTTGCTATTCTCCATATCAAATTCCCAGCGTTTATATGGTTCTGCAACGGTAACGGTAAATGTAGTAGCATATCCATTTTTTGTGTATTCAATAAATTGTTTGTCATTTATTATTTCTGTTTTGCTCAAATCACTTCGCCATGAGTTATATTTATCAACAGCTAAAACAATGTTCCAAACTTTTTGAATATCATTACTAATAATTGTATTTATATTTGAAATTGCCACTTTTTCATTTCCCCTTTTCAAACTGGAATTTGTCTTACAACAATTTATATATGCATAAAAAGCAATATATTTATGAAAACACCCTAAATCCAAAATCTACTCAATTCATTTTTCCTTACATAAAATGTTCTCGTATATTTCACTTCCTCACCAAGTGTTTCCCCTATCAAAACTTCAAAATCATTGATATCAAATTCTGGAAAGAATGTATCTCCATCTTCAATATTTAAATCTACTTCTGTGATATACATTTTATCTACTATTTGCAAAGCTTCCTTAAATAGTCCATATCCACCAGATATGTATACATCTCGTCCTTTAGCCAATAATAATGCATCTTCTAATGATTTAACTGAAACTAAATTATCTCCTTGATACTCTGTTGTGGTGGAAACAACAATATTCATTCTATTAGGCAACGGATGACCGATTTCTTCATAAGACTTTCGCCCCATAATAACCACATTACCCGTTGTTAACTCTCTAAATTGCTTTTGTTCTCCCTTTATTTTCCATGGTATATTACCATTCTTGCCTATAACATTATTCTTTGACCTCGCAACAATCAAACCTATCATCTATTTCATCCTCCATAATATGATGTCGTACCTGTGATTCCATCAAGTGCACCACATCTTAACAAACTCAAAATTATCTCGAACTAACCAGCTCGACAAATTCAAGTTTGTCGCTTTCTTCATATCCACATTATATCATTTTCATATCTGCACCACAATAAAATTTTATGCACCGATAATCTTACTGAACAGCTCTAACAAACACCATTTCATCACTCCAATCTGAAATTTAGGTATGAAAAAAGCAGTCAATCCTAAGACTAACTGCTTTGTGTATAGAGATATGAAATTGTGAAATAGAATTTGCCTATTTCAAATCAAAAAGAGAATTTTCATAGTCCTTTACATAGTATCGTATATTTTTACGCCCCTTTTGAATAATGGTATGTCCCTCTGCTTCTAATTTTTCTTTCTGTGCTTCAATACCATTTGGATATTTAGCATTTAATTCTCCGTTTGCTTTTAATGTTCTCCAATAGGGTGTTTCATCTTCGGAACGCTGATAACTCGCCCACGCTACAATAGAAACAAATATACCCGCTGTAATCGGCTCTGTAAAATCTGCACCACTCAATTTTGCAAAGTGTTCTCGTATTTTTCCAACCGTAATCACTTTACCATACGGAACTTTTTTCATTACTTTGTCATAGTCAATCGGGGGAGCAAAATACATTTTGTTTCCACCATATTTCTCAATACTTTTCTGGTCTATGATAATTTGAAATTTTGGCATATCCTTACTATCATGCAACATAGCATTAAAATCTTTTTTATCTTCATTTGCCATTTGTGCCACCTCCTACTTTAAGGATAGTCTGTTTCTTATTTCCATGCAATGAGGCTGTTTGAAAATTATTAACACTTTCAAATTTGTCGCTTTCTTCATATCCATATTATAACAGTTCCATATATCCGCCACAATAAAAATCAGCATACCCTTAGCATTTATGGAACAAAAATGCACACTTTTTCTTTCTTCCTCTTGATTACCCCACAACAGAAAAGAAAAAGCCCTGTCAAGAGCCTTGCCACCATTGGTGGTGCTTTGCACTCTTTACTGGGCTTTTTGTTTGCTGTATCTTCCATGCAAGAGGAAATTAAAGACCTCTGTTCCATTTCGCCTTTAGATAATCTTCATAGTCTGCTTCATTGAAGTCTACTTGTGGAGAAGTGTCGGGAATGTTGTTTCTGTTGTCTATATCCGCAAGCTGACGAAATATCCAATCATCATAAGGGTCATGGTATTTATACTCTTTGGGCTGTTCTCTGTATCGGTCTAACCCTCGCATTTCCTTATGTACTTTTATCATGCGTTCCAGTTTTTGACGCTGTATCAACTGCTTGATTTCCATAAGTTCTTCCAACTCCGTAACCTCATTGGTAATGTAGTTATGGATATACTGTATGAGTTTATATGCCTTGTAAAATGTGCATTCTTTTTCATCATCGAAAAATTCATTTTCAGACAGGTAATCTAAGGAAACATTGAAGTCTTGTTCCCGTTTGATAATATCCATGATATAGGGCTCGGTGTGGTCAATATACTTCCATTCTCCCGACAATAATTCATTGGGTGTTACTCCCAGCACGTCCATTATCTTTTCCAGCGTATCAAAGGTAGGATAATTCACGCCACGTTCAATCTTGGAAAGGCTCTGCATATTGATACCGATTTTGTCCGCAAGTTCCTGTTGTTTCATTCCTCTATGCTTTCTTATGGTCTGTATGTTCTCTCCTAAGAAACTGATTTTCTTTTCGTAATGCTCCATGACTTAGTATAAACACTCCTTTCATTGCTTTTCTTGGTATTTATAAGCATATCATACTTAATATATATCTAAAAGTCAACAAAAACTTCTTGACAAGTAATTCTAATGGCGTTATTATCGTATCAGATAGAGTGATTAAGCACGCTAGGGTCAATCACACGCTTGAGTAAGCATAGAAAAGATGTATTTTCATTTTGATAGCATGAATAAGCATAGACTATCAGACCGAAAATAAGGTTTCTGACTGGGGCTGTTCCGTTTAGCCACGAGCCTTACAAGGCTCGTGAGCGTTAAGAACGGATCAGACACAGGAAGAAAGGGAACGCCTTTAGGCGTTCATAAAGGGCGTATATGTAACACCGCCCTGCGTATACATGTCATAGTACCTAGAAACTGTGATAAATAAAGGAAAAAATGCAATTTATACCCTGCAAAAAATCGGGGTATACGAAAGGAGTAATGAAGTATCGCAACACACGAAAATTTATCTGTTAAGATTGATTACATCAGCATTGTATTTGAAACTGCAAACGCAGAAGATGTCATCATGCACATTTTAGGTTTACCGACTGACATTTTCAATGTCTATCCAGCAACGATAAAATTCAAGACTTATCAAGCACGCTGGCAGATTGGAGATATTTATGTATCGGGGGACGCAAGAAAGACAGAGGACAACCCACAGGGGCTAGGCTGTTATCTTGTTATGACGGGCAGAGGTTGTGATGATATTTTCCGTATTCTCAACAGCAGAAACTATACCTTTGGGGATATGTTCAAACGTTGCGAGCGAAGATACGGACTGGATAACTTCCATTTCACAAGGCTTGATATTGCCATTGATGATAAGAACGAAAAGCCATTCTTTACCATAGAGCAGATAAAGAAGAAATGCGAAAAAGAGGAATTTATCTCGAATAGTGAGGGCTATCACTTTGACGAAAGTAAGTTTGATGATTTCGACACCGCAAAGACCGTTTATATTGGTGCTGGAAAATCGGGATTGTCCTACCGCTTTTATGACAAGGATAAGGAAGTCTGTTCAAAACATAATAAGACACTTGATGAAGTCGGCAGTTGGAAACGGACAGAAATGCAACTGCGTGATGATAAGGCTCATGCCTTTGCCATGACATTCAAGGACAGACCGCTGGAACTTGGGGAACTGGCTTTCGGACTATTGGCAAACAACCTACGCTTTGTCGTGCCAAACAGAAATGAAAGTAATAAGAGCAGATGGAAAACGTGTCGGTTTTGGGAACGCTTTTTAGGGGCTGTGGAAGTCTTAAAACTGCAAGTACCGAAACTACATAATTCTCTTGAGGAAACACAGCAATGGCTCACAGAGGGTGGCGTGATTTCCGCTGTGAAAAGTTTTTACTTCTTGGAAGAACATGACGCATTAGGTGGACTGGAAAAAGTGGGAACTATGCTGGATAAGGCAAGATACAGCAACTCCCTTTCCAGCAAACTAACCGCCCACTTACAGAGGATAGACCGCACCGACCTTATCCCCTATATCCAGTATGACACGAAACATGGGAAAGGGGGTATCTGATGAATAACAACGATATTCCTGTATGGGAAAAATACACCCTTACCATTGAAGAAGCGTCAAAGTATTTCCGTATCGGAGAAAACAAGTTAAGACGCTTGGCAGAGGAAAACAAGGACGCTGGCTGGCTCATTATGAATGGCAACCGCATACAGATTAAACGCCGACAGTTTGAAAAGGTCATTGACAAATTGGACGCAATCTAATGCAAATGAGCCTTGTATGTGTTATGATAAATTATTAATAACACCGCTGTCGGCGTCCATCATCCATTGCCAGATCGTACCGGAAATCATTGGCGGAAGTAGCCATGGTACAAGGAATGCGCCGCGCAAAGCCGCGGAAAGTTTGAAATTCTGATTGAAGAAAACCGCCAATGCCAAGCCGATAGAGTATTGGAAAACGATAGAAGCGAAGACGAAAATCAAAGTCTGTCCGAGAATAGTCCAGAACTGTTGATTGCTTAATATTTCCTTATAGATATCGAATCCAGACCAAGGGGCATCGCCGGTCACAAAAGTGCGACGTGTGTAGCGGTGCATACTCATGGAAATATTCTGAATCAGAGGCCAAACGTAGAAGATAAGCATGTAAATAATCAGCGGGGCCGCGAAACCAATGGCGGCCAATGTGGTTGGCTTGATTCGCCTTGGTTTATCTGCGGTGATTGTTTGAGACATAGTTCACCTGCCTGTTGATGGAAAAGATGGAATGGGGCGTCTGAATATCGCAATGAATGGCGGGCAGATGCCCCAGAAAAATATGAGACCGCGAATCAGCCCTTATTCAAGGCAGCCTGTAGATCTTCAGAAAGCTGTGCAGAAATGTCTTCGTATTCCAGACCAACGTCAGTGGTACGGCCTTCAACATTTTCTACGGCGTCAACCCAAGGTGCCCAGGCACTGTTCTCTTCCACCTGCTGCTTGCGGACGTCACTTTTGGCGGCAAGATAAACCATCTCATCATTGGTCTTCTTGAGATTATCTCCGTCAATGAGGCACTGAATGACCTCCGCGGTTGCTTTCATCTTGTCACTGTCTTTGGTTTTCTGGGCTGGAATGGTAATGAACTCGCCACCGCTTGGAACTGGGGCTACTCCGCCATCTTTGGCTGGGATGGAAATCATCTTGTAGCCTTTCTCGACGGCCGACTCCATCTGCCATGAACCATTTTCGGAGAAGCCGTAATCGCCGCCAAGGAACAGATCCCATGCAGCAGATTGGTTGTCCGTTGCGACCGATTTCGGAGCCCAACCTTTTTGGACCCAGCCGGATACCAGATCAAGCGCATCCTGCTCGGCACTGGAACCTGAAGCGTCCTTCAATTGACCGCCGGCTCCCCAGAACCAGGGAAGGAACTGGAATGTTCCTTCTTCGCCGGAAATGCCGGAGAACGTGATGCCCTTATATCCTGCGTTTACTACTTTTTCGATGGCACTGTTGAGTGAATCCCAATCGGTAATCGATTCCGGGTCGACGCCGGCCTTATTGAGGACATCGGGGTTGTAATACAAGCCCAATGCGTTAGTGCCGTAAGAAACCCCATATTGTACGCCGTCGATGATGCCAGGGCCTTCGATATTCTTGTCGAATCCTGAAACGTCGACTCCCGCTGCCTCGATATCCGTAACAAGTCCTGCGTCGACAGCGGTAGGCATCTTTGGGTTATCGATCAGGGCGATCTGGGGTGCGTTGCCGGCCTTGACAGCTGTTGTGAGATTGTTTAATAGGTCTGACTGCGCATAGCCGATGCGTTTTACGTTATATCCCTCAGGAGCACAATTGGTAACGTATTTCGCCCATGTGCTGCTATCGTTCTTCTGAGGGTATGGGTCCCAGAATTCGATTGTTTTGGAATCTTGACTCGAGTTGCTACCGCAAGCGGCGAGACTGACTGCCGCGGCACTTGCGGCGATTAAAGCTATCACGCGCTTCATATTTGAACCGATCATTTGGTATTTCCTTTCATTAACAGCGCACCTATGCGCTGAATGATTAATTTATTGCGTTTGGGAAGTTTTAATCCCAAACTGTTGAACCGGTTAAACAAGTTAAATAATAAACCCTGATCTTTGAAAAGTCAAATCGACGAACTTAACTAATGTAGAATCTCGTGGTTGTTTTCTGCGCGTAATCTACGTAGCTGCGATGTTACTCGGGCTCTTGGGTGAGTGGATAATCAAGATAGCGGGTGACCGTCGGGGCTTTCGGATTGTTTATTCGACGCAAAAGGGTTCCCACGGCGGCTTCTGATAGTTGCGTAATGTCCGGGCGCACTGCAGGGAACGATATCTTCATTGATGTTGCTAGCTGTTTCGGGAAGACGGTTACGACCTGCAAGTTATCCGGTGTTCGGAGATTCCTGCGTGCCAAGACCTGAGGGGCAACGATTGTTGCTGGCTCGTTGTGAAGTATCAGAGCGGTCGCTTTGTTGTGCGTATCTAGTGCATGCTCAATGAGGGGCGAAGGATCCGAATCGTCGTCTTTCGGATATTCGACATGCATTTTCAGGTCAAGACGTTTGGCGGTCTCTATCGCTGAATCCAGAAAGCGCCAAGCGTAGCCAAGACCCTGATCAAATATTGTGTGTGACCATGGAATAAGAATCACCTCTTTATGCCCTTCAGAGGCTAAGAAATTCAAGATTGATGATGCAGCCTTGGCGAAATCGGAATCCACTGTATCCAAACCGTGTGAGTTCTTTGGCGAGCCGAATGCAACGGTCGGAATGTGCTCTTTTGCGGCATAGCTGACTCGTGGATCCTCATCTTTGACGTCCATCAGGATGAACCCATCCACTTTCTTTGACGACCATGCTTCATGCATTGCCTCGAAGCCGTCGTTCTCGCCAATGAGTAGGGTGTCGTATCCTCTCTTTGTCGCTTCTTCGGATAGCAGGTACACGTACAGCCCAAAGAGGGCTGACAGATAGTTGCCGTGAAAGGCGGGGGAGACCACACCTATTGTTTTGGTTTTTCTTACGGATAGTGCGCGGGCTGCATGGTTCACCGTATAGCCTAATTCGTCAATCGCATGTTGCACCTTAAGTGTTGTAGCTTGGGTGATTCGAGGATCTCCCGATAGTACATACGAGACTGTTGCCTTGGAAACACCGGCTGCGTGCGCCACGTCAGAAATTGTTACCATATATCACCTGCTCTTGCTTCGTCGCTTCGCTAGGTTAAGCAAATAATCAACATGAGACAAGTTTAGCGTTATCTGTTTGCGTGCGTCGTCATGATGGTCGACAAAAGGCAATGACTCTATTCCACGTTTCCTCTCGTCCAATGGAGGTGTGGACGGCTATGCGCGCGAGTATCTACCAAACTACTGATGTTGGCGGTTTGGGTTAAGTCGCGTTGCTGTCTTGGCGTATGCCGTTGACGGTGCGAACATTGGTGAGTTTGATTCGCATCGGTGCTTGAGGCGATTAAACGTACATGCGTGTGAAGAAAAGTACATTGAACGCCGGGGTAAGACGAAGAGGCTTGTCTGCGGCTCGCATCTCGTCTATGTATGGCAGATTCGGGGGCCTGACCGGAGACATCTCACTTACATATGGCAGACACATGCGGCGAAAACCTCAAAAACGCACCCCCGAAGTGGCTGTTTTCGCAGGCGACGTGCCATATATAAGCGAGATGTTTCCGTACGAAAAGCAAAATCTGCCATACATAACGCAGATAGACCGGTTGGTGTGGGGTATTACGCGAAGTGATTTCACACGAGTACACGCTGCGGCCTACAGCAGGGGAACGGTGCGTGGTTTTGCGGTTGAGTTTCGTACTTGCAACTGAACGGGGAATGTCTCGAATGGTTCCTCGATGGGTTGTCCTTCGATGAGCGCCAGAGCCTTTTGTGCCGCATCGACGGCCATGTCGTATGGGCGCTGTCGAACGGTGGTTAGCTCAGCTTCTTTGGCGAAGGTGCTGTCGTCAAATCCGGTTACGGAAATATCTCCAGGCACGGAAAGGCCGCTGCGTTGAAGGCGGAAGAACAATGGAATTGCCTGTGAGTCCTGATGGAAACACAATGCGGTGGGTGGGTTGTCTTGCGCCATGATCTCGGAAATTGCCGCATCTAGAATGCTGTCGCCTTTTTGCACTGCCAGTGTGCGGGCGGTCAGTCCGTCAATTGCATCGCAGGCTTCCTGGAATCCGGAAATACGGTTAAATGAGCTGAATCCCAATGTGGAGGAAAAACTTTCATATAAATACAGCAGGTTACGATGTCCCAGCTTGGCGAGATGCCGAACGATGAGTTTGATGCCTTCTTTGTCGTTGATACCGACAGTTGCATCGAATCCTTCGCTGGTGGTATTGATACCGATAATCGGAATTTTTGCGGTTCCGAGACGTTTGACCTCGTCGGGGCTGATGCCAAATGAGGAAACGAATACGGCATCGGCGTTGCTGCGTACGGGAAGTTCCTCGAAGAATGCGTCACGCGCCTCCGACCCCTCGATGGGGTAGATGACCAGATCGTACCCGGCGTCACGCAAAACATCGTTAAGTCCGGCAATGATTTCGGCGGTGAACCATTCGATGACGCCGCTGCCGACCAATAATGCTATGCGATAGGTTCTACCGGATTTAAGAATTCCTGCCGATCTGGAAACGCTGAAATTCAACGCATCGGCTGCGGCCTGCACTTTCAACCGTGTTGCCTCTGACACCTGTTCAGGGTGTGCGAAAGTGCGTGAGACTGTAGCGTTCGATACGCCTGCCTTCAGTGCCACATCGCCGATGCTCGCTTTCATGGTGCCTCCGAAAGTTTTCCACTGTTTGTTTCAGCCTACCATCATTACCGTCCGCATGGCTACAAAGTTGAAAGATGAATGAAAAGGGTTGCGATATGACACGCCGTATGAAAAACAATATGTGCACGCTCACAGCGGTGAGATGAAACGGGTTTCAAATGAAACCGTTTACATTTTAAAAAACCTTGAATTGCCAATATGAAACCCTTGTCGTATGCTATTGCTTGTCCGCAAGGGGCGGATGAAGGCTTACGAGGACGTAAGGAGAGATATGAAAATCAACAAAGGTATCGCAGTGGCAGTGGCGGCCTTGAGCATCGTCGGCTTGGCTGCGTGCGGGAACAGCAATGCCGCGTCCGGCACAACCGATACGAAAGCCGACAAAGGGCTTGACGTTATCGGCAACACCATCACCTACGACCCCAATCATCTCGTGAACGACGGCAAGCCAATCCAGCTCGAGTACTGGAGCTGGGGCAGCAAGGGCACGGATCCTGTCTACAAGATGATTGAGTCCTACACGAAGACGTATCCGAACGTCACCATCAAAACGGTGAATGTTTCATGGGATGATTATTGGACCAAGCTGCCGTTGGCTCTGAAAGGCAAAAACGGTCCGGCCGTTTTCAACATCCACAACTCTTACGATGCGTTGATTCGTCCATACGCAGCGGATTACGATATCGACACCAAGTCTTTGGAATCCGACTACTCCACCGCATCCGTACATGAAGATGAGAACGGCAAAGTCAAGTACATCGACTCCGTGATCAACACCGGCAACATCTACTACAACAAGACATTGTGGAGCGAAGCGGGCCTCACCGACGCCGACATTCCGACCACATGGGACGAATTCATCCAGGTCGCCCAAAAGCTCACCAAAACCGACGGCAGCAAGATGACGCAGGCCGGCTTCAACTTCAACGGCGACGCCTACAGCGCCATCTATCAAGGTCTGAATTATCAGAAGGGTGAACTGCTCTTCAGCGAAGATGGCAAGAAAGCCAACTACAACAACGATGTGACCAAAGAAAACATGCAGTTCCTCAAGGATTTGTATGACAAGTACAAGGTCGGATCCGTTGACTTCGGCAACGATTACACCCAAAGCTTCGGTAACGGTCAGTCTGCGATGATCTACGCTTGGGGCCACATGGAAGGCACGCTGAAAGAAAAGTATCCAGATATTGACTACGGCGTGTTCGCCACCCCAACCTTCTCCGAAGACACTCCGTTTGCATACGACCGTTACAACGGCGAATCCACTCCGGGCGTCAACAAGAACCAGAGCAAGGAGCGGCAGGCCGTTGCCCAGGACTTCATCAAGTACTTGCTCGCCAACGATGATTACATTCGTGAAGCGGTATCCGAACTGAACTCCTTCCCAGCCAAGACCTCGTTGCAGAACGACAAGGACATTCTCTCCAAGCCGGTCATGGCCGCCATCCAGCCACGCGTAGACCGACTGATCTGGCCGGGACCGGCACCATCCACCGTTGAATCCAGCGGCACCACTGCTTTCCAGAACGTCTTCCAGAACGGCATGTCCATCGATAAGGCTCTCAAGGAGGCCCAGGGTCAGATGGATACCGACATGAAGAGCTCTGACTTCACGTCAATGGAAAGCAAGTACGCTTACTTCGACGAACATAAGTAATACCGATATATCCTTTCCAATCCCTTTTCCAATCCGGGCAGTCGCGGTACGATTCTTCTTCCGCGCCGCGACTGCCTTTTTATCTACGAGATACGTTCAATCTTCTTATTCGATTCGATCTGACATTCTGTATTGCGTAACAAAACGGTCGAATCGGCTCACAGAGAGGCGAGATTCAATGAAAAACAAAAATGGTGAATCTCTGGTATCGAGAATTTTCACCCTACGCAACATGGCTGTTGTCTTCTTGGTGGTCTATTTCGCCATTTTCCTGGCCTACCCAATTTTTAAAGCCTTCGCGGGCAGTTTGCATAACTGGAATCCTCTGATTGGCACTTATGATTGGGTCGGACTCGACAACTTCAAACAGATCCTCACAGACAAACTTTTCTGGACTTCCATGGGGAACACGGCGGTATTCGCAGGTGTTTCCACACTCTTCCGCATTGTGCTTGGTCTCGGCTTGGCCCTGCTGCTCAGCGCCAAACTCGTCAAATGCAAAGACACCCTCCGAGGTCTGTTCTACATGCCGACCATCACTCCGCTCGTGGCAGTCTCTTTCGTGTGGATGTGGATGTTCGACCCGCAGTTCGGCATGGTAAACAAAATCACAGGACTCGACATCAACTGGCTGCACGACACCAAATGGGCCATGCCGGCAGTCATCATCATGACCATTTGGAAGGATTTTGGCTACGCGACCGTTCTATATTTGGCCGGTCTCATGAATCTTCCTCGAGACGTGTACGAGGCGGCCGCCATCGACGGTGCCAACTCAGTGCAGATTTTCTTCAAAATCACCCTGCCGTTGCTTAAATCAACCACCTTGTTCATTGTCATCACGTCACTGATCAGCTACCTGCAGGCATACGTGCAGATTCTCGTCATGACCGAAGGCGGTCCGGGCACGTCAACCTACACCATCAGCTATCTCATCTTTGATCAGGCATTCCAGAAATACAACTTCGGCGTCGCGTCAGCTCAGGCAGTTGTGCTCTTCCTGTTCACTGGTGTGCTCACCCTCATCATGTTCAAGGTTTCTGGAGATTCGGAGGAACTGGCATGAAATCACGTAAAATTGGCGGCATCATTCTTACGATTCTGCTCTTCATCGCCGCCATCATCACCATTGTTCCATTTGTTTGGATGTTCATTTCATCATTCGCGCCAAATAGCGAAATCGTCAAAGTGACCGGAGGATTATTCCCTAAGCCATCCACGATTGACAATTATGTGAGCATCCAAGAAAAGTTCAATTTCTTGCGATTGTTCGCAAACTCGCTGATCGTAGCAGTACTGAAAACCGGTATTGCAATCTACACAAGTGCGGTGCTTGGTTACGTGTTCTCTAAAATGCGATTCCGTGGTCGCAACCTGCTTTTCGGCATCGTTATGAGCACCATGATGATTCCTTGGGCAGTGACCATCATTCCGCAATACGAAATGTTCACCAACTGGGGTCTGCAAGACACCTACACGTCGCTCGTGCTTCCTGGCATGATCAGCGCATTCGGTATCTTCCTGTTCCGCCAATCCATCTCGGGAATTTCTGACGAACTCATTGAAGCGGCGAAACTCGATGGCGCATCCGAAACCAGAATCTTCCATAGCATCATTCTGCCAATGAGCCATAACACCATCGCGGCGCTCGCCATCTTCACCTTCCTGTGGAATTGGGAAGACTACCTGTGGCCATTCTTGATGATCACTGACGAAAACAAGCAGCTGCTCGCTGTCGGTCTGAAGGCCTTCAACGGACAATACGGCACCGATTACGGCGGATTGTTCGCAGCGACTTCGTTGGCAATTGTTCCAGTGATCATTGTGTATATGATTTTCCAGAAGCAGTTCATCGCAGGTATTGCGACGGGCAGTGGCAAGTAAGGCAGGAGTAGCATGGCAAACAACGCATTAGATAACGCAACCGGCACGGTATTCGTCGACTATGTGCGCAAGGCACGTCCGAAAATGCGAGAATCGTCGGTTTTACAAGGGGATCATTGGAGGATTGGCATTCTAACGGAATCGCTGATCCGTTTCGAATGGTCTGATTCCGGCGAATTTGAGGACAATCTCACGCAAATGGTGGTCAACCGCGATTTTGGCGCCGACCCGCAATTCACGGTGACGCATCGCGACGGACTGCTCATTGTTGACACCCCCGCGCTGTATGTGACGTACGATGGCAAGCCATTCAGCAAAGAAGGCTTGAGCGTAGTCGTCAAGGGCGTGGCCGACACCCAGTTCAATACGTGGCATTACGGCGACGAACCGAAGCATAATCTTAAAGGCACCGCGCGCACGCTCGACGAGGCGAACGGCGAAATTTCTCTGGACGATGGTGTGATTTCGCGAGACGGATGGGCGGTACTCGATGATTCCGCCGCGAACGTGATCGTGGAAGCATACGAAGTGAACGGCAAACCGAATCCGCTGGGGGCTTGGGTTATGCCACGCGATCACGCGGAAACCGACTTCTACTTCTTCGGCTATGGCCGCCGCTACACCGAAGCGGTGCAAGACTTCTACAAGCTGGCCGGACCAACGCCTCTGCTGCCGCGCTTCGCACTCGGCAACTGGTGGAGCCGCTACTACCGCTACACGCAAGACGAATACCTGCAGCTCATGGACCGGTTCAAGCGCGAAGGCATTCCATTCACCACATCCGTGATCGACATGGACTGGCACCGCGTGGACGATGTCGATCCGAAATACGGTTCCGGTTGGACCGGCTATTCGTGGGATAAGCAGCTGTTTCCTGATCATGAGGCGTTCTTGCGCGACTTGCACGAGCGCGGCCTGAAAGCCACGTTGAACGTGCATCCGCGAGACGGCGTGCGCGCGTTCGAAGACGACTATGAGGCGGTGGCCAAGCGCGTCGGCATTGATCCCGCAACCGAAGAGGCAGTGGAATTCGACCTCACGAATCCGGATTTCGTAAGCGCCTACTTCGACATGCATCATCGTATGGAAGCCGAAGGCGTTGACTTCTGGTGGCTCGACTGGCAGCAAGGCGGCGTGACTCGCCAGCCCGGACTTGACCCGCTGTGGGTGCTCAACCACTTGCACTACCTGGATTCCGGGCGCTACGAGACTTCTTCCGAACGCAATGTAAATGAGAACTGCGAATGCGAAAAGTGCGCCGAGCCGGGCGCTCGCGATGAGCATGAAATGCATGTCGAGCAATCCGAACGCAACGTGAGTTGCACGGAACGCAACAACCGTTGGCCGCTCACCTTCTCGCGGTATGCTGGCCCGGGTTCGCACCGCTATCCGGTCGGCTTCTCGGGAGACACCATTGTTACGTGGGAATCCTTGCAGTTCCAGCCGTATTTCACTGCTACCGCGTCGAATATCGGCTACGGATGGTGGAGTCACGATATTGGCGGTCATATGTGTGGCTATCGTAACGAGCATTTGGAAGCCCGTTGGTACCAGCTTGGCACGTTCAGCCCGATCAATCGCCTGCATTCCAGCAATTCGCAGTTCATGGGCAAGGAGCCGTGGAACTTCTCCGCGGAAGTGCGCGATTCCATGGTGGGTTCGCTGCGACTGCGCCATATGATGCTGCCGTACCTGTACACCATGAACTATCGCGCCGCGTTCGAGGGCATGCCATTGGTGGAGCCGATGTATTGGGCGGATCCGAACAATCCGCAGGCGTACGAGGTGCCGGATGAATTCCGTTTCGGCACTGAGCTGCTGGTTGCACCAATTGTTTCTGACAATGACGATTCCGCGCAGCTGGGTAGCACGGAAGCATGGCTGCCGCAAGGTGAATGGTATGACTTCTTCGATGGTCGCCGTTACGTTTCGGCAGGAGAGTCCGGGCGTCGTTTGGAAGTGTGGCGTGCGATCGACCGTATGCCGGTGTTTGCCAAGGCTGGCGGTATCGTGCCGTTGCAGCAGCTTGGCGAGGGCAATAAGGTGAATGATCTGGGCAATCCGGAGTCCCTGCAGGTGCTGGTGTTCCCCGGTGCGAACGGTTCGTTCACACTCAAGGAAGACGATGGTTCTGTGGCCTCTGCTGCTTCCGGTTCTGCATCTGCCGAGTCTTGCGATGGCCAAATTCATGTTGCCGATACGCGCATGAGCCTTGACTGGAAGAATACGGACAATGCCACGCAGTTCACCATCAGTCCGGTGGAAGGCTGTGCTGAAGCCATTCCGGCACAGCGTAACTGGGAGATTGTGTTCCGTGGAGTTGCGCAGCCAGACACGCAGAACGTTCGTATCGAAATTGGCGGTAAAGCTTGCAATACTGCAGAAATTACATACGATCAGCAGACGTTGAGTCTGTCGGTCGTTGTGCGCGACGTGCCGTCTACTGCATGCTTGAACGTTACGATTGCAGACGGACTGCAGATTGCTGAGAATTCAGTCGAACAGGACGTGCTTGACGTGCTCTTGCATGCGCAAATGCCGTACATTTCCAAAGAGCATGCGATGCAGGCGATTCGTGAGCAAGGAGTGCGTGCGCTCGGGGCTCTGCGCACCTTCGATACCGCGCCCCGTTTCAGCAACGAGCTGTTTGTCACCTCCGGCATGCCCGATGCGGTGATCGGCGCCTTGGAGGAAATCCTCCTCCGCAGCTGATGCGAAGTTGCGGGCCAGCCGGCTGAAGGCAAAAAATTTGGGCATGGAAAAGGGGTTGCAGCGAATCTTAACGATTTGCTGCAACCCCTTTTCGGTTACTTAGACTGGTTTCCGACTCGCGATAGAGGGCGGAAACCCTGAAGCCCAGCAGCTTAGTTGTGCTTGGACTTCTTGCGGCTGTTCTTATGAGCGTGCTTGCTCTTCTTGCCATCCTCGTCGTAATAGTAGTAATAGTAGTAATTGCCGTTCGTGGAAGACTTGCGTTCCTTTTCGAGGTTGAATACGAAGCCCACCACCGGCACATTGAGGTTGTCAAGCTGCACGGCGATGTCTTTCAGATCGCGCTTCATGGTCACGTCGCGACCGGAAACGAGCACGATACCGTCGCTCTTCGAGCCGAAGACAGTGGCATCATTGGCCACCACCATCGGGGAAGTGTCGATGATCACGTAATCGTAGGTCTGCAAAGCCGCGTCGAGCAATTCGGTCATGGTCTTCGAGTTCAGCAGCATGGAAGCGTTCGGCGGCTTCGGACCAGCCGGCAGAATATGCAGGTTCGGCTTCCAATAGCGCTGCACCACATCCTTCACGGTGGCCTGGCCGGAAAGCACGTGCGTTAGGCCGGCGCCGCCTTCCAGGCTAAGTCGTTCGGCTACGGACGGGTGACGCAAATCGGCGTCGATCAGCAGCACTTTGGCGCCGTTTTCGGCAAGGGCGGCCGCCACGTTCACGGAAACAGTGGTCTTACCTTCGGAAGGTCCGACGGAGGAGATGACGATCATGCGCGCATCGCTGCCTTCAACCTTCGATGTGAAGGAAAGGTTGGTGCGAATACGGCGGAATTCCTCAGCGATACGGCCGGCCGGGTTCGACACGATGATCGGCTTGTTGCTCTGCAGGCTTTCGTCGGTGGGGATGCGGCCCATGATCGGCGCGTTGATAATGTCTTGCAGATCGCTGGCTTCCTCCACGCGGGTTGCCATAAGATCGCGGATCAGGGTGGCGAACACGCCGAGAATCAGGCCTGCCACCAAGCCGACGGCCAAGTACAATGCCACCTTCGGGGAGCTGGGGGAGATCGGCTCCGCAGCGCGCTGCACCACGGAAAGCTTCACCGGCGACTCCTTGCCGGAGGCATACAGCGACTTCTCCACCACATTGCTCAGGGATTCCGCCACGCTGTTGGCAATGTCGGAAGCCTGCTTCGCGTCTCCCGTTTCGGCGGTGATGTTCACGAACGCGGTGTTCGTCGGGTTCGTGACGGTCAGCTGCCCGGCCAGATTCGCGACGGTGGTGTCGAGGCCAAGATCGTCGATAACCGGCTTCAGCACGGATTCCGTGGTGGCCAGCGTCGGATACGACTGAATCTGGTTGGTGATATACGTGCTGGCGCTGTTGATGTTGGAAATATTGTTGTCTTGCACCGACGAATCACTGTAGGTGGCGAACACCTGCGCGGTCGCGGAATACTTCGGGGGTGCCAGGAATGTGTATGCGCACACCGCTGCGAAAACCACCACGAACGTGATGATGCCCACCAGAAGATGCTTATGGACTATACGGAACAAATCCATCAAGGTGATGCCGTCGTCTTCCGTATCATTGGATTCGACGACCACCTGATTGGTTGCTGGCACGTTGCTTTCTGCTGCAGCCATGTTTCCCCTCGACATTTGTCACATCATATTGATCAGGTTCCATACTAGCAAAGAGCACCCCCATGGAGGGAGTTGGGCACCCTTTCTAGCTTGGTTCGTTGAGATTTCAACGTTTTCAGGCAGTGGCGCTTGCTATGGTCTGCAAAGCCTTGCAGATTTCGTTGTACGCTGCCTGATATACGGCGAAGTCCTTGCCGATCGGATCCTCCACATTGTTGGTATCGGGGATCATCGGTCGGATCATGCTTGCGTTGTCGATTACCGATTCGAGTTTTTCCTGCCGGGTATTACCCCCCATGTACCCCTGTTCCTTGCAGTAGACGCACATGTTGGCGAAATCGTTGATGAGGAAGGTTTTGCGGGCCGCGGTTGGTGCAATCACCGCGATTTCCTTGCGCTGCTCGTGTTCGAAGCAGAGGATGAGATCGCTGCCCTGCGCGATTTGCGGGGTGACTCGTTTCGCGCGGAAGCTGCTGGAATCGATGCCATGCTGGTCGAGCAGCCTTTTGCTGTTCGGTGCGATTTCGTGCGAAACGAGCCCGCGTGTGCCCGCACTGTCGGATTCAAGATCGGGCATGAATTGGGGGAGGAGCAGTTCTCCCATAGGAGAGCGGCAGATATTACCGGTGCAGATAAACAGGACTTTCATGATCTCTTCCTGAAAAAAGAAAACAATCGGTTTTACGATGCTTGTTTTCGAATAAATGAAGGGACTTGGGAAAACCCAAGCCCCTTCATGAAACATAGATATGGTGTGTATCTACTTGGTTATTGTTCAGCGAGCAGAGCTCTTGCGAACGGCAACCAGGGAGATGCCAGCGGCAGCCAGCAGCACGACGGCCACAACGTACGGAGCGATAGCAGCACCGGTGGAAGCGGTCTCGTTCTTCTTGGCGGTGCCTTCGCCGGTAGCGGCGACGGTCACGGAAGCGGAAGCGAGAGCGGCACCGGTCGGATTGCCTGCCCCATCGACTGCGTAGATGGAAGATGCGATGGTGCCAGCAAAGCCAGACTTGAAGGTGTAGGTGGCGGTCAGGGTGCCGTCCTTGTGTGCCTCTTTAACGTTGGAGTACTTGGTGGCAGCCAGGGTGACGTTCTCGACGGTGGTGTCATCGTAGGACACCACGTAGCGCTGGCCCGGAGTCAGTCCCGTAAACGTGAAGGTGGCGACGTTGCCGGAAACGGTGCCGGTCGCGCCATAAGCCATAGCGGTGTTAGCGGCAAAGCCAAAGCCGAACACGGCGGCGATGGTGGCGAGAATTGCGACGATCTTCTTCTTCATAATCGTGATTCCTCTCTAAATAAAACGTACATTTCAGCGGTTTGCCGTAGTGGTTTCCCGCTACGACCTTGACTATACGCCCCCGTTGAGAACCGCGCTCTCGGGGGGTGTGAGGTGAATCGCACATATGTGACGGCGTTGTCACACCATGTGACGACGTTCGCACATGCCCCCGAATATGAAAAATGGCGATTTTTCGTTGGAAAATCGCCATTTTGATAAGAATTTACAAACGCAACACGCCGAAGCGTCACTCTTCGTCGTCGAAACTGAACAGGTCTTCGACCGTGGTATCAAGCGCTTTTGCAAGGTCCATGGCAAGGCGTAGCGACGGGCAATACTGCCCCTGTTCGAGGCGTCCTATCGTCTCGCGGCGTACGTTCACAAGGTCGGCAAGATCGGCCTGTTTCAAGCCGCGTTCCATACGTTTGAACTTCAAACTAGTCTTCATCGGTGTCCCCGCCCTCATGCTCGAGCCACAGGTAGCGGGCGTCGGCGATGGCCAGCGCCAGCATGCCCAACGTCGGCAACGCCATGGCGGGAACGGTGAACGGCGCATGCCTGAACAGTGTGACGATCATGCCTGCGAAGCCCAACACCACCAGCGCCACCACAAGCACGAAGAACGTGAAACGGATGGCCGTCGCCTGATGCTCGTCGGACAGCTCGTCGCGGCGGGGGTGCGCGCGGTTGTACACCGTGCTCAGCCAGATCTCGCCTATGGCCCACACCAGCGCGAACACGCCCATGGTGATGATGCCCGGCCACGTGTGATGCTGGAACATTTGGATGGCGCAGGCGATGGCTCCCACAAATTCAACGACCATGCGGAAGAGGATGTAGCGGTTGAAGGTCACGGGTCTGTCCTTTCCTACCGTGTTTCTTCGTGTTTTCCGACGATTTCGTATTGTACCCGTTGCCCTGAAGAGGGGTGAAGAAGCGGGGGAGAGGCTGTTGACGGGTGCATGCGGTGAAACGATTTTCAGAAACGTTTGCATGTGGCTGTTTCGAGGCATGTCGTATATCGGGGGTCGAAGGATGGGGGACAACCTTGCTGAAAGCGTTTGTAAAAAAGCAGAAAAACCAATCATTTTTCATCGTCGATTTCATTAAAAATCACTCATTTTTCACCAAAAATTTGTGATATTTTAAGGATTACGTTCGCTAAGGAGCAAACGTTTTCAAAGGAAAGATGCAAGGAAGCAGGAGGTCAAAGTGCGAATAAGTTCGCGTACGTTCGCAGGTATTGCGCACGTATTCACTAAGCAACAGCCCCCGCAAGACGGGGGTCCATCCGAACCGATGACCCGCGTCGAGCGCAGGCAGGCGGCCCGCAAGGCCCGCACCATCAAAACGTGGAAGAAAGCCGCCGCCGGAGTCGCTGCCGTCGCCACCATGCTGGGCGGCATGGGCGTGGCCTCCACCGCACTCGCCTCGGACCGTGACAGCTACCAGGATACGGTCGGCAATGCCACGTTCGAGCAGGCCCGCGAACAGTACGGCCTGACCGAGAGCATGAAGAACGGCGCCATCCTGCATGCGTGGATGTGGTCGTTCAAAACCATCACCGAACATATGCCTGAAATCGCCGCGGCCGGCTACACCTCCGTGCAAACCGAGCCGATGAGCAAAATCAAGGAAGTCGCCGCAAACGGCAAGAAGTTCACCGAAAACTGGTATTACGTGTACCAGCCGGCGAACACCTCCATCGGCAACTTCGTGGTCGGCAGCGAAGACGATCTGAAGGAAATGACCGCCACTGCACACAAATACGGCGTGCGCGTAATCGTAGACGTGGTAGCCAACCACTTCACCTCCGACTGGAGCGCCATCGACTCCGATTGGCAGAACAAAGACTACTTCCACTCCCGTTCCAACTGCGGCGGCAACGACGGCGACCAGATCAACTATTCCAGCCGCCGCGATGTGACCCAGTGCCACCTGCTTGGCCTGTGGGATCTGAACACGCAGAACCAGTATGTGGCCGACCGCATGCAGGACTTCCTGAAGACCGCAGTCGCGGACGGCGTTGACGGCTTCCGCTTCGATGCCGCCAAGCACGTCGAACTGCCGACCGAAGTGTTCGACAACAAGACCTCCAACTATTGGAACACCATTTTGAACAATGGTTCGCAGTTCCAGTACGGCGAAGTGCTGCAGGGCGATTCCGGCCTCGACTACAAGGCCTATGCGGACCTGTTCGCCAACAACTCCTCCGACGGCGGCGGCAACACCGCATCCAACTATGGCAAGTCCGTGCGCGCGGCCATCAGCTCAGGCAATCTGAGCACCAAGATGGTGCAGAACATCGATACCGGCGGCGCCAAGGAAGACCAGCTCGTCACTTGGGTGGAGTCGCATGACAACTATGCCAATGGCGACAAGGAATCCACGTATCTGACCAATGATCAGATCGTATTCGGCTGGGCGATCGTGGGCTCCCGCAAGGCCGGCGCACCGCTGTACTTCAACCGTCCGGTCGGCTCTGGCGGAACCAATGCACAATTCGCCGAGCAGTCCCAGCTGGGTGATGCGGGCGACGACATGTGGAAGAACAAGTCGGTCGTGGCCGTCAACCACTTCCGTAACGCCATGGACGGCAAGAGCGAATATCTGCAGAACTGCGGCGCCGATCAGAACAACGCCAACAAGTCCTGCCTGATGATCGAACGCTTCACCAAGGACGGCACCGCCAACGATGGCGTGGTAATCGCCAACATGGGCGGCGACCAGAGCCTCGTCGGCATGAGCACCAACCTTGACGACGGCGTGTATCCGGATGAAGTCAACGGCGGAAGCATCACCGTTTCCGGCGGCAAGATCACCTCCGGCACCGCCAAGGGCAACGCGGTCAGCGCCTACTATCTGAAGGCCGAAGCCAAGCCGTACGTTTCCGCGGAACCGTCTTCCGCAACATTCAGCGGAAGCAGCGTTGACGTGACCCTGCGCGCAAGCAAGGCCGAAAACCTCAAGTACACGACCTCCGAAGGCAAGTCCGGCACCTTCAAGAACGGTGACGTCATCACCGTGGGCAGCTCCATCTCCGTGGGCGAGTCCGTGACCGTGACCGTGACCGGCACAAGCACGGAAGACGGATCCAAACTCACCGGAAAAACCACGGTGACCAAGACGGAAGTCGCCAAACAGAACCTCGCCTCGCGATATGGCACGAACAAAGTCGGCTTCGGCGTGAAGAAAACCATCAGCTTCAATGCCGGAAAAGGCGCGAGCATCTCCGATTGGGACAGCTCCATGCTGATCGCACAGGGGGCAGCCAACGACGATCCGCGCGTCTACCGACCGAATTCCATGTATGAGGTGCCGATCGATCTGTATGCACTGTATGGTGCCTACGATGACGACAATCTGTACCTCATGTGGGAAATGACCAACGTGCAAGACGTGGTCGACACCGGCGACGATTATCCGCTCAGCCAAGGCCACCTGTGGCAGACGCAGAATCTGCCGTTCCACATCGCCATCGACACGAAGGACGAAAGCACCCGAGTGGGCAAGGACGGCGGACTTTCCACCGGCGGAACCCTGTGGGCTTCCGGCATCAAGTGGAGCGGTGAGCAGAACGTCAACAAGGTCGTGACGATTTCCACCAACGGTTCCAACGGTCCGTGGATCTACAAGGGCGACGCTACAGGTCTTGATTCCAACGCCGAATATGGTCCGGCAGCCAACGCCAAGACCAACACCAAGGCTTCCGGCGTCAAGTTCGGTTACGGCAACGGCATCCTGAGCAGCCAGGTGATCGGCATCAACGGCGGCTGGGGTGAAAGCAACGGTCGAGTGGTCGGCGACATGAGCGCCGACAAGGAAGGCTCCGCACAGTGGGTCAACTTCAACGATCTGGGCCACAACTCCGCAGGCATGGACGATCACTACGAGATCGCCATTCCGCTGAGCGAACTCGGCACCACCGCGGACCATATCGAAAAGTACGGTCTCGGCGTTGAACTGGCAGCCACCTTCGGCCTTTCCGCAATGGATTCGCTGCCGTATGACATGGCGATGAACGACAATGCCGATCTGCCGGACACCTCCTCTCAGGTCAACAACTCCTACGAGAAGTCCGACGAAGACACGTTCACCGTTGCCATGGCCAACATCGGTGGCCATGAAGATCCGACTCCGGTGACCAGCGTGAAGATCAACGGTGGCAGCTACACCACTGATCTTTCCAATGGCGCCGTTGCGAAAAAGCTGACCGCCACCACCGATCCGGCTGGTTCGTCCGTGAGCTGGAGCTCCTCCAACACGGCCGTCGCCACGGTTTCCGCCAACGGTACGGTCACGCCGAAGAAGGCCGGTACCACGACCATCACCGCAAAGTCCGGTTCCCAGAGCGATTCGATCACCGTTACGGTGACCGGCACGCTTCCGACACCGCCGGTGGCGAAGAACACCATCTATGCGACCAAGCCTTCCGGTTGGAGCAAGATGTACGCGTACGTGTACACCGGCGACGGGGCGACCGCGAAGAACAACGCGGCCTGGCCGGGCGTCGAGATGGTGGCTGCCGACAACTGCGACCAGACCGGTTACCAGTACGAGGTGCCTGATTCGCTCGCGTCCGGCGCGAAGGTGATTTTCAACGACGGTGGCAGCCAGCAGTATCCGGGCTCCCGGCAGCCGGGCATCGACTACAACGGCGGCACCGTAACGTGGGATGGTTCGTCTGCTTCGTTGAAGGCCGTGGATTGCACCGTGGTGGTGCCTCCTGACGACGACAAGAACGTGCAGATCACGTTCAAGGCGACCGGCGTTGACCTGAAGTCCGGCGAGAGGGCCTACGTGGTCGGTGACTGGGGCCAAGGCAAGGGCAAGACCTGGAACCGCGCCGGTGGCGTCGAGCTCACTACCGTGGGCGGCGAACTGACCGGAACCGCGACCGTGGCCAAGGGCCAGTCCATGACCATGCGCCTGATCAAGGTTTCCGCTGACGGCAAGACCACGTGGGATCCGTCCACCGACCGCAAGACCACCGCCGACAAGGCCAAGACCCTCACCCTCAAGTGGGATGAGCGCCAGGTTTCGCAAAGCGTGGACGTGACCATCAACGCGGCCGCCGACTTGAAGAGCGGCGAAAGCCTGTACGCGGTAGGCGACTGGGGTCAGGACGGCAAGACCTGGACCCGCGCCTCCGGCATCCGCCTGACCGCCACGGGAGCCGACGGCGTCTACTCCGGCACCGCGAACGTGAAGACCGGCAAGTCCATGACCTTCCGCCTGATCAAGGTCGACGCGAACGGCAAGACCACGTGGGATCCGACCACCGACCGCAAGACCACCGCCGACAAGGCCAAGACCGTTGGCGTGGCCTGGGATGTGAACACCGTGAACGAGGACGGCACCGTGCCGGTAACGTTCGCAATCACCGGTGACGGCGTCTCGAACGGCAAGCTCACCATCCAGAAGGGCCAGCTCGCGAACCTCTCCGTGAAGGGCGCCACGGGTGATCCCGACATGTGGTGGAGCGACGGCGCGGCGGTGGCGGTTTCCGGAACCGGTGTCGTGTACGGCGTCGAGACGGGAACCGCAAAGGTGAATGTGAAGGCCGCGGGCAAGACCGCAACCATCACCATCACCGTCAAATAAGGAATCAAACGGATTTCATAAAGCCATACATCCACCGGTCTGACCGGTAGATCTCAGGGGCGTGCGATTTCAATATGTGATATTGGAGTCGTGCGCCCTGTTTTTCATAATCGTTTGCAATGATCTGCAAACGTTTTTTCTTGTAATCCCAACATGATGGCAGCGAAACGCCGAAGTAGTAATGAAACAGTTGTGACGAGATTTTCAATATTTATGAAAGAGGCGATCCTGAAATTGCCATATCGGGGGTGTTGGATGGCGTGTGTGGGGTGTGATTAAAGCTTTAAATCAGTTCGTTTTCACGTCGTGTATGCAAACGTCTGCAATCTCTTGCAAAACATGATAATTTGTAAAATAATCTTGAAAAAGCTTGAAAAATGGGGTTTGTAAAACGGGAGTGTCTGACGTTTGGTGAAATCTAGATGAACTGTTGAGATAAAATGAAAACGTATGCTGTACCCTCCAGACAAGGGGGAGGGTGAAGTATAAGGGCGTGCTTTGGCAGTAGTGCGCGTCCGGTATAGAAGGGATGACAGTGATGGCGGACTCCGACATCACGGTGGCCGTGGCCACGCATAAGGCGTACCGTATGCCGATCGACGGCGTATATATGCCGTTGCAGGTCGGTAGGGCGTTGCATCCGAACGTCGATTTGGGTATGACGTGCGACAACACCGGCGATAATATTTCGCAGTTGAACGCACAATATTCCGAACTGACCGGACTGTATTGGATGTGGAAAAACTGCGATGCCGACTATCAGGGATTGGTGCACTACCGCCGTCATTTTGCCAAAAATGACAGTGCGAAACGCCACGGAGACGAAAACGAACGCTTCAGCTGCATCGCAGGAAAACAAGACTATGCGCGTCTGCTCGATACGTGCGAAATCATTGTGCCGGAACGACGCAACTACTATATCGAAACCGTATATTCACATTACGAGCACACCATGCAGGAAGGCCAGCTCGATGCGACACGAAGCATTATCGCGCAAACCAATTCCGACTACCTCGACGCATTCGACGCGCAAATGAACAAAACCTCGGCGCACCTGTTCAACATGTTCGTGATGCGCAAAGACCTCATCAACGAATACTGCTCGTGGATGTTTCCCATCATCGGAGAACTGGCCAAGCATATCGATTCAAGCTCATACAGCGTCTTCGAAATGCGATTTCCCGGACGCATCAGCGAAATCCTCTTCGATGTATGGCTGGAAACCAACCATTACCCGTACGTCGAAATGCCTATCATCAGCCCCGAACCAGTGGACTGGATCAAAAAGGGGTCCGGTTTCCTTATGGCGAAATTCGTAGGCAAAAAGTACGTGAAAAGCTGCTGAAAACAGGTCTTATGGCAGTTTCGACCCAACCCCTCATCAGCGTGATAGTGCCGGTCTACAACGTGGAACGGTATCTCGACCAATGCGTGGAAAGTCTTATCGGGCAAACCTACGAACGATTGGAAATCATACTGGTCGACGACGGATCCACCGATTCCTCCTGCGAACAGTGCAATGCTTGGGCGAATCGTGACAACCGCATTCGTGCGGTGCGCCAATGCAATGCCGGCTTGGCGGCGGCCCGTAACACCGGGCTCGACCTTGCCAAAGGCGAATACATCGGATTCGTGGATTCCGACGATTACGTGCTTCCCGATATGTTCGGCACGTTGCTGCACAATCTGCAGGAATCCGACGCCGACCTGTCGATCATCTCGTACGAACGGGAAAACCCTGACGGCAGCACCTACTGCAACGCTTTTCCCGACAAGAAAATCGTCATGACCTCGCAGGAAGCATTCGCCTATGTGAATCAGCATGGCTACTTTTATGTGACCGCGTGGGACAAACTCGCCAAAAAAGAACTCTTCGATAACCTGCGCTACCCGCTCGACGCCGTCTATGCGGAAGATTCGCCGGTCACCTACCAGCTGCTCGACAAGGCGGATCGCATCGTATACGATTCCACGCCGCTGTACCGTTACAGAATGTCGGAAAACAGTCAGTCGCATGGCATCACCGACAAATTCGCACAATCCACCGGAGCCATGCTCGACTTGGTGCGAACCAAATATCCGCATGTTGAAGCATATGCCGCATATGGGCATCTCGAATCCATTGTCGGTACCTGCAATCGCATCATGCTCGCGCATCAACGCAAGCAATGGGCGCAATTCGAACGGTATGCGCGTACGGAATTGCGCGAATTGCTGCCAATGGTGGAACGCAAGGGAATCATTGGGAAAAGTCAACTGCTGCAATGGAAACTCCTGGCCACCTCTCCGACGCTGTACGGCATGATGTACGCGCTGTACAAGCGACGGCATCCGGAAATCGCATCACATTAGGCATGGTGATGAGATGACCTCGACCATACTGTTCTTGACATTGCTGGCATTGCTGGTGCTGCTGATAGTGGCATATCGCGGGGATTTCGCGGAACCATCCATACTATTCGTGGTCGGATTCACGCTCGCGGTATTCAATGGACTCACCAATTACCGGACCTGGGATTTCGACCTGTCGATGCAAACCTGCTTCGTGGTTGGATTCGGCACGTTCGCATTCGCATTGACGGCTTACGGTGTGAAGGTGTTTTTCCGCAGCTGCGTCGGACATCGGACAGCACATCGGGAATACGGTGAGCCGCAAGATATCGTTCTGCCGATGTGGGTGTACGTTGGCGGCCTGCTGTTCACCGGTTTGGCATTGCTGATCGTGTCACGGCAGATAATCTCATTGACACTGCCCTACGGGGGAGACGGCTCTCTGGACAAAGCCATCGGCTTGTATGACAAACTCAACAAATTCAGCACCAAAGGCGTGGCCCTCTCTGGAATTCCCTCGCTACTGCATCTGGCGACCAACGCCATGGCCTATGCGTGGCTGTTTCTCGCCATGCGCAGCGTGGTGGTCCGTTCGTTGCACAACGATTATCTTGCGGTCATCAATGTGTTGGCGGCCGTTCCGATGACGTTGATTTCCGGCGGACGCAATAGCCTCATTCAGCTTGGCGTTGCCGCATGGACATACTGGGCGTTGTTCCGCAGGCAGAACAACCGTTGGAAAGGCATGCGGCTCGGCTTCCGCACTGTGTTGAAATTCGTGGCCATCGCGCTCGTGGGATTGGCTTCGTTCAAGCCACTGCTGTCGCTGATGGGACGCAAGGCGGGCGACTCGACCATGTACGAATACCTGTCCATCTACATTGGAGCGCCGATAAAAAACCTAGACGCGTATCTCACGAACTCCATGTCGCCTTCGTTGGCGGTCAAATCCACGCAATGGGGAGACATGACATTGGCTTCCACCCGGGCCTCGTTCCCCCAGATATTCGGCAAAACCGTGCTTGACTGGATGCAATGGCAACCCTTCCAACGGTATGGCGAGCGCAGTCTTGGCAACGTATTCACCACATATTACGCATTCATTTTCGACTGGGGCATCGCGGGTGCGATGCTTGCCATCGTGCTGATCGCCGCACTTTCTCAGCTTTGCTATGAAAGCGCGGTTTTCGCATTGCAATACGGCAAGGCGGGCATTCCCATATCGATGATGCTGTACGGTGCCATCGGCTATTGCTGTGCGTTCAGCTTTTTCTCCAACCGTTGGATGTCAACCATGTTCAACCAGATCATGCTCAGAAACATCATTATTTGGATGGTGCTGATATTCTTCGTGAACTCCGTGCGCATACGCAAACGCGCCTTCGCCAAGCGGGTGGTGCTTTATGCCTGAACGTCAGCCGACCAAGCCGGTCGGGCAGCCGTCCAGCAAGCCGGCCAAGCATCCAACCGACGTGCGCATTCGATCCGTGAAATTCAACGTGCTGATGAACATGATCGTCACCACGTCGTCAGTGATCTTCCCGCTCATCACCGTGCCATACGTGTCGCGCGTGCTTTCCACCGGTGGCACCGGGCATGTGGCGTTCGCTCAATCCGTGGCCTCATACTTTTCGCTGGTGGCCCTCCTGGGCGTTACCTACTACGGAGTGCGCGTCTGCGCTCGCGTACGCGACGACCGCGCGGAACTATCGCGTACGGTGCTGGAATTGCTGGTTATTCTGGCATGCTCCACCACCATGGTGTTCGCGGTCTACCTGGCGTGCCTGTTCACCGTACCGAAAATGAACGCGCAATTCGGGCTGTTCGCGCTTTTCGGCCTGGCCATCTGGCTTTCCTCGTTCGGTGTGGAATGGTTCTATCAGGCGTTGGAACAATACGAATACATCACCGTGCGTAGCGTATGTTTCAAACTGCTGGCATTGGTGCTCATGTTCGCTTTTGTACGGCAGCGCGGCGACTACGCGATATACGGCCTGATCGTGGTGGTGGCCGGGTACGGATCCAACGTGCTCAATCTCCTGCGGCTACGCAGGTTCGTGGACTTCCGCAATTGTGGACATCTCAATATTTCCCGCCATTTCAAACCGATGCTATGGTTCACCATCGCATCCATTTCATCCGGCATGTATATTCAAGTAGACATTGTGATGCTCGGCTTCCTTGGCACCACCGATATGGTCGGCCTGTACCAGCTGGTATCCAAAATCAAATCCGTGCTCGTCACCGCCGTCAATTCCGTCGGCAACGTGATGCTGCCACGCCTTTCGTATTATCAGGCGCGGCGCAAAGAGCGGCAGGCAGGCGAACTGATCGCGAAAAATATGAATTTCGTTATGGTATTCGGCTCCGCGATCATTGCTCTGCTGATATTGCTTGCCGACCCGATCGTGGCATTGCTCGGTGGCGCTGACTTCGCGGAATCCGCGGTTCCGCTACGATTCGTCGGTATTGCGGTGATGTGTTCGGCCATGAATATCGTGCTTGCGAATGTCATGATTTCCAAAGGAATGGAACGTACATGGGCCATGGTGAACGCGATCGGACTTGCCTTGGCCGTACTCGCAAACGTGCTGCTGATTCCACAGCTCGGCGTGGTCGGTTCCGCCATCAGCATTTCATTGTGCGAAGCGTTGATGCTGGCGATGCGCTCATATGTGTGCCGCGGGTTTTTGGTTGGCATTCGCACGTCGATCGATCCGATACGTATTCTGCTCAGTGCGATTGCGGCAGGCTGCCTTACGCGGGGCGCGATCGCGATATGCGGTGCCAAGACATGGAACGCCTTCCTGTGGCTGATGTTCGGCGGATTCCTGTTCGCGCTGATATATGGCATCGCGTTGCTGCTGTGCCGCGAACGATTCGTTATGGCCATGCTTCAGCCGGTATTCAACCGACTGCATGTACGGAAAACGAATGATGAGAATAACGCGCATGGCGCAAGCAATGCGAGTGACGGACGATATGCAAACAATGGAGGTTGGCAATGACGAACTACGTGATCTGCGAACGTTCGCTGCATCATGCGCACGCTGGATCCAAAGCGCGCGATGACATTCGGCAGGTGCTCGAAAGCCAATCCTGGCAGCCGTTCGAAGTGCGTCCCGGCGAGAACAAAGGGTATTTCGACAAGCTGGTGTGCGTTGGGCGTACGCTTGCCGATTGGCATCGGCTGGAACGAACCGTTCGCTGCGGGGACGTGGTGTTGGTGCAATTTCCGCTCATCATGTACAATAAGGTGTCGCTGTACGCCTTGCCTTCCGTGCGTAGGATGAAAGCGCGCGGAGCGTTGTTTGTTTTCCTGATTCATGATTTGGAAACGCTACGCGGCTACTCCTACACCGATTTCGACAAACAATGGGTGACCGAAGCGGATCTGCTCATCAGCCACAATCCGCGCATGAGCGAAGTGTTGCGCAAGTACGGCGCGACCGTGCCGATCGTGGAGATCGGCATTTTTGATTACCTGCTGCCGCAAGCGAATCCTGTGCCCGTGGAACAGCGTCACGGCATCGATATCGCGGGAAATCTCAGCCATGGCAAAGCCGAATACGTGTATCGGCTGGCCGAGCGATTCCCCAAAGCCGACATCAATCTGTACGGGCCGAAATATGACCGGCGGAACGGCAAAACGGCGTGGTACCGCGGAATCGTCGCACCCGATGAACTGCCAGACAAACTGGAAGGACGATTTGGTCTGATCTGGGACGGCGACAGTCTCGACACCTGCGGCGGCTATTACGGCAAATATCTGACCGTCAACAATCCGCATAAGCTGTCGCTGTATCTTGCAGCCGACAAGCCGGTGATCATATGGAACAAGGCGGCGCTCGCACCATTCGTAGTCGAACAGGGAGTGGGCGTTGCCGTCGAATCGTTGCAAGAGGCCATGGCCGTGGAATACGGCATGACGCAAAGCGAGTATGCGCGAATGGTACGACGGGCTTCGCAATTGGGGCAGAAGCTGCGTGAAGGCTGGTTTACAAGGGAAGTCATGGCCAAGGTGCAGGCGGTATTGCCGTCGTTGCGTCGAGAAAACAAGGAAAGGGGGGAGCATGGGCGGGAAGCCGCGAATCAAAACCATCGTTCCGCATCCCGTCTGGCGCGCATTGCAAGGATGCAAACGGAACATGACAATGGG
>OJIZ01000020.1_pt1 | contig 86980 bp, 100 predicted proteins | sample 1596071 | NCBI WGS metagenome assembly OJIZ01 (sample SAMEA4350127, study PRJEB24818) | metagenome | biome: human; feature: gut; material: faeces | place: Denmark | collected 2013-09
GCCAGCACTATGAGATGGGTTATTGGGCCGCATGCAAGCTTATTTCGATGATCGAACGCAAGCCCGTCGACAGTTCGTCTTGGCCGAATACCACCGCTCCCATGCCGCCGTTGGATTCGCCGATTCCTGCGAAGATCCATTGCGCGCTGATAGAAAAGGGATCGGTTCGCAGCTAAGTTTCGCGATCTAAGACCACATGAAAGGCCTGTTGACGTGTCCGTTACGACACGCCGAGAGGCCTTCTTTTTTCATCCCCCATTTCGGCTTAATTCCAACACTTCCGAAAAGCGTTGGAATTACTTACGTCAATCGATTGACGTCAATCGTTTTACGCACTATTATTTAACCATGTTCATCCACTTGGCACGGCAGCTGGGTGAATGACGGCATAACACAACATCGGCACACAACCGAGGTGCCGCGCGGCAGCGGCACAAACAAAGAGAAACAGAGAAACAACAACATGGCAAGTACAACTCGATCTGCATGGAAGAATCCTTCCTACCTGCAGAGCTCCTTCGGCATCTTCATGTTCTTCTGCTCGTGGGGCATCTGGTGGTCCTTCTTCTCCCGCTGGCTTACCGACCCGGCCCACGGTCTGGGCATGACCTCCGCCGAGCAGGGCCAGATCTACTCCATCAACTCCCTGGCAACCCTGGTCATCATGTTCGCCTACGGCGCCATCCAGGACCAACTGGGCATCAAGCGTAAGCTCGTGATCTTCGTCTCCGCCATCGCAGCGCTCGTCGGCCCGTTCGTGCAGTTCGTGTATGCCCCGATGCTGACAGCCGGCGGCACCACCCGTTTCATCGGCGTGCTCATCGGCTCCATCGTGCTGTCCGCAGGTTTCATGGCCGGCTGCTCCCTGTTCGAGGCACTCACCGAACGCTACTCCCGCAAGTTCGGCTTCGAATACGGCCAGTCCCGAGCTTGGGGCTCATTCGGCTACGCCATCGTGGCGCTGTGTGCAGGCTTCCTGTTCAATATCAACCCGCTGCTGAACTTCTGGGTCGGCTCCATCTGCGGCCTCGGCATGCTGTGCATCTACGCTTTCTGGGTTCCGGCCGAGCAGAAGGAAGAGCTCAAGAAGGAAGCTGATCCGAACGCGGCTCCGACCAACCCGTCCTTCAAGGAAATGATTTCCGTTCTGAAGATGCCGACCCTGTGGGTGCTCATCGTTTTCATGCTGTTCACCAACACCTTCTACACCGTGTTCGATCAGCAGATGTTCCCGAACTACTACGCTTCCCTCTTCTCCACCACTGAAATCGGCAACGCCACCTACGGCACCCTGAACTCCTTCCAGGTGTTCCTCGAGTCCGCCATGATGGGTGTCGTTCCGATCATCATGAAGAAGATCGGCGTGCGCAACTCCCTGCTGCTCGGTGCAACCGTGATGTTCCTGCGCATCGGCCTGTGCGGCGTGTTCCACGATCCGGTCAGCGTCTCCATCGTCAAGCTGTTCCACTCCATCGAGGTTCCGCTGTTCTGCCTGCCGGCATTCCGCTACTTCACCCTGCACTTCGACACCAAGCTGTCGGCAACCCTGTACATGGTGGGCTTCCAGATCGCTTCCCAGATCGGCCAGGTGATCTTCTCCACCCCGATGGGCGCCCTGCATGACGCCATGGGCGATCGCCCGACCTTCTTCACCATCTCCGGCATCGTGCTGGCAGCCCTGATCTACGGCTTCTTCGTGATCAAGAAGGACGACCAGGAAGTCGGCGGTGATCCGTTCTACACCGACAAGCAGCTCAAGGCCCAGGCCGCTGCAGAAGCGAATGCCTGAACGCAATCGCAAGTCCAGCCAAGAACATAACTGAATCGTGCTGCTCGAAGCGTTTCCCCTTTTTCCGCTTCGGGCAGCATTCTTACAACTTTTACTCAAAACTCAATAAGCAGCAATTCAACAATCACAAGAAAGGCTATTCAACGATGACTGGCTTCACCCCGGACGCACCCGTCCTTCACGAAATCAAGAACCACAGCGAAGCCCTGGCACAGGCGGAAGCAGGCGTTGCAGCCATGGCCGCCGAACGCAACAACCGCTGGTACCCGAAGTTCCACATCGCATCCAACGGCGGCTGGATCAACGATCCGAACGGCCTGTGCTTCTACAAGGGCCGTTGGCACGTGTTCTACCAGCTGCACCCGTACGGCACCCAGTGGGGTCCGATGCACTGGGGCCACGTCTCATCCACCGACATGCTCAACTGGAAGCGTGAGCCGATCATGTTCGCCCCGACTCTCGAAGAGGAAAAAGACGGCGTGTTCTCCGGTTCCGCAGTGATCGGCGATGACGGCGAGCTCAAGTTCTACTACACCGGCCACCGCTGGGCCAACGGCATCGACAACACCGGCGGCGACTGGCAGGTGCAGATGATCGCCGAACCAGACAACGACGAGCTGACCAGCGCCACCAAGCGCGGCATGATCATCGATTGCCCGCTCGATAAGGTCGACCACCACTACCGTGACCCGAAGGTATGGAAGACCGGAGACAAGTGGTACATGACCTTCGGTGTCTCCTCCGTAGAAAAGCGCGGCCAGATGTGGCTGTTCTCCTCCGATGACATGGTTCGTTGGACCTACGAGCGTGTGCTGTTCGAACACCCGGATCCGAACGTCTTCATGCTTGAATGCCCGGACTTCTTCCCGATCAAGGACGCCGAGGGCAATGAGAAGTGGGTCATCGGCTTCTCCGCCATGGGCGCAAAGGCCTCCGGTTTCATGAACCGCAACGTTTCCAACGCCGGCTACATGATCGGCACGTGGACCCCGGGCGAGGCGTTCCAGCCGGAAACCGAGTTTCGCCTGTGGGATTGCGGCCACAACTATTACGCTCCGCAGTCCTTCAACGATGGCGAGCGCCAGATCGTATACGGCTGGATGAGCCCGTTCGTTGAGCCGATTCCGATGCAGGATGACGGCTGGTGCGGCAACCTGACCCTTCCGCGTGAGATCACCCTGGGCGCCGACGGCGATCTGCACACCGCTCCGGTTGCCGAAATGGAGGGCTTGCGCGAAAACACCACCGATTTCGGTGCGATCTCGCTGGACGTCAATGGCGAGCAGACCATTGCCGACGATGCCGAAGCCGTTGAAATCGAAATGACCATCGATCTCAACGCTTCCACCGCGGAACGCGCCGGTCTGAAGATTCACGCGACTGAGGATGGCTCTTACACGTATGTGGCGTTCGACGATCAGATCGGCCGCGTGGTGATCGACCGTCAGGCCGCAGCCCAGGGCGATCGTGGCTACCGTACCGCGCCGCTTTCCGCCGAAGAACTGGCTTCCGGCGAGCTCAAGCTGCGCGTGTTTGTGGATCGCGGCTGCGTGGAAGTGTACGTAAACGACGGCCGTCAGGCCATGAGCTCCTTCAGCTACGCTTCCGAAGGCCCACGAGCCATCAAACTTGTTGCCGAATCCGGCACGCTTGAGGTCAAGTCCTTGAAGCTCCACACCATGAAGTCCATCGGACTGGAGTGAAGCTAATCCAAGGCAGTAGCAAGGGGTAAAGAGTAAGGCGGGTTTCGTGTCGAATGAGATACGAAACCCGCCTTTCGTTTTGGTTTGGAACGTGGTTTAGGGAGTGCTTTATACTGGCACCCCGGTAATGAACTTTTCTGACCGGAACGCGGGCAGGCTCCTCACCTTACTGATTTCTCGCCACCGGTCACGTGCGCGCCCACTATGGCGCAGAAAGCAAGGTGAACGATGGCGGTTTCGCACGTTCAACGCAGGGATTCGGCAACAGGATCCATACCCTCAAACACGAGTTCGCACATGGGTTCGGGCATGGCTGCGAACACGAATTCAAAAGCCGGCATTGTCGCAAAACTTCTCGAAGCTTTGTCCGCCTTTGCTCACGTTTGCAAACGCCGTATTCCCACGGTTATTGCAGTAGTGCTGTTGCTGGCGGTATGGGAGGCGTGGGTCCGCATCGGCAATGTGCCCAGCACCATGATCGCCGCGCCAAGCGAAATCGCACAGGCCACCGTCGAAACATGGTCGACGTTATGGCCTGCCACGCAAGTCACTTTGCTTGAAGGTACCGTCGGATTCCTGTTCGCCGTACTGTTCGGCATTCTCATCGGCATACTGCTGTACTGCTCATGCATTGCGAACGCCGCATTGCTCCCGTTGCTTTCAGCTGCGCAGACCATGCCGTTGATTTCCATCGCTCCCCTATTTTTGATCTGGTTTGGCTTTGAGATTTCCGGAAAAATCGTGATCGTAACGGTATTCGGCTTATTCCCGATTGCAGTGCAGACGATTCGTGGGCTTGAAGCGGTCCCCCAGTTTTATTCGGATGTTGCGCTGACTTGTGGCGCCACGAAAGCGTGGACACTGTGGCATGTGAAGCTGCGTGTGGCCGCTCGTCAGATTTATGGCGGCATCCGCGTTTCCGCCGCATACATTTTCGCCACCGCCGCCACCGCAGAATATTTGGGCGCGCGCAAAGGTCTTGGCATTTGGCTACAGGCCGCCTACAACTCGTTCCGCACACCGCTGATCTTCTCGGCGACGCTGGTCATCATCGCCATCACCGGCGTTCTGGTGTGCCTGGTGAACCTCAGCGAACGCGTCCTGCTCGGCCCAGCTGATGCCGACGCCGATCCCGATGCAGACCAGTAAGTCAAACACGCCAAACATCATCGGCCTTCTGCAAACGCAGCATTCGCAGCATTCGCCACTCCGCATTGCATGTCGGTCACGCTGCCTACGTATAATAAAATCCGCTGTTAAGCCAATGTGTGGCAAACCGGCAATATTCCACGCCTTTCACTAGGCACCGTAAGGAATGTCGGGGGCATTGGACGAGCGGGGGCCTGAGGCCCTTCGTATCGTTTTCTGCCCGAACTCCGCTCGCAGCATATCCCTAGAAAACGATAGAGAATACAGATTCAAGGGAAATCGCTTTATGAGCATCTTCAGCAGGCATGACGCCACCGCACGTACTCACATCGCAAGCACAATAATCGCACTCTTCAGCGCAATCGCCATGTTGTTCAGCGTTACCGCATGCGGACAAAGCAACGATTCCGCAACAAGCACAGCATCTGGCAGCAGCGATCTGACCAAAGTGACCTTCATGCTGTCCTGGGCGCCCGACACCAATCATATCGGCGTATATGTGGCGAAAAACAAGGGTTATTTCAAAGAGGCAGGTCTTGACGTTGATATCGTGGCCGTGGCACAGGCCGGTGCCGAACAGGCCGTGAACAACGGCGTGGCCGACTTCGCATTGTCGAATCTCACCAACGTAAGCACGTACGCTGTTAAGGGCGCAACCATCAAGCAGGTGCTGCAGGTACAGCAGAAGCCAAGCGCCATCTGGTGTTCGCTCGCTTCCAACACTGAAATCAAATCCCCGAAGGATTTCGACGGCAAGACTTTCGCCACGTTCGGATCCAACGAATCCGATGCGGTGATCCGTCGCATGATTCAGTCGGACGGAGGTAAGGGCGAATTCGACAAGGTGACCGTCGGCACGTCCACGTTCCAAACGCTGTCCAGCAACAAGGCTGATTTCGGTGGTTTCTATGCCACTTGGGAGGGTGTGCAGGCCGACATGTACGGTCCGAAGCTCAACTGCTTTACCGAACCGGATTACGGCGTTCCCGGCAATGCCGACACCATTGGCGTGATCACCAGCGACAAGACGATTTCCAACAATCCCGAACTGGTGAAGAAGTTCGTACAAGCCACCAAGAAGGGCTACGAGTACGCATATTCGAATCCTGACGATGCAGCGAAGATCCTTGTGAAGGAAGCTCCCGACGCGAATCTCAAGCTTGATTTCGTCAAGAAAAGCATGAAAACCATTGTGGACGGTCAGTATTGGGGCGATCCCGCCAAGATCAAGGATGGTTCGTTCACGTTCGGTACGAACGACGTTGAAGGCGCCCAGCAGTATTTCGACTTCCTCGCTCAGGAAGACGCCTACACCGATTCGCATGACAAGGTGGTGCACGACGCTCCGCAAGCCAAGGATCTCGCCACCGACGAATTCCTGAAATAATCGGGTTTGAACGAGTAGGTTTGTAACCCGTTCAGGTACGAATAATCGAAAATATTGGAATACGGCATCCTGCATTTTTATTTCATGCCCAACACTGCTTGCTCAGTTCGGGTTGAACATGGTTTGTGGGATGCCGCACCATTATGCGTTGCATTTGGCTTCATTGCACGAGTTTGATTAAATACAAATATGACACGACTGATTCCTGATGTGGACACCGGTATCGACGATGCACTGGCGTTGGCATACCTTGCGACGTTCGACACTGTTGACGTGCTTGGCGTGATCGGCACGTACGGCAATGTTTCCGTCGACACTGCGGTTCGCAATACTTCGTATGTGCTGGAACGGTTGGGGCTTCGGCACATTCCGGTGATACGTGGATCGTCGCATCCTTCATGGGCTCGGTGTTTCATTCCGGATGCAGGTTGTGCGCAGTTTCACGGCACGGACGGATTGGGAGGATTCGGCCCGGCTTGCGATAGTTCGTCTTCGGATACTGCTTTTTCAGATATTTTTTCGGATAATTCCGGTTCTGATACTGTTTTTTCTCGTGATTATCGTAGTCTGATTTCCGTTGGCGGATATGCGTTGGATGATGTTCATGCGAATCCTGCGGTTGATTCGTTTGAATTGTCGCTTACTACGGATTCGGCTTCTTTTATTCATGCTGATGATTCTTCCGCCGACTCGGTTTCCGAAGGCGTGCAGTTCATTATTGATCAGGTTCGCGCTTATGGTTTCGACGTCACTGTGGTTACGACCGGTCCGCTGACCGATATTGATGCTGCGATCGCGGCCGCACCGGATATTGCCGGCAAACTCAAACTGGTGATGATGGGCGGCACGTTGACGCAGGAAGGCAACTGTTGGGATCTGACTGCGGAAACGAACATCATTCAGGATCCGGAAGCCGCAGATCGCGTGTTCCATTCCGGTGCCGACATCACCATGGTCGGCTTGGACGTAACGCATCAATGCCTGATGGGTTCCGATGCGACCCGTGCTTGGCGTGAAGCAGCGAATGCTGACACACTTACCAGCTCGACCGCATCCCAAGTCGCTGATTCACTTGATGGTTCAGCTGGTAGTTCAAATGCAGCTTCAGCTCGAACCTCGAGTGTGGCTGCAAGCCCATCTGCTTCCGATGTGCGCGTATTCCTCGCCGACATGGCTGATTTTTCCATTGCCGCAAACCTCAAGGCCGACGCGCGACTGTTTTCACAGGGCATGCCATTACATGATCCGCTGGCCGCCGCCGTTGCCGTGGACCCGTCGCTGGTGACCTGTATCGACCTACCAATGAAAGTCGAACTCGAAACCGGCGATTTCCACGGCACCCGAGGCCGAACCATCGGCGATCCCGCCGGACTGATCGACTCCAACGCACCCCGCATCCACGTAGCCTTCCAAGTCGACTCCTCCCGTTTCGTCCCCACCTTCACCACCCGAATCAGCACGTTGTAACAAACAAAACGGGGAGAACATTATGTTCTCCCCGCAGTTAACCTAATCAACTCAGCAAAAACTACTTTTTGACGCCGCCGAAACGACGGTCGCGGTGAATGTAGTGGTCGATCGAACGCCATAGCACGTCTCGACCGCAATCGGGGAACAGTTCCGGCACGAAATCAAGTTCGGCATATGCCGCTTCCCACGGCAGGAAGTTCGACGTGCGCTGTTCGCCGGAAGTACGAATCACCAAATCGCAATCAGGAATATCAGGATTGTACAGGTGCTCGGAAATCATTTTTTCCGTTACGCGATCGCCGGAGATCTTGCCGTCACGCACTTCCTTTGCGATTGCCGCGCAAGCATCCGCGATTTCGGCACGTCCGCCGTAATTCAGGCAGAACACCACGTCGATGGTCGTGTTGTTTTTGGTACGTTCCTGTGCTTTTTCCAATTCGTCGATAACGGATTTCCATAGTTTCGGACGTCGGCCGGACCAGCGCACGCGCACGCCCCACGCGTTCATCTGCTCCACACGACGGTGGATGATATCACGCGAGAAGCCCATCAGGAAGCGCACTTCCTGCGGGGAACGCTTCCAGTTCTCCGTGGAGAACGTATACAGCGACAGGTAACGCACACCGGCTTCGATGGCACCTGCGATGGTGTCGAACACCACCGGTTCGGCAGCCTGATGCCCGTCGGTGCGAATCAGCCCACGCTGCTGCGCCCAACGACCATTACCGTCCATGATCACGCCGATATGGCGCGGAACCTTGTTCTTCGGAAAATCAGGAATAATCGACGGGTCAGAAAATGGTGCCGCCGGAATGTCAAGGGACTTGTAATCCACGTTCTCAAAAGCCATACCCGCTAATCTAGCAAGCGCATGGAACGAATCGGACGTTCCAAATAGTATTCACCCCATTTTTCCACCATTTGTCGGGTTTCCGGAAGCAACGCCGTACCGTCCAGCTCTCCCCAATCGCCGTCTACAAGCGCCTGCAGCTGGCAGATCGCATTCCACGAAACATCAAACGATTCACGAATATGATCGGTCAAACACATTAGTCCGCCCGCGGAAATCGAAAAGAACCATGGACGATCAGCAGAAATCGGCTCCCCGCACACCACGCAGGCACGCAAACGCGGCGTCCAGCCAGCGATCGCAAGAGCACGCATCACGTAGGAATCGCCAATCGCAGCAGCCTCATGCGCATGCTTGGAAAGGGCATTCAACGCTCCCAACACCAGCCGATACTGTGCCACGGAACGCTCCTGCTCCGTCACCACCAGCTTGTCAGCGGTTTCGCAAATCACATTCGCTGCGGTATACGCCTTGAAATCGGTGCAGATGCCTCTCGCATACGCCGACACCGACTCGGCTTGGGAAATCACATCAAGCGAACGCCCTTCCGCAATAAGCAACGAGACGCGCATGAAAGGCTCCAAACGACCTCCGAAACGCGATTTGGTTCGACGCACACCTTTGGCGACGGCGCGGATTTTGCCATGGTCACGTGTCAGCAAAGTGACGATACGATCAGCTTCGCCAAGTTTGACGGTACGCAAGACCACGCCCTCGTCCTGATACAACGGCATTCACACACCTCCTTCGCCTCGACTCGTTTTCTTAACTGAACTATCTATACTTTCCGCACGTTCTCGCGCCAGCCGCACTCTCCCGCGATATCAGTAAATAAACAATCCCCAGAACGCGAACACCAACAGCACATACAGCATGGTGACCGCCGTGATCCAAAACATCACACGGCCGAACCTCGTCGACGCGAGCACCGGCTGGCGGCCACTCACAATCGCGCCTATAGCCCCCTTACGCGGTGGCCATTGTGCAAGGCCACGATTCGTCGCCTCCTCGATAAGACGCACGAACACGCGAGACCACGCCCACACCACAACAACACACACCATTTGAATAACCGGCCAACTCCAATACATCATGCCCGGATCCTCGGCGGGAGCGCCACCCCACGCTAGCTTGACCACGCCCATAACCACTTCGCCCAATCCTGCACCAAACAGCACAAAAGTGGCCATGGTGGCAACGGCAAGCGTAATCAACGCATTTTTGAACACAGGTCTCAGCCCCAACACATATCGGCGTCGATGCGCATGCGCCCAAATCTTACGTACGAGCACAATCAGCCACAGCACGCCGATCACCAGCAGCAACAGCACCATGCTGGCATGCAGCACCACGAGATAAATGGTCAGCCCGCTGTTCGCCTGCAATTCCAACGGCACCGCAATCGACTGATACAAGTTGGTACCGGCCACACGCTCGCTGGTCTGCTGCAGTCCCCGCGTGATGCCGACAGCCCAACTGATTACATCATCCACGTAGGCGTCGGCGAACGGAGTGCCGCTGTTGGATTCGTCGCCGAGTCGGAGCACATGGTTGGCGATGGGGTATGTGCGCACGGTCACGTCCCAATTGCCCGCCTTATGCGCCATGTCGATGATTTTCTCCGTACCTTCCACCTGCGCGGTCATCACGTCTTTGGTGCCGTATGCCACAAGCGTGGGAATGGAATAGGCTTGGGGATTCAACGTGTCGAGGTCGAGATTGGTCAGGCCGAACAATTCCGCATCGATGTTGAACGCGCGGCGCACAATGGACTGGTATCCATCATGCGCTCCGACCAGCGCGAAATCCTGTGCGGCAAGGAATCCCAACGAATGTCGTGGCGAATACACCATTGGGCTCAGCAACACCTGGAATGCCACGTCGGGGTCTTGATCAAGCAGATATGAGGAAATCCAGGTGCTTTCGGAAGTCGCGTAAATGCCGACATTCGAAGCGTCAACGTTGTCGAGATCACGCAACATGGTGATGACCTGATCGTAAATGGCCGCGGAGCCCGGGTAATCACGGGTCGCATCGTTGGTGGACCATACCGGCTTGTCGAGCACGGCCGTCACGAAGCCTGCGGATGAGAGATCGGTGGCCATGTCTCCAAATGAGTTGTCACAGGTGCCATATCCGGCACCATGCATGAACACCACGCCGGGCCGATTGTTTCCCGCGTCTTTCGGCTCTCGAATCAACACTTTGACCTGTTGTATTTCACCGGTTGACGGCTGTTTCGCCTCAATGGTGACATATCGTTGCGTCACTTCGTAATCGCCTCGTTTGGCAAGGGTTTTGCCGGAAGGATTATCGAAGGTCACTGCCGTGTCGGATGATAACGTTTCGATGGTTTGACCGGTTGGCTCGTACTCCCATGACGATGCCGTCAAATTGGATACCGACACCAGAATGCCCAGCAGGATGATGAAGATAGGCAGACTGACCATCAGCCGTCTGCCCCTCGTCCACTGACTGGATTGGCTCTCCGCGCTGGACATGACTGACTGACGTTCCTGATCTGACACGCCGTTCATTGTACCGACTCCAGCTGAAATGGCAATCGACAACCAGCAAAACCAGCGGGCGGCCGATCACAATCTGCAATCGACCGCCCGCGGTCAGCGAAATCAACAATTACCTTGCGCCACCGGCACCACCACCGGTCCTGTGGCGTTGACGGGCACCTGTCCGTCCGCTTCCATCTGCGCGGCGATCTCCTGCGCTTTGACCAGCAGCGTTTCCACAATCTGGTCTTCCGGCACGGTTTGAATGACTTTGCCCTTGATGAAAATCTGTCCCTTGCCGTTGCCGGATGCCACACCCAAATCGGCTTCACGGGCCTCGCCCGGACCGTTGACGATGCAGCCCATAACAGCCACGCGAATCGGCGCGGTCACATCCTTTAAACCTTCGGTCACCGCATTGGCCAACTGAATCACATCAACCTGGGAACGACCGCAGCTCGGGCAGGAGATAATGTCGAACTTGCGCGGACGCAATCCCATGTATTCCAGCAGCTTGCACCCGACTTTCACTTCTTCGACGGGCGGTGCCGACAGCGAAACGCGAATCGTGTCTCCAATGCCTTCAGCCAGCAGCGCACCGAATGCCAAACAGCTTTTGATGGTGCCCTGCCATGCCGGTCCAGCTTCGGTGACACCAAGATGCAACGGCCAATCACCCTTGGAAGCGAGCAGACGATACGTTTCCACCATGGTGATCACATCATGATGCTTGACGGAAATCTTGAAATCATGGAAGCCGACGTCTTCGAACATGCGCGCTTCCTTCATGGCGGACGCAACCAGTGCCTCCGGCGTCGGACCGCCATATTTCGCATACAGTTCCTTATCGAGCGAGCCCGCGTTCACGCCGATGCGCAACGAAATGCCCGCGTCCGTGGCGGCTTTGCAAATGGAAGGGCCAACCTCGTCGAATTTGCGGATGTTGCCGGGGTTCACACGCACCGCAGCGCAGCCCGCGTCAATGGCCTGGAACACGTATTTGCTTTGGAAATGAATATCGGCGATGACCGGAATCGGTGATTTCTTTACGATTTCCGGCAATGCGTCGGCATCATCCTGGCTGGGTACGGCCACGCGCACGATATCGCAGCCGGCTGCGGTCAGTTCCGCGATCTGCTGCAATGTCGCGGGAACATTGGCTGTCAGCGTATTGGTCATGGATTGCACCGAGATTGGCGCTCCCCCACCGACTGGAACGGGGCCGACCATAATACGGTGCGATTTGCGGCGCGGATGCAGCGGGCTTTCGCTAATGGCTGCCTCACCGGTTTTACGGAACGGCTTTTCGATTTCTGGCATACGTCAAATCCTTGCAATAACAAGGCTCCCGACTTAGGGAGCCTTGCGTCACTTACGTTTCGTCTGTTTGTTTTGTTTCGTTTTCCGTTACTTGTTTATCAGGTCGTCGGCTCGACGACGGGCTTCCAGCTCGAGTTGGCTCATTTCCTCCACGGAAGCGAATAGCGGATTGCCGCGCAGTTCCGCATCCATTTCGTCCAACACTTCCTTGACGGTATCGACGATGCCGAGATATGGCAAGCGATGTTCGAGGAAGGCGTGAACGGCCTGTTCGTTGGCAGCATTCAGCACGGCCGTATGCTTTTCGGAAGCTTCCAAGCAATGTCGAGCCAAGCTCACTGCGGGGAATGCCTCATCGTCAAGCGGTTCGAACGTCCACATGGCGGCTTTCGTCCAATCACAGGCCGCTGCGATGTTGCCAAGTCGTTCGGGAGCCGATAGGCCAAGCGCGATCGGCAGACGCATATCAGGCGGTGAAGCCTGTGCGATGGTGGCGCCATCGCGGAATTCCACCATGGAATGCACGATGGATTGCGGGTGCACGGTCACGTCGATACGGCTCGGAGGCACGTCGAACAGACGGCTCGCTTCGATGACTTCAAGCCCCTTGTTCATCAACGTGGACGAGTTGATGGTCACCACCGGACCCATATTCCAAGTAGGGTGGTTCAACGCCTGTTCAGGCGTGATGTCGGTCATCTGCTCGCGTTTCCAACCGCGGAACGGACCTCCGGAAGCGGTGACCACGAGTTTCGACACTTCACCGTGCGTGCCCGAACGCAACGATTGCCAGATGGCGGAATGTTCGGAATCAACCGGATTGATCTGCTGCGCACGAACCTGTGCGTCGAACAGCAGATGACCGCCGGCCACAACGGATTCCTTGTTGGCGAGCGCCAGCTGCGATCCTGCCTGCAGTGCCGCAATCGAAGGTTCAAGGCCGATGGATCCGGTAATGCCGTTCAACACCACGTCGGCACCGGATCCGGCCATGGCGATTACCGCTTCCGGCCCGGCCATGATTTCCACATGGCTTGCGCCGGCTTGGTTTAGCGCATCTTGGAGCGCATGGACCGCGTTTGTGTTGAAGATGGCGACTTTCGAAACGTGAAATTGGACCGCCTGTTGGGCCAGAAGTTCCACGTGGGAGCCGCCTGCCGCAAGTCCGACCACGTTGAAACGGTCGAGATGGCGGGAGATGACGTCAAGTCCTTGGGTGCCGATGGATCCGGTGGATCCCAGAATGACTACGGTTGAGGTTTGCATGGGTTATGCGTGTGCTCCGTATTTGTTTTGGATTATTCGTGTGAACGCGAAAACAGGCTGACGGTCACGTCAGCCTGTTCAGTGCGATTGCCTATTCAAAAGAGGGGAACGACAGGTCGGGAATATCGACATCCAGATTGCTGTTGGATGCTTCGAACATCGGATTGGTTGCCGGCTTGGTTTCGTTCTTCTTCTCTTCCTCTGCCGGTTTCGCCGGTTCAACGGGAGTTGCCGTTGTCGAGTGATCTGCGGAGGTTGCTGGTTCCAGCGTGAAGGAGGGTGGGACGGTCGGCAAGGTTCCGAGATTAATCGAGTCGGTATTGACCTGCGGAAGGTTCGGCGTCGACAGGCTTGGCATGCGCGGAGTGAACGTGTCTTCGACCGGATCGGGAGCGTCGATGTTCTGGGCCATCTGCGCCAAGGCAGCCAACGAAGAATCGGGAGCGATGTTGATGCCGTGAGATTCTTCCGGCTGATGTGCGACCGAAGTGTCTGGAATCACAGGAGCCGCAGGCGCGGCCGGAGCGTCATAGCTCAGCGCGCCATCATCAGAAAGCGGATTGAACGCTTCGGTTTCCGTTCCTGCGGAAGATGGCTCCTCGGCAACCGCATTGGACGCTTTGAACAGGTGTGCCAACGACTGTTCCGGAGCCGCTGGAGCAACCGGAGCGGCCTGAGGTTCCGGCGTTACAGGAGCTGCCGGAGTTACCGGAGCCGACGGGGTGCTGATGGTTGGCTGGAACACAGGCGGAACCACGGGAGCATACGTCGGCGCAGCGGTTTGAGTGGCCGGAATGCTCACCGGGGACGTTGCAGGCGTGGTGAAAATCTCACGTTCCGCCTTATTCAAAGCGTCGAAGGAGTCAGTGCTGTTTTGAACCTGAGCGGGCTGCGCAATAGGTTCTGCGGAAACGGCTGGAACGGCGAATAACGGCGAGACCACCTGCGTCTCTTGGGATGCCAGACTGGTTGCGGACGGATTGGCTGCGGTCATCGCGCTTTCGGAGGGCTCGCCCACGAAGTCGGCCACACGAGCATAGGATTCGAGTCTGGTCAGCAGCTGCACGCATTCGTTCAGGTAATAATCCACCTGACGCTCGTCATAGCCACGCTTGCCCTTGCGCTGGGTGAAGATCACATTCGCCACGGTCTGGGAGTTCAGATCGACAAGTTTCTTGGCATCGTCTTCCGACACTTCCTCAACGCCGAGCTCGCCAGCGGCCTTCGTCAGGCACTGATCGACGATGCGATCCACTTGCTTGCGGTCATAGCTCGGTTCCTTGCCTTCTCCTGGCTTGAAACGTTCGCCGTGCTCACGTTTGGAATGGGCGTCAAGCTGGCGGAACAGACTTTCGGTCTGCGCTTTCCACGCCACACGACCGTGCTGCGAAATCTCCCATGTGGTCTGCTTGTCCACCACGGCGCGCTCCAAACGAGCAAGGGCCGCGTCCACTTGGGCGATCACATAGCCGCCTTTGACCAAATCGAAAGAAACATTCTGAATATCATGCTGGGTGAGTTGCGCTCCCTCACCTTCGTACAGCATGTGCGCACGCTCAAGAAAAGCGTCCACCTGTTCGGAATCATACCCCCACTTGCGCTTTGAAGTACGAGCGATCCCCGATGCGTTCCTCTCGGATTCAGGTTCCTGCGCCATTGGCTATCGACCTCCTACTGCACTACTCAACGTCCCCACTCTACGTGATTGATTCGACGCTTTTGGCTTTCTTGTGGAAAATTCAGCGAATCGACACTCAAATCACACCATTTTTTCACGCATTTACTATGGAAGGAACCCCTATTGGGCAGCGCGACACACGTTGAAGCTGTCGCAGGCAACGAATACTGTACAGTGGAGCTTTGCGGGCGATTAGCTCAGTTGGTTAGAGCGCCACCTTTACACGGTGGATGTCGGGGGTTCGAGTCCCTTATCGCCCACTTCACGGAATCCTTGAGATTCCAACGATTCAAACACTCCGCACCTGCACCGCGTCATCATGTGCCCACATTTTGCCCACATCCCGCGAAGCGACCTGCACGGCGGCGTCGATGGTGCGCGCCACATCATCCAGATCCGAGTCGAACAGATCGGCGTAGACGTCCAAAGTCATGGCCGCGCTCTTATGGCCAAGCATGCGCTGCAGCGCCTTGATGTTCGCGCCAGCATGCACCGCGATGGAAGCGGCGGTATGCCGCAGGTCATGCGGCGGCAGGGGCTCCACGCCCGCCCTCCTGCACGCGCTGACGAACCACGTACGGTTCGATTTCGCCCCCGCAGCAGACTGGTTGCGCGGAGGACGGCCAAGATGATCACGGAAAACCCAATCGGACGGCCCCTTGCCAGCCAGCACGGGAAGCAGCGCCTCGCCCACTATGGATGGCATGGGCACGTCACGCATCTCATGCGACTTCGGCGAGGTCTCCGACCATTCGCTGCCGATGCGCGTAACATTCCGCCTGACGTGTATTCGACGGCGCCCATAGTCCACGTCCTCCACCCTCAAGCCGCACATCTCGCCCCAACGCAAGCCGCACAAGCCAAGCACCAGCACGAGCGCCTTGCGGTCGGTCGGCTGGATACGCGCCCTGCCGGCCTCATCCGCGACGGCCAGCAATTGGTCGATGGTCAGGTACCGGTGCAGTCTCCTGCCCTCGCGCCTGGGCAGCGCGAGTTCGTCGGTCGGTGCTTTGGCGATGAGCCTGTTTTTGACGGCGAGATCGCAGATTCCTTTGAGCACGCCGACGATCTTGAGCACCGTGGATGGTGCCAGTTTTTCCGCCTTGCCGCTGATAAAGGCCTGTAATTCACGGTGTGTGATGGAGCCTATCTGCCGTGCCGCGTATTCCGGCTCCACGTGCGTCTTCCAAGTGGCTTCGTCGGTGCGGATGGTGTTTGGTTTGAGGATCGGCCGTCGTGAGTCCATCCATTCCTGGAAGATCTCGCCGACGAGGGCGCGGCCGGCTGACTGGTCTACGAAGCTGCCGTCCCTTTTGGCGGCGTTGACATGCTGGTCGCCCCACGCCTCGGCGTCCATCTTGCGGCGGAATCCTCTTTTTCCTGTGGGCACCCCGTCCGGCTTGCGGTATCTGACTTCGTAGCGTTTGCCGGATTTTGTCGTGTATTGGCGGATTGTGTAGGCCATGCTCGCCCCTTCGTTTGCGTGGCATCAAGTCTATCAATCCGTTGATTTTTTCTCTGTTTTCTGTGTTTCGGCTTGCAATACTTTATTTACAGTGCTAATATAGTTTATATCAAGGAAAGGAGGTGAACATGACACCATCGGAGATAATCGCCAGCATCTCGCTTCTCGTCGCGAGCATCGCGGCCCTCATCAAAGCAGTGACCGGACTCATCAAGGAGATGAGACGGAAACCGAAGAAGAGGAAGTGAGCAAGGGTTCCGGCCAGACCTAGGGGCCGGAACCCCATATCTCCGATTATGCCATGGAACATCATGAGAACGGAATCGATAGTCAGCGCGGTGTTCGCGCTCGGAACCGCCGCCAGCGCATGGTTCGGCTGGCCGTTCGCGCTCACCGCCGGATGCGCCATCGTCAGCGCCGCCTTCGCGCTCATCGCCGGAAGGAAGGACTGACATGACCATCAAATACCTGAGCGTCACCGACGTGTCCAAGCGCCTCGGCATCAGCACAGCCGCCGTCAGCGCCTACAAGCTCCCCCAGCCAGACGCCCTAATAGGCCGCACGCGCGGCTGGCTCCCCGACACCATCGACCAATGGAACGCGCAACGCCCCGGCCGCGGAGTCGGCGGTGGCAGGCCGCGCAAGCATCCGGCGGAGTGACGTCCGCCCCGGCGCTCATCCGCGAGCGCCGGGGCGGTTTTGTTGTTGGAGGTTGGATGTTGTCAGTCTTGGATCGATGGGTGGCACCGTGCCGTGTTCAGGTATTTGATCGAGACTACATGGCGGATCTGGGTTCCTGGCATTTTTTCCTTGGCCGCGTTCCCCTTGCGTAGGGATTGCGGATAGTAGGGGCCGTCCTCTCCGCTTCTTCCGAGGCCGATGCACCAGACTGTGTTTCCCATGTAGAGGCGTATCCGGCTGTTGCCTGATTCGACCACCATGGATGCGTCGTTCAGTGCGAATGCGCTGGCTATCACGTCGGTCTTCCTCGCGAGCCATCGCGCGTCTCCGGTGGGCGCGACCCTTTTCACCGAGATCCCATGGCCGGACAGGAGGTCGGTGTACAGGCGTCGGGCGGGAAGTCTGCGGGTGCGGTTGTCGTCGGCGTAGTATTCCAGGCCGCATAGGTGGGCGAAGTTCGAGGCCTTCCATTGGATGTCCAGCGTCATCCCGTCGTCGCACGCGATTCTCGTGATCGTTCCGACGAGATTGGCGTATAGTCGGGCTGCCTTTCGGGCCTCGCCAAGCATCCGCCGTTTCGCCTCGGTCACGTTCACGCCCGGAATCCTCCCAGAAAATTAAAAGAGGGGCACCGACCAAGCGCCCCTCCGAAGCCGTGTGGCTGATCTTTTTACAGTCTTCTGCATGACTAGCGTCCCGTTTGCGCGGGAAGGGTCACGGCTCCGGTTGGTCTCAACCGTCTGGCCCAGCCGTTGGGCGAGACATCCAGCTCTCGCTGATGGCGCATCGACTCGCCATCGGATGCCTGCGGCAGCCAGCCACACGCTTCGAACCCGAAACCCTGCCCACCAGCAAAGCAGGTCCGGGTCTCAAGTTCGATTGCAACGATACCCCATGACGGCGGACATTCGTCTCGCCGTGAGCGTGATCCAGACGGTATTCGCACAAAACCACCGGGCCGCCGCGACGGCGGCAGACGACCACGCAAACACGCCGAATAACAAGAAAAGCCCCTCCCCCAGCCATAGCTGAGAGAGGGGCAAATGTTAAAAAACGGGTGTAAAAAATTCCACGGACACTATAATTCCGCAAATTTTTCCACACCCGAGGTTGAGTTTCCGGCGCGATGTTGAGTTTCCACGGTCACGCGTTGCGCAACGGATTGTAGGCCACGCCAAGACCGCTGGCGATGAAGCCGGCCACGGTCGAAATGTAGCCGCCGACCGCCGCATCACCAAACGTCATAAAACCAAGTCCGACGCACGATGCGATCAGGCCCAACACGTAGACGACGGTGCGCACCTGCTTCGAAAATACGGGCGTGTACGCGCTGTCGGCAGTGTCGGTGCCGCCCTCGCGCTCGTCGGTGAGATTGGCGATGGTGGTCTCCAAAGTGTTATCTTTTGCATGCTCAGCCATTAATGCCACCTTCCTTTCAGGCTTTGACGAGATACCAGGCTGACTTGTCAGCGGGAGCCAATGCGATGTAGCGCACTGCTCCGCTATACGCCGTGTAGCGGCCCCAGATGTAGCCGTCCGCGACGGTGCCCCAATGGTCCAGATTGACGGTCTGTCCGTTGGAATAGGTGGCGACCACATTGCCGGAAACGCTCGGACGATCGCGCACGTTGAGCCCGTCCACGGCCACACGGTACGTGCCCTGCAACACGTTTGCGGCGGACGATGCCATGGCAGCCTGCGTCGGCTGGACGGTTGGCGTCGTCGCCGTCGCGCCGGTCATCCTGTCATACCATGCCTGGGCGCGAGCCATGTAGGCCGCGTTCTGGCTTCCGGCGATGGATGCAGGGCAGGCGGTCGCGGAAAAGTGGCTGTGCGGGAATACGTTGACGCCCCACTGCGGGCGTCCGAGGCCGTAATGCTTGCAGAGCGCGGCCACGAGATGCGCGCCGTTATCCAACGTCGCCTCGGAGATACTCCACGGGTCTGTCGAAATGTCCGCATGCTCCACGCCGATGGACGTGAGGTTCGCATTCCAGTCGCCAGAATGCCATGCGGTATCGGTATCCCACACGTGCTGAGAGATGCGGCCGTCCGCCGCCACCTGATAGTGCGCGGAAGCCTCACGGGTCTGCCACACGTCGTAGATCTGGCGTGCGGTGAGGTTGCCGTCGTTATGATGCACGACGATCTTGTCGATCTTGCATCCCTGACGGCCCTTGGTCATGTGCGTGGAGAGGATGAGATTCTCGTCAGCCTCCAGATTCTCCCATGATTTCATTGTGTTTCCTCCTTTTTTGATGGTTTTTACGCGAAGACAAGTGTCCACATCATGACGGCCATCTCCAGCAGTCGCAGGAGCGGCAGCATGAGCAGGACGACGCAGACGAGCGTGAACGCGGCCAGAAGCAGCGTCGTGACACAGGTGAGCCATACCGGCACGTCATGGCCGCGCCACAGCAGCCACGCCACCGCAAGCAGCAGTGCGACGAACACGGCGGCCGTGGACGTCAAAGCGAGCATGCTAGCCGTCATCGCCGTCACCCCACAACGCCGTCAACGGCATGCCTTTGTTGAGGATGCCCACATCCTCTCCTTCCCGCCCCCAAGTCAAGGGGCAAATAGAAAAGCCACCCCGAAATGGGATGGCTTTGAAGTGTGAAAATCAATGCCTGTGCGCGCCATGATTGAAGACGAGCAACAAGGCAAGCAGCAGCAAGTATGCGCCGCCTGCGATGGCTAGATGCGTCATTGCCGGTCCTCCAAATATTTTTCGGCGGCGTTGACGATCCAACACTGCGCGTCGAGTTTTTCGAGTTTCGTCAATTCGTATCTGACGGCCTCTGAATGGTCGTGTGACTGGTCGCCGTAGATCAGGCTGATGATCGTGTTTTTGATCGTGTCCCGGCACAACTCGTCCATACGGTCATCGAATTTCTCGGTACGTTCTCCGAGTTGTCGGGTCTTGGCGAAATGCTGCGAAAGCGGCGAATCGTATGGCAACCGTTCCGGCTGCACGTGCGAATACAGGCCGGTCGCCAACGCCTCCAACGCGCCCGGCCAGACTTTAAGTCCAAGCGTGATGATGGCGCACGCGCCGCCCACGCCCCCGAAACCGGCTAGAAAATTTTGCAGCACATTACATCTCCTTTATGGAAAAGCCCCGCACGTGGCGGGGCTGTGATTTGTTCAATACGGGTGGTCGGCGGCGGCGAACACCAGCGGCAGGCCGAGGTTTTTGAGCATGGTCACGAGCGAGGCATCCTCGTAGCCGCACAGGCGGACAAGCACGATAACACCGGGGAAAATGGGCACCGTATCGTTGCCGATGCCGGTCATGGTGCCGCCGTCCGCCTTCTCCCACACGACCTTCGCCAGCCCGTCCTGCAGCGGCGGGTACAGCCAACCGACATTATCGCCGGTGACGGTTATCTCACACCCATCGTCGGTGGTCCTCGCGCTGGCCGTCATGCCATCCGGCACCCACGGCACCACCGGATCACGGTCCTTCAATGCCGGCGGATCGTAAAGATTGCGAATCCTCACACGGCCACCCCCAAACTGAGGGCTAATAGATTGCCGTATCCTTGTCGAAGCAGTTGACGCCGACCGCCTGGAGGACAGTCCAATCGTCGTCCGAGAAGATTCCTCGGCATGCGAGCAGGACCTTCGCACCGGCGCCCATGAGCAATCCTTTGGCCCACAGGTTTTTGTTCTCCGTGATTGCCAGACCGCCGCTGAACGTGACAGATGTCGTCGGCTCCACACGCCCCTGCACATCCTCGATGACAGCCGAACATATGTATCCGCCCGTCAGCGATGGAAGGACGATGTTGCCCCACAACCGCAAGAGCTGATTGTCCTCGGTCGCCGTGTAGGTCTGCCCTTCCACGGTGCCGGGGAATGAATTGCCGTTCGACAGGATGGTCTTGGTGGTCTTCGCCGAATTCCGCACGATCATCGCCGACCACCCGCCTTGACGGGGCTAGTACGGCGCGGTCTGCGCGGTGAAGAAGCTCGGAAGCCCCCCCCCCGCGGCAATGGCGTAAGTGTCGGCCCGCTCGACAATGAAGTCCGTGGCTCTGCAGCCGCAGACGGAAAAATGACATGTGTCGGCATCGGGCTGAAGGTCAAACCGCATCACGTTGACGCCGATGGCGCCATTCAAGACGACACCCAACTGCACGTGATGAATCTCACCCCAGTATTGGATTACCGCGCCTTTGCTTCCGCGCTCCGTGACATTGCATGAGGCGACGTATTGTCCCGGCTGCAAAGACATGGAGCTTCCCTTTTTGAAGTCCTGCCAATCGGACGGAGCGCCGTCCAATGCCTCAATGGTCTCAGCCGGTTCTGCACACAGATTCGTCCGTCTCATGCCGCCACCCCCGGAACGTTTAGTAGGGTGCGGTGCCTGCGTCGAAATAGTCCAGGCCGATGGCGCGTATGATCGCATCCTCCCGTGCCGGCGTGGCGAGCAGGCGCGTCATGGTCCACGTGCCAGACTGGATCACGAAAGTCACGAGCGGCAGATTGCAGTCCTTGCTGAAGATGTTGCCTGCGATCCGTTGCGATGCCTCGTACGGTGACACAGTCCATCCGATTCGGAGTATGCCGGGCGGCTCGTCCAGTGTCGCGTCGCATCTGAGGGTGAATCCCTCCATCAGCATCGACCTGTCGAATCCACGGATGTCCCATATGCCCGTGTCTATTCGTTTTGACGAGGTGATCTCGGCCATCGGTTTGGCTGCATAGTTCCGCACCCTCACGCGGCCACCACCCAGACAATACGCCGATGGCTAAGAGGAATACCCCCCCCCCCGGCCGGAACCGCCGCGTAGGGCGCGGTCAGAGCGTCGAAGAGATTAAGTCCGAGCATTTGCATGATCCTCCAATCATCCGGCGTGAAGATGCCCAAAGCTAGCGGCGTCAATGTTGTGCTGGCGTCGAAGCTGAAGTACGGCGACCAGAATTGCGGCGTTCCGGAGCTTGTGGCGTCGAATGCCCATTCGCCGGTCTTGCTGCCGTCCACCAGCACGGCATTTTTGGTATTGACGCTTCCGGTCTCGCGAAATCTGATGGCACACACGCCAATCTTCGTGGGAAAGCCCTTCAAAACATTAGTGAAGGGATTCAGAGTGCCATTGGACTGCGAGCTGTAGCTTCTCACGCCGTCGCTCACCGTGACAGTCACGGAACTCCAAGTAGTGAGCGCCACATCGGCTCGCGGATGTCGATGCCATGTCCTGATTCTCATCACAGCTCCTTTCCTGTCAAAAGCTTCCAATCATCCCATTCCTTGCGCCATACCTCTCGGATACGGTCGAGCAGGAAGCACATCACGTTCGCATCCGACCCGACCGACCCCGTATAGTATTTCAACCCGTTATGCAGTTTTTCCGTGCGGCACCACAGGCTGCCGACCGGAACCGTCGAAGGCTGGTCGGGCTGCACGAAAATCTGCTTGGCACCCAAAGCCTTGCCGCCTTCGCCAATCGACACGTGGCAAGCGTTGAACGCATTCTGTTTGAGGACGGTGAGGAAATTCGAAGCGTCGCTAACGAAGCTCACCGTGCCGCCATTGATGCTCGCCACGGTGGTATCCGCCGTGGAAAGCGTCAAGGACGCGTCCTCGATGTGACCGTCCGCGAAGACCTTCTGAGCGGCCACCTTGACTTCCGGATGGTCGGCATAGAGTGCCTGAGCCGTGAAATCGACCGGTTTGAGCCACACGTCCACGAGTGTTTCGGCGGCTGGCGGCCACACCTGCACGCCGTTATAGAGAGCATTAAAGAAGACCGGCTGGCCATTATTGGCCGCATACGGGAGGCCGACTTTCACGCCGTTGAGCAGTACAACCATGTCAGGCCTCCTGAGAGGAGGCGGAATCGGTGGAATCGGTCGGCATGGTATCCGTCCTGTCCTCGCCAGACACGTCGGACGCCTTATCCTGCACGCTCTTCACCGCCTCGTCAATCGCCGTCAGAGCCTCATTCGCATGGGATTCCACGACCGTCTTCGACTCGGTGATGCTGTCGGCCACCGCCGTCACCTGCGCGCTGGCGGCCTGTGAAGCGTCGGACGCGGCCTGAGCGGCATCCGCAGCCTGCACGCTCGCCGCCTGCGCACCGGCAGCCGAAGCCTGCGCCGCATTAGCCGCCTGAGCAGCCGCAGCCGACTGCGACTCCACCACGGCACGCGCACCGGTCAAATCCTCCAGAATCTGCGAAGCCACCGTCTTAGCCTGACCCTCCGGATAAAACACCATCTGACCAGGATTCGCCGCAGACATGGTCTGCGCCTCCTGCAAGCTGGACGCCAGCAGATAGGTCAACGCGGCACCGGAATTAAGCGCCGGAGCCAAAGTACTCGCATCCACATCGACCAACGACGTATACTCGATGGTCGATGTGGAGGCCGGCACCTGCACGACGCGCTCGAACGAACTATTCGTATCGTCCGGAAATTCGCTTACCTTCCACGCGAAAGTGTTGTCAGTCGGCTCAAGCGGCACGGTCGCAGTACCGTCCGAGCCAAGAGCCACATCGAATCCACCCAGCACGACCACGGTCGGTCCGGAAATGTGGCGTCGTACCGGCTCGACATGCAAAGTGCCGGTCTTCGGCCTTCCTTGAGCGTCCTTGAATGAGAAATGAACATTAGTCGCGGCCATCGTTTTCCTCCTTGTTCATGGCTTCGAGCACGTCTATTGGAATCAGTTTCATCGCCGCCGACAATTGACTTTTCAAAATCGCGATCTCCTTCGAAAGCTGGCCGACCTGCATGGAAAGCTGGCCGACCACCTCGTTCGCGTCAGCAGGAATCTGCTGCATCATCCCTCCTTCGTCGTTAATGGCATGAGCGAAGCGAAGAACCGCTCCTCGCATTCGTCAAGCATGTTTTTGTTGGAATCGTCGTCCAGAAATTCATCCAATCCGTCGATATTCCGCGTGCAGGCCACGTCGATGCCGCTCGACGCTTCCACGACGGAATCGTCCGAGGCCAATGCGGCGCGCATCCGCGCGTCGGCCTCATTAGACATGACAGGCAGACTCATCCCCTCACGGGTCTTGTTGCGTGCGGCGGTCAGCGGATCGTCCAATACTTCCCCATCGGCGGCGAGCATGCTCACCCCGGTAGCGGAATCCGCTAAAGCTGACTCCAACGCTTCGAACGCTCCAGTCCACACGCCCCTGCCGGTCTTCGGATCATACCGGCGCACGTCCTCCCTGCCCTGCATGATCGCCGCGATAGCCTCACGGGTCGAAGCCAATCCGAGCAGCGCCTTCCACGATGCGATCACATCAGGCGTGAACACGAAACTGTCCGACCCGTTCACCGGCGGATCGCAGCGGATGATGCACAATCCGTTCGCATCCATTTCAAAAGTCGATGACAAGATTTCCTCCAATCATTTGACCAGATAGGCGAGGTATTCGGCATACACTTCGACCGGGCACGGATGGTCGGCGTTGTACAGTTTCAGCTGGAAGCCGCTCTGCCCGCCCGTATTGCATGGGTGCGCGATGATGCCCGCCCATTCCGAATCCGCGTTCGCGACCACGTAATAGTGTCCGTATTTCGTCGGGCTGAACGTGCAGTTGACTTGCGTTGCAGCGCCGGTCGCGATCGTGCTGCCGGTATTCGGCCACCACGCCCTCCACGCTGCGGCGGCGTGGAAGGTGAAACGGTTCGTGATGCCGCCAAGAAAGCCACCGAGATACAGGTATCCGGTCGCGATGTTCGCTCCGACTCCGACCGTGCCATTCGCGTCCTTCGCCCGGAGCCAGGCATTCGAACCGTTCGTGCTATCGCCGGTCAAAACGAGCGATGCGCTGGTTTTCTTGCTCTCGTCAGGCTCGTCGTAATCCGTGTTCGCTACGACGTATACCTCGGACGTGACGCCGCCGCTGCCGGTGCCGCCCAGCTTGCGTGGCTTGGATTTCAACCGCATGAAAGCCGCCGGATCGTTCTTTTTGACGTGTCCGCTCCACAAGTCCAGCTCGCTCATCGAGCCGACCAGATTCGACTGGATTGCGGACGCGACCGTCGGATGACTGTAGTAGGCGGCGGAGTCGTTGTAGGCGGGGAATTCCAATCCGTCGCCGGTAAAAGTCTCCGAACCGCCGATTATGTACGACTGGTAGTCCGGGCTGATGCGCACGCGATGCCCGCTGATGCGGGTCTGGAACGTACCGGTCAGCACATTCGACCTGCCCTCGCCGTCCAGATAGACGGTGCGATTATGGTTGGAATCCCACATTTGCAATGCGGTCGAATTGAGCTTCACGCCAGTATTCGCGGCCTCGGAGCTTTGGAAGATCGCGCCCGTGAACACGTAGCCTCGAAACTGGCCAGCCTCAACGTCATCGGTCACGATCTTCCGCGCTTTAAGCAGTTCGGTCAGGATTTCGCCGTTGCCGATGTGCACGTTTTTCGCTTCGATGCTGCCATCCTTGATGAGCACGCCGCCATTCACGCTGCCGGGTACGAGCAGACTATCCGCTACAAGCGAGTAAGCGGCGAAACTCCACCCATTCCACACGTTGACGGAACCGATGTGGCCATCAGAATCAAGCTCATACCACAAGTCGCCGTTCCTCAGCCCGCTGTGGGCTGGTTCATACATTTGAGCGAAGATCCTGTTCTTCCCGTCGGCGGTGGTTTTCGCGGCTTTCGCCTCGGCCTCGGCCCTGGCGATATCCTGATTGATGGAATCCAAGGTCTCCTGCGGGACGGCGCTTGCGACGGTCACGGAAGCGATGGCCGACCAGTCGGAACGGTTGCCCGCATGGTCGACGGAACGCAAGGCGTAGGAGTGCTCGGAGCCTGCTTCCAAGCCGGTCACGAGATAATCGCCCTGACCGGACTGCGTGGCGCTGATGACGGTCATGCCGGCCGCGTTGGTGCCCTCGCCCACCTCGACATAGTCGAAGTCAGGCTCCATCTGAGCGCCGGTGTAGGTCTTGCCATCCCAGTGGATAGTCACCACGCCCAACTCGGAAGAAAGAATCGGCTTGGACGGCACGGAGCACGGCGTCACATCGGATTCGACGGTGGCCACGAAAACGCTCGACCATTCGCCTAGCTTGTCTGAATATGTTGGCACAGCCCTGACGCGCACCTCGATTTGCGTACCGCAGTCCAGACCGCCGAAGCCGAGCTGCGTCTTATCCGTCGTGCCAGCGGAATGCCAGGGCGCGCCATCCACGTACTTGCGCCACTCAACGGCATAGCTGCCAATCTCGATGCTCGTGTCATTCGTAGCCTGCGTGACCGCGCCCCACATGGCCGTGGCCAAGCCGTGGGCATACCCGTCCGACCCGATGTATGCGTCCGCCTGCACGATCAATCCGAGAGGGGCCTTCGGCACGCGATGATCACGATCAGAAGAGGCGGTCGTGCCGCCCTCGCTACCGGCCAACGCGGCGCCGCCGGTGATGCCCTTGATCTTCTTCGCCTGACGTACGGAAGCGTCATACTTGATGTCGTTCAGCGCAATCGAGCAGGATAAGCCCTCGTGCTGGCGCATGCTCAGGTCGATTTCCTGCACGCGCACCTTCTCCCCATGGGAGACGGTCGGCGCGGTGATCCAGTCGCCGGCGTGGAAGTCGATGAGCGGTAGATTATCCACGCCGAAAGTCACCAGATCGCGCGTGTACTGGCCTCTCACCCTCGCAGCATCATCCAAAGTGCTCTGCATAAAGGCCTGCGCCGTGTCCTTATCGGACACGCCACCCTGCGAGCTGTAGGATTCCCACTTGCCCCACGGGGTCGGAGCAGCCGGATTATCCATGCGGAAGAGCAGATTATTGTCACCCTCGACAAGGATGGTGGATGCCAGGTCGGCGATGGACTCCTCGAAGGGTGCCTCGCTGATGTCCCGCGCCAATTGCAGCACAATGCTCTTGCTCAGGTCACGGCTCAATGCGGTGCTGTCCGCATTCCATATTTTCAGCGTCCGGCCGCTCGTGCGCCAGTCGCAGCCGCCACCGTTGACGAGAGACGACAGGATCGTCTGCAGATCCGTGCCGAGCGAATAATATAAAGTGTATTTTCTGTTCCAGGCATCACCATTCGAATCTTTGGCGGTGTCGAAGCCGAGCGTCAGACCGGTGGCCACGCCACCACGCTGACGGTTTTCATCAAGCAAGGTCTTGAGGATCACACCCGGATTCGAGCTGTAAAAAGGCCTTTTGCCCTTGTTGTCGCCATCCGCGAGCAGATGGCTGGAATCATTGTTCTCGGCCTTAGACATGAGCCAGCTGATCGACTGGCCGGAATAGGTGACGGTCTTTGTACGGTCGTCCGTCTTGCCGCTGCGCCCAGTGATGACATAGCGGGCGTTGTCCGGCTCACGATAGCCAGTGCCGTCAGACACCTCCACGGCGACTTCCAGCCCGTCGGTAAGCTCTCGGTCGAACGCCTGCGCGTCACTGCTCAACATCGAATATTCGATGCTGAGCGCACCATCGTCATTGTGCAGCATGGACGCGCTGAAGCTCACAGGCTCAGCCAAAATGCCGACCCGCTCGCCAAAAGGCCGGTAGGCAACGAGTCGCGCATGCAAAGATTTCGCCATAGTCACTCCCACGAGGTTTTGTAACGACACGTCACCGCAGACGTGCCGGACTGTTTGATCCGCAGCGCATAGCTGCCGGAATCGACGGCAGGCCACACCTGCAACGGTTCGCTTGACCAGTCGATGCCGGACGTAACGTCGGAGCCTCCGTCCCACGCCGAATTGCTGCCGGAGGTCCAAGCATGACGGTTGATCGTGTCGAGATAAAGATTCGACGCGTTCGCTCCGCTCCACTTGAGATCCGTGCCGGTCACCGGGTCGGACACGGTCACGGACGACACGTTCGAAAAACGAAGGATGAGATTAAGCAGCGGAGCATTGGAATACCACCCCTCACTGCCGGTTTCCGCGTTGCCGTGAAGGAAGACGCCGCCCGCAGCGGGAAGCGTGGCAGTCTGCCAATCACCCTGCCAAAACACGTCAGGCAGCTGAAAGACCGCAGTGACGGCACGATGATCGCTCCAGGGCTTCTCGTCACCGTCCGACCGACAGGACGTGCACACCGCTTTGGCGGTCATGCTCCGCGTCAAGCCGGAAAACGTGTCACGCTCCACACGAGTCAGCGACGAGGCAAGGCGGCAAAGACGATAGAACCGGTGCATGAGCGCGTCAGCATTTGACCCATCGGTGATGAATTTGAGTGTGATTTCCGGCGCGTCGAAAACCACCGGACCAGGCGGAAGCAGTACGCCACTCCTGCCATTCAACGTGACCGAATCGATGCGCGGGCTGATGCTCGTGAAATGGGTGGTGCCGACTATCAGACTCGAATGCTCACCAGTCAGATTCTGACCATTGATCAAGTAATCCGTGAGAATCATTGCACCACCCCTTTCGCTTGTGTGTCACCATTGCGGCATTGCCGCCGTCTGCAACTTCTGCTGCGTGCTTATCGACGTGGGAGAGATCGCCGGATAATTGAACGTCTGCGTCACATAAGTGACGCCGCCGGAATCACCCGACGGCGTCCCGTTCGTGACATTCGCCCTACCGGCCTTCGACCCGTCGACCTGCCCATCCACATGCACGGTCATATCCTTCACGGCAGCCCGCACGCCATCCAAACCGGATCTGATGCCGTCGCTGACATCCTTGGCGACATCGTCGCCGAAAGATTCCACGGCATCCGGCATCGACATTCCAGCAGTGTCAAACGCCACGTCGAAACCGCCGGACAGTTTCGCATTCATTCCGTCGATGGTTTTCTGCACGCCACGCCAACCATTTTTCAGGCTCCTATCGAAACCATTCATGATCGCCAAGCCAGCAGGCTTAAGCATCACCTTGTCGTAGCTGATCGGCCCCTTATGCCTGACAATCCAGTCACCGATGCCGCCGATAAAACTCGTCACGCCATGCCAAGCGGCCTTCAGGCCGCTGAGCAGACCATTGAGGATGGATTTGCCAGCATTCCAAAGCCATGTGCCGGCACCGGCGAAAGCGCCCCTGATGAGATTGCCGATGCCGCACAGGATGCCCCAGACGGCCTGCCACGCTCCGGACACGATCTGTTGGAATCCATGCCACGCCTGCGACCAATTGCCGTTGATGATGCCAGTCACCATGTTGATGACGCCCTGGATCACATTGACAATGCCGCTGACGACCGAAGTGATTCCGTTGATGACACCCTGAATGAATGGCAGCATCGCTTGGATGGTCGGCAGCAATGTCGAGCTAATGAAACCGACGATCGCGGAAATGATGCCGGACACGAGCGGAACCAACGCCTGAATCACGGGCATAAGCGCTTGAATCACACCAGAAACAATCTGGCCCACACCCTCCACAAGTGGTGCGAGTCCTTGGATCAATGGCGTGATGGCATCCACCATGCCGGTCACCAGACCGCTGATCTGCGAAATCACAGGTGTAAGCGCCTGCACCACAGCCGTGACCACGGTGATGACGCCTTGGATGACAGGCACCAAAACGCCCACCAAGGTGGTGATTATCGGTGTCAGCAGCGGGATTATCTGACCGATCACATTCGTTATCACCGGCATGACCGCCTGCACCAGCTGATTCAACGCGTCCATGAGCGTCTTTATCGACGGTTGGAGCGTCTGGAAAGCCTGCTTGAGGCTGTCAAGGACGCCGGTGAGCATCGTCCCGAATTCGCTGCGCAGTTGCGGGCTTGTGGCGATAAGCGCTCCGATCATCGCGATGATGATGCCTATCGGCGAAGCCAATCCTCCAAGCAAGCCGGTCAAAGGCTTAAGCATGCCGCCGACAAGCGGAATGTTAGCCAGCAATCCACCGAAACCGCCGGCACCCAACGCGGCCAAAGCGGCTGCAACGGGGGCGATGATCCCGCCAAAATCCGAAAACACGCCACGAACGGCGTTGACGGCATTCTGGAAAGGAGCCGGCAAAGTCGACACAAGAGTGTCGAACATTCCAGGAATCGCATGGACGAAACTCTTGATGATGACACCGACGCGAGGAATCACATTCTTAGCCGCAGCCATCACCGAGTTCACGAGATTCTGCGTGACCGCGTCCATGTCCGCGTCGCTTTTGCCAAGCTCGGCAAGCCAATTCGTCCAAGCGGCCTTCATCGCGCTGACCGACCCCTCGATGGTCTTCACGGCCTCGTTCGCAGTAGTGCCAGCGATCTGCTGCTTCTCCTGGATCTGCTGGATTGCCTGGATCACATCGGCGAACGAATCGATGCTCAGGTTGGAAGCCTCACCGTTCGCCGCACCCCACTCGTTGGCGTCCTTGATGAGACGTTCCATCTCCTCCTTGGTACCGCCGTAACCAAGTTTGAGATTGTCGAGCATCGTGTAATTCTGCTTCGCAAAACCGTTGAACGCGTTCTGCACGTCCGTCGCGCTGCTGCCGAAAGTGTTGATGTTGTCGCTCATGGCACGCATCGCCACGTCGGTCATGTCAGCGGCCTTCTTGGTGTCGCCGCCAAGAGCGTTGATCAACGCCGCGGAAAAGCTCGTCGCCTGCTCCATGTACGCGTTCGCGCTCATGCCGCTGGTCTTCCACGCATTCTGCGCGTTCGCCATCACGGTTTTCTGCGCGGCCTCGTTGCGTTCCCAGTCGGCACGCACCGATTCCGCGCTCTTTCCGGCCTGCTTGGCATACTCGTCCAAAGTCATGCCCATATTGCCGTAAAGTTTCGCGACTCCACCGCTCAACTGCTCGTAATCAGAGTAGCTTTGGAACGCCTGCTTGCCGAAATCGACAAGCTTCGCGCTGACGGCGGCAATGCCGACGCCGACGGCGGTGACCACTCCCGTCGCCATGGTTTTGACATGTTCGACGGCCTTTGACGAGATTTCCGCGAACTTCTCGCCAACATTGGAGGCGAAACTACCGACAGTCTTGCCGATAGAGGCGAACCCACTGCCAAAAGCGGAGACGGTGGACCTTACCCCTGCCGGCAGACCATCCCACATGCGTCCTAAAGCGCCCTTGACAGCTCCGGCGGTTTCTGCCGCGACCGACTTGACGCCGCCGAAAGCGCCACGTATGACCGTCGTCGCGCCGGTGAACGCCCCACCAACCGACTTTGCGGCCGAGCCAATCGATTTCACGGCAGAGCCGACCAGAGGAATCCTCTGCACAAGCCCGGAAACACCGGAACCGATGGTCGAAAAACCAGTCTTGAACGCGTTCGCGGCGGCACCGAACCCAGTAGCGGACTTCGAAGACTGCGCCGCCAATTCGGCTTCAAGATTCTTCAGACGTTCCTTGGCGCCCTTCAGATTCTCGGTCGACGCTTTCAGAGTGTCGGCGGCTGTCTGCTGTTTCAGCTCGGCTTGCTGCAGTCTGATCGCCGCGGCCTGCGCCTGAGTGGAATCCGCTCCGTATTTCTGCGTGGCATCGTTCAGCTTTTCCTGCGCGGCCTGCACCTGCACTCCTGCGGCCTTGAATTTCAGCAGGGCGTCCGTGTTCTTCTGGCTCGCCTGCGCCACATCCTTCTTAAAGGACTGCAGGGCTTCGGAATTCAGCTCTTTGCTGCCGTCGCCGAAACCTTTTTTAAACGCGCCGCCAAGCGTCTTGCCCTGCTTGCCAGCATCAAAACCCTTCGAAAAGGCGTTTTTCAGGTCGGAGACTGCCTTGCCGGCTTCTTTCGCCACATTCTGGCGGAATCCCCGCATTTGAGGGAAAATGCTCACATGCGCGGAGCCAAGCTCACTACCGCCAGCCATGACAGCCTCCTCTATTCAGTTTTTTCGCGTTTGAAGCCGAAGATGCCGCTCATGGACTCTTCGGCCTCACGACGCTCCTCATCAGTGACCTCGACGTGTTTCGTCCCCGCCTTTTCGGGCGCGAGGTCACCAAGAATCGACGTGCCACCAGCCTGAATCGCGGCGATGATAGCCGTCGCATCCATCGGCAGCACCATGCGCACCGCAGCCATGCCGGTGTAACTGCTCGTGTCGGCGGACAGGCTCTCATAGAGGGCGATCGCGTCCGCATAGCGGAGCCTGCCGCCCAGATCGGCCTGCAGACTCCACCCACGCGCCGCGAAATCAGCCCTTATTCGACTTCCGTCTTTTCCTTGGAGGACACGGCAGAAGTCGACGATTTTCCCAATTCCACACCCTGAATCTTCGCCAGAATCTCACCGTAAGCATTCAGAATGTTGAAGGGGACCATTGCAGGCTCCTTCGACAGCTCCTTTGCCGCATCCTCACCGGCGAAGGCCTCAAGAATGCCCTTGAGCATCTGAATCTGCTCACCATTGGACTGCAGGTCTGACAAGCGGACGAAATCATCAATCGACAGGGCCAGCGGCAGCTTGTACACATGACCCTTGGGAGCCAGGAACCACACGCCATCGCCCTTGATGATGTGCTTCACATTCATGGCCTCGGCAGACTCCCGCAGAGCCTTCGCCTCGTCTTCTGCGGTCCATGCTTCGAATTCCTCGACGGTCGGCTGCATATTCTTGCTCATTTCTTCCTTCTTTCAAACGACTGTAAAAATTCCTTTACTCCACTGGATAAAAAAGAGGAAGAATCCCAGCACATGCGAAGAAAGGAAGAAAGAAACACGCGCTGGGAAGAATCAAAATCAGGCTGACGGAGTGTAATAGGACTCCAGATACTTCGAATTGCCGGAATCCACGGCCACGTCCACAATCCATTCGCCGGTCAGCTTGACACCGGACACCTCGCCACGATTATCCTGATCCGGTTCGGCATTCGTGACCTGCACGACACCAAGACGACGACGATGCACGCCACTCTTATATACCGTCTCCTGATAGGCGAACCATTTAGCGTCCTGGACGATGTCCTTGACGTGATACACGCCGCTTGAATCCGGTTTGCCCTTCATGATCTCGCGAGTCAGATCATTGTCCTCAGCGACCGTGAACCCCAGTGTGAGCTTCGGATCTGCCGCCTGCAGCTTGTATCCCGGCTGGTGGAATTCGGTGGCGTCATCGCCGTCACGTCCATCCTCTGGAGCCCCATCGGAAGTGATGAGGCCGACATTCTGTCCGACCGTGAAAATCCCGGTCAGCTTGCTCATCGGTTCGGCCACGGTCTTCGCGATCATCGCCGCATTGAGCGACTTGGAGGCATCATAATGCGCCAGCAGAATCTTGCTGGAAAGCACCACCTTGACAGCGCCAAGGTCGTTGCCGTCTTTATCGGCTGCCATGTTTTGTCCTTTCAAACAAAAAAGACGTTGAAACGTTGTGTTTCAGCGTCTTGAAAATTCAGAAAAACTTAAATTATTGGAATTCCCCGATGGTGGAGAATTCGAGAGCCATGTAATATCGCGCGATATTCGCGTCCTCGGCCACTGGAAACGGACCATTGCACCCGTCCTCATCAATGCCCGCGATCGGTGAACCGTCAAGCGAGCAAATATCGGGGTCGGTGAGCATGCCGTAGATTCTGGCCGCCAAGTCACGGCATGGTTTCGGAGCGGCACGAGCCCCATAACGCACGGTCACGCCGACGCTCCTGTCGAAGAGCACGCGATTCGACTGCGAGCCGCCATCATCACGCACCACGACAAGCGGCCGTGAGCCGTCGTAATCGTCCGGCTCACGATTCGAAACGATGATCGTCGGAAAAGACTGCTTAAGCCTGGCACGTAGAAAAGAGCAGATCCACAATTCAATGTCTGGCGGCAGGACCATGGTCATGATTTCGCCGCCTTCAACGCCTTGCGGAGATTGCCCGTCTGCGACTCCACGAGCAGGGTCTTCGGGTCGGTGCCGACCACCATGCATGTGGTTCGGTGCGCGTGCTTGACCTCCTCGATTTGGAGGCCGTCGCGATACGCGCCAGTGTCCACCGGAGCATGCGCTTTCGCATATTCGAGCGTCTTTTCGGCGGCGCGACGGGTCATGGCCTTGACGCCAGCCGAATTCATCAATTCGTCAAAATATTTGTCGTTGAATTTGACCATCACACCCATCACGTCACCCCCTGTACTCGGATAGTGGAATCTCGACCGTCGGCTGCCACGACGTGAAAGCATTCACGTCACGACTCGGATAGCCGCTGACCTCCCATCGTCTGCCGTCATCCGGCAGCGCCTGAATCCTATCCCCCGGCATAATGTCGAGAGTCGGATCTGGAGACGTGAGGTAAGCCGCGCTCGTGGTCTGCTCGCGCAGACCGTCGGGCGTGCGCGTGCTGCTGGAGCTGGCGAGGGCGCCGGTGAAATCCAAAGTTTCCGGATTGGACCAGTCCTCGCCAGCCTGCTCGCCGGAATACGGGTCATCGACCTTCCTCGCACGCAGTCGCCGCCATTTTGTGGCGCCCGGCATACGCCATCCGCCGCCACCGGCATTCATGTCGTCAAGCAGGCTCATGGCAATCCTCCAAGCCGGTAGGGTTTGAGCTTGTCCTTCTCCGCCTGCATGAGCGACACCACGTCGAAGCTCGCGCTGGACCCGTTGGTGGACTGCGAGGTGACGAGCCCGATCGGACTCACGCCTGCTCGCTTCGCGGCACTGATGAGCACCTGCTGCACGTCCGGCGCGTCATCGTATCCGGCATGGATCTCGTAGCGGATGGCCGCGATTCCTGCGGGGAACCCACCGGACAAGGATTCAACCAAACCCGTCTCCGGGTCATAGGCGTAAGCCAGCTTGTTGCCGTCGCGGTCTGTCAAGGATTCGATGCTCGTCACATGACGTGCGGGCAGTCGGATAACCGTGCCGCCGCGAGTGTTCAGCGTTCCCGCCAATGCCGCGTTAGGCATGACATGCCAACCGCATTCGCGGCGGATGGCCGCCTGCGCGGCCTTAAGCCGGAAGGCGGCGTCATCCTCGAAAGCCGAAGGGTCGGCAATCATGTCGGGAACCACATTCACGTCAATCATGCCGACCCCCAGACTCACTCGGCCTTGGCCGCGGCCTTGGCTGCGGCCTTGCCGAGCGTCACCTTGACGAAAGCCTTCGGATACTTGACCTGCAGGGCGAGACGTTCTTTAACGCGGAACGTGATCTTGTCGTTGGTGAAGTCGTTCTCATGGCTGTTGGTGGATTCGACGGTCAGACCGCCCTTGCGGTAGATGGTGCCGCCGGCCTTGAACGCGCCGACGAGCACGGTACCCTTGGTTATCGCCTCGGTGACCACGGTGCGCAGTCCCCACAGCGGCGGATTCTGCATGATGCCGCCATTGCCGTACTGTCCGGAGAAGAAACCGCCGCCGAAATACTGGCCGTTCGCATCCTTGGACAGGCGGATCGCCTGATAGTCCGCCGGATTGATGACCACCGCATCGGCGGAGAAGCCTGTCGCGGTGGCGATATCCGTGGTGGCCGCGAAGATACGGTCCGGATCGGAGTCCGCGGCCTGACCCTTGGACTGGATTTCGCGGTTCAGAATGCCATTGAGATTCGGGTCGGTGCCATCGCCGGACAGAAGCTGGATCTCCTCCTGCAGCTTCAAATTGTATTGGGCGTGCTGGTTGATTTCGGATACGACGAAAGGCAGGTCTTCGGCCATGTCGTCGGTGATCTTCCACCATGCGGCTACCTCATGCAGGCTGTCGGACACCCAAGTCGGGTCCGGAAGATGGAGCTGCGGCTTCTGGCCACCCTCGGCGACGGTGGTGGCATTGCCTTCGAGGGAGCCGTAGACCGGGTATTTGATGGTGGTGCCGCTCATGGTGCCGGACGCGAAAAGGTCGGCGATGACGAGCGGACGTTCGTATGGCCATACGCCGTTCTGGTCGGTTTCGGTGAGGAATGGAGCGTAACCGGCACCACCCTCGGCATGGGTATCAGACGCGGCCTTGAATTCCGGTGTGGAGAACAGGCCGCCCTTGGTGGCGAGCACGCTCAACCCCTTCTCCTGCAAGGACTTGACGTAGAAGTCGCCGAGGGTCTTCGCCTCGACGCCCTTATGCTCGGTCTTGGACGCTCCGGCGAGCTTGTCGAGCCCTTCACCAGCCTCCTTGAACAGGTCGATACGCTCCTGCAGCTTCTTCGCCTCGGCATAATGCTGCTTGAGTTCCTCCTGCTCCTTTTCGGTGATGTTATCCATTCCCTTGGCGAGGATGGACTGTGCCGCCTTCTTCTCGGCGGCGAGATTATCCATGAGATTCATGGCACTCCTTTCGGTTAATGTTCCAGCGAGAAGAAGTCGCTGATGGTCTTGTATTTCCTCAGCCCACTGCGGGTCAAAGCTTTTCTGGTTTTCCCTCTTCGGGTCATCCGTGGAATCGTCCGGCTGACCGCTGGAATCATCCATGGAATCATCGGTGTCATCGTCAGGCTTCTTGTCGGCGGAATCGATGCCGTCCAAGACCTCATGAAGACTGTCAAGCGCCGCGCGGAGCTTGCTTTCGTTGGATGCGCTGATCGCTCGTCCGCTCTTGACCTCAAGCACCTCCGCGCCCTGATTCGCGGCCACCTGCACAAGGGAAATCTCAAACAGCTTCAGCTGGCGAATCTCACGGTATCCGTCCCACGAGCTCTTGCCGTCCTGCACGAAGGCGGTCTCCTCGGCGATGAAGCCGATGCTCATCTGATGGATGAGCCCGCGTTTCAGCAGGTCGTATGCGCGCTTTCCTTCCGGCAGGTCAAGGTCAAGGCGGGCCGTGACCAGCAGGCCATGCTCGTCCTCCACCGCGCTCAACGTCTCGCCGATGATGTCGGTGGGCTTATCGTCCTTGTGCTGCCAGTGGATCGGAATGCCCGCGCCGGAACCTTGGAAATCGTTCTGCAAAGTATCGGCAAAAGCGCCCTTGACGATCACGTCATCGTACAGGTCCTTGTCCCAGGTGCTGGCGTATCCGCTGAACACTCCCTCGCCCTGACTGTCATCAAGGGATTTCAGCTCGAAGCCCTTGAAATCAAGCCTCATGATGTTTCCTCCTTGGTGAGCGCATCCCACTCGGCGTGGAATTGCGCGTCATACCGGTAAAGCCTTTTGAATTCGGCGAGCATCGCCTTCGCGTCCTCACCGTTGACCGGATTGTTCTGTTGCGCGTTCTGCGTCCGACCGCCGTCCTGCGGGCTTGGCTGTCCGCCCTCACTGACGTTCAGCGGGGTTATGAGCTGGTCTCCGCCAGGCACGCGAGGCATATCAAGAATCTGACGTGCCTGATTCGTGGTCATGAACGGCCTGCCGGTAGCAGTGCTCAGCGCCTGATACTGCTCGGAAGTGGTGCCACGGAGTTTCGCATCCACGTTTGCCCTGATGTAGCAGTCCGACTCGCCCACAGCCTCTGGAAGACTGAGATTCAAGGCTTCCTCAAGAGCGACGATGTATGGCATGAGCTCCACGTTCCAGAGCTTCTCCTTGTAGGCGCTGATATTGGAATTCGTGCCAGTTCGGAATCCGATGTTCTCCGGCGAGATTTGGAAGGCGTTGCACACCGCGATGTTGATACGGTCGCGCGCCTCCAAATCGTTGACATCAACAGGTTTGAAGACATTGTCCAATGGGCGCATCTCCATGCCGTCCTTGAGGACTGGCCAGCCGCCTTCGCGGCCGCCGTTCTGGATGAAGTTGCGCAGGCCATTGGTGAAGTCGTCGTAATCATCCTGTGATATCCACGGCATCTCCTTCGGACGGAAGATGTAGCCACCGGCCTGCATGCCATTCTTGGCGATGCCACGCCGGTAATTGGCCATCGCCTTCGCCTCCGCCAAGAGCGGACGAAGCACGTTAGCCACACTATCGCCGAACCGGAGGCCGGAAATGAAGCCGACGTCCAAATGCACGCGAGGGTCGGGCAAATCGAAATGCATGGCCTGATGGCTGTCCATCGTCAGCAGGTTCACGCCGGTGATCTCGCCGAAAGCGTTGCCGGAAAGCTGATAGCAGTCCGAGGGGATGCGACGGAGCGTGAAACGCTTGCCCTCCACTCCGAGCAGGCACAGCCAACGGTCATCAAGCAGCATGTCACGAAGCAGCATGCTGATGAACCGGTAGCGGGTCATTCCAGGAAGAGGAGAAGGCCGCTTCATCAAAGCGGCAAGAGCGCCGTCGGAGACTTCCTCGGCATCCCCGTCAGCATTCTTCTGATACACTTTGAATGGCAATGACGCGATATTCCTGGTGATGAAGTCGATTACGACGCGCACCGCATACTCACGACAGTACGCGCCGGACGCGTACCCGTAAAAGTCCATGTCGGACGGCCAACTGTCGCCGTTGGCGAGTGGAACGCTTGTCGCTGGCGTCGGATGTGCGTCTGACTCGGCCATCTTCATACCGATAGCTGCGGCGTTATTGTGGAGGAGCCGGTCAAAGAATCCCATCAATACTCCCCTCTTTGTGAAGAATCTAGAATCTGACCCTCACGCCTTGCGAGGGCTCGTATTTCGGTTTAAGCGTTTCAGCCTGCATGGTCTCCAAGGCGTATAGCGCCTGCGATTCGGCCACTAGGCCGCTGATTTGCAATGCTGATTTTGTTCGGTCCCACACTTCGACTTCGCCAAGACGACGGGACACGGCCACACTCACCTGCTGTTCGATGGCGGACTGCGGCAGATGCCGCAACTTGCCCTCACGCACACGGTCATGGAAACGGCCACAGCAGGCGCCCAGACGGAAGCCTTCGATGAGATGCACGTTCCAGCCTTTTTCAGTCAAAGGGTCGATGAAATCGACTGCCGGACATCCCTTCGACTGCACCGCAATCTCACAAATGCCCGGCCAGCTCTCACGAAGCAGATCCAAAAAGTGCGGCACCCACAGCATGCCGTCACGACGGGCGATCAACTCCACGTGCGGCAACCCGTCCGCACGCATTCCGGCAGCGGCCACATACGTTGTCTTACGGTCAGCCGACGTGTCCACGGACAGTACGACGCGATTCTCGTCCGGAATCGTGGAACGCGAGTCGATGCCGCTGGCCCACATTTTCGGATTGATGAAAGGAATGATGTCAGCAGTGACCCACTGGCACAGGACTTCGGTGCGGAACGCGGCCTCGGTCATGCCGTCAATATCCGATCTGACGCTCATGACGGTCATCGGCCCATAGCCGAGCGACGGGTTAGCCTGGCGAATGGCGTCGGCATCATCCACCGGACACTTGTCAGGGGCGCTCCACTCGAAATAGCCAAACGATCCGTCCTGTTCGCCGGACAGGAACACGTCGGCCGGATTGCCACCGTCTGCACTCAGGCGCGTCCACTCGTCAACAAGCTTGCGACCCTTGTCCACCTGCTTGCGCAATGCCACGCTGCGATAGTCGCCCGCATTCGAAATGCCCCATAATTGGCTTGACCAGACGGCCTTCGTGGTCTGCGACACCGCATTCCATCCATCATCAGTATGCTGCTCACGCAACTCATCGAACACCACACGCGCCGCCGACTTCGCTCGAATGTTCTTATCAGCGCGGACGATATATCTGGCCTTCGAGCGGGTGATGATCGCTTCCTCGCCGTTAGTGTTCACGAATTTCTGCGTCATCGCGGCGAGATCCGGAATCACAAGATCCTCTTCCTCATCAGTCGACGGAGCGGGATTGCACCACTCCTTGACCTGATTGTACGGGCCCTTGGCGTTGTCCAGCGTCTGCGCGGCACCAACCACCAGGAATTTGACGGGCGGCACCCTGTCCGGATGCTTGTTGGAGTCCACGAACAGCCACCATGCGGCCAAAACGCCCATCAGCGTGGTCTTGCCGTTCTGGCGGGCGACAAGCACAATCACCTTGCGGAAGCGATAACTGCCGTCCTCCAGCAATTCCAAAGCATGGACTAGCAGCCACTGCTGCCACGGGTAGAGATGCACGTGAAGCATGATTTCCGCGAACGCGATCACCGCGAAACCATTCGAGGTCTCCTTGGTCAACGGCCTGAGCGGCGGCGTGAAGATACGCGGCAGGGTCACGCCATGCCTCTCATCGTCGATGGCGCCGAAAACCTCCAGATTCTCATCCGCCATCGGACACCTCCTAACCGAACCGCTTCATGAACTCGTCCATCGCGATGACCTTGCCGTTCTTTGACTCCTCGGCCTTCGGCTCGGGCTTCGCTTTCGCGGGACGCCCAACCTTGGCGGGCTCCACCAACGTCAAACCAAGCGACTGGCAGTATTTCAGGAACGTCGGAACCGACACATTGTCCAATTTCCCGTTCTCGTCAATGAAACCAGTCTCGCAAATCGAATCAATCCGTTTGGCAAGGATACGCGCAGCAGCCACGACAGCAGCATTCTCGGCACGCAACGACTTCGCATTCCGCAAAGACCTCTCCAACGCTGCCGCCACGGACTCATGCGGAAAACGACGCTCGGAAACACCCTTCTTGACTGTCATAGAGCCTCCTTCGCGCGCGACCCATCAACAAAAAACATTATCGGGGAGAGGAAGAGCAACCACGCGGGCAGTGTTGCGTGGTTGCTCTGTTTTCAGGATTTCACCGCCCCTACCCCTTTGGTGGTTGGTGTTTAGTTGCTTGTGTTGATCCATTGTCTTGAGAGTGTGCCGATTGGTGTTGGCGGGTCTTGGTTGCCGCGCAATCGGTTGCAGCTGGTGTGTGAGGGCTTGAAGCCTGCCGGGTCGAACTGCAACTCAGGGTGCTTCGAGACGGGATAGAGGTGGTCGAGATTGAATGAATCGTCGGTGGTGTTCTTCGTGGCTGCATAGTCTATCGGCATGCCACACAACCAGCAGACCGCATGCTGTGCCTTGCATTGGTTGAAGAATGCGGCCTTGTCTTTTTCGAATTGGCGTGTGGTCTTGCGGATTCTTGGCATGTGTCACCGCCTTTGGTGCTTCGTGCCGGAGTCGGACCGGCGTGGGTGGAATGCGTTGTTGTCATCATGGTTGTGTGCAGTATGGCGCCATGGTTGGTTTGGGGTCCGACCGTTGGTATTTGTGCTGTTCCGCCTGCTCTGCCGTTGAGCTATCGAAGCTGGATATGAATAATGGTCCAACCGTTTCCGGCTGAACCATTTTACTACTGTACGGCAGTATAGCATTTCAACGGTGACAGTCAAGTAGTGCGGCCAACTCGCCGAGGTTGAACGTGTACTGCCGCTTGTGTTCCGTCGGCGTGGCGTGCGACAGTTTGCCTCGTTTGAGCCATTGGCTGATCAAGTTGCGTGAGACGGATAATCCGTAGCGTTTCAATTCCTTGGCTGCGTCGCTGGGTGTGCCGGTGATTTGGATTTGCCATAGTCTTTCGTCTCGTGCTGCTTTGATTGCTGGCGCGGCCCATTCCCTGTGGCAGCCTTGGCATGTGACCGATTCTGCTTCTGGCGTGCCGGTGAGCATGCTGTGGCAGTTTGGGCAGGTGCCGAGGATTATGAACTCGTCTTCCGGTGTCAGGGCTTGTTCGTTGCGTCGGATGATGTGTTGCAGATTCGCGTAGTCGTCTGCTGCGGTGCTCATCGCCAATATGGTGTGTTTGTTGCTGATGATGGCATACCATGCTTTCCGCCAGTCGTATGCGGCGTATGCGGCGCGTATTTTGCCTGCCTGTTCGGCCAACCATGCCTCGCTGTCTGCGATGAGGTCCTGCGCGCGGGTGTCGATCGGGAGTGGCGCGTTGCCCTTGTTCGGCGTGTGTCCTGTGGGCCCGATGTGCGCCTGTTTGAGCATAATGCTTCGCAGGGTCGGAAGCTGGATGTGTCCGAGCTGATAAATCATGGTCCAGTAGTCTTCACGGCAGTTTGCGCAGAGCATGTTCGCCGCCGCCTGTTTCATTGGCTTGCGGCAGTGCTGGCAGTCGGTCAAAGTCGAGTCTCCTTGTCGTACTGGTGAATGATGGCCGCGACTTCCGCTTTCGGCACTTGCGGCACGAGCGGCGCGATTTCATCGAGCGAGTATCCGGCTTGACGCCATTTGATGATCATGTTTTCGAGTATTTTCTTCACTTGTATTCCTCCACGGTGTCGCAGCCGATGGTCGTGCCATGATCGGTGAGGCAGACCCATGTCACGTCGCCGGTCTTGACCGTCGTCATGCCGTAATCGTGATGCGTGCCCACATACCAAGACGCGTAGATGCCTAATCCCGCCAGTAAGAGCCTTGAGGCGACGAATACCACCAGTACGACAATCAGAATTTTCTCAACCTTGTCCAATCCGCCCATCACTCACCGTCCTTTTCGATTTTGACGATCTTGTTCTTGAGGGCCGTTAGAATTTCCCGTTTCGTACAGTTGTTCGCGAATGCCCACCAAATGCCTCTAAGCCCTGCCCAATCGGTGGCCACGAGGGTGGAGAACAATGCATTGCACAGGCCGGACAAATTGGTGTCAGCATAGAGCGGTATGCCGTGTATTACCGCGTCGTTCGCGTACCAGAGCGCCTTCCTCAAGTCTTCGACGCCGTTCTTTGACTGCCAGCGGTAACAGTATTTGACCACGTTGCCCCAGTCGAAACTCAACAGGCGGGTCAGTTCGATGCACTCGAACGGGCCATCCTCGTAATGCTTTGGGTGATTGACGTTGTCCATGTGCTGCTCCTTGTACGGGTTTTCGGTGGTGTGTGGCGGGAAGTCGCATTCCTGATCTTTCCAACCGGCGGCGTAACCTTCCTGCCATGCTTTGGCTAGTTCTTCAGGCGTTGGATTGCCGGTAGTTCTGCTGTTCATTTCGTGTTCTGCTCCTTGTGTTGAGTTGTTTCGCCATCTGGCAGGCTCGTTGGTCTGGTGTGGCGGTTTCCTTGTCGCGTCCGAGCGCTTGCAGGACGTGTTCGCACTGCCACGTGTGTATGTGGCGTTTCGATGGTGGTATGCCGCTCATGTTGGCGCGGCGTTGGCACCAGCCTTTCCACAGGCGCGTCCAGTCGTTGACGGTGTGTGTTTCGTTTTGGTGGCGGTCCGCGAATGCGAGCCATGCGGATTCGAGATCGAGGTTCGGATATTCCACGGCCAGCGTCTCGTCGGTTTTGCCGCACTCCCGTGATTCGCCGAAATCCTTCACCCCACTTTCTTTGGAGAAAGAAGAAGAATATTCTTCTTTCTCTTTCTTTGGTGTTCTGGTGTTCTGGTGTTCTGGTGTTTGTCCCGATGTCACACGCATGTCACGCTGTGACACTGCTGTGACAGTGTTGTGACATCGGGATTTGCTTTTGCGTTCCTTGGCGTCGGCGCGGGCGTGCAATACCTGCTCTTTGGTGCGGTTATGCTCGGCGTAGTCGTGGATCAGCCATCCTTCCTCCACCTCTTCAAGCATTCCCTCGTCAACGAGCGCCTGCACTTGTTCCGGTGTCGCTCCGATGTTGGACAGCATGGCGCGACGTGGTACGAAACCGTCCGTGAGCCTGTCCCCGCACAACGAGAGCGCCATGCAGTACACGCCAACGGAATCGGCGCGGCCCATGCGCACGAGGTCACGTATCTTGTCGTTGTCGTAGAAGCCGTTCACGAGCTGCACGTAGCCGCGTCTAGCCATCGCCTAATCTCCTCTTGTGATTCCGTCGTGGTCCATCGAATCCAAAGCTTCTTCGAGTTCCGCCAAGCTTGGTGGGGGCCAAGGAAGAATTCCAACATCTTCCATCACATGCTCCCGAATCGCTTGTAGAATTCGTCGTCGGTCATGCCATACAGCGGATCCATGCCCGTCGGCTTGTTGCGCACGGCCAGCCTGTATCCGCAGTACGGGCATGTGACGTAATAGGTGCCGACGGTCTCGCCGCAGTGGGCGCATTCGACGTATCGGATGGTCATGATCGGGCCTCGTGCTTCCTGATGATTTTCTCCAGTCCTCTGATGCATGCCGCTGTGGCCGCTTTGGCGCCGGTCATGATGTCGCGGGCGAAGAGGCTCTGCTTGGAGACGAGATTCATGCCGCTCGCCATTTCGTCGATGTAGTCGTTCAGTTCCTCGACCGGTACGCCATTGACGGGGTATTCGCTCAGGCGCATGGTTTCCTTGTCGAGGATGATGGTGAGCGTGTCCGGTGTCTCCTCGATGGCGATGGCTTCGGCGCGGTCGATGGACACCTCCATCGCATGCCGGTATGTCGATGATTCCCTGATGATCATTCCGTGTCCCCATCTTTCCTTGGATGCTCTGCTAGCCACCGCTCGTAATTGCGGTACGCTGTCATCGGCACGATTTTCGTCAGCTTGAAATTCAGGTGCTGCATGCAGTCGGCGCACACCTCGGTTGCCGTCTTGCTCTGACCGTTGTAGGCCAGGAGCACGCTGTATACGGGGCTTGACACTCGTTTGCCGCACAGGTCGCACGTATGCATGTCCATCGTGACCAACTCGTCACGCTGGCATTCGAAGGGGTTGAGCAGCATGTCCTGACACCGGTTGACCGTCTGCTGGAATGCGTTGAACATGCCATCGTGATAATCGAAGTTATTCGCCCATTGCCTGACCTCATACTCTTCGTTGATTTTGGAAGAGAGCCATCCCAGGATCTCTTGCAGGGTCTTGTTTCTCTCGGTTACGTTCGTGGTCATGGCTAGTGTTCTTCCTCTTCGATTCGGATTGTGATGTGGTAGACGCCTTTTTCGGTGCTTGGCTCGCCTAGCCGGTAGTCGGGGCCTATCACATAGTCGGCGTTGTCGTCGGGCCAGTAGCCTGACTGGGTGATGCCGTCGAGTATCGCCTTGACCATTGGCGCCGCGTTCTCGGGGTCGAAGCGTCCGTGTGTCAAGGGGTGGATGATGGCGGTCACATGCACCGGCCATTTGGTGGGCGGCTTGAGTTTGCCGCTGTTGATGAGGTTTCGGAAGGTGAGCAGGCTCTTGGCCTTGACCTGCTTCTTCCTGGCGTATGGCACTGCCCAGCTGCGGCTTCGACGGTTCTGTGTCCACCACAATTGCCTGCCTATCGCGATATCAATCTCGCTCATAGTTGTCGGCCTCCTGTTCTTCGGCTTCGATTTCGCATTCGGGGCATGGGATGGTGCGCGTCGGATACAGCGCGCACCCATGCTTCGGGCATACCGGTTCCACGTCCGGCGGTTCGATCCATTCGCGCATCAGAATTCAGGCTCTACTGGCGCACTCCACGGATCATCGGCCGGAGCCTGCGACTGCTGTTGTGCCTGCTGCGGCTGCTGATAGCCGCCACCGTTGGCGTTGCCGCCTTGGTATCCGCCTGACTGCATCTTCTGCACCTGAGCCGTCGCATACTTGAGCGATGGGCCGATTTCATCAACCTGCAATTCGATGACCGTGCGGCTGGAACCGTCCTGCGCCTGATAGGAACGCTGCTGCAAACGACCCTGCGCGATCACACGCATGCCCTTACTCAGGCTCTGCGCGCAATGTTCGGCCATGTCGCGCCACGCGGAGCAGCGCATGAACAAAGCCTGACCATCTTCAAACTGGCCCGTATTACGGTTCCAGGTGCGCGGGGTGGAGGCAATCGTGAAGCTGGCAACGGATGCGCCGCTACCAGTGGTACGAATCTCCGGATCGGCGGTAAGGGTTCCGACTATCGTGATAACGGTTTCTCCGGCCATCACTCAGCCTCCTTCACGTCGGCTTCGGTATCCTCCGGCGTACACGCTTCCATGACTTCGGCGGTCACGTCATCGGCTTCGTCGGCTTCAGTGTCATCGAGCACAGGTTGGAACACGTCGCCGTAATCAGGCGTGATGTCATCGGCGGCGACGGCGGTCTGCGCCTGCACGGTCAAAGGCAGGTACGGGGCGGCACGACGGATGGCGGTCTTCTTCGCCATGGCCTCGTAATCGGTCTTCCACGGGCCGAAATTGCCGCTCTTGCTGCGTGCCCTCGCCTGCTCGATCTCCTGACGGTTCAGCACGAGAAAGTAGTGGCCACCGTCCTTGAAATGCGCGACCATGTACACGTGGGTCAGTTCGCCGGGGTTGGCGCATGGCACGTGGTGCAGCTCCTCGTTCAGACCATACGAGTATGAGAATTCGTCTCCCTGGTGTACGGCGCGGGCGCTGATGTCCACGAGCTGGCCGCTACGTCGCGCCAAGTCGATCATGCCACGGTAGCCCATGATGAACGTGGCTTCCATTCCGCCGGATTTCTTGTTGTAGAAGGGAAGCACGTAGGCTCGTCCCAATCCATCCACGTTGGACGGTTCCAATCCGAGCGCGCTGCAGGTCATGAAGCAGGAGAGCACGCTTTGCGGCGAGCATTCCGCGAGTTTCGGCGTCTTGTTGATAGCTGACACGCACATCTGGTAGAGGCGGTCGGGGCTGATGTTGTTGCCGACCACGCTGGCGATGCGCGGCCAGCTTTTCCGCATCAGCATCTGGAGGTTCTTCTTCGGCGTCATCTCGACCATCTGCCGGCCCTGCGCCTGCTGTGCGATTGCTCCCATGATTATTGCTCCTTTTCTTCGGTTTCTTCGGTGGCTTTGAAAGTGAATTTGCGGTATGTGGTGGCTTTGACGGTGTATTCCTTGCGGGTCGTCGGCTTGTAGGTGGCTTGTAGGTTGCCGCAGCGCACGCCCGTATGCGAGCCGATGCGCAGGATGATCTGCTCCTGCAATTCCTTCTGAGTGGCCTTCAGGTCATTGAGCATTCCGGTGGCGCTCTCGTATCTTGCGAGCAGGTCGTAGAGGTCATCGTCGGCGCTTTCGTCCACGATGTCCGGCGTGGGTTCCGGGAACGCCTTCTGCACGTCGCCGCCGGTCAACTGCGGTGGCGTGCCGGTGGTGACGAAACGCCAGAAGTCGTCTGCGGCCTTGTCGATCGCAGCCATATCCTCCACGTCGGCCCGGAAAGGTATCTCCACCGGCTCGTCGTCTCCGATTGCGACGTAGACGTAGCCCCACGTCCATCCAGTGACGAGCGCATAGAACTCGACTTGAGCGAGATAGTATGGCGGGATTCGGAGGTTGCCGTCCTCGTCATGCCAGTCCCCCGCTCGACGGCTGCTCGCCGTTTTGATTTCGAGGATTCCAAAATCGCCGTTCTCTTTCTGCAGGATGCCGTCAAGGGAAGCCCTCAGATAGGGCTTTTCGCGGCTGATGAATTGCTTGTCGGTACCGTCAGTGACCAGCATTTCCGGATGATTCGAGCGGAAACGCTTCCTGAGCTCGTTTTCCAGGGCATTGCCTTTGACGATTGCCCACTTGTCGGAGATGTCCTCAGGTTCCACACGGCCTGTCTTCTCAAGCCACAGCTCATACGGTGTCTTGAAGGAATTCAGGCCGAGTATCGTGCTCATGTCGGAACCGCCCACGCCGGCCTTCCTGCTTTTCAGCCACGCGAGATGCCGTTCCGTCTTCTTGCACTGCCGGAACCGTTCCAACGTGTAGCGTTCCGTGTCCTTGAGTGGGATACGCTTCATTTCAGGCTCCCTGCTGATTGCTTGGCTTGTTTATGTCTGCTTTGATGATGTCGGCGTCGAAATAATTGACCAGCAGATTGGCGATATCCAACGCGGACGTCCTGAGCTTGATGGTTTCCGCCAGGGACTCTGGCTTGATGGTGAAAACGCCACTCTCGCTATTGAACTTGAGTCTCACTTCACCACGTCCTTCGAGTAGTTGGCCTTCAAGTCCATGAGTTCGCCGTTGAGGAGTTTCGTGGCGAATCCGTAGACGACTTTGTCGTTGGTCTGGAACGCGGTTTTCTGCAGAGCGCTGATGGCGTCGTAGATGTAGACCAACGCGTCCGTGATGGCGGCGCGTGTATGCTCGCGCTCTTTTTCCGGTGCCATCTCCGCAGTGGGGAGTTTCGCTGTGATGATGTCGGCTGCCGTGATTTTCGATTCGGTGACGTTGGCCGCTGCGATTTTCGATGTGGTGGTCATGGTTTCTTTCTTCTTTCCGGTTGTGGAGTTTTTCCGTGTCTTGCGGGGTGAACGCTTGTCGTAGGCCGGCAATAGTCCCTCCTTGCGGAGCTGGCTGAGAATGTTGCCGACTGTTTTCTGGCTCATGCCGAGCGCTTCGGCGGTTTCCTTGCCGTCGAACGTTTGGCCTTGGTCGATGCGTTTCCTGCAGTGCGCGAGGATGCAGTCTCGTTTCGACGGGTTCTCCGGCAGACCCTGCGTGAGTAGTCCGGCCATGCGCAACGCCCGCATTTCCGTGATATCGAGTCCCGCTTCGCCTGACTCGTCGTAGATTTTCTTCAGTTCGGCGAGTTCCTCGAACGTGTATTCATGTTTCAACGTGTTCCCTTTCTGAGTCTTTCAATGAGCGCGTGGTTTTTGCGGATGAAAGCGTCCACGTCGATTCCCTGCTGTGTGAGGGTCGGCTTGCCGGTGTCGACGCGTGCTTTCCAGTCGCTTTTGACGTTCGGGTGGCTTTTGCACTGTGTCGCCGGAACGAACATGCCGTTTTTCATCTCGCCACCGTCCTTCGGTATTCGTGTGCCAGAGCCCACTTTTCAGCGACTTGACGTTGGTATCTGACCTTGCGCCTGTCCTGATGGCCTTCCGGCGGTTCCACGCCGATTTTCAGATATGGCGGGCCCTTACCGTTAGACCTCCAGTTGGCAAGCGTGCGCACGCTCATACCGAGCATGACGGCCAGTTCGGCTGGCGTGAGCAGATCGGTCATGACCTGCCATCCCGAATGTCGCCCATCGGATCGATGTGGAGGCCGGTGAGCATTTCCGGGGTGTCGCTGCCGCCGCCGCGTTCGAGGTGACGTTTGAGCGCAATGTCGATGGACTGACATGCGATTCGTGCGGCAAGCGCGGTGAGTTCTCCGAGTCCGTCGCCGGGCAGGTTGACGCTGTACATCTGGTCTTCGGATGCGCCTAGCGGCATGATGAATGTGCCGATGGTCGAGTGGGTGTCGTTCTCATTTCCGATGCATTCGGCCGAGAGTGTGAATCTCAGCGTCCTGCTTTTCTTGCTGCTCATTGCTTTTTCCTTTGCTTGTTTGGCGTTGTGTGCCCCACCCTGACGAGTGGATGGGGCTGAGTGGCTGACATTGGAATCGAACCAGTGCCGTCCGTGGATTCCGAGCGCCCCTTTGACCGTTGGAGCATGACCTAAACATGCTGGCGGCCGGTGGCGTGGCCGACGGCGATGGAAGCCGTCAGGCGGACTTGAAAGGGTTTGCAGACACCGGAGTGCCTGCGTTTCTTGATAGAGAGAGAAGAGATTGGAATCCGTGGACGGGCGAACCGTCGCCCAGCCGAAGCCACGACAGAATGATGTGCATGTAAACGCCGTGGCGGATTTTGTTGTTTGTCGATATTCAGTTATGTGTTCCCGCCAGCCGACAATGGTGAACGTGGATGTCCGCGAAAACATCCCAGATTTGGTTTGTTTTGTTGGACTGTCGGCTGGTGGGAAGTCTTTTAGTCGCGTGGCGCGAATCTGACGATCAGCCACAATGCGGTGGCGATGTACACGCCTTCCACCATGAGCGCGGCGGTGGTGCTGCCGCCATGCCATGTGAGCATGATGGTCAGGCTGGAGATGAGGCCGATGCTGACGATGGCGAAGAGGATGCGGCGGCGCGTGTAGTTCGGCTTCCGCGTCTTCTCCCGCTGGTCTTCGAGACGGTAGTCGTGGTCGGTCATTTCGCCATCCTCCTTTCGGATAGTTCCTTCAAGATGCGGTTGCAGTCGCGGCGGATGTTCGCCAGGTCTGTCTGCGTGAGCAGGTATCGCGCGTGGCTGTCGCACGTGTCGATGGCGAGCTGGATGACGGCTGAATGGTCGCTGCGAGTGGTGCCGTCATCGAGGATTTCGAAGTAGAGGTTTCCATCCGTGGTGAGGCTCATCGTGTTCCTCCTATCGCGTCATAAAGGTGGTATGCGAATGTTTCTGTGGTTTTGGCGTCCACTTCCGTGAGGATGGTCTTCCCGTCCTCGTGGAGTCTGACGAGTCTGGCGTCGTGTTCGCCGACTTGGATGGCGTAGCCGGTCAGGCCGAGCATGATCGTCCGCGGGTCGAAGACCGTCTTCCGCTGTTCGGGCGGCGCTGGCGGGTTGAGTAGTTGTCCGCTCATTTCTGTGCTTCCTTGACGATCGTGTCGATGATGACGTCCACGAGGTCGGTCACGTCGATGTCCATCGGTCCGGTGATGTGGCTCAGGGATCGGCTAGCGTCGATTTCATTCCACTGTCCCGCGTATTGCGGGCGGATCATGTCGCCATGCTCGGCGAATTCGTCGAAGACGGCTTCCACGCAGGTCTTGCGCAGTTCTCGGGTGTAGGTCTTGCTGTCCATCGGACGCTCCTTTGGTTGTGGATTTCAGGCTTTGAATTGTTTGATGCTGTCGATCGGCTGGATGAGGAGCATGAGCAGCTGCATGGAGTCCATGTCGAAGACCGGTGCGGCTTCTTCGATTTCCTTGATGCTTATCGAGATGCTTCCGTTGAGCCTTTGGTCGACGGTCTTGAGGGTGCATCCCCAAGCGTTTGCGAGGTCGGCACGCGTCTTGCTGCGTCTGGCGAGTTCCGCTTTGAGGTTTCTGCTGGCTGTTTCCGTCAGACCGGCCATTCATCCTCCTCGATTCCCTGCTTGGTGAGGCATGCGCGCCAGTCGTGCCAGCCGGGGCCGCGCATGTGTCCGCACGGGTAGTGGTCGGCGGTCTTGGTCTTCTTCGTGTTCAACATCTCGGTTTTCCTTTCGACACCTCTCAGTGTATTTAATTGACTACATTCGTGTATTCAATTACTTACATCTTCACAATTCGCACACAAAAAGGTATTTAATTGGCTATACTGGAGTTATGGGAAGTAAAGCAAACGAGATGACGCCACTAGCCACGCAGATCATGCGCGAGTGCGTCAGACTGCAAAAGAAAAGCGGCATGACGGTCGCAGAATTCGCCAAAGCTTGCGGTTTCAGCCGCGACTACTGGTACAAACACGCGAACCTCAGCCGCCCACTGACCTTGAGCGACCTTGAGCGCATCAGCGAAGTCACCGGCGTATCGCCAGGTGATATAGTGATCGACTCGCAACGCCACGCAATCGAGGAAACCGAGGCGAAGGCGCGGGCCGGCTTGACGTTGGCTGCGTATGATGCGCCGGGCAAGCAGGAGGCGATCAATGGAGAGGCGGGGCCTGACTACGACGAGCCAGCCTGACCTGCCAATCAATCGGAACATGACATACGGTGACATGCGCAGGGCGATCATCCACCTGCCGGTCACCGTGTCCAGCGCCATCCTGCCGAACGGATTATGGGGCTGCTACGACAACGAAACCCACGTCATCCTCATAGACCGGCGACTCACGTATACGGCCAAACGCTGCACCCTCGTACACGAGCTGCTGCATTGGCAGCATGGCGACACCGGTTGTTCGAACGATTGTTCGAAGCAGGAGCGACGGGCGCGAACGCAGACCGCCCTCACGCTCGTCGATCCTGCCGAGCTTGCATTGCTCGAACACATGTACGACGATGACCTATGGTCGATAGCAGACGAGCTGAACGTGACCATGCAGGTGCTTGCGGACTACCGGCATACGCTCGAAGCATGACGGTAGAATCGGCTGCATCCACCTTGTTCGATGGAGAGAGAAGGAAACCATGAGAATCAGGCAGAACAATACGATGCTGGTCAGGCTCAAGGCATGGCTCGGCAGGGACGTGAAGGTGAAGACGGCGGCCATCATCTGTGCCGCACTGGTCAGCGCCACCGGACTCGCCACAGCTCCGATCGCCTACACAGCCGGAGTGAAATCGGCGAGCGCCAATAGCCAAGCCTCAGACTCGCAGGATTCGCGCAATGCCCCCGACAGTGGCAAGGAGACTTCATTGGCGAGCGGGTTGTCCGGTTTCTGCGATGGCGATTCCGACCTGATGCCGGCGGCGAGAGTGGAGACGACCGGCCAGTACCTCGGAATCTCAATCGATGGATTCGACAATGTCAAGGCATTGGACGCGAAGCAATTCTACGCCTACACGCTTATGCTAAAGAATCCCGATGGCACCTGGTACCAAGTGAATCTCACAGATTTCACGGAGTCCGGCGAGACCGAGCGTGAGATAACGAATCTGTCGACGAACGACAGCAACAAGTATCCAGGATGGAATCTCTCCACCGACGATGCCACATTCGAAACCAGCATCCCGGACACGATGATCCATCAAAAGGGCGATAACCCCACCTGGATGCTGGCCCTTACCGTCGATGGCGAGGAGTTGGCACACTGTCCAGCCAGCGGAGACGCTGACCTCGAATAAAAGCGAAGATAATGAAGCCCCACATTGTGGGGCTTTTATATTGCCTTATATGGGCTTATAAACGAGTATAAAGCTTATATTCCACGTGCCGATCCTGCATTCTTCCCCTTATAAGAAGAGTGTTAAAGCATGTATAGCTTATATATGTGCAATCACAATTGCACCAAACGTCTCTACTTTCTCTTTTGCATTTTTACTCGCTGTGCAATTTGACTTTTACTCTCGGGTGCAATTACAATGCAGTCATAAACGAAAAAGCCCCGACGCTGACCAGAGCAAATCGGGGCGACGGAAAACCAGCTAGATTCTCCATGCACCATTCTAAGGCAAAGCATGGAGGGAAAGACATGGAAGACATGGGATACCAGAACACGCAAGCCCTTTACGACCTAAACCGCACCGGACGCCTCGCCAAGAAGCGCGGAGACAACCTGACCTGCTACACCACTGCGCAACTCGCAATCTCCTTCATGTGCTCCATGACCTACGACTGGGACCGTGAACGCAACCAGCCGCCCGAGAAGCTGCGCAAGGTCAACGCGCCATGCCGCTACTACACGCTCGGATGGCGCGCCATCGCAGACGCATACGGCATGATTCTGCTCACGCCGGAGCAGTCCATGGGCGAGAATGCCGATAAGGAGATGAAGAAGCGCGAGAACACAGTCAAGACGAACATAAGCAACGCATGGGTGTGGCTTCAGGAGCGTGGCGTGATCAAGAAGCTGGAACCCGCCTCGCTCGGCAAGAACGCCGGCTTCCTCCTCCTGCTTGGCGACGACGAGGAGAATCTAGCGGTGGAACGGTGGGCGCGCCAATGCCTCGGACTACCGATGGTCTGGTAAACCTAGCGGCCGACGCATGGAACCGACAGCACAATCGGCCACGTGAGATTAACCCCGAAAAACTTCATGACAGTGAGACCGATAGCCCAGAGAATCAGGAGAGCAAGCAGCGCGGTAAACACGAACTCGCCAATCATGCACACTCTTCTGAACCTGGGATGACTTTCAGAGAAAAGCCGCATACGCTCACCCCTTGCCTTGTCAAGATACATGGAAGTGGCACAAACGTTGAACAATCTCATAAACGGGTGGAAACGCAGCACCTTTGAGATCAGACGCCCCAGCTCATCCGGATCCTTCGACCGGGACACATCGGACTCCGACGCAAGTGGATCACGCTCATTCTGCAAACCCTTCGCCTGCTCGTCCAAATCCGAAGGAAGCCGTATGTCACTCTTACTGAAATCATATTGCCTATCGGCATAATCGGAATCGTCCACTTCCCCACGCATCCGCAACCTACTGCCTACGCAAATTATCTAAACGCATTTTCATGGCACTAACGGACACGTCGAACAGACGCGCCATCTCCTGCACGCTCTTCCCTTCGGATTTGAACTCCCTGACCTTCGTCTCAGGCATGAGAATCGCGCCTGCGAACTCGTCGGCGAAGAACTCGTGCGGGAAGTAATCGTTCTCCCTGCGACCACCCATACGAACTTCCCTGAATCCATATTCATTGTCTTTAGCCAGGACGGTACGCTCTATGAAATGCCCGAGTTCATGAGCGAGCGTGAATCGACGGCGCACAGCAGGCTCGTCACTGTCGATGAAAGCCCTCGCGTTCTTCTCCGTGGCTCGCTTCACGATCATGCCGGATAAATCGTCCGGCATGACACGCCTGTAGGTTATGACGCCGCACGCCCTGCATATCTGTTCTATATTCACCGGAAGCTGCTGATCCCAGTTTTCATCCAACACTGTTTTCGCATTGTCGCGCGCTTGCTTCCACACCAACTCAGCCATGCCGACAACCCCTTGCTATCCTTGGTTGACTCTCCACCATTTGGATAATCTGATAAATTTACGTGCTTCATGTATTTTCCGCAAATCCTAATCGCGTGTCTTCATTATAGGCATGGCGGGGCAGCTTCCTTTTCCTGAATCCCTGAAACCATCTCTTAATTCAGATTCACCACTGGATTCCAGAGGTCCACCGACGATTCGATGATTCCGTGCCCACATTTTGCCCACACTTTTCCGGTAATTGCAGTGATTTGCAGTGAATTGGAGTGAATTGCAAACCATGCGAAAACCCTTGAAAACACTGGGAAAATGGCGGAATGCCAACGATTCGGAAAACCGAGCGTAAAGGGTTCGAGTCCCTCATCGCCCACCTTTTGTTTCCGCAAAAATAAGCCGTTCCGACTCTTCTGATATTCCCAACTATCTCGTGCGCGTGTCAGCAAAATCATGACTTTTGTCAATATAGACAATTTCATGGAAACATCTTCTTCGACTGCTTCCGCAAGCAAAAAAAGGCTCGGAATCGTGTGATTCCAAGCCTTTATATGAGCGCCCGACCTTGGCCATGCGTGCCAAGGCAGGTAAAACGAATACGATCAGCGGCCTTTGCCGAATGCGCGCAGACGGATGCCGTTCCAGTCACCGCTGACGGTCAGCGGCGTGGCTGCATTCATGCCGGCGGTCTTCGCGGCGGACTGCACGGTGCTTGAACTTGCCGCGCCCGGGCGCCCCGGCTTCGGGGTGAGCACCCACAATGGACCATCGTCTCCAAGGACCGCATACGCATCGACGATGGTGTCAGACAGTTCGTCTTCGTCATCGCCGTCGCGCCACCAGATAATCACGCCATCAACGGCGGAATCATAGTCCTCGTCGACCAGCTCTTCACCGGTCAGCTCCTCGATCTTGGCGCGGATCGAGTCGTCCACATCATCGTCCCACAGCCATTCCTGTACCAGGTCGCCGGCGTGGAAACCGAATTCTTCAGCGTTATCAGATGCCGTTTGATTCACGTTCGTCAATATACCAACACTGCTCGAACATATACGTTACGAACCGTGGAATTGCTCACTTTGCGAGATTGTTTTTTCTTATATCTCGGAATGCGTCACTCTCCCGCGGAGCATTGCGGCAGGGATGCACCCTTGCCGTCTCGGACGGCAACCAGCGCATCGTACGCCTCCTGCAAAGTGGACACCTTCACCACGTTCAAACCTTCCGGAATATGATCCACAACGCTGGAACAATTGGATTCCGGGGCAAGGAACCAAGTTGCTCCGTCGCGTTTCGCTCCGAGCATCTTCAAACGGATGCCTCCGATTTCACCGACTTCACCTTTGTCGTTCATAGTGCCCGTTCCCGCGATGATCTTACCCCCAGAAAGTTTTTCACCGGTCACCTTGTCGATCAGACCAAGCGTGTACATCATGCCCGCCGACGGCCCGCCGATGTCGTCCACATGCATGGACACCTTCATGCCGGACACGTCATAACCATGCTCTTCCAGGAACTTTTTCGCCGCTGCGGTGGCGGAATCCTGCGATGACGTCATCTCCTTGTCGCTGGACTGCTTGTATTCCTCTGCGGTCTGCCCAACAGGAACCACCGCTTCCTGAGGCATCACCGTGGATTTCGAATCGGCCCACGCCACCAATGCCTGCGCGTTCGACACCGGGTACCCTGGCACGCCTGAAGCATTGACCGTGACCAACAGCAGTTGGCCTGAATCCTTATACGTTTTCGCACCGGAAACGGCGATGACCTGCTTGCCGGAAACCTCCCCGAGCACATTCTGTGTCGGGCCGGGCACCTGCACCACATACGCGCTGGGCATAATCAACACCAATACGCACAGTACCGCCACCAACGGTCCTGCAAGATAACGCCATGAACGCGCGGACAGCCAACCTTCCGCGCCTATCAGCCATCGTTTGACACGTCCCGGAGCGCCGCTACGTGTGTTTTTGCCGTGAATTCGTCGTGTTTCCTTCATCTTGGGCATACCTCCCATAACATAGTATGGAACCAACCAAACTTGAAAAAACGCTTAGGAAAAGGCAGGGCCGGCATGGACGAGAACGCGATCCGCCAATGGTTTATCGATTGTTTCGGACCAATTCAAGGCGAGATGGCATGGAACCAGTTTTCCAACATGCCGGAAGAGTTGCGCGACCAGTTGATGAGTCAGGATGTGAGCAAGCTTCCCAAGCCGGCCGAGGTCAGGTCGATGATGCAGGCGTTCACTGCGGGCGGGCTCAACACTTTCGGAGACATCCAGCACATCACCGAGGAAGGTCCAATCAACGTCAAACTGGCGAAATCATTGGCATTGCAGCAGGCCAATGGCGAAGGATCGGAAACCAGTGTGAGCGCGGAGTACGGCGAGATGGCCCGGCGAGCCATCAGCGAGGCGAATCTGTGGCTTGACACCGCTTGCGAATTCAACCCCGCGCAAGGCGAAACGCAGGTGCTTACCCGCGCAGGCTGGGTGGAAGGATGCATCGATTCCTGGGCGCAGTTTGCATCCCCGATTGCCGAGTCGATGAGCGACGCTCTGGCTTCGATTTTGTCACAGCGTTTCGGCGATTCCGAATTCCATACGGAAATTTCCGGCATTTTCGCCGGTCCGGTGCAGATTCCGATTCCCGATGATATGAAAGATCCGGCAAAACTCATGCGTTTCGTCGGCAATACGTCGTTCGCCATGCAGCTGGGACGTGCCGCCGGCGATTTGTCGCATGAGGTGCGCGGCAGTTTCGACCAAAGCATTTCGTTGCTGAAGAATCCGGCTGGAGGCCTGATCGTGCAGAATGTCGTCGAATATGCGAAATCCTTGGAAATCGACGTGAACGAAGTAATGAGCTATCTTGCACTGCAAGAGCTCGCCCATTCGCGCCTGTACGCTTCCGTGCCGTGGCTGATGCCACGCTTCGAGGCGCTGTTGGGCAAGTATGCCCGTGGCACCAGCATCGATTTGGACGCCATGGAGGAGCAGATCCGCGATGCGCAGTCCGTCGACCCGGATTCCATGGCCGACGCGGTGAACATCACCAAGGTGGCGTTCCCTGACACGCCTGAACAACAGCAGGCCATGAAATCGCTGGAGAATCTGCTCGCCTTGGTAGAGGGTTGGGTAGACACCGTAGTGTGGCGCGCCGGCATGGCTCATATTCCGCATATCGAACAGCTTCGTGAGATGCTCCGCCGCGAGCGCGCCATCGGAGGTCCCGCGGAACGCACCTTCGAAAGCCTGATCGGCTTGCAATTACGCCCGAAGCGCATGCGTGAAGCGGCCGCATTGTGGGATAACATCTGCGCTACGGAAGGCGCGCAGGCACGAGACGCGAAATGGTCACATCCCGATCTACTGCCGCAACTGCCGAATGATGACGATGACAACACCTCACAGTCGCAGAACAACGGATCGTCGGAAAACACGGAAAATACGACGTTCGCCGCTTCCAATGCCACCGATATGGCGTCGCAGCCCCTTGGCGACGCCGATGGCATGACCATCGATTGGGATGCCGAACTCAGCAAGCTGCTTGACGAGGAAGAGCACAAGGGCGGCGAATCCGATACCAATGGCAGCGACTCTGACGATTCCGCAGAATCCGGCAGCAACAACGATACCGACGCCGAGTAATCGCGCTATTCCGTTCGCAGTATCAGCGGAAGAAGCGCGACACCCGTCGTGCCCTTTCACCCTCATTGCCTTCACGGGTACGCGCATATGAGACGTCAAGCGTGTCTTCGGCGCGCGTCACGGCCACATACATGAGCCGGCGTTCCTCCTCAAGCACGTCGTCATCCTGCGGCAACCCATACGGTATGAGTCCTTCCGAGCAGCCGATAAGGAACACGTGCTTGAATTCCAAACCTTTGGACGCGTGGATAGTGGAAATGGTCACGCCGCTCAGATCCGCGCCGACGCCCAATGCCTCCAACATGGCCAGTCTGGTCTGCGTGTCGTCGGAAAGTGCGGAATTCTGCCATCCGCTATCCCTGCGCACGCGATATCTCAAATGCTGTTCGGCCAATGCCTTGCACAGGATTTTCTGCTGCGCGTTGACTCTGGTGAGAATCGCGCAATCGGCCGGCGACTCCCCCGCATCCACCAGTTTGCGGATGCGCGCCGCCACACCTTGCGCTTCCTCCCAATCGCTGCCATATATGGTTTCCACGACCCTCCGTCCTTTGCTCCTTTCAGAGCTGAGCTTCAGATAATCGGCCCGTTGCGGCGATGCCGCAAGCACACGATTGGCATAGTTGACGATCTGCGGCGTGGAACGGTAGTCGTTGTTCAGATTGATGTCAGCGGTGAGCGGACCGAATTCCGAATCGAAGTTGAGCAGACTGTAGCTACTTGCGCCCGCGAACGAGTAGATGGTCTGCGCCGGATCGCCCACCACGCAAATATTGCGGTTTGAGCCGAGCCATCGGGTGAGCAGACGGTGCTGCAATGGCGAAACGTCCTGGTACTCGTCGACGGTAAGCCATCTGATGTTGGAGCGGATAGCTGAGGCCACTTCCTCGTCGCTTTCCATCAGATGACAAACGATCAGCAGAATATCGTCGAAATCGATTTCGTTGCGGTTGGTTTTTTCTGCCTCATACGCTTTGTATACGTCTACGAATTGGCTTGGTTCGAGGCCTGATGGCGGCTGTCGATGCGTTGCCGCGCAAACCCGCGCGTAATCTTCCGGTGCGATCAGTGAGATTTTGCACCAGTTGATTTCCGCTTGCAAGTTACGTATGGTGTCGTCATCCACTTGGAAGGCGGTGACGCGGCGCAGCGAGCGCTCCACCAGTTCACGTGGATTTCTGGAAATGAACGGCATCGGCCCCTCGCATACGTCCGGCCACACTTGGCGTAGCTGATGGAGGGCCGCGGAGTGGAAGGTGGCTGCTTTGACGTCGGCTGCGACATCGAGTTTCGATAGGCGGCTACGCATTTCCGCCGCCGCTTTGACGGAGAATGTGACTGCGATCGTGCTTCGTGGATTCCACGCTTTGGTGGCGCACGCATAGGCGATTCTGCGGGTAACGGTTCGCGTCTTGCCCGCGCCCGCGCCCGCGATGATGCGCACTGGACCGTCCACGGCCGTTGCGGCCGCCCTTTGCGCCTCATCCAATCCGTCAAGAATCTCTTCCGCTGTTGCACTCATACGTTCCATTGTGGCAGATTGCCGTCGCCATGTGACGATTTGCCCGCGGTTCACCTGCAGTTTTACTGGCAAGTCGGCAACGCTTCGCCCCTATTGTGTATTAAGGTTGGAATTGTGACCGAACGAAGCAAATTTATGATAGCTGCCCTGACGAGTGCGGCGATGCCGAACGCCGCCATTGCGGGCGCGCGTGCCAGCGAACAGACCAACCCGACCGACGAGGGGTACGGCGTCGACCATGCCGTGGTTCAGGATGCAGCGGGCAAGCTGTATGACGTGTTCGCATCCAACACGCCTGAAGGCCGTAAGCGTCTTGCCGGTCGCGTGCGCGCTGCGCAGACGCTCTCGCAAGCCCGCGAATTAGGCGGATTGGGTTTTGCCGTCGATAGCATAGTAGCTTTTTCAAACGGCGATTTGAAGCATTCCGCCACTGGAGATACGTCCGTGCTGGTGGCCACCCACCATGTGGGTCAGGCGCGGCCGTTGGAGCTGCTGACTTTGGATGATTGTTCCAGCGTAGGCACCGCTTTGGGCGCGATTCATCGCCTTCGTCCCGACTTCCTGCAGGAAGCGGGCTATCCGACGTTTGTCACCGGCCAGATTCGCGCTCAGCTGACCGCTTGGATCAAGCGCCTGCGTCAGGCTGGTCATGTTCCGCAGGAGATCACCACTAGTTGGGCGAATATTCTTGAGACCGACGGCCTGTGGTCGTTCTCCACTTGCCCGGTGCATGGCGGGTTGCGTGACGGCGATGTGCTTTTTTCCGGTTCCTCCATCACCGCGGTCACGAATTGGCAGGATATGCAGGTCAACGATCCTGCCCGCGATTTGGCTTGGATTTTCGCCAAGCTTGACGAGAACCACCGCAATGCCTTGCTTTCCGCATACGGTCGCATGTTGGGCAATCGTTTGGATGATCTGATTATGCTGCGGGCCAATCTGTGGCTGCAGATGGAGCAGGTCGGCGATTTTATTTCCGCTTTGAACAAGGCAGACAACGCCAAGATTATGCAATTCAAGGCGCAGGTGGAACGCCTGGCCCACCAGTTGGGTGTCGCCACAGCGAAGAATCGCGTGCAAACTGAAACGAAGCAGGAGTCCAAGGATCGCCCCCAGCGCCCGCCGAGCACAATCACCGTAGGCACGTTGCTGAACGAATCGGAGCGTCGCCGTAACGCGGCCGCACAGCAGAATGATTCCGACACGACCGGCGAACGTCATGTTGACGCTGTGGATATGGATGATTCCACTGGCGATTTCGACGTGACCGGCGATTTCGACGTGACCGGCGATTTCGACGTGACCGGCTCCCAGCCGGTCCGCAAGACGAAGGAAATCGTCAACGACGCGACGGAAGCGTTCGTACCGGCCGGAGCCCAGCCATCACAAGCACCGTCCGGCAATACGAATGAACATGAGGCGACCTCGGTCAGCACTTTCATTCCGGAACATTCCGCAAAAGAACGGCACGAATCCATGCCGTCAAGTTCCACCATGGTAATCAGCAGGCTGGAAACGGCCGACGACAACGACGATACGAACGAGGAATCGATTCCCGCATCGCACAGCGAGGCCGCGACAGTACTCATTCCACTGTTGGAGCGAGATGAGGCGACCATGCAGAAAGCGCAGGCGCAGATCAATCAGTGGGAGGCGGAAGACGCCACCGATGAGAAGCTACGCGTAGAATAGGCGCACATAACCCGTACATACACGTGCGCATGCATTGCGCATTATCACGAAGGAGCATCCATGGATATTGAACTCGGCATTCAGAATGTGGCCCGCACCGTCACCTTCAGCACCGAACAGAGCGCCGATGAGGTCAACACGGCCATCGCCGACGCCGTGGAGAACGGCAAGACCATCAATCTGACGGACGACAAGGGCCGTCGCATCGTGGTGCCGGCAGGCTCGCTCGGCTACGCCATCATCGGTTCCGAAACCAAGCACGCCGTCGGTTTCGGCAACCTCTGACCCGTTCGCATCACCAGATTTCAGCTTCGAACTGAAACACACGTTTTCGACGTCACAAGAAAAGCCAGACGTTCACGTCTGGCTTTTCCATTTTGGGCGATCAACTCGTTCCTGGTTTCATATCGCGATTACGCATCGATGATTGCGTTTCGGTTTTTTATTTTCGCCTTCGACGATTCTTTGCTCAAGTGAACGCCTCGATTGATGATTTCCTGAACCGTTTCGTCGCTGGTGAGGTTCTCCCCCAGCGCGTTCGGCTTGCCTTTGCCGTGCCAGTCGGATCCGCCAGTCACCAGCAGATCGTGCCGGCGCGCAATGGTGAGCAGACGTTCACGCTGTTCTGATGGATTGCCGCGATGCCACACTTCCAAACCGTCCAAGCCTTCGGTGATGAGAGATTCGATTTGCCGGTCGGTCAGTAATGTCCGATTGCGCCGGGGGTCTCCGGCGTGGGCGATAACCACCACCCCGCCCGCACCCTTGACCGCGGCCACCACGTCGTGCGTGGTCGGTGATGGCGTGGGAATGTAATATTTCGACGTTGCGCTCACCGCATCGGCGAAAGCGTCGGATCGTGTTTCATATACGCCGGCAGCCACCAATGCGTCGGCGATATGCGGCCGGCCTATCGTGGTGCGTTTGCCTTCACGCACCTGCGCGAGCACATCATCCCACGTAATCGGAAAATCCTGCGCCATCAGTTCGACCATGCGCTTGGTTCTACGCAGTCGCGCCTCGCGGGTGGACGCGAACATCTCGCTGATATCGGCGTTCAGCGGATCATATTGGAATGCGAGCATGTGCACGGATACGCTCTCATCGACGGCAGTGATTTCCGTACCGCGTAACAACGGCAATCTGACCTCCCGCGAAGCAGCCAACGCATCCTGCCAACCGGAGGTCGTGTCATGATCGGCAATCGCAACACCATGCAATCGCAATGCTCTCGCTTCCTGCAACAACGCACGCGGCGTTTCCGTACCGTCGGAAAAAACGGTATGGCAGTGAATGTCCCAACCTTCAGCGGGCGGTGCCGCAGTGCCTACGCGAATCATGTATCCATCGTAAGCTGTTTTTGGCGCGACTCGGCACAATACCGCGTAAACTAGGCGATGACAACGTTTGTATTTTGATTCAAGGATGCACGATGAGCGATTTTTCCGGCGAACAGGTTGCCGAAGCCACTCTCGACGATGATTATACGAAGCCGCGCGGTTGGCGGCATACCGCGACATGGACGTATCTAGTCATGCTGATCGCCTCGGCGGTAGCGCTGGTCGTATCGTTCGTGCTTTCCGCCGAGACACTGAAAATGGCGCGCAATCCCGGTCAGAAGCTCAGCTGTGATGTGAATGCCGTGATGTCGTGTTCCGCGGTTGCGGAATCGTGGCAGGCTGAGGTTGTGAAGTTCGCCGGTTTGAGTTTCCCGAATGCGTTCTTCGGCATCGCCGCGGAATCAGTGTTCGTAACGATCGCGGTGATCGGTTTGACGAAGGTCGCCGTGCCCCGCTGGTTTGCGTCGTGCACATGGCTGGGTGGATTGGCCGCGCTGGCTTATTCGTATTGGCTGACCTCGCAGTCGTTGTTTGTGATCAACGCGCTATGCCCGTGGTGTCTGTGCCTGATGTTCTCCACCACCGTGCAGTTCATGGCGTTGTCTCATGCCACGGCGGTGGTTCAGGAGATTCCGGCCAAGCGCGAGGGCGTACGCACCTACTACCGTCTTAATTACGATCTGATGGTCGATGCCTTATGGATCGTGACATTGATTGTGATCATTCTCGTCGAAGACGGCCCCCTGCTGTTCAGTTGACGTCAAGTAACGTCCAATCAGCAGTAGGGATTCACTCGCCTACAAGAGAAGCCGACTGGAAACAGCCGGCTTCTTTCTTTATGCTACGTATTCGTGGATTTCAGTTTTGCGCATGCGGTTCATGCGCGAGTTCCGCACGAACCGCATGCGCAACTCACAGCAGTTCGATCTTCCCGACGATAGTGGCCGATCCGGTAAGTTTCACATCGTCGTCGGTCACGTCGACGCGCAAAGTACCGCCACGCACGGTGATTGTCCAATGGTCGATGCCTGTTTTGGCACGCAGGGTGATGGCGGTGGCGCACAGGCCCGTGCCGCACGACAATGTCTCACCGCAGCCGCGTTCATTGACGCGCATGGTGGCGCTGCCCTCGTTGTCGCCTTCGCTTTGTTCGTCGATGCGCACGAATTCAACGTTCTGATCGCTTTCGATCTGGGGTGAGACGACCGGCTTGGTCACCAGGTCAAGCTGTTCCACGGTCGGCAGGCTGGAGAAAGCGTCTTCGATGACGGCGACCACGTGCGGATTGCCCATGTCCACGAACGTGCCGCGTGCGGAACCGGCCGTGCCGGGAATCGTCACTTCGTATCCATCAAGATCGCCACACTTCCATGAACCCATCTCAACCTGGAACACGTCATTGCCAAGAGTCGGCACATCGCCAAGCGAAGTCAGAACCTTCACACCGGCACGGGTGCCGAGACGGAACGGTTCACCGCCCGGCTGACCGGCAATACCCTGCCGTTGCGCGAACAGGGTGATCGCACGCGTGCCGTTGCCGCACATCTCAGCCAACGAGCCGTCCGCGTTGCGGTAGTCCATGAACCAATCCGCATTGTCGGCAGCACAAACGGCAATCTGCTTGTCGTTCAAATCGGACACCGCCTGCGGATGAGTAAGGCGGATCAAGCCATCGCCACCGATACCGAAATGACGGTCGCACAGGAATCGCACTTCATCGGCGGTAGGCTCGTACGTGCCTTCGGCGTCCAGATACACCACGAAATCGTTGCCGGTGGCGTGTGCTTTGTAAACAATGCTTGGAATGCTCATACCGATTCACTCTACACGCGGTAGGCTATTGAAGAAGTTGGACGCAACACGTGTGCATTATGTTGCAGTATGTTTGCGTGCGGAACAAGGGAGGACGTATGACTTCAACGGCACCAATCGGCGTTTTCGATTCCGGTTTGGGCGGGATTTCCGTGGCGCGCGAAATCCGCCGCGATATGCCGAACGAACGCGTGCTGTATTTTGGCGATTCCGCGAACGCTCCGTACGGAACCAAATCACCTGAACAGGTACGCAAGCTGTCCGACGCCATTGTGAAACGTTTCGTGGAACAGGGAGTGAAAGCGGTTGTCATCGCTTGCAATACCGCCACTTCCGCCGCAGCCAACGAGTTGCGCGACAAATACGACATTCCGATCATTGGCATGGAACCAGCGCTGAAGGTGGCGTGCGATCGAGGCCATGGCAATCGTCAGCGTGTCATCGTCGCAGCTACTCCCCTGACGTTGCGGGAACGCAAGTTCGCCGTGCTGATGGATCGTTTCAAAACAGACCATACGATCTTTCCGGAACCCTGCCCCGGTTTGGTGGAGATCGTTGAGCACGGCCAACTCGACGATCACGATGTTGTGATGCACACGCTGCACCAGTATTTCGACCAGTATGATTTGTCGACGATCGATTCGGTAGTGCTTGGCTGCACGCATTTCGTGTTTTACCGTGACTATTTCCGCGAACTGCTGCCCGACACAGCGGCAATCATCGACGGCAACGAAGGTACCGTGCGCCATCTTGGCGTAGTGCTCGAATCGTTGGGCAAACTCTCTCCGGAAGACGCGGACGGTGGTATCGAGCTGGCCAATTCCGACACTTCCACACAAATCGCGCAATTAGCGCAATCGCTGCTTGATCGCTGAGCGCGAATGTTCCGATAGACCGCGTAAAGTCGATTGAAACCCGCAAAAACTGCTCAACCGTTATCAGACGTACAACGACGAAGTGGCGCTGGCCAAGGAATACGAGCAGGACGGCCGCGTGCTCATCCTCGCGCCGGAAAGCCTGTACGGCCTGAACACGTTGAGCAGGTCGTTCGAAGGATTGGAACGCATGTACCGCGCGGGCTATGCGGCGGCCGAGGCCATCCCCGCATTCCTAGAAAGCTGAAGATAACGTCCATATCCAACGCCTGCCAGCGGTTCGTTTTCAAATTGAGACATGACACGAAAATTTTATAAAACTCCCATATTATGTCCTATTGTTTTTTCGTCGACATAATCGGCGGAAAAGTCGACATTAAAGGAGAATGAAATGAAGAACAACACATTCCGGCGTCTGCTGGCCATGGCCGCGGCGGGTGCCATGCTGACGTCGATCGCCGCATGCGGATCGTCTTCCAACGATGACACAGCCTCCAACGGCTCCGATAGCACCTCGCTGATTTCAGTGAACAACAGCGAACCGCAGAACGGTCTAATTCCAAGCGACACCAACGAAATGGGCGGCGGCAGAGTTATTCGATACCTGTTCGAAGGTCTGGTGAGCTTCGACGCAAAGGGCAAGCAACATCTCGAAGTCGCCGAGAGTATCACCCCGAACGAGGATGCCACCAAGTACACAATCAAGTTGAAGAAAGGCTGGAAGTTCACCAACGGCGAGGCGGTAACCGCCCATTCCTTCGCCGACACCTGGAGTTTCGCCGCCAACGTGAAGAACGCGCAGAAGACCGCAAGCCGATTCTCCACCATCAAGGGCTATGACGAACTGCAGGATCCGAACGTCGATCCGAAGGCCACACTTTCCGGTCTTTCCACCCCGGACGACTACACGCTGGTCGTCGAACTGAACAAGCCTGATTCCGTATTCCCGACCAAGCTCGCGCACCAATCCATGTTCCCGCTGCCAAGCGTGGCATTTAAGGACATCAAGAAGTTCGGCCAGGCTCCGATTGGCAATGGTCCGTACAAGTTCAAGTCCTGGTCCCACGACAAGAACATCATCGTCGTACCAAACAAGGATTATAAGGGCAGCCGCAAGGTGTCCAACAAAGGCATCGAATACCGCGTCTACACGAATGAGGATTCCGCTTACTCCGACGTGCTGTCTGGCAACCTCGACGTGATGGATCAGATTCCACAGTCCGCGGTGAAGACCTTCCGTCAGGATTCCAGCGTGATCGCCTACAGCCAGGCAGGATCCTCGTTCCAGTCCTTCGTCATTCCGGAACGTCTTGAGCATTTCGGCAACGACGAAGAAGGCCAGTTGCGTCGTCAGGCCATTTCCATGGCCATCGACCGCGACCAGATCGTCAAGAAGGTTTACAACAACACGAAGACCCCGGCCACCGATTTCACTTCACCGCTCGTCCCCGAATATGTGAAGAAACTGGAACAGAACGGCAGCAACCTGAAATACAACGCTTCCAAGGCCAAGGAACTCTGGAAGAAAGCCAATGCCATCAAGCCGTGGTCCGGCAACTTCCGAATCGCCTATAACGCCGATGGCGGCCATAAGGAATGGGTCGATGCCGTGTGCAATCAGATCAAGAACACGCTCGACATCGACGCCGCTGGCGAGCCGTACGCCACGTTCAGCGACGTGCGTAACCAGGTGACCAACCGCACCATCAAAACCGCGTTCCGTGCCGGCTGGATGCTGGATTACCCGTCCGCTGAGGATTATCTCAATCCGCTATATGCCTCCAGCTCCGCTGACGGTCATGGTTCGAACGATGGTGATTACAAGAGTGCGGAATTCGACAAGCTCCTGAATGCCGCACTTGCCCAGACCGACGTAAAGAAGCGGACCGAGGACTTCACCAAGGCGCAGGAAGTGCTGGCCAAGGATCTTCCGGTGATTCCGCTGTGGAACGACAACGTCGCCGCCGCGTCCGCGACGAACGTGAAGAACGTATCGTTCGATTACACCAATCTGCCTACCTACAACACCATCACTAAGTGATGTTTCTGGCCGGCGGACGAACGATTCGCCGGCCATATAGGGAGCTCAAGTACAGTGGGGTTCGAATCCTTCATGGATTCGAACCCCGCTGTGCTTTTGTGGCTTGTTTGCCGGTTTGCCACTACAGCATCAACTCTGCACGTAGCTGCCCTTCGGAGACTTCCAACCGCAGTTCATCATCTCGCTATTGAATACCATCGCGCCTTCACCATGAGCCGGAACGACGATCATACCGCCATCGCCATGATGACGGGCGACACCATCCAGCGCCGCCTTCGCAGCCTCGATCGGCTCTTCCTTGGCGTACAGAACACGATCGGAAACCTGATGCGCAGCGACTTCCTTGACGAACGCCTCACCGATGCCGGTGCAGGAGATCGCGACGGAATCGTTGTTGGCATAGGTACCACAGCCCGGCAGAGGCGAATCGCCGACGCGTCCCGGCATCTGGTTGGTGATGCCACCGGTGGAGGTGCCGGCAGCGATGTTGCCGGACGAGTCACGGGCGACAGCGCCGATGGTGCCATGCTTCTCCCATTCATCGCCGTTGGATTGCGCCTCGCGCAAGGATTCCTGACGTGCCGGAGTGATGAAATATTCACTGTCGCACAGTTCGATTCCCCACTCCTTGAGCAAATCATTACCAGGCTTGGCAAACATGACATGCTTGGTCTTTTCCTTGATGGCACGCGCTACGTTGATCGGATTCTTAGACGTGGTCAGACCGCACGCGGAACCGACCTCGCCATCGACACCGGTCATCAGGCAGGAATCCATGGATACGATGCCTTCGCTCGTCAATGCAGCGCCACGACCAGCGTTGAACTCCGGAGCATCCTCCATAACACGGATAGCCGCGCACACGGCATCCTCCGCCGGCGCCCCCTGCTCCAGCAGCGCATAGCCAGCTTCAAGAGCCCTGTTCAAATCCTGCTCCACCTGGGCACGACGTTCCGGCGTATCCTTTTTGCCACGATTGCCGGCACCCGCGTGAATCACCAGCAGAATCCCATCCGGATCAGCTTGGGCGATGTGGACCGTCGACTGAGGCAGTGCAGCTTCGTTCATTGATATCTTCTCCACTCCATTTTTGTTGATTATTCGCAGATATCTTACGTCGTCCTTCGATAAGAAATGACCGAACACGCAAAAATACGTCAATTAGACCGCGTAAAGTCGATTGAAACCCGCAAAAGGGACGAACGGCGAAAGGACGGGACGCATATGGCTCACAGGACGGCAATGATCGACGTCGGCGGCGGTTTCCGTGCGATCTACGGTGCGGGCGTGATGGACCGCATGCTTGAGGACGGCATCAGCGTCGACCACTGCTATGGTGTTTCCGCCGGCAGCGCCAACATGGTTTCGTTCATCGCGAAGCAGCATGGGCGCAACCACACGTTCTACACGCAGTACGCGTTCCGCAAGGAATACGCGAGCTTCGACAGCTATGTCAAGAACCATAATTTCGCCAACCTCGATTACGTGTATAGCACGCTCAGCAATCATGATGGCGAAAATCCGGTTGACTACGCGGCTTTCGAAGCCAACCCGACCGGTTTCACCGTGGTTGCGTGCAACGCCGAAGACGGCTCCACGAAGTATTTCGGCAAATCCGACGTGGGCTACGACAATTTCGACATCCTGAAGGCGTCATCAGCGGTGCCGGTAGCTTGCGAACCGTATGCGATCGATGGCATTCCCTATTACGATGGCGGCATCGCCGATCCGATTCCGGTACAGAAGGCCATCGATGACGGCCACGACCGCATCGTGGTGATACTCACCCGTCCGAAAGACACCGTACGCGAACAGAAGAGGGACATCGGCCCCGCCAGGATTTTGAGGCGCACGCATCCACAAGCCGCGGAAAAACTGCTCAACCGCTACCAGACGTACAACGACGAAGTGGCGCTGGCCAAGGAATACGAGCAGGACGGCCGCGTGCTCATCCTCGCACCGGAAAGCCTGTACGGCCTGAACACGTTGAGCAAGTCGTTCGAAGGTTTGGAACGCATGTACCGCGCGGGCTATGCGGCAGCCGAGGCCATCCCCGCATTCCTAAAAAGTTGAGCACTACCCTCATATGAACACTCCAGCCGATAGCAACACGCGCGAAAACGCCAACACGAACACCGACATCAGCATCACCGCGAATGCCACGGGATTCAGCACGAAAACACTGAACCCGCAGATTCTCGTGACCTTGTGGAATGTGGAACGTTTGGGTTCGTTCTCCGCGGTCGCGCGCGAAACCGGCTGGTCGCAACCGGCCATCAGCCAACAGATCCGCAAGGTCGAACGCGAACTTGACGCAAAACTCGTGCAGCGCACGTCGCATGGCGTGGAATTGACTCCGATCGGCCGTATTCTGGCACGCCACGGGCAGCTCATCGACAATCGCGTCACCCAAGCCGTCAAAGATGTGGAAGAGTACCAGCGCAACGGATCGACGCATATTCGTTTGGTCGCTCCTCCATCGGTATGTTCGTCGTTCGTGGCACGCGTGCTCGTGCATATCAGCAAAACGTCCGACATTCGCGTGAGCCTCATGCAGATGGAGCCGCCTGAGGCCATGGAGGCGTTGGAACAGGGGCTTGCCGATTGCGCGATCATCTTCCAATACAATTCACTCCCCGCTTTGGCCGGACCGGACGATTTGGAAGTCGCTCCTTTCGGTGTCGATCCGCTGATGCTGCTGATCGGCGCGAACAATGCGATCGCGCGCCAGTACGAAAGCTCGCACCTGCCGGTCCAATTGGTTTCGGCACGCAGCGAACAGTGGATCGCCGGCTGCGAAACCTGCCAGGCGAATCTGGTGTCGTTGGCGCGTGCCGCCGGCTTCACACCGGAAATCACACATTCGACCGACGATTTTTGGGCCACGCAGAATCTGGTGGAAGTTGGCATGGGCGTCTCGATCATATCTCGCTTAGCCACAACCGCTGGAATCCAACCCGATTTGGCCGCACTGCCAATCGCCGACAACAACGCATTCCGCACAGTCTGTTTCGTCACAAGAAAAGTGGACGACCGACCGGCAGTGGCCCGCGTCAAAGACGAAATCGAAAGGGCGTCACACCAGTATTTGGAAAACATTTGATTCATCGTTTGATATCCGTGCTTATTCGCAATCGCGGAATACTGCAGCAAACAATTGTTTCCAGTATTTTGCTATATCGTCATAATCAGATTAATAATTGAATAGCAAAAGCATCTGATATAAGAAAACTTCATAACAGTCTTTGCTTTCAGTACAAGAACACACTGTTCGTGCAAGCATCGGTACGTCATGCTGGAACCATGGAAGAAATCATGGAAATGAAGCATCGTACCGGTTCCGGCTTTGACGCCGACGCCATCGACCACACCACCGCAGCCGATCTTGCCGCAGTCGGCTCCGACAAGTGGACACGCTACCCCGGCTGCATCGGCGCGTTCATCGCCGAAATGGACTACGGCCTGGCACCCTGCATCCAAGAAGCCATCGACAACGCCTGCGACCATTGCAAACTCGGCTACATCCCCGAACCCTGGAAACAGCGCGTGGCAGCAGCATGCGCAGGATGGCAACGCTCGCATTACGGATGGGATGTCGATCCGAGCATTATTCGCGTGGTTCCCGACGTACTCGAAGCTTATGAGATTTTCTTGCGTGAACTGGTCGGTGCGGGCAACAGCGTGATCGTGCCGACGCCTGCCTACATGCCGTTTTTGAGCGTTCCGAAACTGTACGACGTTGACGTGATCGAAATCGAAATGCTACAAAGCGGCGACGCCGAAACCGGAGAGGCGCAATGGGTGTTCGACTTCGACGCCATCGAACGCGCGTTTGCGGCCGGATGCCATGCGTTCGTGCTCTGCAACCCGCACAACCCGATCGGCAAAGTGCTCACCTTGGAGGAGGAGCTGCGTCTGAGCGATCTTGCGGCACAGTATGACGTGCGTATTTTCAATGATGAGATTCATGCGCCGTTCGTGTTTGAGGGCAAGCACATTCCGTTCCCCACCATCAGCGAGCAGGCCGCATTACAGTCGATGACCGCTACCAGCGCGTCGAAATCGTTCAATATTCCGGGCACGAAGTGCGCGCAGGTGCTGCTTACCAATCCTGCGGATCGTGACATGTGGGCGGTCAAGGCGGAGTGGAGCGAACATCAGACCGCCACCATCGGCGCAATCGCCACCACCACCGCATATAACGAAGGCGACCTATGGTTCCAGGATGCGTTTGCCTATGTGCGCAGGAATTTGGCGTTGTTCGACGAGCAGATGCGTGAAAGGTTCGCCGGCGTCGGCTATATCAAACCGCAGGGCACATATATCGCATGGCTTGATTTCTCGCCGCTTGGCATCGACGATCCGGCCGCATACTTTCTTGAGAAGGCGCAAGTGGCGTTGACCGACGGGCGTTCATGCGGCGAGACCGGTGCCGGATGCGTGCGCGTGAACATAGCAATGCCGTATCCGCTGCTGGTCGAATGCCTGGACCGCATGTATGGCGCGTTGCATGCGGATGGATTGCTGTAAACTTCGCCACATATTCAGTGTTTTCCTCAACCAACGGCAGCATAACGGTGAACGTCGTGCCCTTCCCCACTTCGCAGTCCACCGTTATGGTGCCGCTGGAAAACTGCATACTATCGACATGCGAGGGGAGGTTGATATGCGTTTGAACGCGAGTACCAGCATTGAGACGGCCGCCCGCGAAAAGGCCGGCGATAATCTGCTGTTCTTGGGATTTCATGGATTCAGCAATGATGAAAATGAGATGATCCGCATTATTGATGCGATTTATGATGTTCCGAAGCAAGACGCATCTTCAACGGACAACTCCATTGCTCCTGCCCAGCATCCGAATTATCTGTCGTTCCGAGGCACGTACGAACGTCCTTACATCGGAAGCTACTACTGGTATCCAGATGGATGTTCCGTAGAAGAGCGTCGACGTGAGTGCAGTGCCGTAGGCGACGCCGTCGTACGATTGCTGGATTCGCCCGCATACGCGCATTTCCGCAAGGTACTGATCGGGTTTTCGCAGGGCGGATACCTGTCGTATCGCATGGTTGCGGAACATCCCGATGCGTTCGACAGGGCGATTCTGATGAGCCCATCATTCAAAGGCGAAACCGCTGAGCCTTTGCCCGCGACCGGACGCACGCGATTCGCACTCTGCTACGGCAGCGAAGACCGCACAATTCCTTTAGCCGACCAACAGTGCGCGCACAACAAACTTGCGCAAACCGGCAATCTCACGTATTTCGAATATCCGGGAATGGGCCACGGCATCTGCGATCAGGAAATTCGTGACCTACGCGCCTGGCTGGGATTGTGATATGCGCTGCGTGAGGAGTTCTGCGCATCTGAGACTCCGCACGCGTGCCCATAAACTCGCTTTCACCCCTCGGATTGTCATTGAAACCAACTCGGAACTCTTGATACACCCTAATCGTCGAAATTTATGGACATACACCCAGTTCATCTGAACTGAACCGCGATATCTGGCTTATATATGGCAGATTTGGCATCTTGACCTGAAGTTTCTCGCTTATATATGGCACATGCCCTTCGAGAAAAGCCACTTAGGGGGCATGTTTTTGACACTTTTCGCACGAACACCTGCCATATATAAGCGAGGTACACTATCCAATAGACATAATCGCCAGTCAAGAGCTGGGGGAACTGGCTCGATCTTTGACTCCAGGACGGACCCCTCCCGTCGTGCGCCGTCGGCATGCTGACCGCGCACGAATTAATGTCGTAGGTTTTCTTGTCGTCCGGCATTTCATCGACCGCCATCCGCTTATGCTTTCTGCATCCAACCGTGGACTCGTCATCAACGCTCCGAACACCAGGAATCCGGATCACCGAAGCGAGATACAACCGGTAATCGCAAGCGCGCCCCTCATTATGCTCGACAGAAAGCTATATGCAGGTCGAAGTTTTAATTAAAATCATCCCCACGTATGCGGGGAACACTTACAGGCGGCTCCGTTGGTCTGCTTCGGTATCCAGCCATGTTGCCTTGCTTTTCTCGGTTGTGGGGTATGATTTTGCATTGCCGGAAGTCCCCGTGCAGACTTGAGATAACAGCCGATTCGCGCGGGCTTGCTTCCGGTTTTTCATGCCTCGGGGATCATCCCCGCGTATGCGGGGAACACTGCGGCGAGCATTCCGCAAGTTTCGGCGTCTTGGGATCATCCCCGCGTATGCGGGGAACACGACCCGCTGGTGCCGAGCGTATGTGACGTACTGGGATCATCCCCGCGTATGCGGGGAACACTCGGCCGTCGAGTAGTCGGCCTGTGCCTGGTCGGGATCATCCCCGCGTATGCGGGGAACACCACTGCAAGAAACGCATCGACCAAGGCCAAACGGGATCATCCCCGCGTATGCGGGGAACACTCCAGACGTGGCTCGGCGGGCTTGTCTTTCGGGGGATCATCCCCGCGTATGCGGGGAACACCCTTTGTGGTTATCGCGGTCACGGTTTGGCGTGGGATCATCCCCGCGTATGCGGGGAACACTGGACGTTGAACTTGTCGGTCACGTCCTGGCCAGGATCATCCCCGCGTATGCGGGGAACACCTGACCGATGACTACGCGAACGCCGACTACCTGGGATCATCCCCGCGTATGCGGGGAACACCGGTGATACCATCGAGCTGCGGACGTTTGGTTGGGATCATCCCCGCGTATGCGGGGAACACCGGTGATACCATCGAGCTGCGGACGTTTGGTTGGGATCATCCCCGCGTATGCGGGGAACACCACATGACGTCGATCATGGTGCACCTGAGCTGGGGATCATCCCCGCGTATGCGGGGAACACCCCGCCGCCATGCAAGCCATCGGGGAGGTGTGGGGATCATCCCCGCGTATGCGGGGAACACAATCACGTTGTCGGCCATGCATGAGGCGTACTGGGATCATCCCCGCGTATGCGGGGAACACGCGACCGGCGCTAGCACGCAGGTCAATTGCACGGGATCATCCCCGCGTATGCGGGGAACACCCGCCGTGACCGAAGCCACGAACAATACCGCCAGGATCATCCCCGCGTATGCGGGGAACACTCCAGCCGCATGCTGGAAAAGTTGGCAAGCGTGGGATCATCCCCGCGTATGCGGGGAACACCAGTCGTGCCTCCAGCGTATCCGACTTTCACGGGGATCATCCCCGCGTATGCGGGGAACACTCCGCGGCCTGACCCTTGGACTGGATTCCCCGGGGATCATCCCCGCGTATGCGGGGAACACCGATCATTGAGCGACCTGAGCGACCTGGAAGGAGGATCATCCCCGCGTATGCGGGGAACACCAGTTTCGAGGCTACGTTTTTACCGGATCCGTGGGATCATCCCCGCGTATGCGGGGAACACAGCCCTCAAGCTCAAAATTTGATTATTGCCGTGGGATCATCCCCGCGTATGCGGGGAACACTTATCGTCTGTTACGATTATGACCCGCACGGTGGGATCATCCCCGCATATGCGGGGAACACTCTTGGCGGCTTTCTTGGCGGTGTCACGAACCGGGATCATCCCCGCATATGCGGGGAACACTTGAAAGCGTTGTTGATAATGGTACGATAGGGGGGATCATCCCCGCATATGCGGGGAACACAACTTTGCTGGTTTGCCCATGCGCCGATGGCGGGGATCATCCCCGCATATGCGGGGAACACGAAGTCGTAACCAACTACAGTGACGCGGCGAAGGGATCATCCCCGCATATGCGGGGAACACGTCAATCGTGACATGTATCGCGAATTGGCCGTGGGATCATCCCCGCATATGCGGGGAACACCCAGTCGAACACGATGCGAGGGGCGTCAGTCTGGGATCATCCCCGCATATGCGGGGAACACCTGATCAGCTCGACCGTGAAGGTCACGGGCGGGGGATCATCCCCGCATATGCGGGGAACACACAAGTTGGAAATGTCAAAAAAGCGTGCCGAGTGGATCATCCCCGCATATGCGGGGAACACGGGGTATTTCACGTAAAGTCTCTTAAGGATTCGGGATCATCCCCGCATATGCGGGGAACACCGGCTGCTCCGACCCCGTGGGGCAAGTGGGAATGGATCATCCCCGCATATGCGGGGAACACCGGATTCCGCCTTACTATCTCGCTCAAGTCGAGGGATCATCCCCGCATATGCGGGGAACACCAGCTCCTCGTTCAGACCATACGAGTATGAGAAGGATCATCCCCGCATATGCGGGGAACACCATGGTCAGCCTGCCGTTACCCCGCAAAACGTGGGATCATCCCCGCATATGCGGGGAACACTCTTCGGGTCGGTGCCGACCACCATGCATGTGGGGATCATCCCCGCATATGCGGGGAACACGATGGCTGATAAACAACACGAATTTCAGCATCGGGATCATCCCCGCATATGCGTGGAACACCGAGCTTCCCATGGCAAGCCAACCGTGGAGTCGGGATCATCCCCGCATATGCGGGGAACACCCATCTGGCAGGCTCGTTGGTCTGGCGTGGCGGGGATCATCCCCGCATATGCGGGGAACACCACGTCATCAGTCGCATCGGCGGTGATTACCGGGGATCATCCCCGCATATGCGGGGAACACCGCCCCTCTGCAGCTTGTTGAGTGTTTCGGCGGGGATCATCCCCGCATATGCGGGGAACACACTAAGAGATTATAGCAATTTCGTGGTTTCTAAATTCATGTCATTCGTTTTTCATTTAGTTTGAATACTTCTTCGCCTGCCGATACTTACTGGCATTACTCCATCCACGGTGAAGAGCACTACCAAACGACACTTCCTTTGGACCAGAAGGACGTTTTACAAGCTCCAAGCCTTCACAGTCTGTCGGAGACCACTCAGCTCCATGCACTTTAAAAGCAAGATGCTGCTCATTTCGAGCCGAATAAACCATAATGGCACGACCGTTCTTTGAGAGTTCAACGATTCGCTCCCACAGTTTTTCACGAACACGTGCATCCAAATGCCCCACAAACACGCCTGGCGATATTTCCAATAGCCATCGAGTAAGGTCACCGCGTAAACCCACCGGGCATGCCGTTAATACAATAACTACCATTCCTCATATCCCCACTCATCATCGGCATAGGATTTTCCTGCAGATACTTCTCCCAGCCGTTCATCCCACAGTCCGACATGATCCCCAACGCTCTGAACATCATCGGAGGAAGATTCTCCCAATAACGTGCGAATGTCTTTCACCATTCGTTTCAGCAAACTAAGATCGTATATTGCATCGCGAACGTTATGCCGTACTGCCGATCCAATATCCTCTGGCTGAGTTGCCGCCGTTTCGAACGCAACCGGAATCGACAATTCAGCCTTATAAAGATCGGCTATATCGTAGACGAACGACCGCTCATGACCTACATGTACGAAACCTAACCCCGGAGAGCAACCTAGCGCCACTATTGCGGCATGCGCCAGACCATACAGACATGTATGGGCAGCAGACAAGGCTTTGTTAATCTCCGAGCCAGCCATGAAATCATCATGATCATACGTTCTTTTGTCCCACTCCACTCCGGTACGAGCGGAACACTCACGGTACACCCGCCGTATACGCGCTCCCTCGCGACCCCGAAGTTGCTGCATGGTCAGGCCACTCACATCTTCGCCTGGGAAACGCATTTGGTACATCTGGCGCGCAACATTCAATCTCTTCCTCGTGTTAGACACGAGAGCCGCCTGTCTTTGCAGCAGTACAGAAGAATGCGTCAATGGTTTGCCGAAGGCATACATACGAACGCCACGCTCCCCTACCCAAATCACAGTCGCGCCGTTCTCCCCTATGACCGTCATCGCCTGATGTGTCACGCGCGTTCCAGGCCCCAGCATCAACACGCTCAGCGTCGCTGCAGGAATGTGGGTAACGCCGGTACTATCCGTTGCGGTAATGGCATTGTCATCACGCCCGATGGTACAATGTTCGAAATACGCAAACGACAGACGGTCTTCCGCACGGACAAGTTCACTAATCTCCGGTGGCGGAGTACCCATGTGAGAGTGCCCGTTTTTCCTCGGCTGACGCTCCGCCGCCTCAATATAATCGTCTGTAAGCTTGTCGCCATCTGTCGTTTGCGCATTCATCATTCGCCCTTAATTGTTCAGATCCGGAGCAATTGTCAACAATCCACATCCGAAACCTTTCGCCCTTCCTATGCCTTGGCAAAGAGTCTTGCAGAACAGTTCCGCATCGGTGACCTCCAAGCATCCTTCAAAAACCACTGTGACCAAAGTAACGGTTGCATCAGCACGTTTGAAGTTCTCCTTATGGCGTTCCCTCACCACCACGTCAGGTCGATCATTCTGGTCGCACAGAATGGCGAAACCATGGGACGCCGAACGATCGATCAGCCACTGCAACTGCTGATCAACGGTAACGTGGCCTTGCACCTTGCCAACGATTCCGCCGTTCCTGCGCCTCCGCCCCCTATCTTCTTTTGCCTTTCGGACTGGATTCGCGCGAAGTTTGAAATGCCACCGTTGTCCTTTAGCGATACGCTCAAGCAACGGCTCATAATTCTTCGTTTCCCACTCCGCATGCATCGGCCAACCAGCCTGTTCGACGATATGCATGAAGTCAGGTTTCTCCGGACTCACCACATAGAGCCAAACACCGTTATCGGCCACAGACGTGTCCAGCCTCCACAGGATACGTCCTTCATCGTTGTTTCGAACTACATTGGGAGGGAATGCGCATTCCACTGCCGCATGCAGCTTATATGGCGAACTAATAAGCTGCCGAGCCCCGTAACGCGCCTTGTTCAAGGCTATTCTCGAAAGATGCAACGAGAAAGCACAAAATAGGCAATCCCGTTGATCCAACCCCGCAGATGCGGGGAACACTACGAATCCCAAGTCTTTTATGGGATCATCCCCAAATGAGGACATTTCAATTATCCTCTTTCTTCGCATATGTCAATCCACCACCACGCGAATACGAAATCGTATACCCGCACAACTCATCTGAGGACAAGTGCTTTTCCACATCCTCATGAAGGAACAAAGCAAGCTTTCCCGCAAGCCAAGGCGATTCCTGCCAATACACAGCCTCAGTCTCGCAGCCTTTCTCCAGAGCAGCAATCAACGTATCAATTCGCCCGTGCGCACACAACGCCACAGGCAATCTCACGGAGCATTGTGCTGCAACCTTAGCCACATCATCACAAGGAACTGTATCGACAGGAATAACTGCTCCTCGTTCTATGCCGTTACGCTTATCACCGATCCAAGGCAGCAAACACGCCTCACCATCACGCTTGCAGAGCAATATCACTTCCACAGTATCCTGCGTATCTCTTACGGCACGTTGTCCCTTGTCATCATCAGCCTCATCGATCTGAGGAGAAAACCAGTCCACCAGCGAGCGTTTCCGATTCATGACAGCTACCGATTGAATGAGATAGCTGTGAGCATCTGCTCTCTTCTTCTCCTGCTTGTTCACTCGCTCCTCGCAGCCTTTGTCATATTGCATATTCCACGCCGTAGGCACGAGACTCCGAGCGTCATCGCCGTATGCATTCCTTACGGTACGAGCTATGTCCTTCGGCAAACATTGCGTGCAGAAAGCGGAAGAACCAGTCAATTCTAGAACCGCAAGCGATTCCATCAGAGAAGCCACGTCATATACCGCATCCACCCCCTTAGCGAACTCGGGACCATTGTCATTCCAGAATGCAATGCCTCGGATATAGCACGCCGCTCCCCGCAAGAGACTTGGACGGTCGAACTCGTTGTCACCACGCCTGTGACGATGTACCCTTCCAAGACGCTGCATAATTAAATCAACCGGCGCGATATCCGTCACCAGCGCGTCGAAATCAATATCCAACGACTGTTCCAGCACTTGTGTCCCAACTACGATCATGCGCTGAGGACGCCCGCCATTCCCCACAGTGCTATCCGGCCCTAGCAGCTGACGCAGTTCGGCTTCATTGGACATACGGTCAATATCCATGAACCGCGAATGCGTCAGCTTCACATACTCACTACCGAAATAATCACCTAGCAGTTTCGCCGCATGTTGCGCCCTACCGACCGTATCGCAAATCACTCCCACACAACCGCCATTTTCAAGCAGACGATCAAGTAAGCTAATCAGCGCTTCATCGCTGTCATCAACGATCTGGCAACGCACGTTCATTGATCTGCCAGAGGGTTTCACATCCATGTGTTTGATTTCAGTATCAGAAGTATATGTCAACACCGGATACGCAGACGAGACATTGCGGGCAGATGAATTTTCCTTTTCTTGAACCAATTTAGGTGCGTTGACGCATACCTTCTCAGTCTTCGCCGCAAGCTGCCTTCTTTTGAGTTCCCGAATTCCTCCATGCTTTGCTTCCGACGGAAGCTCAAGCTTGCTGTTCTTCCATCCTTTCAAGTATGCCTCCGCCATTTCCTCACGCTGGCTCTCCGGCAATGTTGCAGATAACAAAATGACCGGAGTTCGGGTACTACCAAGCCATTCCAGTGCCATCTTGAGATACTCGCGCATATATGCATCGTAAGCATGGCATTCATCTACGATGACAACCTTGTTTGCCATCGCAAGTTGACGCAGCACCACATGCTTCATTTGCAGAGCGCCCATCAACACTTGATCGACTGTGCACACAAGAAAATTAGCGAGCGCTCCTTTCTTGCGCCCCCATAGCCAATCGGAGATAACGGTTTCAGGAGGAATCTCACCATGTTTCCTTGAGTAAGGTTCATCGGTATCATCCTGACTGAGCGAAGAGAAATGTCGACATGAAGCTGCGATAATGCCTTGGAAATCGTCATTAAGTTTCGCTTTGCCGTGTGCCAACCAAACCGTTTTCTCATCCGTAGAATCACGGGACGGCAAAGCATCCAGCCACCGATGCACTCGTGAGAACATGGCATCCGTGGTAGCCATCGTCGGCAACGCTACGCATATGCCGCCTCTGCCTGTACGCTGCGCTAGGATTTCTGCAGCGGCGAGGGCGGCCTCAGTCTTCCCTTCGCCCATGGGCGCTTCGATTATCAGCAATCCTGGAGTATCCGTATTACGAGCAACACGAACGGCTTGTTCTTGAACAGGACGCGGATGCGCCCCTTCGGGCAGTCTGAATCTAGTCGAGAAAAGATCTTGGCAGGATGACGGTATATCTGCCGGCTCCCACGCATGAGGCAATTGCACACACGCCCATGCGCGTTCTGCTCTTCTTTTCAGCCCTGACCATGACTGAATATCATCGTATTCTCGCTCCGTCATGCCGAATGACTCCTCATCTTCCCACAGAGGATGCACTCGCACTAGGGGGAACATATCAGCATCACTGTCACTGGCAATCCAATCGGCCATAATGACCAAGCCTGTTGCAAGAACAGCGGACTGAGCGCTGAATCTCTTCTTAGAGAGCAATTCCCACTCTTCATCCCCCATGCCAACGGTTCCGGCAATGAATTCTATAAGCTCATTCTGAGTTGTCTTCCATACTTCTGAGTCCAGACCGGATTCCGTTTTCCCCAATCTCGCGCTTTCAAGCTTGCTTTTATCCGGCGGAGTTCCGTGATGGCCTCCCACAACGCAAGCGTATTGCCTCGACTCTCTTCCACCCCATTTATGAACCAGCGAAAAATACCTTTCGAGAATGACCTGCCCGGCAATAGGATGAGTGGGATGACTGGTGTCCCTAAGTCCCGCAATCATAGGAAGCCCTGCTTGCTCCGGCTTCCAGACAAGGCTTTCCGCATCGGGACCGAATGAAATGGGTTTCGCCTGAAACACAGGCGTCGCCTTGCCGATGTCATGCACACCGGCAAGGAAAATCATTAGTTTTCTTGCTAAATCGTCATCATTACCAAGGTCACGGGATATTATTGATTTCGTTCCATAAGGAACCCAAGTGTCCCAAATTCTCGCTGCCATCGCAGCCGAATCCGCCATGTGGACATATAGGGGCAACCATTCAGTATCATCCACTCGATTTGTTTTGCCCCAAAGCGATTTTGCACGGTCAGATAGTTCTATTTCTCCATCACACATAACATCCTCGTTTTCCACAGCACGACTCCGCAAAACAATCGTGCGCGCTTATCATGACATGCAATATACCGCATGCTAGCAGATCAACCCCTACGGATTGCTGTGTATATCCACAAATCACAAAAAGAAACACGCGTATGCATATTGCGGTGAGGAAAACAAGCGAAAAACGGGAACCGCGCGAGCGCGATTCCCGGTGTGCGACTGCTTCTCAAATGTGTGCTTGACTCACATGGATGGTACTGAGGACCATTCGCGTAACGATCTGTTTCCACATGCGAGTCGTACGCGCAATGCGATCACATATGTAAAGTGCGCGCCGACATAAATTACATGCTTACGGATACAGATCAAGTCTGCAAGGCTTGAAGCCACGGGTTCACTGTAGCTTCATGTTTGAACATTTCATGGTCGATTGTTCAGTTCCGCCAAAAGACAGACAAAAATACCGATAGAAGACCACCAAAAGACCATTTAAAAAGGTCCCGAACCTTCTGGAATAATCCATCGGATTCGGGACCTGTTATGTTGGCGACCGTTCAGCTGTCAGCCATCAGCCAAGCCAACCGTCAGCCCACTCAGGCTTTGGCAACCTCAACGTTCAGCTCATCGCCGGCCGTCACTTCGAAGGAGGTGGCGAGCGTCTCGGAAGCGATGAGATCCTTGAACTGCTCGACCTTCGCCACGTCATCGGCCGGCACGGTCAGCGTCAGCGCGATGCGGTCGGAGATTTCCAGATCGGCGGCCTTACGGGCGTCCTGCACGGCGCGGATCACGTCGCGGGCGTAGCCTTCGGCGATCAGATCATCGTTCAGCTCGGTGTCGAGAATCACGAAGCCACCGGTCGGCAGCGCGGCGGAAACGGAGTTGGCGGCCTCTTCGGCGTTCTTCTCCTCCACGCTGTTGATCAGCTCGTATTCGCCTTCCTCAAGCACGATCTCACCGTTCGGCGTCTCGCAAACCGGAGCGCCATCTGCGTTCACATGCCATGCGCCGGACTTGGAGGCCTTGATGGCGAACTGTACGTCCTTGCGCAGGCGCTTGCCCGCCACGCGAGCGTTCACGCGCAGCTCGTTGATGATCTTCAAGCCTTGGGCTTCGGCATCCTCAAGCGTGCACAGTTCAACGTTCTTCACGTTCAGTTCGGATTTCAGAATCTCGTCGTATGCGGCCACGGCATCAGTGTTTTCCACCACCACGGTCAGCTTATGCAGTGGCTGGCGCACGCGGATCTGCTTCGTCTTACGCATCGACAGGGTGCCGGACACGACCTCGCGCACCTTCTCCATCGCGTCAACCAGAGCCGGATCGTCAACGAGCACACGGCCCAGTTCGGTCGCTTCGCCGGTCTGTTCGTCGGCAAGGAACGGCCAGTCGGCCAGATGCACGGATTCGCCACCGGTCAGACCACGCCACACGGCTTCCGCTTCCATCGGAGCGAGCGGTGCGATCACGCGCATGAATGCTTCAAGCACGGTGTACAGCGTGTTGAACGCGTTCGCATCCTCATTCCAGAAACGGTCACGATTGTTGCGGATATACCAGTTGGTGAGCATGTCGATGAAATCAGACACTGCTTCGCAAGCGTCGGAGATCAGGAAGTCATCCAGCGAGCTTTGCGTCTTCTCGATCAGACGGCGGGTACGTGCCAGCAAGTAGCGGTCCATTTCCGGCAGTGCGGCGACCTCATCGGCACGCAACGCACGAGCATCGAAACCGGCACCATTATTGGCGGCGTTCGCATACAGGGTGAAGAAGTAGTACGAGCTCCACACTGGCAGCATGACCTGACGCACGGTGTCGCGAATGCCATCGGCGGTCACGATCAGGTTACCGCCGCGCAGGATCGGCGAGCTCATGAGGAACCAACGCATGGCGTCGGAGCCGAAATCGTTGAACACACCGTTCACATCCGGGTAGTTGCGCAAGTGCTTCGACATCTTCTGACCATCGGAACCGAGCACGATGCCATGGCAGATCACGTTCTTGAACGCCGGCTTGTCGAACAGTGCGGTCGCCATGATGTGCAGCACGTAGAACCAGCCACGGGTCTGGCCGATGTATTCCACGATGTAATCGCACGGGAAATGCTGTTCGAACGTTTCCTTGTTTTCGAACGGGTAATGGTACTGGGCGAAGCTCATGGAACCGGATTCGAACCAGCAGTCCATCACGTCGGTGATGCGGTGCATGTGGCTCTTGCCGGTCGGATCGTCCGGGTTGACGCGGGTCAGCTCGTCGATGTACGGGCGGTGCATGTTGACATTGCCCTCATGGTCGCGCGGATAATCGCCAAAATCAGCCTTCAGCTCGTCCAACGAACCGTACACGTCAACGCGTGGATACTTCGGATCATCGGAAACCCACACCGGAATCGGCGAACCCCAGAAACGGTTGCGGGAGATCGACCAGTCACGGGCGTTGGCCAGCCACTTGCCGAACTGGCCGTCCTTCACATTGCCCGGAATCCAGTTGATTTCCTGGTTCAGTTCGAGCAGACGATCCTTGATCTTGGTGACGGACACGAACCACGAGCTCACCGGCTTGTAGATGAGCGGCGTGGCGCAACGCCAGCAGTGCGGGTAGGAGTGTACGTAGCTCTTCTCCTGGAAGAGAATCGCACGCTGCTCTTCCGGAATACGCTCCAGCGGGCCGTCACCGGCACGCAGGTTACGCAGAATCGGCTTGTTCGCATCGAACACGTACATGCCCTCATAGTCCGGGCACAGCGCGGTGAACTTGCAGCCCGCGTCGAGCACGTCAACGCTCTTGATGCCCTTGGCGTTGAGCGTGTTCATATCGTCTTCGCCGTACGGAGCCTGGTGCACGAGACCGGTACCTTCAACGGTATCGACATAGTCGGCGGTGAAGATCTGATAGCCTTCCGGACCCGGAACCTTGCCTTCGACGGCGTTCTCGTCGCCTGCGAAGTACGGGAACACCGGGTAGTAGCGCCAGCCTTCCATCTCGGCACCCTTGAGTTCGCGCACGATCTCATAGTTGTCGCCGAGTTCCTTGGCGTAGGAGCCGAGCAGTGGCTTGCCCAGGTAGAACTTCTTGCCCGCGAACTTGCCTTCGGTCGGACGCACTTCCACATAGTCGATGTCTGCGCCGACCACAATGGCGAAGTTGGTGGGAACGGTCCACGGCGTGGTGGTCCAGAACACCGCATAGGCGTCTTCCTCGTCGCGCAGCTTCACGGCCACGGACACGGTGGTGTCCTGACGATCCTGATACACGTCGGCGTCCATGCGCAGCTCGTGCGCGGAAAGCGGCGTCTGATCCTTCGGACAGTACGGCAGCACGCGGTAGCCCTGATATGCGAGGCCCTTGTCGTACAGCTGCTTGAACGCCCACATCACGGATTCCATGTATGGAATGTTCAGCGTCTTGTAGCCATGCTCGAAATCGACCCAACGTGCCTGACGGTGCACGTAGTCCTTCCACTCGTTGGTGTACTTGAGCACGGAGGCACGGCAGGCGTCGTTGAACTTGTCGATGCCCATTTCCTTGACCTGATCGACCGAATCGATGCCCAGTTCCTTCTGGGCTTCAAGCTCGGCCGGCAGACCGTGCGTATCCCAGCCGAACACACGATTGACCTTGCGGCCCTTCATGGTCTGGTAACGCGGAATCACATCCTTGGCGTAACCGGTCAGCAGGTGGCCGTAATGCGGCAGGCCGTTGGCGAACGGCGGACCGTCGAAGAACACGAATTCGTTCTGGCTGTGATCGCCGGAAGGACGGCGTTCAATGGACTTCTGGAAAGTGTCGTCCTTCTCCCAATAGTCAAGGACGGATTCTTCCAGCTTCGGGAAACTGGGGTTCGGCGCTACATTGGCGCTCTGCTCACCCGCAGCTGCCTTCGGATACACGTTGTTTTCGCTCACCGTATCTCCTCGTAGGTTCTTGCTATCTATCTCCTACGAGGACGATGGCCGTAACGTCTGCTGGACGCCGCCACCGCGGTACCACCTCGTTTGCCGCACTTTCAAATATACGTGCGACCGCTTGTATGTTCGGCTATTCGGGCCTTCCCGCCGGGTCTAATAAGTCGCTCACGCGACCGTTCTTCCGGAAGCTCCCCGCTGATAACGGATCATCGCTCGCATTTCGGTTGTCACTATAGCATGCAGCGCGAACTATTTTCGCTTGTTTTGCATGATTATGGACGATTTCACAATAGGTTTCATGGCGATTCACAATAGCTCTTATGTAGGATTACATACAACAGAAATGCCGATACTGACAGCCCATCAGTATCGGCATTGTAATCGTATTTTCAATATGTATTTTTAGAACATACTATGTTCGATCATTCGGAGATTTCACCGGAAGCAAGCTTGGCTTCGAGCTCTTCGACAATCTCGTCGTGCATCTTCTCGGTGATCTTCACCTTGAAGAGGAACACGAGCAGGCTCAGCACGATGATGCCCAGCGGCACGTAGAATGCGCAGACCTTGAACATGCCGATGTTCGCGGCGGTCATATCCGCGGCGGTTGCATCACCGATCATGCCTGCGGCTACGGCGATGAAGCCGACGATACCGTCGGAGCATGCGCCTGCGATCTTGTCGAGCATCGGGCGGACGGACAGGGTGACGGCCTCGTTGCGCTTGCCGTTCTTGAGCTGACCATATTCGATGGAGTCGGTCAGCGACAGGATGGCGGTCATCTGAATGAAAGTCTGCGGCAGGTAGAAGAAGACCAGACCGACGATGACCATTGCCAGATTGCTGGAGCCGACGGCGAACAGCAGGTAGCCGACGATCATGAGCACCATGCCACCCAAGTACAGGTAGCGGCGCGGAATGCGCTTGTTCAGGATCGGGTACAGCGGAGCCATAACCAAGCCGGTGATGACCGGGATGACGCCCACGATGGAGTATGCGGCGGTGTTGTCGAGGATGTACTTGAACAGGTACATGAGCACGCCGGTGGTGGCCACGTTGGCGATGGCGTACAGCAGGTAGCTCAAGGCAACCCACAGCAGCTGATCGTTCTGGGCCAGAGCCTTGAAGGCCTGCAGCGGGCCGCCGTTGTCTTCGGCCTTGGCACGCAGCGTGGTGGTGCTTTCCTTGGTGCCGAACGCCACGGAGCACACGGTGAGGATGCCGAGGATGGCCACGATGATGGCGAAGCAGGTCCAGCCGGACTGGCTTTCGACGTACTTGCCGGTGAACACCCAGCTGAAGTAGGTGACGATCGGGATGACCACGATGGTCAGACCGTTGTAGCCGATGGAGCCGCCGAAGGAGCCGAGTGCGGTGTAGGTGGAGCGCTCGTGGGAGTCGGAACTCAATGCAGGGATCATACCCCAGTAGGAAATGTCACGCAGCGAGTAGAACACGTCGAGCACAATGAAGGTGATGATGAACAGCACGATGAACAGGGTAGTATTCACGTTCACCAGACCGAACAGACCAGTGTAGACGAGCACCAGCAGGATGGCGGAAACGGTACCACCGATGAGCTGCCACGGCTTGAAGCGACCCCACTTGGTGTTGGTGTTGTCGATGATGTTGCCCAGCAGCGGGTCGATGAAGATTTCTGCGATACGAATCACCACGACCAGGCCGGTGATGATGCCAATCAGCTTGGTGGCGACGCTCTTATCGACGCCAGAGAACAGCGAGCTCGTCACGTAGACGATGAAATAGGTGCTCAGTGCGTTGTAGAACGCGGACTGGCCGACGTTACCGAACGAGTACGCCACGCGAGACAAGAGGTTCCCGCCTTTGGAACCGTTGTTGCCATTTCCCATCTTTGCTTCTCCTTAGAAGTCAGATACAGGTCCTTCCTTGACCTAACTATCAGTATATCCCCTTACCTAAAGTTAGTAAAATTTATCACTGAACATATCGCCTATCGGCGTGTCATATTTTGTGAGCTTCTGCTCGAAAGATAGCCAAAAACGTTATTTTTTCGCCATTTACACAACAAAATAGGCAAA